>Ga0102938_10002125_pt1 | contig 15070 bp, 12 predicted proteins | sample SalPonR2_B_D2_MG_FD_84516 | JGI IMG/M metagenome (GOLD analysis project Ga0102938, IMG submission 84516) | Salt pond soil microbial communities from South San Francisco under conditions of wetland restoration - Salt Pond MetaG R2_B_D2_MG | ecosystem: Environmental > Aquatic > Marine >...
CAGCGTACCGTAATGATTTTGTCGGTGGTAAGCCCCGGCATTACCCCGGATACAACCGGACCCCGCCTGGTAAGCCGTATTGTTATTTCCTCTTCGCGATAACCCTTGTCTGAATTTTTGTCCTTTATCTTCAATGTTTCATTGATAACTTTGAAAGGGATGGACCTTGAACCTTCCATGTACCTGCCTGGATTATTGGGATCAACTGTTTCTACATATAGATCCTGCGCGTCACCGTAAGAGTTGGTTATACCCATGGCAACATGCCGGGTGCGCCCGATTATCATACCAGGCATTCCGGGAATTATTGCACCCACTGCCCTGAATTTTGGTGTAATCAACCCAAGGGGATACATGGGACCTGGTATCATGGTAGTATCCAGGTGGGGGTCATTACACATCATGGCCCTGCCGCTTTCGGTTCGCTCCGGTGCCACGGCCCAGTTATTGCTGCCCACTTCAAGAGAAGATGATTCTTCAAGTAACGCCATAAGGTTTTTATCAGCGGAGAGGTCTATGCCGGTTGCTTCAAGGTTGGATACATCTTTTCCAGAATGTACTGAGGCAAGTGAAAGAGTATCGGCCGGGTTTGTATTTACCGGAAAGATTTCCCTGGCTTTTTGGGGGCCAACCTTTTCAACCAGCATCTGGGCTACTATCTCTGTATCAATATTTGCCGCAGTGCTCCACCCCATGTAATATAGAATTGAGAGTATATCATCAATCTCCCACTTCGAAGGGGCAATACCTGCAAGGCCGAATTCCACATGATGTTCATCCTTATATCTTTCGATATACTGGTTTACACCGTCCGCATACGCCTGGAAAAAAGCCCTGCTTTTCTTGTTGAGAATCTTCGAGTGTTTTTTCGCGTTCCGGTGAAAACCAATTGTACGCATCCGGGTATCAAGACCTTTTGCCTGTTCACCAGCCAGTTCGCATATCCGCCCCTGGGCGAACATCCTTGTTAATTCCATCTGAAACAGCCTGTCCTGCGCGGTGATAAAGCCCTGGGCCATAAGGGCGTCATGAAGGTCAGCCGCGTAAATATAGGCCATGCCTTTTTCGTCACGCACCACTTTTATTTTTTCATGCAGTCCATCAATCAACATGGTACCTGTGTCCTGGTAATTATTCACCGAGTTGACAGCTACCAGTCCCGCGATAATAATAACAGCCAGCACAATGAGAACAATCTTTACAATTTTCATATCATTCCCTCCAAAATATGAAAGCCATTCACTATTGTGCAGCACCGTCCTGAATAAATCAAGAATAAACTGTTCAGTAATAAAAAGAATTGGTTTGACTTACACGTAATTACAGTTATACTAAATCAGTGCCTTATACACAGAAAGAATTTGGAGAATAAAGAAAGGAAATGGCTATACCGGGAATACTCATCGTTGAGGATGAGGCCATTGTTGCCCTTGATATAAGGAAAAGCCTCGAGAGTCTTGGATACCACGTTACAGGAATGGCCTCAACCGGGGAAGAAGCGCTTACCCTTGCCCGCGAAACACGTCCCGACCTGGTGATAATGGATATCGTTCTTCCGGGTAAAATGGACGGTATTGAAACCGCGAAGCAGATACATGCCGAGACAGATTCCCCTATCATTTACCTGACCGCCCATTCCGACAGGGCAACCGTAGAACGCGCCACCGAGACCATGCAGTATGGGTACCTGGTTAAGCCCATAACCACCAACGAGCTCTATTCAGCCATAGAAACCACGCTGCAACGCCGCAAACTTGAACTGCAGGTGCGGGACAGTGAAGAAAAATATCGAATTACTCTCAATTCCATAATGGATGCAGTTGTAACCACGGATGAACATGGAAGAATAATACGCATGAATCCCGCAGCGGAAAAACTAACCGGCTGGAACAGGGATGACGCCATGGGAGAGGACATTGTACAGGTAATCAACATTTTTGATGCTGAAACAAGGGAGCCTGTTGATAATCCAGCGTCACGCATCCTGCGGGAAGGCACCAGTATACAATTTGACCGTCACATGCTCATCAGGTCAAAAGACAACGTGGAAAGACGTATATCATGCAAGGGAACACCTCTTCGCCAGGCTGACGATGAGACATCAGGTGCCGTACTGGTATTACAGGATATTACTGAAAAATTTCGTCTTGAAAACGAGCTACGCCAGGCACAGAAGATGGAATCCATTGGTCGCCTCGCCGGCGGGGTGGCACACGATTTCAACAATATATTAACCACCATCATAGGCTATGCCGACCTTGGCCTCAAAGAACTGGATGAAGAGAACCCCATGTATGAGATGATGAAAGAAATCAGCTCAGCCGGCAAAAGGGGGTCTTCAATCACACAGCAGCTTCTCTCAATCAGCCGAAAACAGGTACTCTCGCTGCAGCCGCTTCCGGTAAACGACGTACTCACCGGCATGGAAAAGATGCTGAGGCGTCTCATTGGTGAGGACGTGGAACTTGTCATCCGGATCGACCCGTTGAATACACACATTCGAGCAGACCATTCCCAGGTAATACAGGTACTCATGAATCTCTGTATAAACGCCCGTGACGCCATGCCGGGAGGGGGGGTGCTCATCATAGAAACCAATACCATGCTGATCGATGACAGTTACGCCCAGCATCACCCTTTTATAAGTCCAGGACAATACGCGGTACTCTCTGTGAGTGATAACGGCACAGGAATGGATGAAGAAACACAAAATCACATCTTTGAGCCTTTTTTCACCACCAAGGAGAAAAATAAGGGAACCGGACTGGGATTATCAACCGTCTATGGCATAGTGAAACAACACAACGGTAACATACTGGTGTACAGTGAACCGGGCAAGGGTACAACTTTTAGAATATTTCTTCCCGCCATTGAAGAAAAGTCATTACATGTGGGCCAGGTTCCCAAACAATTACAGGAAGAGCTCACTTTCAAGGGATCTATTCTCGTGGTTGAAGATAATAACGAGCTAAGAAAACTTGCGACAAGCATTCTAAAACGGTACGGTTTCACAGTAATGGAGGCGGGAGAAACAAAAAAGGCCATCAATATAGCAAAAAACAAAGAAACAACAATTGATCTCTTACTTACAGACGTAGTAATGCCTAAAATGAATGGAAGAGAACTCTTCAACAAGATCAGCAAATGGCAGCCTGCGATGGAAGTCCTGTACATGTCAGGATATACCGATGATATCATTTCACATCATGGAATCCTGCAGGAAGGGGTCCATTTCATTCAAAAGCCATTCACCGTGCAGGGGCTGATACAGAAAATCCAGCAGGTTATGAAAAAATCAGGATGACTGATAAAGTTTTGTCATGATCAGCCGATTTTGACCTTCCATCTCCAGTCTTTTCCCTGCCTGTCAAGGTATGACTCAAACTCTTTAGTAGTTGAAAAGTATAGCTTATAAGGGGACTCATAGAACTCGCAACTTCCGTCTTCTTCCCCATGAGTTTTGCATATTTTTGGCCGCGTCTTACTCTTATGTATAGAACATAAGCCATTATCATCCAGTTTCTCACAGGGAGTTCTGAATTCCACATACCATTTGTTATCATGCTCTAAAAATACATGCACGTTCTCATGAAGAAGATACCAGCGAATATGATCACACTGTGTTTTTGTGGCAGGCCTGTCAATTTCGATGGCGATATACCTGCAACAACTGCCACCGCATGAAAGACACGCGTTTTCTGTTTTTTCTTTTTCCATATGCCCTGAATTTGTATACATTTTTATTCTTCTAGTCAAAATATACCACAGAACATCAGCTACACCGTGGTTTTTACTGTATCACCCGTCCGTATTGAAAAAATATTTTCATTTGACACGCTTCAATGATACTATATAGTCAGTATCAACAACATGAGCAGTATTTTCATATGTGGAACATGAACTAATTCCTCTAAAAAATACATAAATATGCCGATATACTAAATATTCACGAAAAGGTTATTAAAGAAAAAGTAAATACAATGCAACACAACAGGCAAACACAAAAAACGTTGATATCAGCACCAGAATTATTTATCCCGGCCATCGCAACACTAATGCTCATGGTATTTTTTGTTCAATGCAGTACTACCAGCATATCCAGAAAATCATCCCCTGATGGCAAACTTGAAACCATTCTCGTCTCCCAAAAAGACAGGCCTGTATACCGGTACAAGTTAACATATGATAAAAAGGACAGGCTTACCCGTATCGAACGATATTCCGGTAATGAAAAAGATTACAATGCCATACACCGCTTTTATTATGACAGGCATGATAGATTGAAGCTTCACTGGTTAAAGGCCGAACATCTGATTGAAGGTAAAACTGTTACTGACGAACACGTCGAATCATTTATTTTTAATCGTGCGGGAAAACTGATACGTACAGAAATTTCATACAAAAAACCCTACAGCATTAAAAAGTCACACACACCCCTTTTAAAAACAAATTATGAATACAGGCAGAACATGCTCGAAGAGATTACACTTGACGGTGGAAGATACGCCTTCACCAAACGGGCCGTGTTGAAATATGATGAGGGTAAAATCAATAAAATTGAATACATAAAAAAAGCGTACATGAGAAAACAAAGAAAAGAGATCATGACACATCATATGACCTTCTACATGGAAGACAGGGAACCATATAAATTCCTGGATAAAATGAGCAACGAGACAATCAACAACGATGACATAGTTCAGAAACGTTTCAGGGAAGAGGGAATATGGATGTCACTTATGAAACCCGACTACGCGAAAACCCCTGACAAATTCGTAGAGGTGCTTCTTGACCGGTATAAATGAAACCGGTAACTATTCCACTTTTTGCACATAAAGACTCTGGGTTGGAAAGGCAAATTCCACGTTAATCTCTTCAAGCCTTCTTTTCAATGCCAGGTTTATCTCCTGATGAATATCCCTGTATACAGTGTAATCACTGTTCAGTACGTAATACACAACCTCGAAAATCAGGCTGAAGTCTCCAAATGAAGCAAAATGGGCACGGTCAAAACGGGTTTGCTCTATGTTTTCAATGATTTCTTTAGCAATACCAGGAATTCTTTCAAGTTGATCCGCAGTTGTCTGGTACACTACCCCGAACTCAAAGGCAACCCTTCTCTCGTACATGCGTTTATAATTTCTCAGCCGTGAACTTGTCAGGTCACTATTAGAAAAAACCAGTTGTTCACCGCTGAGACTTCTTATACGTGTGCTTTTAATACCAATATGTTCAATAACGCCAAGATACTGGTCAACAATTACAAAATCTCCGATCTCAAAGGGCCTGTCAAAAAATATGGTAAAATAATTAAACACATCCCCAAGTATTGCCTGGGAGGCAAACGCGATGGCAACCCCACCAACGCCAAGGCCAGCTATAAGGCCTGAAATCTTCACCCCCAGGTTATCCAGCAATATAATAACAGCTATTGACCATATAAGTATTTTAATTATGGTTCCAAGTAAAACTATCGTATTACTCTTTTCTTCTTCAACTCCCTTATTACGCCAGTATCGTCGTATAAAGAACAGTATCAATGATACCAGTAATTTCGCTCCAAAAAAAACGGCAAAAACTACACCTGCCACCTCAAGTATATTACTTATAACCGGGTTAAGGTTAAGTCGAATCATTCCAATATATAGAACACTGTAATAAAGAAGAGGCATAATGTTCTTCTCTATTGCATGTAGAACCTGGTCATCGATATCAGTTTCTGTCCTGGATATTACCGATCGTATTCTCGCAAGCAGTATTGCCTTGATGATAACTACCAGGACAACACTTCCCGTTATCATCAAGGCGGAGTATAAATAATCATACACTGTATTACCCAGGTACACCTGTTCAAGAATTTCTAAATACATACATTCAACACCCTGTCATTAATTATTGATTATATTATCGCTTCAACAGCATCATAAGTCAACCCGCAGAGTAACAAAAAAGTTATTTCATTTTTTTTAAATTAATTGTATACTTATACGCAACATATATTATTCATTCTTGTCTATACACATATAAATTGTTATTTCGCAATCACGTGGTAAGATAAAGACATTTATTACACATAAAACAATGAAAAAAACTATGCCAGAAAAAACTAAAAAAACATCCGGGAAGAAAGGTACCGCCAGTTCCGATATAACAGCTAAGCAATTAACCCGGGAAGCGGATGCCATAATCAAATCACGTAAAAGTAGAAACAAAAAGGCATCAGGTGATGAATTCACCGATTCGTCCATTGCGTGGTACCTCGAACAGATCAATCGGATCCCCCTTCTCACCAGGGAAGAAGAAGACCACCTGGCCCGTGCCGCGAGAGAAGGAGATCAGAATGCCAAGGATGAGCTGATAAAGGCCAACCTTCGTTTCGTCGTGTCAATCGCGAAGAAATACCAGACAAGCGGTATATCCCTTCTTGACCTGATCAACGAGGGAAACATGGGCCTCATAAAAGCCGCCGAGAAATTTGACCCCGATCGAGGATTCCATTTCATATCATATGCTGTCTGGTGGATACGGCAGGCTATTATCCTGGCCATATCGCAAAAAACATCACTTATCCGTCTACCGCTGAACAGAACAGCTGATATGCAGAAAATTGACAGGATTCACAAAAACCTGGAAAACAAGCTGGGAAGAGAACCAACCCCGGGTGAAATATCAGAAGAAATTGACATGGATAACGAGGAGATCAACCACCTTAGAAATATATCGCAGGATTATGTTTCCCTTGACGCATCTGTTGGAAACGCGGAAGACAACTCAATTTTAAACATGGTTGAAGACCAGAGAATTGAATCACCAGACAAAAGAATTCTCGACGATTCGCTGAAGGACGCCCTTGACCAGGTTCTTGAAACACTTACTTCATCTGAAAAAGAAATTCTAAAATTGCGTTTCGGTCTATACGGAAACAAACCCATGTCATTACAGCAAATTGGTGAAAAGTTCAACCTTTCAAAAGAAAGGATTCGCCAGATAGAAAAGAAAGCCATTCGACGCTTACGGCATCCGTCAAGAAGCCAGAAATTAAAAAGTTATCTTCAGGATTAATCATGCGCTATTTTATTACAGGCCTTCTTGCGGGCATCGCACTGGGATTCGCCCCATGGCTTATGCCTTCACATTCTTTTAAAATTTTTCCCCAGTGGTATGGGCAAATCTCGTCTACCAGCACAATAGCCACATCTCCTTTTACGGATAATTCCAAAAATATAATTGGACCGGTACAAACAGATAAGGGATATCTCATGTTCAAAGAGAAAGGCACCGTGGCGGCAAACCCTTCTACCGATACAGGGATATTAGCACCATCAGGTAACGGCATGTACTATGCTGAGTACGGCAAGCTTTCTGATAAAATATCATATCGCAATTACAGGGAAGAACCTTTCTGGACCCTCTCAACGCACGAATATCCTCACCTTTCATATGAAGGTAAACTTATTCTCCTGGTAACAGCCGACAACAGTGCCGTAAGGATGGTAGACTATAATGGCAATTATACCGGATCAAAAAGAATTACCGGGCGCTTTTGCACCAGTATGGGATTTTCACAACCGGGCAATGCAGCCTCAATAGGATTTCTTGACGGAACATATTATTTTCTGAACAAGAAAGGAGAAATTGTATACAAGGGTGTGACCCCTGACAATTCCCTTGTGAAAACAGTATCTATCAGTAGTAACGCTAAGTTTGGTGCCGTCCATTACGGACCATCAGGAAAAGGAAATGACAAACTGCTGCTGGTTAACATACACAACAATGATTCATTCAACGTGCCAATTAAGGGAAACAGCAGGGCTCGCGCGTCGATATGCATAAATGCTGAAGGTACAGCCCTTTTCCTGGGAATGTCTCACCTGTACCTTGTACAGATCCCACGGGAAAAACACCGTCCCATTGATATACTCGATAGAAGAGAAGGGCACAATTCAATACAATACGCAAATGGTGTTTTCACTGTATCCTACACAGGGAAAAAAGGTACGTCACGTTTTTACGCGGTGCATGAAAACGGAAGCGTACTTTTCGCACGGGCCTTCCCCGAAGAACCTTATCTTGATATCATTATGCGGGATCAGTCAATTCTTCTAAGAGGTCCTGATACGCTGTACTGCTATAGTTACCAGCTGTAATATCTTCCTGGACCCTCCTGGCCGTTTCTGCCAGGTAATCATTGTTTCTTCTTTCAGCACCCTGCTGCAGGATAACTAACTTTTTCATGGCTACCTGTATGCTTTCTGACAGGTATTCCCCCGGCATATCGCCATGATGGTCTCTCAACAAGCCGCAAATAGAATAAACCCTGAAACGGTCCATTCCTTTATACCTGGCCGAAAGCTGATCGGCATGACCACCATACCGTGTTACCATGTATTGTGGAATATACCCGATTCTTTCTTTCCAGCTGATACGAAGCCAGAGGTCATAATCTTCACACGCGGGCAACCTCTCGTTAAAACCACCGGTCTCTTCAAGTAATGCACGATGCATAATCGATGCTGAAGGACTGACAAGACAAAGATGAAGCGATTCTGGAAAAATCCACCCTCCCCTTTTCTCGTGGCGCTGCCGGGGATTAACCCTTCTCCCGTTTCTAATCCAGATTTCATCTACCTGGTGTATCCGCTCTTCCCGGTTCAGACTATCCAGGTATTCACCATGTACCCTGAGTTTATCCGGCATCCACTGATCATCAGAATCCAGGAAGGCTATCCAGGGCGACGACGATACCTTGATCCCATGATTTCGGGCAGCACTCACCCCGGCATGTGTTTGCCGTATATATTTCAGCTTGCCCCGATACTCCTCTTCAATCAATGGGGTATCATCAGTAGAACCGTCATCCACTACTATCAACTCATAATCGGTAGATGTCTGAGCAAACACAGAATCAATGGCCCTTTTCAGTATTTCATACCTGTTGCGGGTGGGGATAATAACAGAGGTAAATGGCATACCCGGTTTACTTATCACCTTTCATGAGAAACTTAAGGGGGTGCCGTTTCAACTCTGTAGAAATTTCGTCCATCGTTTTAGCGGTTTTTCTGAACGACCGCATTATCTCAATAATATCCTTTTGAGAATCATTAAGAACCGTACTCACCGTTTCCACACTGCGGGACAGGTTGGAAAGCAAAACCCTGATATTGCTCCTGCTGTCCAGTGAAATATCCCTGAGCACCCCCACTGTACTGGTAACAGTAGCCAGCATCTCATGAACATCCTGAAGCAGGGCCTCAAGGTTAACATATTCAATACCCTCAATAACCGCGTACTCCTTGAGAAATTCCTGTTTGGTTTCAGGATTTCTCAGTTCAATTATGGTATCACCAATAATATTCTGATTCTGGATTACAGCTGTACAATCTTCATACATAACTATTTCGTTTTCAACACGCATTACTGCCAGGAAATGCAATGCAGGCCGGTATACCGGGATAATTTCAACAACCCTTCCGATAGTATATCCCTTAACCTTCACCTGTGTACCGTTTTTTATTGATGATATACTGTCAACCTTCAGGTAAATATCTTTTGTAGAAGAGGCAAACGAGTAGCCAAGTTTGAGCACCACAAAAACCAGTAGTATTAATACAGGAAACAGGATAAACACCGCTACCCGCACTTCATTTTTTTCAAGCTTTACCATACCACGACCTCCTTTTACAGCATTTGCATAGGCCCATCAATGGATGCCTGCAGAAATTGTTTCACATATGGATTCTCGGCCCGTGCAAACTCATCAGTGCTGCCGTCGAACACTATTTGTCCTTCATGCAGCATTACAAAACGTTCAGAAATTTCAGTATATAATTCAGGACGATAAGTAACGATTATCACCGACTTATGCGGGGCAAACGCCCGGTTTTGCAGGGCAGACATGAACACCTGCACGTTCAAAAGGCATTGTTCTTCAAGGGGATGTTCTATGAGCAGAAGGTCAGGATCAAGGGCGATGGAACGTCCGTAAGAAGTTCTCAGTAGCTCAGATGAGGAGAGATGAACAGGACGACGCCTGGCGCAATGCTCAAGCTTGAGATATTCAACCATGGACTCTACCCGCTCATCCACTTCGCGGGATGTAAGGCGGGAATGATACCGCAACGGCAGCGCAATATTTTCAAAGACATCCATGTTGTTAATGAGTCCAAAATTCCTCTGTAAATAGCCGAATCCTTTTCTGAAGTTATGCACCTCTATTTCATCGAAATCTTTAATCGGCCTTCCATCAAAAAAAACATCCCCTTCAAATTCTCCTGCTGCATTTACAATGAGCTGACAGATAAAGTCTATACCCGAATTCTCAGCCCCGAAAAAAACTATATCTTCACCAAGACAAATTGATATTGAAATATCATTTATCAGCCTGTTTCCCTCATAAGTATATGAAACATTCTTAAGTGTAACTATCTCTCTATTATGTGTACATGCAGCATCCATATATATCCCTAGAAATAAAATAGCGCTGAAATAAACGCGTTAATAACAAAAATAACAAGCAGGGTTCGAACTACCGCCTGTGAAACGTATATCGGAATTTCAAAGTTAGACCTTGGTTTGAGTCCGTAATAACAGGCGATAAGTGGTATTAATATCCCGTAAATAAGGCTTTTTAATATGGTTATAAAAAGGTCATTGAAACTGAATGCATCAAGCAGGGTCTGTATAAAAACGCCAATGGGAATATACACGGTAGAAATTGACAACAGGTATCCACCGAAAAAGGCCACAATGTCAAAGATAATTATAAGAGAAAAAATTGCGATAATTGACGCGATTATCCTGGGCAGGATAATATACAACTTGGTATCTATTCCCATCAACTCGAGGGATAATATCTCCCGGTTCTGCGTCTGGGTAGCAATCTCTGCAGCTATTGCCGATCCCGACCTGCTGACAACTATCATCGCGGTAGCCAGCGGTCCAAGTTCTCTTGCGATTATTATAACCAGCAGGTTGCCGATAAAACTTTCAATTCCGAATTTTGGGAAATTGGTATGTGCCTGAATTATAACTGTACCACCCAGCATTAATGCGATAATCATTAATAGCGGCAGTGCATCTATGCCTGTAAAACGTGTCTGGTTTACAACAATACTGTATAGTGACCTGAAACGAAGATACCGGATAGATTTGAATGATTTAATAATACTCACAACGTAAAGATAAAACGACCGAACACCGTTCCAGGTAGATAGAATACGCTGCACTATTTTCTTAATAAAACCGGGAACATTCATTGACATGTACACTTGTATGTCTCCACTGTACCAATCAGTTGATGATTATAATATATGTACAGAACAATAGTATAGTTCCATCGGTTGTTAAGGCAATAATATTTCATGCAAATTTGCGATTTTTACCAGCCTGTTTCTGCTCCCGGGTATATATGCCTTCTTTTTATCAATTTAATTCCACTTCAGAGGTGATCATGACGATACATATAATAGAAAACCAGCACAACATACAATTATTTCAATGTGAAACAATAAAATAATTGAAATGATAAGCGGATCCGTTTTAAGTGATACAAACTGAAAGGGAAACATTTTTATGGCAAAGCGAAAAAGTACAATTATTATCACAACACTGATACTCATACTGATAACCCTTCTGGGCATACTGAAGAAAGATTATGTTATATATAAAATCGATTACTGCAGGGGATACCTCCTCTCCATGTTCTCAAATATGAACCAGAAGGACCGCTTTACTATCGTATATCCCTCCCTGGAAAAGAAATATATGCGGCCATATGCAGCCGAAGAGGATAACATTTACCACTCCGGGCAAATGTTATTTTATCGATCTTCCGGCAATGAGACAGTATCCCAAATATCTGATAACCTTTTAAAGTATACCCACTATTATAGAATCTACAATCTCAGAAAAGCCATCATAGAGGCTAACGCCCTTGCTTCAGCAACCATCAGCAAGAATGACATATTGTACATTCCCCACTCTCTGCCGGCCGCCGTGGTGGATTTGAAAAAATCCTCGATGCCGTCAATCCCACCTGTGCGGGGCCTGTATTTTACAGGTAACAGCCTTGGTAGTTATAATTTCATCAAGTCCCTCAAAAGTTTACGGGAAAATGGCATCAATACAATTGTTTTCGATGTGAAGGATATACCGGGAATAATCAGCTATCTCAGTCATGTACCCGCGGTTCAGGAACTTGACACCCATAGCAAGCGAACCGTGGACGATATTGCCTCACTTATACGTATATTCAAGTCACTCGATTATTATGTCATCGCAAGGACGGCAGTATTCAGAGATCATCTGCTTGTTAAAAAGAAACCCGAATACGCAATACAGTCCAGGTCAACCGGCAGAATATGGAATGAAGGTTCAAAAGAATTATGGTGTGATCCCACCAACAAGTACGTGCAGGATTACAACATCGCCATAGCCCTTGAGCTGGCTCATTACGGGGTGGACGAAATCCAGTTTGATTATATTCGTTTCCCCACTGTTGGTAATCTTTCAGATGCCAGCTACGCGTGGCACTTTGGAAAAATGCAGAAAGAAGAAGTTATCGCTCATTTCCTTAAAAGAGCCTACGAAGAATTACATGCCAGCAACACAAGGGTTTCCATCGATATATTTGGCGTAGTGGCATGGGGCAAAACGGTTGATATAAGGAAAACAGGACAAAAAGTTGAACTACTGGCCCGTTATTGCGATGTGATATCACCGATGCTTTATCCCTCGCACTTTAATGACGATTTTGACGGTTTCAACAAACCTGGTGACAACCCCTATTATTTTATTTACCAGGGATGCAAAAGGGTAAAGGCCCGCGCGGGAAATACCCGTGTACGTCCATGGCTCCAGGCATTTAAATGGCGGGTTAGCAATTACAACGAAGATTACATACTCAAGCAGGTCAAGGCAAGCAATGATGCCGGTGCCGAAGGATACCTGTTCTGGAACGCCGGGAACGATTATAATACAGTTCTCAGGGCAATGGCATCATTGCAAGCAACAGTGGACAACAAGGGTACAGCAAATAATCTTACCGACCCGACTAATCTCACACAACGCTAGGACGGGCGAAAATACAGGAGCATTGCTTTGATTGTACGCGATAACGATTTTTTCAACGAATACGTCAGGGTCTGGGACGAAGGCGCGTTAAAGGACGCGCCTTTTATTACTCTTGGGGTAGAAGTCATACTGAAAGATTTCTATGGTGACCTTCTGGATGCCCCCCCGCCATTTCCAGTAACCGGGAATGAAAGAATACTTGACCTGGGGTGCGGATGGGGCCGGGTACTGAAACCTGTACTTGACAGGAATGCTGACGCGATGGGACTGGATATTTCCCATAATATGCTTACACTAACACGGCAGCATCTCCAGAAACAGGGACACAAAGCACCATTGCTACAGGGAGACGGCACCTGTCTTCCTTTTAAGGACAATTCATTTGACAAGGTATATTCACTGCTGGTTCTTCAGCATCTCTCAAAAGCAAACGGGAAAGCAGTGTTCTCAGAGGTACAGAGAATTCTCAAACCCGGAGGTGTTGCCTATATTCGCGTCCCCGGTAGGTTTGCCCCTGAAAACTTCTTGTTCAGTTTTTTACAGTTTGTAAGCATTCACCTGTTTCGTGTGAAAGACCCCATCAGAATGCGATTTTACAGGATTGGAGAAATTAAGAAGATAACCGGGAAGATGTACAAAGACGTATCCATTACGGCCCATGAATTCAGGCCCCCATGGAATTTTCATACCCGTTGGACCTGGCAATACATACTCATCCCACGATCATTTCATCGCAGGCTGAGAAAAATATCAGACTGGTTTGAAAAAAAGGCTAATGACAGGTTTCCCTTTCTCAAGCATTTCGGCGTGGTGTTCATGGTAAAAGTAACGAAGTAAGAAAGACTATTCCCATGCGATAGTGGTTTCATTATTGCTTCTCTTCACACTGAAACAGCCAAGGGCAAGAAGCCTGTCCAATTCCTGCTTCACCTCTCCATCACGGGTATTGAGGCTACGGGAAATATGCTTTTCTAGAAGTCCTATTACCGCTTCGTCAGGAGCACCATTGGTCATTTCATTGAATTGTTCGATTACCCTGTTCATGATAATATCCCTGGTGATCTCGAATGAGCGAATATTCTGGTAAAGGGTTCTTTCATCTTCAGGTAATGATTCCCCATTATCAAGTTTCTTCTGAATATCCTTCACGTAGCGTACAATACCATCGTTGAATTCATTCACAATGCTATCAATCTGTTGATGTGAAATGGCTCCTGTATCTGCCACCGACCTGTTGGCATCATATTGATCCCAGTCGCTGGTTAAAATTCGCATGCCATACTCTTCTTTTTTATCACGCACCTCTGTTCCGGGGAATGGAGCCAGTATATGATACCCGTAATTAGGGCTGAGTTCTTTTGCGAAATCCATCGTTTTACGAACCGTCTCGGGGGTTTCTCCAGGAAGTCCAAGTATATACGATGTCATTGGATCGATACCAACTTCTTTACACAGGTCAACCGCCTTTCTGCATTTTTCCAGGGTTATTTTCTTTTTCACACGGTCAAGTATTTCCTGGTTCCCGCTTTCAATACCGAAACAGAGGGTGGTACATCCTGCTTCCTTGAGATTTTCTAGCAATTCACGGTTAACTGTATCAACACGGGCAAATGCTGTCCAGGGATGAGATATGCCCCTGTTAATAATACTTTTACATATAGCAATACATCGTTTCTTGTTAGAAGTAAACAGGTCATCCACTACATTTATCTGCTTGAATTGCAGCTTTGACAGCATTTCAAATTCGTCAACAATTCTTTCTACGTCAAAATAACGGACCCTTCGCCCAACCATTTTACTGCCCACACAGAATATACAGGAGAATGGACATCCCCGTGATGTCATAAGGTTGACAGGAAAACCAAGGGCACGGTACTTGCTCAATTCCACAAGATGCCTGGCTGGAAAAGGCAGAATGTTTATATCCTCAATAAAAGCTCTTCGTGGATTATTGTGAACCTTACCGTGTTTCCTGTATGAAATGCCCTTTACGTGTTCC
>Ga0102938_10002126_pt1 | contig 15066 bp, 9 predicted proteins | sample SalPonR2_B_D2_MG_FD_84516 | JGI IMG/M metagenome (GOLD analysis project Ga0102938, IMG submission 84516) | Salt pond soil microbial communities from South San Francisco under conditions of wetland restoration - Salt Pond MetaG R2_B_D2_MG | ecosystem: Environmental > Aquatic > Marine > Intertidal...
AAGTCCGCGGTCAAAGACGCCGACGCGATCTACACGGATGTGTGGACCAGCATGGGGCAGGAGGCGGAATCCAAGCAGCGTCGCAGGGACTTTGCCGACTACCAAGTCAACGAAAGCTTGATGGCGGCGGCACCGGATACCGCCCGCGTGTTGCACTGCCTGCCGGCCGTTCGCGGCGAAGAGATCACCGATGACGTGATCGACAGCCCCCAAAGCGATGTCATCCGACAGGCCGGCAACCGAATGCACGGCCAGAAAGGATTGCTGGCTTGGATGCTGAACCCCACCTGGGTCAGCGAGAACGTTTCGGTGTAGCGGTCCCGAGCGGCTAGGGAATCGGATCCAAGACACGCATGGTTTCATCCAGCGTGTATTGCAAGTATTCGTCCAGATCTTTTTCCAACACCTGCAACGCGACCTCGATCGCGTCATCACCGCCTTCGGTAAAGCTGAGAGCACGGACGCCTTCCAGACGCACGCGAGGATGTTCGTCGCCGACCGCCACGGCCAATCGCTCCAACGGATCGTCGGCTCGATCGATCCAGAACGACAACACGCGAACGGCCGCGGCGCGGGCACGGTGGTCCTTCGCCGTCAACATCTTTTGCAGCAATTCCTCGTTCACCACGTCGTGCGTTTGATGCAGCCACAAGGCCTCCAGCATGTGGTGTTCGTAGTCGTCGTCACTCGGGTCCAAAGCCGACATCCAAGTCTGCAAACCGCTCAACACCTCGTCGGTATCTCGCTCGGCCAATTCGCGACGCACGCGATAACGCGTTCGGTCCTGGGGCGATTTCAGCAAGTCCAGCAGGGCGTCGACCGGTTGTCCGGCGATCCGGGCCGGCTGATCCAGCGGACGCGAAGGATACGTGATCCGCCAAATCCGGCCGTGGCTCTTGTCACGATTGGGGTCACGCAGATTGTGTTGCAGGTGACCGATCAACGCGTTGTGCCAATCGACGATGTACAACGAACCGTCCGGAGCGAACTGCAAGTCGACGGGGCGAAAATTTCCGTCGTCACACATCAGGATCGGATCGACTTCGGTGCCCACAAAGCCGGAACCTTCCTCGCGAACCTCGTGACTCAGCACACCACGATCACCGATGCAGTTGGTGACCAAGAAATTGCCCTGCGTGTTTTCGGGGAAATGACCACTGCTGACCATCGCACAGCCGCCCAGCGGACGCGTCCGCTTGGTGTAAAAGGTCGGAAACTTGATCGACGGATCGTCCCCGATGATTTTCGCGACGCGGCTGTGCTGGGCTCCGCCGGGATGCTTGGCGGGATAGTCGATCTTGCCGGAGATCGGCGCGGCCCAATAACTGAAACCCGGCGAGGCATCGCCGATGAAGTTTTGTCCCCAACGATCGAACACGTGCCCCCAAGGGTTGGCGAACGCGAAATTGACGTGGACGCCGAAACGCTCGCTCTTGGGATGATAGAACCACACGCCGCCCTCGCCCAATCGGGTCAGGCCGTAGGGGCTTTCGATCTGGGAGTACTTGAACGTGCCTTCTTGGAAATACAGATTCCCGCCCGGTCCCCATTCGAACGCGGCGATGCCGTGGTGCGAATCGGCACTGCAAAAACCGACCAGTTGACGCACTCGTGTGTCGGCGACGTCGTCGCCGTCGGTGTCCTGGGCGAATAAAATGTCCGGCTGCATGGCGATGTAAGCGCCGCGGTTGCCGATGGCAAACCCGGTGGGTTGATGCAGCCCGTCGGCGAACACCTTGCACTCGTCGGCCGTGCCGTTGCCGTCCAAGTCTTCCAGGATCAGTAACTTATCGTTCATCGGCGTCTTGGGCTTCCAGTGCGGATACGACGGCATCGTCGCGACCCACAAACGGCCCTTGTTGTCGAACTGCAAGGCGACCGGATTGGCCAGTTCGGGGAACTGTTCCTCCGATGCAACCAGTTGGATTTCGTAACCCTCGTCCAACTTGAAAAGCAGGCGTTGTTCCTCGGCCGTGCGATACCGCAACGAACCCAGTTTGCCACGCTTGGCATTCACGTCGTCCGCCCCACCGACGTTGGTCTTGGGCGTGATGAAAGGCAAGGTGTTGCTGTCGTCGACGTCCGCGGGAACCGGTCGGCCGGCGGCGACTTGCCAAATCCGCTGATCACGATTCGCCGCCATTTCCGCCAAGATGTCACGTTCGCGTTCCATCACGTCGCGGTTGCGGTAGGTGCCGTCAAAGCCCGCTTCGCCACGTTTGCCGTAGATCGAAAACCCGTTGACCGCGCGGTAGCGGTGCCACCAGTGAAAGTTCTTGTCCGCGACTTCGGCAAGAACTTCGGCGTCGATCTCCGTCGGGCCGCCTGTGCCGAACAAGGCTTGATCCAAGATCGGTGCGAATTGCCGGTAACCTGAATCGGTCAGGTGAATCGCGTTCAGCGTCAGCGTTTCGTCGGTGGATTCGAACAACCGTTTCGTGGGATGGAAAACGTCGGCAAACGTCACGCCGGTCGACTCGGCGATCTCGGCCAAGGCATTGGTGTAAAGTTCCAAGTTTGCGTTTTCGGCTTCGCCGCCGGGCAAAGGTTCTCGACCGGTCTCTTCGAACGCGATCGGGGACACCAGGACAATTCGCGGAGTCTGGTCGCCGTCGTATTTCTGGTCCAAGTTGTCCTTGATCAAGGCGGTCATCTTGGACTTGAATTCGTCCACGCCTTCGGGACCGGCGAAGGACTCGTTGAGTCCGAAAAAGTACAGAATCACGTTGGCGTTGCAGTACGCCAGGTGATCGTCCGGCGTGCCGAAATTCTCGCTGCGGATACGGATGTCGGGTTCGTCACCGGGAAAACACAGATTGCGAACGACCAATTCCTTGTCAGGGAATCGCTGGTGCAACAACGTTTCCCAATAGTTGTGATGTTGCATCCGTTCGCCCAAGGCGTTGCCGAAAAGACAAATCCGGTCGCCCGATTGCAATTCCAATTCGGCTGACGCCGGGGCGGTCGTCAACAGGATCGCGAGGATTCCGAGCGCGAAAACGAAACGTTGTTTGATCATCGTGGATGGTAGAAAGGGGGGGCGAAGGTGGGATGGTAGAACAGGCGGTTAAGCCGAGGTTCCCAGTCTACCCCATTGCTAACGCAGATGCGTCCAGACCGCTTTGGCGGCGTCCAGATCGCCTTGGCCCGGACGACCCTGGGCGTAGGCGACGCGGTTGTAAGCGTCGACCAAGGTCGCCAATCGGCTGTAAAACGGTGCCTCCTTTTGCGTCGTGGCCGCCGCCCGTAGCCGCCCGACAAATTCGCTGGGGGTTTCACCGGTCGCCCGAGGCGACACGTTTTCGCGAAGCCAAGCGTCGGCGGCCGCAAAAGTGATCGCGATGACGGCCGCCGGGTCGGATTCGCGACCGATCGGGTTGGAAAAAGACGAGAAAGGACGTGGCGGTTCACCGGGATCGGCGAACCACGACTCCGGTGCAAAGGCTTGATCGGACGATTCCTTCGCCACGCCGCCGAACAGACCGCTGATCCAATTCAATAACTGCCTGAAATTCTTGGCCACGTAAATCAACACGATGATCGCCAGCGCGGCGATCAAGATGATCTTCAGAAGATTGCCGAGACGGCCGATCGCGTCACCGAAACTGCCGGAATTCCGACCGGACGACGATGAGTTCTCGGCCGGCCCGGAATCCTCCGCCGAATGGTCCGCTGAATCCTCCGCTGAATCGTCTGTGGGCGAGTTCCGATCCGCGTCGTCGCCCTCGGCCTCGGGGTTCCCCTCCCCGTCGCCCGAATCAGGCGGTCCGGACTCCGAATCCGCCCCGTCGGCCTTTTCGGCTTGTGACGTGTCGTCGGAGTTTCCCTGATCGTTGGTCGCGTCGTTGCTTTTTTGGCTCTCGGTTTTCTGGTTTTCGTTGCTTTGACCTTCGCCGGATTGGCTTCCCGCCGGCCCGTCTTTGCGATCACCGCCCGGGGCGTTGCCGGCCTGGGCGCCTTTTTCGGTTCTTGTTCCGCCGACTTCCTTGTCGCCGGTGTCCTGTTCGCTTTCCGGCGTTGTCGCCGGGGACCGGCCTTTTTTCTCGGCCGCTTCGTCACCGAAGCCGAACCGACTGGCCGTGAATGACTTAGCTTCCGCCAACGTGATCGGCGGTTCGGCGATGCCGATGGCGGCGCCGGGCATGGGCAGGATGAAAGCGATCACAATGATCGACGCGACCAGGAAACTACCGCCGGCCAACCAAGACGCCGTGACTTCGGCGGGCATCTCCACGTCGCGGCGACGGAGGTATCGCCGCAGGCCCAGGAAACTGGTCGTGACCAATAACGACAAAGCCGCGAACAAGTACACCGCCAAACATTTGCGTGCCGTCGCCGCGGTCGCTTCGTCGGGCAACAGGAATTGCCCGAGACCGAACAGCGGCAGCGCCGCCAAGGCCAGGTACAGGACCGTGCGACCGGGCTGATGAGTCGGCCGTTTTGCTTTGCGTGGTGATCGTGACGTCGATGCCGACGGGTCGGGTTTCTCGGTTGCCGGTGAATTTTCCCCACCCCCGGATTCCGGTGGCGGCTCGGTCACGGCGAATCGTTTCCGCATCAGCAGTCGCCCACTGTCGACCAACCCTGATCCACTGGTATCGATGGCATCGTCGACCAAGGTGCAATCGAAAACGATGCGATCGGCCAAGTACACGATCACTCCGACCATCAAAATCGCGAAGACGGGCGATCCGACATACTGCGTCATCACGAAGATCGCCGCCAGGGAAAGCGCCGCGGCATAGCCGAGCGCGTACTTGCGGTTTTGCTCGATGGCCAAGCGTGCGACCGCGACGGCCCCCATTGTGAAGAACGACAACACCCACGCCACTCGCGAGGGATAGTTGCCGCGATAGACGACCGTGGTCAAGAACAAGACCAAGGCGCTGATCATCAAAAAGATCAGCACCGGGGCGACCGCGATGGCCGCGTAGTCGGCCGACGTTTTGTATCGCTTGGGCATCAATGAACAACGAAGGGCCGTGGTGGTCTATCGCAACACGGCGTCCAGCTTAGTTCACCGACGGATCCGGATGGTGTTCTCTCCATCGTTGCAGCGCCGGTTGGATCGACGACATCGGCACCCATCGTTCGCGGGTCTTGCTGCTTTTCAACAGTGTCGTCGGCGCGATTTTCCCTTCATCGATACGGTGCAGCAGATCCGCTTCGGAAATCGGCCCCACCGAGGCGGGCGCCCGGAACCATCTTTCTCGCTTGTAGAACCATTTCGCGCTCATTGTTCTTCACCCTCTGTGCAAAAAGTCGCTCGACAAAAAAAGGCACGCGTCTCCGACGCCTCGAAAGTCGATTCCTTTATCGAACTTTAACACAGCCGAAGCCCGCCTTGTTGCGGCCATTTGGTGAAAAAACACAACTTTAGGCAAGCTTTTGCGAGTCCCAGGCAACGGAGGAGGCCAGCGGGATTCCGCCGGAGCGATTTTGCCCCCACGGCGGCGGGGTTCGCCGGGTGACGTTTTCGTCTCCTCACGATGCGAGGACCTCGTCGGCTTACCAGCGGCCGGTACTGCGATCGGCGTAGATCACCCGCTTGGCTTCGTCGCTGATCCCGTAGGCCAAGTTGGGCTGATTCAGTTCGATGAACACCGTGTACTTTTGATGAATGGCGTCCGAGTAAACGACCGGCGCGTGGGTCAGTCGCAGGAACTGGATCGGCATTCCGTTCCATCGCTTGGTGTACACGCCGGCTTCGATCGCCGGTTCGCTTTGCAGCCCGTAGTACTGCGTCATCAGCGGCACAACCATGTTCGGATCGCCGGTGAAGCCGTGCAGTTGGATCCGCTGAAGCGCGCCCCCGTGATCGAAATAATACGTCAGCGTGCCGGCCAAGTCCGTGGCTCGGGTGCCCGTCACGATGGGAACTCGCAAGCCCTCGAGTCGCAGATCCGCGAGCACCGTGCTGACACGAGAGAAACGATCGATCAGCCATCGGTCGGTGATGTCGAAACGCAGCACTTCGCGTAAGTCCGGCACCTTGCCGCCGACCAACGACGGTTCGACCGCCGGATCCGCGGGAACACCGCCCAGCTTTCGCGCCAGATTCGTTTCGTAACGATAACGATCGGTGCTGCTGCCCCGCAGCGTTTCGATTTCATGATGCGAGTGTCGGGCGTAACCGCCGACGCGATCCGAAGGCCCGGATCCCGATTCGCCGCCGATCATCTGTGACACCGATGACGATGCGGTGCGGCCCCACTGCGTCTCCGAGGCGACGTAGGGTCCGCCGGCGGCGGCGGCCAACAGGGCGACGAGCTTGGTTCGGTTGAGCATGACCGTTGACCATCGAAAAAGGACGCGGAGGAGGGGAGGTCAATTCGCACAGCCAGACAGCGTCACCGGTCGCGGCCGCGAACACACCTTTTACGCATCGGCAGTCGCAGGCCGACAACTTCGTTCCCTCTTGCGAAGCCTACCTGATCGTTATCGTTACGATCATCCGTACGAGAACACCGACATGATCACCGATGCATTGCACGCCGCGCTGATGGACTTATGCGCCGAATTCCCGAACGGCCGTTGCGCGCCGTCGCCGCAAACCAAGGCCAGTTTGCGACGTGACTTCGGTGCCGAAACGGCCGAACGTCTGATCACACTGGTCAACCTGCAACCGAAAGCCCGCGGCAAACTCGGGCCAGGCGTTTGGTGGGTGACCGACCGCGCGATTCGGCAAGCAACCCCGTTCCAAGTCGCCGACGTGAAAGCCGGTCTGTTGCTCGGCGACGCGGATCCGGGTTCGCCGAAACGGGTCGTCGACGCCTGCTGCGGGATCGGCGGCGACACGATGGCCTTGGCGCGGCGACAACGCCGACGATCTGACCTTGGGATGATCCTGGCCACCGATCTGGACGGCGAACTGCTCGAAATGCTGAGGCGGAACTTGCAGTCCGCAGAGCTTCTCGGCGACAAGCCGGCGGATCGCTTGACGTTCGGTCGTCACGATGCGGCAAGTCTGGACGTCGATGCCGACACAATCCTGCACATCGATCCGGACCGACGAACCGGCAATCGGCGTGCGAGCGATCCGGCGTTCTATTCGCCCGACGCGGAAACGGTGCGACGAATGATCGGCAAGGCCTTCTCGGCGACGGTCAAACTTGCCCCGGCGGCCGATATCGATGACTGGACAGGCGAAGCGGCACTGTCGGAAAAACCGATGCACCGTTGTTGGTTTTCGCTCCGCGGTGAAGTCCGCGAGCAGACGTTGTTCACCGGTGAGACCGCGGGGCGATCGAATCGGCAGGACGCCAGGCGATCAGCGGTGATCGTCGACGGCGACGGACGTTTTGACGTTTTTTACGATTCCGCCGATTGCAAAACCGCAGCCGATGCGGGGCAAACCAGTGAAGCCAGCGTCGAAGAAGGCGACTGGCTGTGTGATCCAGACGCCGCGATCCGCGCCGCCGGTCTGACCGAATGCTTTGCCGAGCGATTCGAATTGCGGGCGATCGGGAAACCCAGCGGATTTTTGGTCGGCGAGTCCGATCGGCGGAAAGACCTCGCCGACCTGACGCGAATCTCCGTCACCGCCCCGATCGCTTGGACCGGCGCGGCGGACGATCGCAAGCTCCGCAAAGTGCTGCGGGATCAAGGCTGGTTCCCGCAAACGATCAAGGTTCGCGGCACGGATCATGATCCGGCGACACTTTTTCGCCGTTATCGCCGGTGTGGGGACAAGCCCGTCACGCTGTGGATCGGGCGTGGGCGGCGTCGCGTGTTTGCCGCGATCACGGAATGACCGTCACGACCGTCACCGGCCTACCGCCGGTGAGGCCTTTTCGCATCAATGCGCGTTGCCTTTTCGCCTCATCGCTGCAATCGGCGTGGTACGTTTCAACGGACAAAGTCTGTCCGATGCGAAAAGTTCGCCTCCATTGCCAAGGAAGCCCAACGACGGACCGATGCACGCAATATTCAGGACCAACACCGACAACCACGACAGGACGTCCCCTCTCGGGAAAGTCCTCCGGTGCGTCGCTTGGTTCGCAATCTTGTTCGGTGTCATCGCGTCGACCGGTTGCAGTCGGCTACGCTTGCCGGCGATCGATCCGACCGGTAGTTGCTTGTTTCAGCCGCTGCCCACGACGACATCGTTGGCGTTGCCCGGTTCGGCGGGCGAAGGTTGTTGCTGCTGGGGCTGTTTCAGTGGCTTGGGCAACTGTTTGCAGAATTGCCCGCTGGTCAATCCGCCCGCACCCGCATTCACGACGCCGGTTGATCCGCCGCCTTGTTCGGATCCACAGGCCGACGCGATCGGCGGTGCCGTCAATGCCGAACCTTGCGTTCCCGGTCCGGCTTGCAACGGACAGTGCGCCGACGGCCCACCCGCCGTGCTGTTGGGCCAAGAATGCAAAATGTCGGACCTGACGAAGTTGCCCGATCGTGGCGAGCGAGGCTGTATCCTACTTTCACCGCAACGAATCGTTGCACCGGTGGGCGGCGAGGTGATCCTGCTTTCCGGCGTTTGTGGCACCGACGGTTATCTGCAAACCGGCCAACCGCTGGAATGGATGTTGACGCCCGAGAGCGTCGGGACGTTCCTGCAAGTCGGCGACGACGACCCGGGACTTCTGCATCGTTTGGCCGGCATCAAGAGATCTGAAAAGAAAGATCCCAGTTACGCGCACGGCGTGACCAGCACGAAACCCGCACTGATCACGCGAGGAAACCTGGATCCGAGCGACGACGTGCGGCTGGAAAAAGGTCAAACCTGGTTGTCGATCGCCAGCCCGACCGAAGGCGTCAGCCGCGTCACCGTTCTGGCCCCGGACAGCGAGTGCTGGGATCAACGCAAGGCCACCGCGACGATCTATTGGATCGACGCCCGCTGGGTTTTCCCGGCGCCGCAACGCGTCCCCGCCGGCACACCGGTCGACTTGACGACCCGCGTGACCCGCAGTGAAAACTCCATCCCGGCGGTGGGCTGGAAAGTTCGCTATGAAATTCAACAACCCGAACTGGCGCGGTTCGCCGGCACCGACGGCAGCGATGTCGTGGAAGTCGAAGTCGATGAAAACGGCAACGCCACCGCGGAGCTGTTGCCGATCGAAGGCGCCGCCGGCGCGGCCGTGGTCAACATCAGCGTGATTCGTCCCGGCGGACGAGACGACAACATGCCGACGATGACGCTGGGGCAAGGTCAAGCCTTGGTCACGTGGAGCTCGCCGCAACTGAGAGTGGAAGCTTTCGGTCCCGAAGTCGCCAGTTTCAACGTCCCGTACCTGGTCAAAGCCATCGTGTCGAACCCCGGCACCGAAGCGATCAACAACGTGCAAGTCGAATTGACAAGGCCCGACGGCACGGTGTTGGGCACGACCGATCAGTTCGCCGACCTGTTCCCAGGCCGCATCGTTTGGAACATCCCACGGATCGATCCGCAGACGGAAGTCGAAATCTTCGCCGACGTCACGGCACAAAACAGCAACGTGTTGACATTCAACGCTCGGAGCGCCGAAGGCTTGGCGGGCCAAGCCGTCATCAGGACGAACATCTATCGCCCGTCGCTGACGATGACGGTTCGCCCACGACAAGACCAAGTCGAAGCCGGGCAAACGGCAACCTTTGACATCGTTGTCACCAACACCGGCGATCGTCCGTTGGACGACGTACGCCTTCGGGCCGAGGGCGGTGAAGCGATGACGCATTTCGAAACCGGTAACCGGAATGTCCAAAGCGATCGCGAGGAAGGGCCGCTGCAACCCGGTCAGACTTGGCCGTCGATCTTGAACTTCGTGCCCGCCGAAGCCGGCCGACGATGCATCACCGTCGAAGCCACCGCCGACGGCGGCCAGCGAGTCGGCGAAGAAGCTTGCGTGATCGTGATCAACCCGATTCCCGTGACACCGGCTTTGTCGGTGACCCTCGAGTCGAACGATCGCTTCACCGTTGGCGAAACCCGATACTTCAACGGACGTGTGACCAACACCGGCGAAGTTCCTTTGGACAATGTCCGTGCCGTGATGGTGTTCGACCCGCAACTGCGACTGCGGCAAGCCACGCGTGGCGCCGATCAATCGCGTCTGGGCGAGTACCTGCTGAGCTGGGAAATTCCGCGTCTGGAGCCCGGCGGATCGACCTTGTTGCAAGGTGTCTTCGAAGTCGTTGCGTCTTCACCGCGCAGCCGAGTCGTTTTTACCGCCGAGAGTGCCCAAGGGGCGCGCGGGGAAGCGACCAAGGTCGTCGAAATCTTGCCCGGACAAGTCGTCCCGCCGCCACAATCGCCACCGTCGTCCTCCGACTTGCCGCCGGCCGTCGTGCCGCCTCGAATCCCGACCGGCCCCGCACCCGACGGCGGAGACACCCGGCCCGATCCGGGTTTCGGAAACGCGCCCGTCGCACCGCCGCTGCCGTCGCGGAGCGGACAACTGCAATTGAGTGTCCGGCAACGTGAAATCTCGCCGCGTGCCAATGCACCGATTCCCTACTCCATCGCCGTCACCAACGACAGCGACGAACTGGACCGAAACGTTGTGGTCGAATTCGCCATTCCGGCCGGCGTCCGTGTCGTCAGCGTGACGCAAACGATGAACCCCCAACCCGGAATCGGGACGCAGATCGGCAACCTGTATTCGCTTGATCCGATCCGCAACTTGCGCGTCGGCGAGACCGTGACGTATGAACTGGTGCTGATCAGTTCGATTCCACAAACCTTTGACTTGCAGGTCGAAGCGACCAGCGATCTGCGTCCCAGCGGAGTTCAAGCGACCGAGACGACACGGGTGGAGTGACACGATCGGCGAGTGAAACCGGGCACCGTGGCAGACTTCAGCGAGTGGTCTTGATCGTCGACAAGCCACCGTCGACCGCGATCGTTTGAGCGGTGATCCAAGTCTGATCGGGATGCAACAACCAAGCGATCAACGAAGCGATGTCTTGGGGCGTTCCCAATCGACCCAGCGGATGCATCGCCCGACTCGCTTCGGCGGCGCGTTCGTTGCCCCAAACCTTTTCCGTCATGGCGGTTTGAACCAACCCCGGCGCGACGGCGTTGACGCGGACGCCGCCGCCCGCGTAGGTCGCCGCCGCAGACCTCGCCATGGCGGCCACGCCGGCTTTTGCTGCCGCCACGGCTTCGTGATTCGACAGACCGATGTCGGCCGCCGCGCTGCTGGTCAAGACGATCGAACCGCCACCGCTTTTACGAATCGCCGGTGCCGCGGAACGCAACAATCCGAACGCCGTTGTCATGTTCTGACGGATCGTCTCTTGAAAGTCGTCAAAGCCGGTCAAGTGAGCAGGTTTCAACAGAATCGAGCCGGCCAAGTTCACCGCTCCGGAAATTCCGCCGAACGTTTCCACGGTTTTGCCGACCGCGTCGGCTGTCGCTTGCCAGTCGGCCGCGTCGCCGACGACGTGCGGTTGCGCGAGAGACTCGGACAGTTGTCCAAGCGTCGCCTGCGATCTTGCCATCAGCATCAACCGGGCGCCGGCATCGACCAAGCGGTGGCACAACTCACGACCGATTCCACCGGTCGCACCGATGACCAGGTAAGCGGGCGAATCAACATTGGGAAAATCAGACATTCCGTTTCGAACCAAGTCGCGAACACGAGTCGGGCAAGACAATCAACACAAACAAGCGTAGTGACTTGGCAAACCCGGAGCTTTCCGGCTCGTCGACTTCGACGCGTTGTTCCGGTCAGCACCGGTTGGCCCGGTCGATGGGTGTGCGACACTCATGCCCGCCACGCCGCTTTTGCATCAAGCACCGCTTGGTCATCAAGTGAGAGTCGTTTGCAAGCGGCCGATAAGTCGTCGTGCGACATGCGTCGGCGGATTGTTGGCTGTGTCGCGATGACCCGCCGATGTTTGTTTGTGTCCGACGGATGAAACATTTTGGCCGACGCCCGGAACGAAAAGTTCTGACGCGTCGACCAGTACCCAGCGGCGATTTCGGCGCGGTCCTGAAATCACTTTGACGCCCCCCCTAACCGGCATCCCCTCCCTGAAGCCGGACTTGTCAACGTGAACTCGCGCATCGGTCGCCGCTGGGCACCGAACACTTTGTCGACACCTCCTTTCCCACCGATCCCGCCATTGCTCACTCGGAGGCACCATGGCCAAGAAAGATACTTTTCGCGTTGTCACACGCGCCGCAGACGGATCGCTTTTGATCCGCGACTATCCGACGATTGATCCGTTGATGAATCAGCACCCGCAAATCGGCATTGACGATTGCAGCACCGACCTGGCGTTGCGTGGGATGCCGGTCTTTCGCGGTTTGGTCGGCCCGATGCCCGAAGGCAAACACGTCGTGCGTTATGAAACGCCCGAAGTTTTCGAAGCGTTGACGAAAGAATGGGGCTTGGCGACCCCCAAAAAACGCCGTCGACGTGCGCCGGCGAACCCCGACGCGGTCGCTTCGTAACGTCCACGCTCGCACCCGAACTTATGTCGCCGAAGCCAGTTCGCTGCGTTTTTGGGCGATCAGTTTCAGCAGGGCTCTCTGCGGCTTGACGAATTTGTCGACGCCCTCGGCCATCAAAAATTCGTGCATGCGATTCGTGTCGATGACCGCATCGATTTCGGCCAGCACGTCGTCGCCGGGTAATTGGTCGACGGTCCGGGTGAATGTCAAATCGCTTTCGGCGACTGCGGCGTTGGTTTCCGGCGGGTTGGTTTGGATGTCGCTGCCGGCCAAAGCTTGCACGTATTTCCACGGCGGGTCGTCGGGATTTTTCGTGCCCGTGCTGGCGAAAACCAGTTCTTGGTGCAGCGGCAAGTTCTTATCGTTCCAGAAGTCCTGGTTTTCTTTCCAAATCCGTTTGGCGTTGACGATGCCGACCATCCCTTGAGCGGCATCGGACAACTCGACCTGCTTGGCCGTATAAACGTCGATTCGTGAGATGAAGATGCTGTAAACCGATTTGAACTTCGCGGGATCGACCCGGTTTTCCGCACCCCGCCAGATCGCTTCGCGGGCCGCACGATATTGGTCGGCGGTAAAAATCAGGGTCACGTTCAAGGTCACACCGGCGGCGGCCAACGGCTCCAAGGCTCTGAGGCCCGCCGGTGTCGCGGGGACTTTGATCATTCGGTTGACGTGCCCGGCCGACCAATGTTTGCCCAGTTCGATGTATTTTTGAACAATGTCGTCTTGGGACCGGTCCGACGAAGGGTCCTCCAACAGGGGGTCCAGTTCGAAGCTGACCCAACCCGCGTCTCCGCTGGTGCCGGCGTGGATGTCGGCGAATTTTTCTTCCGCCCGGGTGACCAATTTGTTCGTCAATTGCCAGGCGATCGTTTCGTCGTCGCTTCCCTCGCTCAGCATCGTTTCGATGTCGCCGTCCAGGTTTCCGGCGGCAACGATCGACGAAATGATCGCCGGATTGCTGGTCGCCCCGACGGCGCCGTACCGCAGGTTGATGTCCACTTCGGCGGGGTCCACCGAGTCCAGGTAAAGTCGAGTGCCGGTATCGATCAAAGATTTCAGCGGAGCGGACATGGAAAGGCTGGCCTTTGAGATCCAAGGAAGGGGGGCGAACAGACGATGTCAAAAAGCGGCGCGTGCCGCGTGACAAAAAGCGGCAGTAACCGTCCGAAAGCGTCTTGAAGTCTAGCACTTAGCATACCGCACCGGCCGATCGGCGACCCGCCACCGGCCGCACAGATTCTCCAGGGGGCACCGAGGGCAGCAATTCAGGCGTTCTGAGCCTGCAGCGAAGGCGTTTGAAGTAGACCGACGGTGCTCGGATCTGTAGCCTTAGCGGCTTATCCGGACCGTCATTCCGCTTCACGTCGCTTGCCCCCTCCGAGTTCGCACCGTCCTTCATGCCTGGTTCGTCGCAAGACCATTCACTGCTCGATCGCCGAGGCCCGTTAGGGTTTTCGGGGGCGCTTTGGATTTTGGGGATTTTCTTTTTCTTGATGCCTTCGGCGTTCCAGTCGGCGCGGATGAGTCTGGCGAAGAAAGAGAACGACGTGAAGGATTGGCTGCCCAGTGACTTCACCGAGACGACGGAGCTGGAATGGTTCGCCAATCACTTCGTCGGCGAAAGTTTCGTCTTGGCGACTTGGCCGGGATGCAACGCGGGGGATCAGCGGCTGAAACTGCTGGAAGACAAACTCCGTCACGAGTCGGCCGGCTACGATTGGTCGGCCGAAGCCCTGAAACGTCCCGAGTGGACCGACGAACAGATCGAAGCCCGGCAGGGTGCGCGACAGTTCGGCGCGGATTTGCAACTGCTGTATCCCGGCGATGCTTTAAAGAATTGGGGCGGGAAAAACGAAAAATGGTTGAAAGCCGCCGACGGCGGCTGGTTCTACATGACGCCCGACGGCCGGCTGTACCGCTGGGAAGGATCGATGACCGGGCCTGCCGGATTGTTCCGCGCCATCCAACGGGCCACCGGAACGTTCGAGCTGGAAGGGCAGTTGATCACCGCTTTCGGAAGGCCGAGCAGCGACGAAGCGTTCAATCCGTTTTACAACGACCCGTCGTTGGTTTGTGCCCCCTTGTTTGCGACCGTGCAAACGGGCAATTCGATCGTCGAGGACTTGGCCAAGGAAGGCGGCCCGCTGTGGCCGGTCGACTTGACCGCCGCCGATCGCCGCGAAACCGTCGCCAAACGCCGCGCGATGGAACGTTTGACCGGCACGCTTTTCGCCCCCGCGGTCCCGGAACAGTTTGCCTGGACGCCGAATGCCTTCCGTTCGGTCATCGCCGAGCATGCCGAGGACGTAGACGTCGACGCCGAGGCACTCGGGCCGGACTTTGACGCGATCGTCGATGAAACCCTGACGACGTTTGTGGACGCGAATTTGGACGGCGACCTTGACGCGCTTTTCGATGCTCCGCTGGAGACGCAAGCCGATGCGTGGTATGCCGTCTTTGATGCGATCGAGGCTGAGCCGCCGCCGCGACTGACCGCGATCGTGGTGACGTTGACGGATGTCGCCAAGGACAACCTGGCCTACGCACTCGGACGCGGCGTGCTGGGCGGGCCGCGTGGTCGGTTGTTGCATTTGGCCGAGGAAAGCGGCGTTCAAGGTGCCCCCCCGCCCTCGATGGCTCCGCCCCCGTTCAATAAAAGCCCCCCCGATTCGATCGGC
>Ga0102938_10002129_pt1 | contig 15059 bp, 11 predicted proteins | sample SalPonR2_B_D2_MG_FD_84516 | JGI IMG/M metagenome (GOLD analysis project Ga0102938, IMG submission 84516) | Salt pond soil microbial communities from South San Francisco under conditions of wetland restoration - Salt Pond MetaG R2_B_D2_MG | ecosystem: Environmental > Aquatic > Marine >...
CTTGCCGTCCGGCTAGCGGTTCCCGTCATCAGGGTCCGCAGAGGACTTTCACCTCCAAGTCACCATTTGGTCACCACAACCAAATGGATGGTGCTTGCGCACCACGCGCCCTGCCGGGCGCACAAAGAAAAGCGGCAGCATGACAAGATTCATACTACCGCTACCGTAATGGTGGCTGGAGAAGGCCGTAAGCCGGGTCCTGTTCCCTGTGCAGTTACCCGCAAGCAGGGTGATGATCATTCATCTAGGGTTGCCGTTGCCGACAACCTCAAGCGGCCAACCCGGGAACTTCGGGCGGACCACCCTCAAACGTTCCCCTATTAGGCCTTGCTCCGGATGGGGTTTACCTAGCTTCCGCCGTCGCCGCCGGAACTGGTGAGCTCTTACCTCACCCTTTCACCCTTACCCGCCGGAAAAAACGTTGCGGGCGGTTTCCTCTCTGTGGCACTGTCCCTGGGGTCACCCCCGGTTCCCGTTAGGAACCATCCTGTCCTGTGGAGCCCGGACTTTCCTCCCCCCGCCTGGCGAACCATGGCAAGCGGCGATCATCTGTCCTTCTCCAGCCGAAAAACTACGCCTCTGCCTCAACATAAAGGATACGATTACAGTGCGGGCAGGTCTGTAAATCAGCCCCCTGTAACAACTGATTGAACAACTGGGGTGGCAACTGCATATTACAGCCAAGACAGGCACCATTTCTGGCGACAGCCAGGGCCATGCCATTACGCCGTTTGAACAGCCCCTGGTATTTACGCAGCAGGCTTTTGGGAACATCTGCAGCCACTTTTTCACGGTTACGGATATGCTGCTCTAGTTGCTTGCCGGATTCGCTTAACAGTTTATCAAGCTCACTACCACGCGCCCCGGCATTGTCACTGATCGCATCGAGGCTGGCCTGTTTTTCCTGCTGATCCTCAGCCAGAACGTCAATCTCTTTACGTTTATTCTGCAGTTGTTCCTCAAGGTCCTTGTTCGCCTTTTTAGCAACATCAATCTCCTTAAGGACCGCCACATATTCCTTCTGGGTCTGGATGGCGGGCAAACGCGCCTCTACGCGGGTGACATTGTCGCGCTGTTTCTGCAGTTCCTGCTCAATCTGCGCTTCATCCAGGCGCAGTTGGTCGACCTCCGTGTTGAGTTGATCAAGCATAGCCTGAACCTCTGCGGTCTGTTCCGCAAAAACACTCAACTCCTGTTCATAGCCACTGCGGGTCGTTTCGATGGTACTGATTTCCTGATCGATTTCCTGCAAATCCCTGAGCAGGTTCATCTTTTCTTGCACGCGGTACCTCCATTGCTATGTATTGCTTATCAGGTGATGGTAATAAATGGATCCTGTTCTGTTGTCATGGTAATCACTTCAAGGCCAAAACGCTGCTCAGCAATCAGGGACGTCAAGCGCTCGGCCATTTTTTTAATCATAATTTTTTCGGTGCCGAAGTGACCGGCATCAATTAATGCCATACCATCAGCCCGTGCGCGCTGCGCTTCGTGAAATTTAATATCGCCAGTGACCAGACAGTCAGCACCCAGGCGCTGGGCATCGGCATAGGTCACCATCCCCCCACCACCGCAGACAGCTACCTTGCCGATCAACTGGTCGGCGTTGCCAACCATGCGCACTGCAGTAACATCAAGGGCGGCTTTAACCTGGCTGGCAAAAGCGTCAAGAGTCCGCTTCTTACCAAGAACACCAATACGCCCGAGACCAGGCCCCTGAACCGGATTGGCCAGCGGGATCAGATCATAGGCAACCTCTTCGTAAGGATGAGCCTTGATCATGCGGGTGATAATGCGTTCACGCTGCGGAATCGGGATAATTGTCTCAAGGCGCAATTCTTGGGCCTCTTCATGGGCTCCAGGGGTCCCGATGAAAGGATCTGTATCAGCACCGCCCCGGAAGCTACCAGTCCCGCTGGTACGAAATGAGCAGCGGTCGTACGCACCGATCTGCCCGGCTCCAGCTGCGAACATGGCTTCCATGACGGCAACCTCGTGGCCACTGGGCACATAAACTACCAGTTTGTAATAACCATCGCTGCGCGGGCGCTCCAGGGGAGTAACCGCAGCAAGCCCCAGTTGTGCCGCCAACCAGTCATTGAGGCCATCAACGGCGCGGTCAAGATTGGTGTGAGCAGCAATGATGGCAATGTTATGACGAATGGCATGGTAAATAATCCTGCCGGCCGGGTCACTGGGGGTTAAGCGTTTGAGAGGGTGGAAAATTAGAGGATGGTGGCAGACAATCAGATCAACACCAAGGCGCGCTGCTTCTTCAACAGCCGCCTGCTCGACATCAAGACACACCAGAATGCGCCGCACCGACGCGTTAGGGTCACCAACCTGCAAGCCGACATTGTCCCAGTCTTCGGCCAGACGGGGCGGCGAAATATGGTTGATCAGGCCGACAATATCTGCCACGCGGGCTATATTTTTCTCAGCCATTGTCACCCCACAAAGCGCCTACTGAGCAAAAAGAAAGAGTGCACTGGTTCTCCGGTGCACTCTGGGTTGACATTCTGGTTTCTGGTTCTGACATACTCTGCTGAGTTGATCTCATCAAGCGACCTCACCGTTGCCGAACCGGGAGGTTGAGTGGTCTAGCTGCTGTTCTCGCATGAATATGATTGGCCTTTTTAATCTCAATACAACAGACGTCTTAAGTAACAGGCTAAAGAATCAAAAAAAGTGGTGGGCCCACCAGGACTCGAACCTGGGACCAGCCGGTTATGAGCCGGCGGCTCTAACCAACTGAGCTATAGGCCCGCTTCCTTAATACCGCGCAAGCGCAAGAGGTAAGAATAAAAAATATTCCACCGGCTGTCAAGCTTATTTCAGCAACCGTATCAGCAGCCCGAGCACCAACAATCTCTAGTGTTCGTCTCCGGACTTTTCTTAATCAACCGCAGAGAATCCCCGCAGACGCTTGGAGCGGCTTGGATGGCGCAATTTACGCAACGCCTTGGCCTCAATCTGACGAATCCGCTCACGCGTTACGTTAAAATCCTGGCCTACTTCTTCCAGAGTGTGATCTGATTTCTCACCGATACCAAAGCGCATGCGCAACACTTTTTCTTCGCGCGGGGTCAAGGAAGCCAGGACCCGCGAGGTCTGATCGGTCAGGTTGCCCTTGATGACGGCCTCGAGAGGCGAGATAACACCCTTATCCTCAATAAAATCACCAAGGGAGGAATCCTCCTCCTCACCAATAGGGGTTTCAAGACTGATTGGCTCCTTGGCAATCTTCAATACCCGCCGCACCTTATCCAGCGGCAGATCCATCCGCTCGGCAATTTCTTCCGGCGTCGGCTCGCGCCCACATTCCTGAACCAGTTGGCGGGTGGTACGAATCAGCTTGTTGATGGTTTCGATCATATGCACCGGAATCCGGATGGTGCGCGCCTGGTCAGCAATAGCACGGGTAATCGCCTGACGAATCCACCAGGTAGCGTAGGTCGAAAACTTGTAACCGCGGCGGTACTCGAACTTATCAACAGCCTTCATCAGGCCGATATTGCCTTCCTGAATCAGATCAAGGAACTGCAGCCCCCGGTTCGTATACTTTTTAGCAATCGACACCACCAGCCGCAGATTCGCCTCAATCAACTCAGCCTTGGCCTTTTTAGCAAGCCACTCCCCTTTGTAGACCTCCTTGAGATATTCCTGCAGTTCTTCAGGCTCAAAACCGGATTCGGCATTGACCCTTTTGAACTTGCGCTCAGCGGCGGCAAGACGCTTTTCCACCGAGAGCAACACATCGCCGGCGACCTGTAGCTCGTCGGCAACAGCATGGGCTTCTTCATCACTCTGGCGCATCCGCGTCAGATAGCTGGTTATTTCAGCGCGTGGGCGCTTCAACATCTGCTCGCAGGCGCTGATTTCTGCCTGGCCTTTTTTTACCTGGGTACCCATTTCTTTCAGGCGATCAACGACCTTGGCAACCTGAAAATCCTTCAGGCGAACTTCGCGCAGCAACTCGGTCATTTTTTCACGCGCCTGCGCCTCATCTTTTTTAAGCTTCTTGACCTTGCGGACCGCTGTTTCCTGTTGCAACGCCTTGTCGATCTCATTGATCTGCTCTTCCAACGGCAACAATTGTTCACGTAAACCCATCAACCGCTGACGTTGCCGACCTTCGACCTCGCCCCCCTCTTCTTCATCATATTCGCGGGTGATCTCGGAAACTCCAATTTGCCCCTTCTCAAGTTTACCGAGCAACAGCATGACTTCACGGGCAGCAATCGGGGTGCGCATGATCACCTTGGCTACCAGCGCATCACCCTCTTCGATCCGCTTGGCGATTTCGACCTCCCCTTCGCGCGTCAGCAGAGCAACCTGCCCCATCTCCCGCAGATACATACGCACCGGATCGCTGGTCTTACCGAGAGTGCCGGCTTCCAGCTCAACATCGCCTTCGTCCTCCTCCTCATCAATATCTACGTCTTTGGGGTTGGATACCTTGTTGTCATTGTCGACAATTTCAATATCCATCTCACCAAACATACTCATCACGTCCTCCAGTTGTTCCGACGACACCATACTGGCCGGGAGCATATCGTTGACTTCATCATAGGTAAGAAAGCCCTTTTCCTTACCCATATCTATTAGTTGCTGTACTTCTTCGGGATTGGTTTTTTTCGCCATCAGTACTAAATCTCCCTACGTCGTTATATTCGCGTAAAAAATATTGGTTGTTAGCGTCAAGTTTAACCGTTTTTACCAAAATTGAAATGTTGTGCTCAATTTTTTTATATTTTCCAGTCTGGCCGTCCCTTGATCTGCAACTGTAACTGTGACAGTTCCGCCCGATAACGGTCGCCGGACTCGACATCGTCCTGCTCATCAGCCGCCGGGATCAACTCCCGCCAGAGCTGGTCGGATCGTCTTTTTAATGCCTGCTTCTCCAGCGCGCGCAGACAGTCGTTAGCTACCTGATCCAGGGTTTCGGCAAACTCCTCCGGATCACAGCTGCGCGCCTGAGCGAGAATCTCGCGTTGAGGAGCTGTCAAGCCCGGCAGCAGGGATTCGATATCACATCCCGAGGCCGTCGCCTGGCTGAGGATTTCTGCCATGACCGCAGCGACATCAGGATGGTGAATCAGACTCACCCCACCGCGTTCGCTAAATTCTGTACGTACCGCTGAACTCTGCAGCAACAATCTGAGCAGGGTCTGTTCGGTCCGACTGACCCTCTTCTGGTTATTCGCGGGTAATCGCTGCTCTCTGGCTGCAGAGTGCGGTTGCCGGGGCTCGTCCGCCGGATGAGGTGCTGAATCCGGCGCGTCAGAACCCTGAACCCGGCTTCGCCCTCGCTGCTGGCGGGCGACCGTTTCGAGTTTTTTCTGCAACCGTGCCACCTCAATACCACTGCGCCCGGACAACTCTTTCAGATACAGATCCTGCTCTAGTTCACTCTTTAGGGCAGCAATTTTCTCCAGCACCTGCTCCACCGCCCGAACTTTCAACTCCACCCCGTAACCAGCCTCGTTAAGGGTTTCCTCCATGTAGAGTTCCATCACCGGGCGCGCACTATCCAGGCAGGCCTGAAATGCTTCGGCACCCTGGCGCTGCAAAAAGGAATCAGGATCATCACCCGAGGGCAAGGTGATAGCCGCAGCTGCCGCCCCTTCCTGCTGCAGAATCGTCATCGCCTTGAAGGTTGCCTGTTTGCCGGCACTGTCCTGATCAAAAACCAGCACCACCCGCTGAGCATAACGCTTGAGCTGCTGAACATGTTCCGCGGTCAGAGCAGTACCGCAGGTGGCGACGGTCTGGGCAAAACCGGCACGATTCAGGGCCAGTTGGTCAAAGTAGCCTTCAACCACCAGCACATCACCACTGATACGGATCGCCTGGCGCGCCTGGTAGAGACCGAAGAGCACCGCCCCTTTGTGATAAATGGGCGATTCCGGCGAATTAATATATTTCGGTTTGCCGTCATCCAGCACCCGGCCACCAAAGGCGACAACACGACCCACCAGATCAAAGATCGGGAACATCAGGCGGGAACGGAACATGTCGTAGTCACCGCGCCCCGATGAGCCCTCACGCAACAAACCCAGGGTGCGCGCCTCTGCCGCCGCGATCTGATGGTGATCGAGGTGATCCTTCAAGCCGCTCCAGCCATCAAGAGCATAGCCGATACGGTATTCAGCGGCAGCTTTTTGTCCGTAGCCGCGTTTTTTCATGTAATTACGCGCCATGACCGCCTGTGGCTGCTCTATCAGGTTGGCATGGAAATAATCAGCCGCCAGACCGTTGATCCGGTACAGGCGCTCGCGCTCCTCGATCTGTGCCCGTTCCGGCGGGGTTAAGGGACGTTCCTCCAGATCGATACCGGCGCGCTCGGCCAGCCGCCGGACCGCATCGGGAAAGCTCAAGCCTTCACTGCGCATCAGGAAGCTGAAGGCGTCACCGCCGGCACCACAACCAAAACAGTGATAAAACTGACGTTCGGCATTCACACTGAAAGAAGGTGTTTTTTCAGCGTGAAACGGACACAGACCTAAGCGGTTACGGCCGGAAGTTTTGAGGTCAACATACTGGGAGACCAGCTCAACGATATCGGTACGGTCACGAACCTGCTCTATTTTATCGTCGCCAATCTGTCCGCTCATCGTCCTTCCAACTCAACCACCGTCACATTGTCGCCACCCTGCTCCTGTGGCGCCGCATAAAATGCGGTCACACCGGGCATGGTCGCCAGATAGTCACGAACGGCGCGACGCAGGGTACCGGTACCGGCACCATGGATAATCTCGACTTGCTGCAGATGTCCCAGCAGGGCATCATTCAGGTAGCGATCCAACAGCACCAGAGCATCCTCAGCCCGCTCACCAACCAACTTCAACCGCGGCGCAAGTTGCTCCGCCACCGCAGGGCGTACCAGTGAGGTGGAGGCCGCACGCGGCGCAACAAAGCGGCGCGGGACAAACTGCTCCAATGCCGTCAAAGCCTGGCGCATACGCTTGCCACCGACCCGCAGGTCGACCTGGTCACCACTGATCCGTTCGACCCGGGCTTCTACTCCCAGGGCGACAATCCGCACCAACTCGCCAACCTGCAAATCCTGCGGCACCAGGGTCTTTTGTCGTGCTTTCGGCGCAAAAGCGGCAAAAGCCTGACGAGCAGCAGCCAGTTCTTCACGCTCCTGTGCAGCTTGGCCCGGCAAGGAAGTTTCCGGTCGCCGGCGCAGCTGTTTCAAGCGTTCCTGGGTGGCCGCAATCAACTCTTCAGCCTGGCGACGCGCGCGCGACAGCACCTTGCTTTTACTTTCTTTAAGGTCCTGCAGCTGACGTTTGCGTAACTGCTGCGATGCCGCTGCCTCGATCTTTAACTGTCGGGTTGCGACCAACTCACGATTTAATTCCTGGCGCTGGCGTCCCAGTTCAATCAGAATCTGATTCTGATCATGCTGATTTCCCAGAAAACCCTGGGCCCGATCGACTACCTCCGGCGGCAACCCGAGACGTCGCGCGGTTGCCAGGGCGCTGCTGACGCCGGGAACGCCGTAATGCAGACCATAGGTCGGTTCCAGGGTATCAGGGTCAAACTCAACCGCTGCGTTGGTCATTCCGGAACTGACATGGGCAAACTGCTTGAGCTGCCCAAGATGAGTAGTCAGCAGGATCTTGGTTCCCTGACGGCACAAAGATTCGATCACCGCCTGGATTAACGCCGCCCCTTCCGCCGGATCGGTACCGCTCCCGGCCTCATCGAGCAGCACCAGGGTGTCGGCATCAGCTGCTTCGAGAATCTTGCGGATCCGCAACAGATGTCCGGAAAAGGTCGATAAACTGTCGGCAATACTCTGCTCATCGCCAATATCAACAAACATCTGCTGATACAAGTGAATACGGCTGTCACTGCGACAGGGCAGATGCATACCGGCGCGCAACATCAACAGCAGCAGACCCAGCGTCTTTAAGGCCACCGACTTGCCCCCGGTGTTCGGGCCACTGACCACCAGAACCTGGGCCTCCTCGGCAATCAACAGATCAATCGGGACGGCGGCCCCCGGGTCGAACTGCCCGGCGCGGATCATCAGCAACGGGTGCCGTACCTGGCGCAGTTCGATCAGTGAAGAAGTCACCAGCTCAGGACGACAACCCTGATAGGAGCGTGACAGACGCGCCGCAGCAAAACGTAAATCAATTTGCGCCAACAGTTGCTGATTGCTGAGCAACAGAGCCCGATCGCGGCGCAACAAATCGGCAAGCTGGAGCAGTATCCGCCGCTCTTCGCGCTGTTCTTCGCGCAGCAGTTGCTGCAGACGATTGTTACCATCGAGAATCTGGGCCGGTTCAACATAGAGAGTCTGGCCACTGGCTGACTCATCCTGAACAAAACCCTTGAGACGGCCGCGATAGTCGCTCTTGATCGGCACCACATAGCGGCCGTTGCGAACGGTCACCAGACGTTCCTGAAAACAGGCAGCCAGGCGCTCATCACTCAACAACCGCTCGAGCTGCTGTTTGACCCGGTCACGGGTCTGACGCCCTTCATAACGCAGCTCAGCCAGCCTTGGCGAGGCGCTATCGAGCAGCTCACCACGTTCGCCGATGGCGTTCTGCAGGCGCCGTTGCAACTCCGGCAACGGCACCAGCCCGGCGGCTACCAGTGCCAGGCAATAGGCCTCCTTGCGCCCTTTAAACCAGCTGCGGCAAGCGGTTATCGCCAGCAGCGACTGCAATACCGGTCGCAGCTGGGCTGCCGGCACCAGACTCCCCGGGGCCTGACAATCCGCCAGGACCACAGTCACATCACAACAACCCCCAAGGGCCGGTGACTTGTCAGTCTGAATCAGCGCCAGCGCCTCATCGACTTCGGTCAGTGCCCGCTCAACCGCTTCCTGATCTTTCAGCAACCCAAGTTGTTGTGCCAGCAATCGGCCCGGCTCTGACTGGGTCTGGTCGGCGAGCCAGCCTCGTATTTCAGGGAAGCCAAGACGCTCGAGCAAAGCTGCGTCGTCAACCATCATCGGCCGGGAGACCTGCCCATCAGCGCCCGCCCTTCATCCAGCAGGGTTTCACCCAAGGTGGCAAAGGGTGGTGCCAGATGCGAAGCCCCGATCAACTGCCGGGCCATGGCCGGCGCCGGTTGTGAACCCATGGCAAGAATCAGCATGGCCAGAATAACCACCGCCTGGATCAGACCAAAAACACCGCCGGCCAGGCGATTAACGCCGCCCAGCAGAATAATTTTAACAAACCGATGCAACACAAAACCAAGTACTGCAAAAACAATCACGACGCCGAGGAAAACAAGCAGAAAAGCTGCCCACACAGAAACCTGACCTGGGAGACCGGCGCTGTCCTGAAGAAACTGAGCGACAGGAACATGAAAGGTAAAAGCAAAAACACCCCCCAGCACCAGACCAAGCAGAGAACAGACTTCCCTTAGCAGTCCACGCAGCAACCCCTTGATCAGAAAAACCGCCAGAACAATCAGAATCAGGATATCAAACAGACCCAAAAATAGACTCCATCAGGAACAAAAAACAGGTAAATGACGGCCCTTAATGTTCAACCCGCCAGCAATTCCCTGACAATCCGGTTGACCAGTCGCCCTTCAGCGCTGCCCTTGGTTTTCGCCATGACCACCGGCATCACCTTGCCGATATCCTTAATGGCTGTCGCCCCGGTCTCAGCAATCACGGCGGCCACCAACGTCCGCACATCATCCTCACTTAACTGTGCCGGCAGATAGCCCTGCAGCACCGCCAGTTCGGCTTCTTCCTTGGCGGCCAATTCCGGACGATCATTGCTGCGATAAAGCTCGGCAGATTCCCGACGCTGCTTGACAAGGGTGCTGATGACAGCCAGAATAGTAGCGTCATCGATTTCTTGTCTGACGTCGATTTCTTTATTTTTGATGGCACTGCGGAGCTGGCGAATCGTACTGAGGCGATCTGTCTGTTTGCCCTTCATCGCCGCCTTCATATCCTGATTGAGTTGTTCTTTAAGACTCATTGATAGACCCTGATCGCAGAAGTTTCGGTAGGACTTGAATGCAAAGAGGGCACGCAGAAGGTTCTGGCACCCGTATATACAAACTATCTATTATAACGACTCATTGTGAAAACACAAGTAAAGAAGTCACAGATTCATCACAAAACCTGAGCAAGCGCTCCACTTAGCAGCAACAATCGCCCCCAGGGCCACAACTAAGAGGCGCCAAAACAGTGACAACCAAGCGACAATCGACAAAAAGAACGCTACTGCGCACCATCAGCGGCCTAGCCGCCCTACTCGGCATGGGATTGCTCGCCCTGAGCTCGTCACTACCGGTACTTGCCAACCCGCCGGCAGCGGACAGTATCATCCTGATCGAGGTCGCAGCACCCATCAACCCAGTACTCGCAGCTTTTATCACCGATACCATCATCCACGCTAACCGCAACAACAATCGCGCGGTACTGATCGAGCTAGACACTCCCGGCGGGCTTGACACCGCCATGCGCGACATTATCCAAGCCCAGCTCAACTCAGCTATTCCGACAATTGTCTATGTGTCTCCACAGGGCGCCAGAGCAGCCTCCGCCGGGGCACTGATCACCCTGGCTGCCGATTTTGCAGCCATGGCTCCAGGCACCAATATTGGTGCTGCTACACCAGTCAGTATTGGTGGCGGGGGTGGGGGTGGCGAGGGTGCCGAAACGATGATGAAAAAAGTCGCTAATGATGCCGCCGCCTATGCGCGCAGCCTGGCCCAAAAACGTGGGCGCAACCAGGAATGGGCTGAAGAAGCGGTGCGCGACGGCGTCTCCATCTCAGCCCGTGAAGCCCTGGATCTGGCAGTGATCGACCTGATTAGCGAAAATCGTGAGGACCTGTTGCGCCAGCTTGACGGCTACAAATTTATCCGTGACGGCGAGGTCAAGATCTTCGCCAGTGCCGGCGCCCAACTGGTAACCGTGGAAATGAACTGGCGCCAGAAGATACTTAACGCCCTGAGCAATCCGAGCTTTGCCTATCTACTGATGATGCTCGGCATCCTCGGTATCTTTTTCGAAATTTCACAACCAGGTTCGATTTTTCCCGGCGCCGTCGGTGCCATCGCTATCCTGCTGGCCCTGTTTGCCTTTTCGGCTCTGCCGGTCAACTATGTCGGGGTCCTGCTGATTATCGTTGCCTTCATCCTTTTTGTTCTCGAAGCTAATGTCCCATCTTATGGTATGCTGGCTATTGGCGGGGTTATTGCCATGAGCCTGGGTTCTCTGATGTTGATCGACAGCAGCGAACCTTATCTGCAGATTTCCCGCGCCGTGATCGCCGCGACGGTCCTTTCCTGTGCCGCCTTTACCATTTTTGCCGCTACCATGGTGGTTAAAACACAAAAACGTCACAGCCATTTTGGCCAGGACGGACTAGTCGGCAAGCAAGGAGAAGCCGTCGAGGCGATTGATGCGCACAGCGGGCGCGCTTTTGTTTATGGAGAACATTGGTCGGCGCGCGCCGACGAGCCGATTGCTGCCGGAGAACCGGTAGAAGTTGTCGAGGTCCTTGAGGGACTAAAAATCAAGGTCGCGGGCGTTGCATCAGGCAAACAACCGGCAGACCAAGAAAGCAAGGAGGACGTTTATGTTTGATTTTGGTGCAGGATTTTTCTGGATTGTCCTGGTTGCCATCGGAGCCGTCGTCATCAGTGCCGCGGTACGGATTCTGCTCGAATACGAACGCGGAGTGGTGTTTCGACTTGGCCGCTTTTCCAGTGTCAAAGGCCCGGGACTGAAGTTCATTATCCCGGTTATCGATAAGATGACCAAGATCAATATGCGTACCGTTGCTATGGATGTTCCCGAGCAGGACATCATCACCCGTGACAACGTCTCGGTCAAGGTCAACGCTGTCCTTTATTTCCGAGTTGTTACCCCCGATAAAGCCCTCATCGAGGTCGACAACTACCTCTATGCCACAAGTCAACTGGCCCAGACCTCATTACGCAGCGTTTTGGGCCAGGTCGAGCTCGATGAGTTGTTGGCGGAGCGCGACAAGATCAATCATGACCTGCAGGAGATCCTCGACCGCCAGACCGACCCCTGGGGGGTTAAAATCTCCAATGTCGAGATCAAGCACGTTGACCTCCCCGCCTCAATGCAGCGGGCCATGGCCCGCCAGGCTGAAGCCGAACGCGAGCGCCGCTCCAAGGTTATTCACGCCACCGGTGAGTTTGAGGCATCGAAAACCCTGGCCGATGCCGCCGAACAGATCAATACCCAGCCGGGAGCCCTGCAGTTGCGCTTTCTACAGACAATGACGGAAATTTCCGCCGAGAAAAACTCGACGATCCTTTTCCCGATGCCCATCGATTTAGTCAAACCGTTCCTGGAGATGGCCCAGCCTAAAGTGCCGGAAAAGCCCAAGGAATAAGCTGATTCTGTAAAGAGTGAGGAGTAAATACGCCTCACTCTTTACCCCTTATTCCTCACTTGCTACTCGTAAGCTGCCGGCACCGCACAAATCATCTTGAATTCGTCGGTTGTCGAAGCATTACGATACTGATGTTTCTCGTTCGGCAAGACCAGGACAAACTCCCCCGCCGTGATCGGCCTCTGCTCGCCCGTCTCATTGACCACAGCACCCTGTCCGGCAATAACATAATTCAGGTGCTCTGAAGCATGGACGTGATATGGCGTGTGACCGCCGGGAGCAATAGTAAAAACCCGGAACGAAAAAGTCGGAGCACCATCCTCTTTGCCAACCGGAACTTGCTTGCTGACCAGATGCGCACCCTCCATGGCCATAGGCATCTGAGGTACCTGATCGAGAGAAACGACTTTCATTGATCATCTCCTTTTTTGGCTCGTTGATTAGTTCACTATTTCCAGAAGTATACACCTGAGAGCTTACACCAGCTACCATCCCGACGCAAAATAACGCAATGTGAATTGACTTTCCCTAGCATTTCACTAATATGGTCACGTTTTCCATTCATGATCATTTTTCTACCACATTAATCCGTTTTTCTGGATACACTTGCCACTTCGCCTCTGGAGGCCACATGGGAAAACCGCAATACCATACCGACATCGTCAAAAGCTTTGTTAACTGGAGCCTTGTCTGGGGTGTCATCGCGGTACTGGTCGGGGTGATTGTTTCATTTCAGATGGTTAATCCTGATCTGAACTATCCACCCTATTTCACTTTTGGCCGCCTGCGCCCGATACACACCAATGCCGGCATCTACGGTTGGGGAATCGGTACTATTTTCGCTATGTTCCTCTACATGGCCCAGCGCTTGTGTAAAACCCCGCTGTGGAGCCTGGGCTTGGCCAGATTCCAGCTATGGCTGTTCAATATTACCATTGCAGCATCAGCCGTCACCCTGTTATTGGGATACAGCTCCACCCTTGAGTACCACGAAATGGAGTGGCCCATCGACATCATGATCATCGTTCTGTGGGTTGCCTTTTCCCTCAACATCATCATGACCATCATCAAACGCAAAGAGGAACAGATGTACATCTCTTTGTGGTACATGATGGCGGCAATCATCGGCATTGCCATCCTCTTCATCGTTAATGCCCTGGCGGTTCCGGTTTCGGCGTTTAAATCCTATTCAATCTTTGCCGGCACCAACAGCGCCAATGTTCAGTGGTGGTTCGGCCACAACGCTGTGGCCATGGCCCTGACGGCACCGCCACTGGCGATGTTCTACTATTTTCTGCCGAAAACAACCGGCGTTCCCATCTACAGCCACCGTCTGTCGATTATCTCGTTCTGGTCCCTGATCTTCATGTACTTGTGGACCGGCGCTCACCATCTGCTATGGACTCCGGTTCCGGACTGGATTCAAACCCTGGCCATGGCCTTTTCGATTATGCTGATTGCCCCTTCGTGGGGATCGGTGATCAACGGCTACCTGTCGATGAAGGGTCAGTGGCACCAGATGCGTGACAATTATCTGGTCAAATTCCTGATTCTCGGCATCACCTTCTACGGTCTGCAAACCCTGCAGGGGCCGATGCAGGCGATTCGCAGTTTTTCTGCATTTATTCATTACACCGATTGGATCCCCGGTCATATTCACATGGGTACTATGGGCTGGGTTTCGTTGGTCAGCGTTGCTGGTATCTACTACCTGCTACCACGCATTTACGGGCGCGAGGTATACAGCATCCCCCTGGCCAATCTGCATTTCTGGCTGGTGGTAATCGGTCAGTTGGTCTGGTCGACCAGCATGTGGATCGCGGGAGTGCTGCAGGCGGGCATGTGGAATGCCATGAATAGCGATGGTAGCCTGACCTACACCTTCACCGAAACCATGGTCGAGATGTACCCCTACTGGTGGATTCGCGCTATTGGTGGCCTTATTTACCTGCTTGGCATGCTGGTGTTTATCTACAATGTTTACATGACCGTACAAAAGGGCAAACAACCGGCCCCGAAACTGCTTGAAGTCGAAGGGAGAGCCTAAATCATGTGGGAAAAAAAACCGATTCTCCTGATGTTGCTGGCCACAGCGGCGATTCTGGTCGGCACCATTGTCACCATGGTTCTCCCCTTTGTCTGGGTCAACACCGAGGCTGACCGCATTGAAGGGGTCACCCCCTACACCCCCCTGGAACAGGAAGGGCGCGACATCTACATGCGTGAAGGGTGCAACAACTGTCATACCCAGACCGTGCGCCCGCTGGTGGCCGAGGTTCTACGCTACGGTGATTATTCCAAATCGGGTGAGTTCGTCTACGATCGTCCCTTTCTCTGGGGATCCAAGCGTACGGGCCCGGATCTGGCACGTCTGGGCGGCAAATATCCCGATGCCTGGCACTATCAGCACATGGAGACCCCGAGCTCCATTTATCCGAAAACCAACATGCCGACTTACGGCTGGCTAAGCAACAATGCGCTTAAACCCGACAAAATCCGGCGCAAAGTAGAAGTTCTGGGATTTCCTTTCACTGAAGAACAAATCACTGCACTGGCAAGCAAAAATGAGATGGATGCCATCATTGCCTACATGCAGAAACTCGGCAGCGACATTCCCTGGCGGCAGACCGCGCGCACCGAAATTGTCGGGGAACTGAGCAATCCCTTCAGCGATGCTAACCAAGCCAC
>Ga0102938_10002134_pt1 | contig 15050 bp, 12 predicted proteins | sample SalPonR2_B_D2_MG_FD_84516 | JGI IMG/M metagenome (GOLD analysis project Ga0102938, IMG submission 84516) | Salt pond soil microbial communities from South San Francisco under conditions of wetland restoration - Salt Pond MetaG R2_B_D2_MG | ecosystem: Environmental > Aquatic > Marine >...
ACCGGGTCGTCGATCTTGAGTGCGTCGATCATCTGGACCGACAACGCGACGAGGACACCTGCGATCAGACCGACCAGGAGCGCCATGTTGAACGAGACCGAGTCGGCGCCGGCCGTGATCCCGACCAGGCCCGCGAGGATCCCGTTGGCGGTCATGGCGACGTCCCACTTGCCGTTCTTGATGCGGGTGTAGAACCCGGCGGCAGCGCCCCCGGCACCGCCGGCCAACGCGGTCGTGACGATGACGAAGCCGATCACCTCACCGTCGAGCGCCAGCACCGAGCCACCGTTGAAGCCGAACCAGCCGAAGAAGAGCAGCAGCGTGCCGAGCGCACCCAACGCGATCGAGTGACCCGGGATACCGCGCGCCTTGCCGGTCGTCGGATCGAACTTGCCGATACGCGGTCCGAGGAAGGCGGCACCGACCAGCGCGGCCACGCCACCGGTCATGTGCACGATCGTCGAGCCGGCGAAGTCGGCGAAGCCGAGGGCGTCCACCCAGCCGCCGCCCCAGGTCCAGGCGCCGACGATCGGGTAGATGATCCCGGTCATGACCACCGCGACGGCGACGTAGGCCCCGAACTTCATGCGCTCGGCGACCGCACCGGAGACGATCGTGGCCGCGGTGGCGGCGAACATCGCCTGGAAGGCGAAGTCGATCTCCAGGGTGTAGCCGGTCTCCGCGGTGTCGTAGGCCGCCGTGGTGAGGAAGAAGCCGTCGGCGCCGAACAACCCGGCGACCTGCTCGCCGTACATCAGCCCCCAGCCGATCGCGTAGTAGACGAGGATCCCGAGCGAGATCGTCATCAGGTTCTTGCCGATGATGTTCGCGGTGTTCTTCGACCGGGTGAACCCCGCCTCGAGCATCGCGAAACCAGCGTGCATGATGAAGACGAGTACCGTCGACACCATCAGGTAGAGCACGATGGTCGCGACCGCCAGGTCTTCGATGCCCGTGCTGTCCTGCGCGTACGCAGGCGCACCCAACATCAGCACCAGTGCGGACGTGACCACCCCCAACTTCAACAGACGCTTCACCGTGTCCTCCAGGTTGGCTCGTTGGTTCGGTGGTCTCGCGAGGTGCCATCGTCGCGGCACTGCGCACGAGACCCTGCCCGGTTCCACCGGTACGGTCGAGGACGCTACGGAGGGGGGGTTTCTCCACCGTTGATCTGGCGTTTCGACCGTGTTTCGTGTCCCGAGGAGCCCGCCATGACGATCCGAGTCGCTCTGGCACAGCTGGACACCCGGGTCGGTGACATCGACGGCAACGTCGCGCGGATCCTCGACGCCTGGCGCGCCGCCGTCGCCGGTGGCGCCGACCTGCTCGTGGCCACCGAGCTCACCATCACCGGCTACCCACCCGAGGACCTGCTGCTCAAGCGGGAGTTCGTCGCCGCCAACCTCGCCGCGCTCGACCGGCTGGTCGCCGAGGGCCCGCACGGGTGCACCGCCGTGATCGGCTACGTCGGCGCCGGTGAGGGTGACGCCACCGACGCCGAGCACTGGGACGTCGCGCTGGCGACCCGTGACCTGACCAACTCGGCGGCGGTGCTGCGCGACGGCCGGCTCGTGGCGACCTACGACAAGCTGCGACTCCCGAACTACGGCGTGTTCGACGAGGCGCGGTACTTCACCCCCAGGGACGTCCCCTGCGTGGTCGACGTGGCCGGCGTGCCCGTCGGGATCACGGTGTGCGAGGACCTGTGGAGCGAGCAGGGGCCGGTCCAGGCCGCAGCCGGCGCCGGTGCGCGGCTCATCGCCAACCTCAACGCCTCGCCCTACCACCGGGACAAGCGCCAGGACCGCGAGGAGTGGGCGCGCCATCACGCGCTCGACGCCGGGACACCGGTGCTGTACTGCAACGTGGTCGGTGGTCAGGACGAGGTCGTCTTCGACGGTGACTCCATGGTGGTGGGCGCTGACGGCGAGGTGGTCGCGCGCGGCGCGCAGTTCCTCGAGGACCTGGTCGTCGTCGACCTCGACCTCCCGGCCACACCATCGAGGACGACGCCGGCCGACCGGCCCGCGATCACCTGGCGACAGGCGGAGCGACTCGACGAGCTGGGCGAGGTGTGGCACGCGCTGACCCGGGCGACCCGCGACTACTGCCACCGCAACGGCTTCACCTCCGCGATCGTCGGACTGTCCGGCGGCATCGACTCCGCGGTGGTGGCGGCCCTGGCCGCCGACGCACTGGGTGGCCCGCAGGTGACGACCGTGGCCATGCCGTCGCCCTACTCGTCCTCCGGCTCGATCGACGATGCCCGGGCCTGTGCCGAGGCGCTCGGCACGGAGCACCACGTCCTGTCGATCTCGGGCCCGCTGACAGCGGTCGGGGAGATGCTCGGCGACCTCGTCGTCACCGGCTTCGATCGGGCCGACGGGCAACAGCCCGGCGTGGCCTACGAGAACCTCCAGTCGCGGCTGCGTGGGCTCACGCTGATGGCACTGTCCAACGAGAGCGGCGCCATCGTGCTGACCACGGGGAACAAGTCCGAGTACGCCGTCGGGTACGCCACGCTCTACGGCGACATGGCCGGCGGGTTCGCGCCGATCACGGACATCCCGAAGCTGCTCGTCTACGACCTCGCCCGGTGGCGCAACACCGAGACGGAGGTGATCCCGCACAGCACGATCACCAAGCCACCCTCGGCGGAGCTGCGGCCAGGTCAGCGCGACCAGGATTCCCTGCCGCCCTACGAGGTCCTCGACGATCTGGTCATCGGCTACGTCGAACTGGACCTCGGCATCGACGAACTCGTGGCTCGTGGCCACGACGAGGCCGAGGTCCGACGGGTCGTCCAGCTGATCGATCGGGCGGAGTACAAGCGCCGGCAGGCACCGCCCGGTCCGAAGATCACCGAGCGTGCCTTCGGCCGCGACCGCCGCGTCCCGATCACCAACGGCTGGCGTGGCTGACGGCGGCAGGTCTGCGCGGTGGCCAGGGTGGACCGGCCACTAGCTCGGGTCCCCGCCGGGAGCACCCGCCGGGGCGGGCCGGGCGGCCAATCGCGACGGACGCACCGCCACGGCGGCCAGCGCCACGACGACCCCAACGGCCAGGAACGCCACGACCGGGGCCGTGGCGTCGGCGACCGTGCCGTTGACCGCCGCCGCGACGGGCCGGGAACCGAGGAAGGCCATCGCCCACAGGGCCATGACCCGTCCGCGGAGCGCGTCGGGGAGGCGACCGAGCAGCAGCGTGCTCAGCGCGGTGAGCGCCATGGTCATGCCGGCCCCACCGATCGCGAACGCGGTGCTGACGAGCGGGGCCGCAGGCGCGAGCCCGGCGAGCGCGGTGCCGGTGGCCAGCAGGACGAGACCACGGACCGCGACGCCGTCCAGCCCGAAGCGCTGCCGCAGCCGCGTCAGTACCACGAAGGCGAGCCCGGCGCCGATGCCGAAGGAGGAGGCGAACACCCCCACCAGCGCGCTGCCGGCACCGAGTTCCGCCGCCAACGATGGGGTGAGCGTGATGACCGGGTCCGCACCGATCCCGACGGCGGCGATGCCCAGCAGGAGCAGGCCGATCCCCCGGTCCTCCCGCAGGTAGCGCACACCGGCCCGCACCCTGCGGTCACCGCCTGCCGGAGCCTCTGCACGACCACGGATCGGCAACGGCACCACGAGCAGGGCGAAGAGCAGGTTCGTCCCAGCGGCCAGCCCGAACGCGGACGCCGGCCCCAGGGTGGCGGCCAGCAACGCCCCGATCGCCGGACCAGCCGCCCGGGCGACGGTGACGGGGATCGAGTTCAGCGCCACCGCGGCGGCGAGCTCGTTGGGACGCACCAGGGTCGGGACCAGGGCGTTCATGGCCGGCCCACCCACCACGAAGCCGATCCCGACGACGAGCGCGGTGGCAACGACCGGCCACGCACCGGGCAGACCGTCCGCCCCGACCAGCGCGAGCCACAGCGCCAGGCCGCCAGAGCCGAGCACCACGATCAACCGACCCGCGATGAGTTGCACACGCCGGTCGCCGCGATCCGCCAGGGCGCCGCTCAGGGGCGCGAACAACAGCTGCGGACCGAACTGCGCCACGCTCACCAGCCCGACGACCAACGCCGAGCGGGAGAGCTCCCAGGCCAGGATGGCCGCGACGATGTTGTGGACCCAGACCCCTCCCGTCGCCAGGATCTTGCCCGCGAAGAAGGGTCCGAAGACCGGGTCCGCCAGCAGCTGCCAGGAGGTCCGTGGCGGTGCCGATGCGGGCAGGGTCGGACTCGGGCGGCGCAGACGCTCGATCACGCCGACCCCGTTGCGTCGTCGAAGCCCGCCAGCAGCCGTTCGGTGAGCAGCCGCAGGGTGGCGAGATCGTCCTCCTCCCAGCCCTCGACCGCGGCGGCCAGCACGTCACGACGCCGGTCGGTCACCGTGGCGAGCAACGCCACCCCGGCGGGAAGCAGGTGGAGTCGGACACGACGTCGGTCGTCGGCGCAGGATCGTCGTTCCAGCAGCTCGGCGGCGCCCGCGCGCTCGACCAGCCGGCTGGCCGTCGAGGGATCGATGGCCAGCACCTCGGCGACCTCACCGATGGAGGGAGGCTCGGCAGCGCGCTGCACGGTGCGCAGCAGCCGCACGGTGGCGAGGCCGACCGTGCCAGCGAGATCGCCGAGCAGCGCGCGCCGGTAGCCGGGCCGCAGCATGACACGGCGCAACTCCACCAGGAGCTCGTCGAGGTGGTCCAGTTCCGCGTCGTGCGCGATGGCGGGCGTGGCGGTGCCGCTGGGCGGTGGGGTGGGCATGTATATGTGTGTACCACACATGCATCCTGGCCGCTGTCACCCGGACCCGGTCACGGGGCCGGGGCGCTCCTCCAGCGATGCCGGGTCGAGCGGCCCCGGCGGCAGCGCGTCGAGGTCGGCCACCTGACGGATGGTGTGTGCCCCGCAGACCCTGAGCACCCGCTCTGCCCGACGGGCGCTGCGCGCGTTCGCACACCGGACCCCGACCGCCACCGCTCCGGGGACCAGCGGAGCGAACGTGCGCTCCCAGGAGCTGACCATCGTCGGAGCCACCAGCAGACCGGCGAGGGCACCCACGGCCGCGCCGAAGAACGCCCCTCCCCCAGCGCCGGCCCACAGGACCGGCGCCGATCGGTCAGCCATGACCGCCAGCAGCACCGCACCGAAGAGGGCACCCGGCACCATGCCGATGAGCAGTCCGCGCAGCACCAGGCCACCGAGCGCCAGGCTGGAGCCCTTGTCGGTCTGCCGGTCGCCGTACCGACCGGCCGTGACGACCTCGATCGGGCCGAGCAGCTCGATGTCGGCGCCGTCAACACCGGCACGTGAGAGCCGGGTGATCGTCGCTCGCGCCGTGCGGCCATCGTGGTGGAAGGCCACGAGGTCGGGGTGGCTCGGATCCGCTGCCACCTCGCCGACCTCCTGTCCCGTGACCGACCCGCGCCGGCGACCTGTGACCTCATGGTGCCGGTTGCGGCGCCGGCCGTCCGGGTCCATCGCACATCCGTGGTCCGGACCGGGCACACTACGCGGATCGCCACCGGATGATCCGCTGGACCCAGGGCGCGCCCGCGCCACCCGGGCCGGCAGGAAGGTTCCCGAGGTGTCCGTGCACACGTCCGTGGACGGGGCTGTCGAACGGCCCGGCCGTCCCGTCTCCATCCATGACCTCGCCGCCGCCAAGGCCCGTGGCGAGCGGTTCGTCATGGTGACCGCCTACGACGCTGGCAGCGCTGCGCTGCTCGACGAGTTGGGGGTGCCCGTCCTGCTGGTCGGTGACAGCCTCGGCATGGTCGTGCTCGGCTACGACTCGACGGTCCCCGTCACGCTCGATGAGATGCTCCACCACACCCGGGCGGTGGCTCGCGGCACCGAGCACGCCCTGGTCGTCGGCGATCTCCCGTTCGGCACCTACCAGGACGGCCCCTCCCAGGCGCTGGCCGCCGCGGTCCGCATGCTCAAGGAGGCTGGCGCCGCTGCCGTCAAGCTCGAAGGCGGCGGTCCGATGGTCGAGGTGACCGCCCACCTGGTCGGCGCCGGGATCCCCGTCATGGGACACCTGGGACTGACCCCGCAGTCCGTGCACCAGTTCGGGGGGTTCAAGGTCCAGGGCCGTGACGAGGCCGCTGCCGAACGCATCGTGGACGACGCGGTCGAGTTGGCACAGGCCGGCGCGTTCGCCGTGGTCCTGGAGGCGGTCCCCGCGGAGATCGGTCGGCGGGTGAGCGCGGCGATCGACGTCCCGACGATCGGCATCGGCGCCGGCCCCCACACCGATGCACAGGTGCTGGTGTGGCACGATCTGTTGGGACTCACGGGCGGGCGTCTGCCGCGTTTCGTGAAGGCCTACGCCGACCTGCGCTCGGAGATCGGTGGCGCGATCAAGGCGTTCCAGAGCGAGGTCGCCGACGGCGAGTACCCGGGGCCCGAGCACAGCTACTGACGGGGTCAGCGCACCGCGAGGGGGGCGAGCTCCGTGATCGCGCGTGGGGTGCGGGGTCCCCACCACCACAGCGCCGTACCGTCGACCAACCGTGCGTCGAGGCCAGCCCGCTCGAGCTCGCGCACGTCGTCCGGGCCGAACGCGTAGGGCTCGTCCGGCAACAGGAGGAGCTCGGGTGCGAACGCCGCGAGCTCCGCGAAGGTGCAACGTGGGTAGCGCCCGTCCGGGTCGGGCGGGAGGACCTCGACACCGACCGTGGTGAGCAGGTCCGCGGCGTAGGTGTCACGCCCCAGCAGCCACCAGCCCTCGTCGGGTCCGGCACGCTCCGGCGCGTCCCGCCAGACCGCGCACGCCACGCGACGGCGCCCGGTCGGGGGCGGTGCGAGCCCGGACCGCGCCTGCTCGATCGCGGCGATCAGGGACGTGGCGGCGCTCGGCTCGCCGAGGGCGAGAGCCAGGCGGCCGAGACTGCCCGGCAGCGCCGCCAGGGAACGGACCCGGGTGACATGCACGGCGATCCCGGCCGCCCGCAGCCGCTCGACGTCGTGGGCTCGGTTCTCCTCCTCGTTGGCGATCACCAGGTCCGGAGCCATCGCGACGATGGCAGCGACGTCCGGGTTCTTGGTGCCGCGCACGCGCTGCGCATCGGGGAAGCCACCCGGCGGTGCCACGCACCACTCGGTGACCCCGACCAGACGGTCGGCGAACCCCCAGTCCCACAGCAGCTCCGAGAGGTTGGGGACCAGCGAGACCAGGCGCCGGGGACCCGGGCGCACCCCGACGGGGTGACCCAGGTCATCGGTGATCGCCTGCTCGGTCACTGCGGATCGCGGGAGGGAAGGTGGACGCCCTCGACCTCGCGAGCCAGCACGTAGAGGTAGTCGGCGCACCGGTTGAGGTAGCGGACCGGCACGTCGTCGGGCAGCAGCCCGGCACGGTCCATCTCCACGGTGTGTCGCTCCGCCCGTCGACAGACGGTCCGCGCCAGGTCCAACGCCGCCGCGGCACGGTTGCCGCCGGGAACCACGAAGTACTGGGGCAGCGGATGCCGGGCCACGCAGGCATCGATGCGCTCATCGAGCGCATCGACCATCGTCGCGTCGACCCGGCTGATCCCGACCTCCAGGCGCTCCCAGTGATCGGCGCGGGTGGCGAGCTGGGCACCCACGACGAACAGCTCACGCTGGACGGTGAGCACGGCGTCGTGCAGCGCACCGGTGAGGTCGGCCCTGGCCAGCCCCAGCGCGCTGCAGGTCTCGTCGACCGTGCCGTAGGCCGTGGTGCGGACGTCGTGCTTGTCCACCCGCCCGCCGTAGAGCAGCCCGGTCGTGCCGTCATCACCGGTCTTGGTGTAGACCTTCACTCTGGTCACCTCGTGTCGCGGCCCCACGGCGCTGGTGGGCGCGCGAGCGTAGCGGCGGTGACGACCCGCTCCCTCGTTGTCGGGGTCGACGGCCGAGCGCTACCGTCCCGGCCACCGACCCACGCGAGGCACCCGTGAGCCAGGAGCGTTCTCCCCGGCGCGACTTCCGCGTGCTGACCCGTCGTCGCGGTGGCTACGACGGTGCATCCATGGTGGACGTGCAACTGCAGGTGGCCGCCACGGGTGCGCTGGTGTGGGCCCAGACCTTCTCCGACGGTGCACAGGCTGACGCCTTCCAGCAGCAGCTCGAGGAAGATCTGACGTCGATGGACGCGGCGTCGTTCCGACGGAAGTACGGCGTCCCGCCCAGCACATGACCACGACGCGGGATCACGGCGCCGCGACGAGGGCAGGACCCGGGATGCTCGTCCTCGACGAGGTCACGGTCCCGCGGGATGCGGACGGCCGGGTCGATCTCCCGGCATGTGCGCGGGCGCTCGATCCGGTCGATGTCCTCGAGAGCGGCGACCGTGCCGGCTGGCACTACCTCGTACCGCACGCACGCTGGCGACTCGTGGACGATGGACGGCGCAGCCACCTGCTGGCTGACGGCCGGGCCGTCCGTGACCTCGGGACCGACCCCTTCGCCGCCATCGACCGGCTGTGCACCGAGCTCGGCGCGCACCCCGACGCCACCGTGGACGATGGCCTACCGGCGCTGTCCGGCGGGCTCGTCGGGGCGCTGTCCTACGACCTCGGTCGGCGCATCGAGCGACTGCCCGACCTGGCCGTCGACGACCGGGGCGGCCCCCACCTGTCGTGCAGGATCGCCGAGGTGGTGTGCGCGATCGCACCGGAACGGGACCGGGCGCTGCTGCTCGCGCGGCCACTCCCGTCGAGCCTGGCCGGACGACGCACCCCCGAGCAACGGGCGCGCGCGGGCTGCGAGGAGGTGCGACGCCGGCTCGCGCGAGCGGCGCACGCCAGCGGTGGGACCCGCTCGGCGCACCCCATCGAACTGCGTCCTCAGGTCGCTTGGACGAGCCTGTCCCGCGCGGACCACCTCGCGGCGGTGGAGACGATCCTGGCGGCCATCGGCGCGGGCTCGGTCTTCCAGGTGAACCTGGCGCAACGGCTGTCCGCGTACTGGCCTGGGGACGTCCACGAGCTCTACCGCGCCCTGCGTGCGGCCTCCCCGGCCGCCTTCGGGGCGGCGCTGCCCGACATCGGTCTGGCCTCCATCTCCCCGGAGACCTTCCTGTCCGTGGACGGCACCGCGGTGACCACCCGGCCGATCAAGGGCACGCGCCCACGCGCTCGGGATGCGGCTCTGGATGCCGCGCTCGCTGATGATCTCGCGACGGCGGCGAAGGATCGCGCCGAGAACGTGATGGTCGTCGATCTCGAGCGCAACGACCTGGGCCGGGTGTGCCGGCCCGGCACGGTGCGGGTGCCGGAGTTGACCCGGGTCGAGGAACATCCCACGGTGTGGCACCTCGTCTCCACGGTCCAGGGAGAGCTGCGACCCGAGGCGGGCTACGGCGACCTGCTGCGCGCCACGTTCCCCTGTGGCTCGATCACCGGGGCACCGAAGATCGCAGCCATGGAGCTGATCGAACGCCTGGAAGGGGTCCGGCGCCGCTGGTACTGCGGCGCGGTCGGGTTCCTGGCGCCCGGGCATGCCAGGCTCTCGGTCGCCATCCGCACCGCCGTCCTCAACAGCGACGGCATCGTCGACCACGGTGCGGGCGGCGGCATCGTGGCCGACTCGGACCCGGCGGGCGAGCACGCCGAGACGTTGGACAAGGCGGCAGCGTTCCTGCGGGCCGTCCGCGCGACCCGGGTGACGGGCCGCGATCCCGAGCCCGCACGGGCCCCGGCTGGCCGTATCGCGACGGCGCAGCGACCGTGACGGCCCGGACCGAGCAGCTCGTCTGGGTCGACGGTCGCGTGGTCCCCGCACACGCGGCCACCATCAGCGCGCTGGACCGCGGCTTCCGATCCGGTGAGGGCGTCTTCGAGACGCTCCGCGTGCAGCAGGGCCGCGCCTTCCGCCTCGCGGCGCACCTCGAACGGCTCCGGGCCGGGGCCGCCGGCATCGGGCTGCACGTGGCACCACCGGCGTTGCTCGAGGCCGTTGCCGCCGTGGTCGAGGCCAACGCCCACCTCGGTGCGGACCTGGTCGTGCGCATCACCTGTTCGGCCGGTCCGGTCCAGCTCTCGGATCCCTTCCCGGGTCATCGCCCCGGTCCAGCCACGGTGGTCGTCACGGCCCAGCGAACACGGGCAGCCGGCGCTCCACCGCTGCCGCCCGCCTTCGGCCACCTCGTGGAGCTGCACCGTCCACTGGCCGCATGGAAGGCCACCTCCTACCTGGTGTCACTGACGGCCACGCGCGAAGCCCGACGGCACGGCGCCAGCGACGCCCTGCTGTGCGATGCCGCCGGGCACCCGCTCGAGGCCGCGACGGCCAACCTCTTCGCCGTCAGGGGGAACACCCTGGTGACCGCACCGGTCTCGGCGGAGGTGCTTCCCGGCATCACGCGAGCGGCCGTCGTGGAGCTCGCCGCGGCGCTGGGTCTGGTCGTCGACCAGCGTGTGATGAGCCGCAGCGAGCTCGCGACCGCTGCCGAGGCCCTGCTGACCTCAGCGGTGCGTGGCGTGCAGCCACTGGTCGCGGTCCAGGGGCGGCCGATCGGGGACGGCATGCCCGGTCCGATCACCCGCGGACTGGCTGCCGGCCTGCAGGAGCTCGTAGCCACCACCTCGCTGCCACTGTCGGGCAACGGTCCCCACGAGCGTTGACGCGCGGCCGCCGCCGGCCCGGGCAGCACGACTCCCGACCAGACGGGCGCGCACCCAGCGTCGCCGGCGACCACCCCGATAGACTGCCCGGTGTGGCACCGGGCACGACCCGGCGCTGCGGATGCGGGATGCGCTCGGTACTGGCGATCCGGGTGGCACCTCCGTCAGCTGGTGACGAGGGAGGCCGACGTGGCAGCGCGACCAGATGCCGGTCTGCGTTGGCACCGCACCACCATCGCCGGGCGCACCGTGGCCTACGGCGACGCCGGCGAGGGTCCGGCGGTGGTGTTCCTGCACGGTTGGGGACTCACGGCCCGCTCCTACGCCCAGGCGTTCCCCCTGATCGCGGCCACGGGCTCGCGGGTGATCGCTCCGGCGCTGCCCGGCTTCGGGCGGAGCGAGCCCTTGGATGGCGAGTACACCTTCCCGAGGCTGGCCGCGTGGGTGCTCGAGCTCCTCGACGAGATCGACCTCCGCGAGCCGGTGACGTTGATCGGCCACTCCTTCGGGGGCGCGGTCGCCACCGCGACCGCGTGGGAGGCCCCGGACCGCATCAAAGCGCTGGTGCTCGTCAACTCCGTCGGTGGCTCGGTCTGGAAGGAGTCGCGCAAGGGTGAGCGCAGCCTCGCCGATCGACCGCTGTGGGACTGGGGGCTGCGCATGCCGGGCGAGTTCCGGCGCCGCGACTACCGCAAGGTCCTGCCGGTCGTCGTCCGCGACCTGGTCGGCAACGCGCTGGCCAACCCCGGCGCGATGCGGCGGGCCGCGGACCTGGCCCGCACCGCTGATCTGCGCACCGAGCTGACCACCCTGGCGGAGCAGGGCCTGCCCGTCTCGATCCTGTGGGGCTCGGAGGACCAGGTCGTGCCCGAGGCGACGTTCCTCGCGATGTGCGATGCGGCCGGCGCACCGGGCGACATCATCCAGCAGGCCGGCCACTCCTGGTTGATCGCCGATCCCGAGGGCTTCGGCGAGCTCGTCACCAACTCGCTCACGGTCCAGCAGACCCTGGCCGAGCGCACCGCCGATCCGGAGCGATCCCGTGAGGACCGGGGCCCGATCGGCCGCAGCGCCTGAGCGCGTGGCACCCACCGTTCGGCAGGCGACGCCACGTCAGCCGGTGTTCTGCAACCCGGCGGAGAGCCCAGCCACGGTGGTCTTGACGATCAGTTGATCGAAGGGATCGGGCTCCTCCTGCGCGCGCAGCCGCGACAGGGTCGCCAACTGCAGCAGCGACAGGGCGTCGATGTCGGCGCGGCGCAGGCTGACGGCAGCTCGCAGGGCCGGTTGGCGTTCCAGCAGCCGCTCCTGCCCGGTGACCTTGAGCAACCACTGCTCGGTCAGCTCCCACTCCTCCATGATCGCGGCCGTCAGGGCCTCGTTGCGACCGAGGTCCAGCGCGTAGCGTCCGAGCAGCTTGTCGGCCTTGGCCAGGCTCATCTCGGCCATCTCGAGCACCGGCTGGAAGAAGGGCCACTCGCGGCGCATGGCTCGGAGCTGATCGAGGCCTCCCTCCTGCCGACCGACCGCGGCCAGCCCGGTACCCACGCCGTACCAACCGGTCAGGTTGACGCGGCTCTGGGCCCAGGCGAACACCCACGGGATCGCGCGCAAGGACGAGAGATCGCGGGCCTTGGTGCGGTGTGCCGGCCGAGACCCGATCGCCAGCTGACCGATCTCGTCGTAGGGCGTCGCCAACATGAAGAACTCAGCGAACCCCTCGGCGTCGAGCAGTTCCCGGAAGCGTTGCTCGCTGGCGGTTGCCATCCGGTCGGCGACCGCAGCGAACCGGTCCTCCTGCGCCCAGGCGCGCGCCTCGGCATGCGACGTCGAGGTCGCCAGCACCGCGTTGATGGTGCGCTCCAGGTGCCGCCGGCCGGTGTTGACGGACCGGTACCGCGCGAAGATGACCTCGCCCTGCTCGGTGACCTTGAAGCGGCCATCGACCGATCCCCCGCCCTGGCCGCGGATCGCCCGGTTGAGGGGACCGCCGCCGCGGCCCATCGATCCGCCGCGACCGTGGAAGAACGTGAGCTGGATGTCCCGCTCCCTCGCCCAGCGCGCCAGCCGGCCCTGCAGCTGGTGCAGAGCGACGTGGGCAGCCAGCAGACCGGCATCCTTGGCGGAATCCGAGTAGCCGATCATCACCTCGAGCTCACGCCCGGCTGCCTCCAGTCGCTCCCGCTCACCGGGTGCCGCCAGCAGCTCCTCCAGCACCGAGGGTGCCCGCTGCAGATCCGCCCTCGTCTCGAACAGCGGCACGACACGCAGACGCAACGCGGCGTAGCGCTCGGCGGAGAGGGCGGCCCGGGCCAGAGCGCGCACCGCCAGGATGTCGGCCGCGGTCGTGGTGAAGGAGATGATGTAGCGGTAGCAGGCCTCGGGGCCGTAGGCCTGCTGGAGCTCGGACATGGCCCGGATCGTCTCGAGCGCCTCACGGGCCTCCTCGGTGCTCGGCTCGGTGCCCTCGGGCCAGCCGGCCTGCACGATCCGGGCCAGCGCCTCGACGTCCCCGGCCAGGCCAGGTCGCAGCTCCTCGAGCACCCGCTCGTGGACCGCCGAGTGCTGGCGGACCTCCAGTGAGGCGAGGTGGAACCCGAAGGTCTCAGCCCGCCACCGCAGGTCCTGGATCACCCCGTAGGCCAGCCGCGGGTTGCCTCCCTCGAGCAGGGACCGTTGGATACGGTCCAGCTGGGCGATGAAGGTCGCGGGCCCGTCGTAGCCATCCTGATCGCCGGCACGCGTCGCGGCCAGCCGGTCGGCCGCGAACTCCAGCAGGTGCCGGTACGGCTGCTCGGGGGCGATGCGTTCGAGCTCGGCGGCCGTGCGGGGCCAACGTCGGCGGTCGGCCTCCAGGCTGGTGGCCAGTTCCGAGCTGAGCGGGGCCCCGCTCGCCGGATCCGCCGTGAGACTGAGCGCCACCGCCCGGGTGTGTTCCTCCAGGCGACCGAGCGCCTCGTCGGCGTGGCGACGACCGGTCTCGCGGGTCACGTCCGCGGTCACGAACGGGTTGCCGTCGCGGTCGCCGCCGACCCAGCTGCCGTAACGCATGAACGCGCCGACCAACGGCGCTCGACCGCCGACGAGCGTGGGATCCAGTGCCCGGTCCACCTCGCGGTACACGTCGGCGACCACGTGGAACACCTGGCGCCCGAGCACCGCGATCACCCGCTCGACCTCGTCGACCGGTTGGGGACGGGTCGGACGGAAGGGCGAGGTCCGCCACAGGTTGGTCACCTCCTCGACCAGTCGACGCCGGATGTCCTGGATCAGGGCGTCGTCCACCTCGATCTCGTCGAAGCGCTTCAACTCCGCCGCGACGCGGCTCAGGATGCGCGTCACCGACCTCCGTCGGGCCTCGGTCGGATGTGCGGTGAACACCGGGTGGATGCGCAGGCGTCCGACCAGCCGGCGTGTGTCGTACTTGCCGATAAGCGAGGTCGTCTCGCTGACGCCGGCGACGATGCCCTCGGTGTCGACCTGCCCGGCCCGGTTGTTCATCCGGGTCGTCTTGATGCGCTGGCGGTCCTCGGCGATGTTCAGCAGCAGGCAGTGGGCCGTCAGCGCGTAGGCGATCTTGCGGCAGACCTCCGGATCCAGCGCAGCGACCTCGACCAGGAGCTCGTCGATGCTCTGGTCAGTGAGGGTGCGCTGCCGGATCGCCGCGTCACGCAGCCAGGTGAAGGTGTCGACGAAGTCCTGGCCTTCACACTCGGCGAGGGCGTCCTCGAGGACCCCGTCGAGCAGGTTCACCTCGTACTGGAGTCCGGCGGGCAGCTGCGGACGCAGCGGACGCAGCGGATGCTGGGTCAACACGATGATCCCGTCGTCGGCGAGTCGCCTCGACGCTAGCCACCCGACCTCGACCAATCGACCCCGACCGACCTGGACGGAGGTCCGGACCGGGGCTTGACCTGCCCCCGGCGCGGCAACGCCCCTCAGCCCTCGTCGAGGTCCTCGAGCCCGAGTGCCACCGTGCGTCGACGGTGACCGGTCAGGACCTCGATGGCCAGGCGTTTGACCTGTGACTCGGCGCTGGTGCCCTCGTTGGCAGCGGCGCCGGCGAACAGCACCTTGAGCGCGTCCGTCGACCCCATCGCCTCCTGGTAGCTGGTCAACGCCCGGCCGAGCAGGTCACCGGCGAGACGACGGGCCCGCTCCACCGCCTCGTCATCCACGAGCTGTGCTTTCAGCTGCCCGACGGCGGTGGCCTCCTGTTCCTCGCGACCGCCGATCGCATCGGTGACGAGCTCAGCCGTCGGACGGTCAAGAACCGGTGCGATCGCCTGGGCGAAGTCCGCGGCGATGGGCAGCCCGAGCGCGAAGAAGACGCTGGTCCCGAACCAGTCCCCCAGCGGCGCTCGGTCGAAGTAGGCGTCGAAGTGGGACTTGATGCCGTCCATGAGCGCGGCCGGCGAGGAGGACCGGTCCTCGAGCTCGGCGAGCAGCGCCCGGTAGGCATCGAGCTCGTG
>Ga0102938_10002135_pt1 | contig 15046 bp, 10 predicted proteins | sample SalPonR2_B_D2_MG_FD_84516 | JGI IMG/M metagenome (GOLD analysis project Ga0102938, IMG submission 84516) | Salt pond soil microbial communities from South San Francisco under conditions of wetland restoration - Salt Pond MetaG R2_B_D2_MG | ecosystem: Environmental > Aquatic > Marine >...
ATCACAACGCACATGGAAACCGACTTTGCCGAGCTCACCGTCCGGAAGCACGTCGAGCGGGTCAAGGGACACGGCCGGGAGGATGAATTGATCTACTATCAAATGCCCGTCCCTGAAGAACTGGTGGGGAAGGAAAAATGGAAGAACATGCGGACCATCGGTGTTGTGATTCGGCTGAGCGAACGCGGGAAGAAGTGGACCAGTGATGTTCGCTACTACATCAGTTCGCTCGCGTTGGGAGTGAAGCGGTTCGCAGCATGCGTGCGAGGTCATTGGGGCATCGAGAATACGCTTCACTGGTGCCTGGACGTCACGTTTCGCGAAGACGAAAGTCGAGTGCGAAACCGAACGCTGACGGACAATTTGGCATGGCTCAAACGGTTCGCAATCAGCCTACGAAAGCAAGTTGCCAACAAGGAAAGCATCGCGATGCGTCGCCGAATGACCGGCTAAAATCCAAACTTCCTCGCGCAAGTCCTTGGAATACCATCGAGTTAGTATGCGTCGGCCCTGGTTATCTTCGCGATCGCATTCGTGGCAGCGGCGAGATTCCACGGCTGTCCGACCTGATGCGATCGAATGCGTCGACTGCCTCAATGCGCTGAAAAAAACCCCGGGCCATGACCTCATTGAGTAGTTATGCACCTTTCACCCTCACTGTCCTTCTGCGTACGCTTGCACCGACCTGTTATCAGGGCAACTGCAACACTCGATACTGGGCCTGTGGCTAACGGCTCCCCTGACGCGATTCGCACCCGTTCGTCATCAAACTATTTCCAGCCCGCACGTTCACGGCATTGTTCGACACCGACCTAGTTTCGAGATTCAAGTTCCGTGAACCGTTTCTCGAGTAACTCCAACCGTCTGTACATCGCCTTTAACGCATCGAATTGCGTTTGGGAGATGAAGGTCTCGCCGTCCAGCGAGATCTTTACTTTCAAAATCTCATCGCAACTTACCCTGCGAAGTCCTTGCCCATTTACTCGACTACCATAGAGAGAAGGGCTCAATTCAAGGTCGGCGTCTCTTCGTGGTTTTCGACTTCCGAATCCCAGCCCAATGAATCCCGTCCCTTCCCTCGATTTGATCTCGAATGGCTTGAAAGACGATGATGCCCCAGAAAGAGCAAGAAATAACTTGGAGATTCTTTCTTGTGCGTCGCTAGGTTTTACCGTCATCTGATAGTCGAAAAACAAATACAACCAGGTTCTTGGCGGGTAAAGTCGTGAGCTATCGAATGGTTGCGGATCGACTGGCTCCCCAGACGACGCAGTAAACTTGAACTCCTGAGCGGTCATCCATCGAAAATTGCTCAATGCAACCGTTGCACCATCGTTCTCGAGTTCAATGGTTTCTGGAAACTGGGCCTTGGCCGACAATGGGTTGAAAACTAGCAAAGTCGCGAAAGCAGCAAGTACAGATCGAAACATGGTGTAAATCCTATTCGTTGATTACTGCGAAAGTCGGGCGTAAAGAGACAGCGACGATTGCGTGGAGAACCGCCATCGCCGATCCAATTCCAAACATTGCTGGACTTCGCATTACTCTCGAGACTCAAGCGCCTTGGCCCGTTCCTCTAGCAGTTCCAAACGGCGGTACATTGCCTTTATTGCTTCAAGTTGTGTTTCCGAAATGATGGCCTCGCCATCAATAGAAATCTTCAGTTTGAAAGTCTCGTCGCTTTTTCCGATGACGATCTCCTTGCCCTTTTCTTGCTCAGAGTACGCATCAACACTAAATTCCCGGTTTGCATCCACTCTCGGTATCCCAACTCCGAATCCGAATCCAATGAATCCGGTTCCTTCCTCTCCCGTGATCTCGAATGGTGTAGTTCTAAGGAGCCGGCGTTTTCCAGCGACTTGCCCCTCCTCGTTTAGACGAACAAATAACTTGGAATGACTTCTCCGTGTGTTCTTTTGATATACCGTCGCTCGATAGTCAAAGAACAAATAGATGTACGTTCTCGGCGGGTAAAGTCTGGAACTATCCAACGGCCGAGGGTCCACTGGCTCTCCAAAGTAGAGGCCACGACGAGATTTAAATTCCTGAGTTGTCATCCATCGGATGTTGCTCAAATTGACTGTCGCATTCTGGCTGGTGAGTATTACAGATTGGGGTGGCTGCGCGCTCGAGAGTGTCGAGACGAGACACAATATGATTGGGAGTATCGCTCGGGAGAATCGGAACATGTCATGACTCCAATTGAAAAAAATGACGAAGTAACGTAATATAATCGGTTCGTCTGGAGATAAGGGCGCGAGAAAGGCGTTATCGCCGGTTGCTTCTTCAACGCGCGGCACAATCGTGGACTGGGACCTTCTGACACGGACGGAATCGATGTACAGCAAGCACAGGTGAGGTCATGAAAATTGGCTGTTAGCGATAGGGTATCAGCAAGCGGTGACCTAGCGTGTTCTGCTTTACTTCTTGGCGTCCGAAATCTCGGTGGCTTTTATTTTGTCGTACCAAATGACGAGCACATCCGGCTTCAGCATTTCGGCGTAAAAGGGATCGCCCTGATATTTGTCTTTGATCCAACGATTCTCTGTGTAGAAGCATCGTTTGGCGGATGACAGCGAGGTTCGCACCTCCTCCGCAGACAATGCTTTTCCGCTGAACGTCCAAACTTTGGTATCTTCGAGCGGCACTTCGATACGACGGCGGACTGTTTCGGCCCGTTCGATTTGCTCCGTGTAAGGCACGCATACGCTGTAAGTCTGCTCAAGTGCTTCACCCGTGTCTGGGTCTTTCACCATTCTGGTCCGAGTTTCCATTCGAATTTTTGTGATGGGCACAGTTCTTGTTTCTTCCTTGAATGAGACCAGCCCCAGGACGCTGACTCCGCTGTTGTTTGAATAGATTTTGGCTGCAGCTGCATCTCGAAAATCGAACGGAGGAAACCGCGAGGGTTGCCAATCCGATCCTTGGGCAAACGTGCTGCTCATAAAGCAAATGGGCACCAGTGGCGCAAGCAAGACGGCGAATGATTTCATTTTGGATTCTGTTGGGGTGACTCTTGGAATGGGCAAATGGCGAACGCATGGCGGTGGTGCTTCCAGCGTGCGTCGCCGCCCGGCACGAACTCGCCGACATCTTAATGCTCGAAATTCGCGCCAAATCCCCTTGGAAAATCTGAAATAAAATTCAACCGGCCCTGGCCGATGGCGATTGGTCGTCGATAGGGACAGCCACAGGGATGTCATCTTTGGCAGCGAGATTCGCGAAGCAAGGCGTTTTCTGCTAGCATGATCAGGCCGCGTAGCAGCAAGATGTGACAACCGTTAGCGGTCGCGAAGTGGCGTGAGACTGCTCTCTGGCGAAAGCGTGCTGGAACGACGGCAGTCTGATCGCGATCGGCTCTCCCAATCCCCGTTTTTTTCTGATGAGCACCGTAGAACTGACGTCAAAAGCCCCCGATCGAATCGAGTGGGACTGGAAAGAGGATGAGCTGTTTGTGCAGCAGTTGCGGCAGGACTTGCGGCGACAGGCGATTGCCCGCATCCGGTCGGGAGTCCGCGCGATTTCGGTCTCCTCCCTGGTTCAGGAATCGTTGGTCAAGCTGCTCGATGCAAAGTGTCTCCGACGCCCGGAAGACCGCTCGTATCTTTACGCGATGGCCGCGAGGGTTATGCGTCATGTCATCGTGGACCATATCCGCGCCCAGCAGGCACTCAAACGGCGGCAAAATCCAACAGACGGTGATGTGGATGCTCTTGCGGGAGTCGTCGAATCCAATTATCTCGATATCCTGGCAATCCACGAGGCGCTCGAACGGCTATCGGATCGCCAACCAAGGCAGGCACAAGTTGTTGAAATGAAGTTTTTCGCCGGTTGCTCGATGACCGAGATTGCGGATCACCTCGATCTGGGATTGAGTACCATCGAAGGCGACTGGACCAAAGCGAAAGACTTTTTGACCCGTTTCCTCAGTCGCTGAGTCGTCGAATCGGGTTGAGCTGATGAAAGACAATTCTCTTGATGGCCTTGAATCGCTGCTGGAGCAAAGTCTTCCAGATCTGGTCCGCAGAGAAAGCGCCCAAAGATGGACCCAGCAGTGGATCGGCCGGCAAGTCGACTCGTATCTCGTCGAGGAGTTGATCGGGACGGGAACGCATGGCGTCGTCTTTCGAGCTCGTCGCACCTCGCCTTACGAGCGATCGGTCGCCATCAAACTCTTGCCGAACCTTCGAGGGCAAGCTAAGGCAAAACGGTTCCAAAATGAATGCCAGGCATTGGCAGATCTCGAACACCCCAGTATTTCGCAGATTCTGACCGCAGGTCTCACCGACGACGGGACTCCGTATTTGGTCATGCCGCTTCTATATGGGGTCCCCATTGACGACTACATGGAAGCCCATGACGAGGATTGGTCTCGAGTTGCCGATCTGGTGCGACAGTTGGCCGATGCCGTGGCGTTTGCTCACGAAAATGGTGTCGTGCATTGCGACCTCAAGCCAGACAACATCTTGGTCGATGAGGAGGGACGCGTTACCGTTACCGACTTTGGGTTGGCGGTGCGGATCGATGAGATGGATGATCTTGCCCTGCGTCCCTCGTGGGCTCCGGGGACAATCGGTTATGCGGCACCGGAAATCCTCACCTCGCGCGAGGATGCCTCGCCTTCGGTTGACATCTATTCGCTCGGAGCCGTGCTGTACCGGCTGGTCACGGGCCAGCCACCGCATCAATCGTCGGGCTGGCTGGATTCGTTGGTGGCGACCGTCGAAGCGGAGCCCCGAAATGCGAGAGCTCTCAACCCGAGTGCACCCGAGGCACTTTCGGCGATTTGCGATCGCTGCTTGGCCAAAGCACCCGCAAGCCGATTTTCATCCGCCGCGGAACTCGCGTGCGAGCTTGTCGAATTCGTCGACCGTTCGGCAAACTCCCGGGGGCAACGTCCTCTTGTGAACACCATCCTAGGCTTGTTTCTGGGCCTAGTCATCTTGATGTTGCTGCTTCTGTTCTGGTCTGGGAAATCCAGCGGCCTGCCGAGTGGGGTTTCGAGCACGCAGGCATCACCTGTCCCTTTGTCCGACGAAGAAGCCGAGCGGATACTGAAAAGGATCGAGGAAAAATTGCTTCGTCCTGGACTGAAAGATCCCACCAAGCCGGGTGACTTTGAGGCAACGTTTGCGATCCTAAAAGACGCATCCGAAGAACTGAAGAACCTGCTGGCACGAGCCCCCAACAACAAAATGGTTCGGCATCGAACGGCCACCGGGTACTTCTTACTCGGTCGCGCGGCGCACTGGATGCGTGAATCCGAATCCGCCGATCAAAGCCTTGCTCTTTCGGAGCAGATGTTCCGGCAACTTCACCGGGACTACCCCGACGATGGATTCATGTTCGACTTCTTTCACACCATCTTCACACAAGCAAGCCGGGCAGCACCGCGTGAGAGTCGCGACCTTCACCTGATGGCTTTGGGAGTCATCGAAGGTTTGCATGAATCCGATCCGGAGAACCTCGATTACTCGGATGCATTGGCTTGTATGTTGGTGCTCTTGGCCGACGATTATTCGCGGGAGCATCATGCTGGGCTTTTCGATTTAGAGAAGGCTGAATCCTACGCCCGCCGCGCTAATGAATTGGCCCAATGGACTTGCCGCCAGCCCGGTAGCTTGCCGATGCATCGCAAACACATCATGTCTTCAACCTCGACTATGAGTGAAATTGCTCGGTATCACGGCGAGCTTGAAAGGTCACTGGAACTCGCCACCGTAGCGCGCGCCGAAGCGATTCGACTCGACGAGGCCATGCAAATCGCTGATACGAAAAATCATCGTTTCGACAAAACTTACAAGTTGGCCATCGCCCTAATGAACGTTGAACGATTGGATGAGGCCGCGGCCCTGACCGAGGTCGCCAACGAATTGGCAGATCAGCTTCGCAAAGTCGATTGGCCCACTGCCCATGCTCAGAAACAACGACTGGCGAACCTGAGCGAATCGATCCGCGATCTGCAGGAGAGTGAACCGCGGGGATCGGGAACCGTCGACCGCGAGCACAGCAATGGGCAACTCAATGACTAGCAACATTTCCTTCGCTGAGCTCGGCAAACAGACGGCGCAAGAGGCAACTCGGCGCAGCTTCGTTTCACGACTTGATCCCCAAGAAACCCCGGCATGCGCAAGCTCGAGGTGAAGTACTTCCCACGGCAATACGATGAACGTCAGGTCTGGGTAATGACCGCAAATTCCACCACCAAAATCTTGACGCAATAATCGAAGACTCGACGCTTGCTGCTATCCCGGAAACGTAAAAACCAGCACACCATGTCACGGCCGTTGATGCAACGGATGCAAGTCCTTCGCCATGGATTCCGCATTTGGGTAGCGATCGGGAACGAGGGGAGCTGTCGCCTTGCGGATTATTTGAAGCAGTGCCTGGGGAACCGAATCGAGGGAACGGAGGACCTTTTCAATGTGAAGTCCAGTAGATTCGAAAGCCGGCTTGGGTAGCTCTCCACCCAGCAATCGAATCAAGCAGACTCCCGTCGCGTAAAGGTCTGCCGGAAACCCAACGGCTCGAGATTCTTTGATCTGTTCGGGTGCCATGAAAGCCAACGTGCCCCGTATCGAACGCTCATTGGTCAATTGCGATATTCCCGAATCGACCACAATTTTTGCCAGACCGAAATCTGCAAGCTTGACCTGCAGTCGATGGCCCTCGCGGAACGCCAGCAGATTCGCAATCTTGACGTCACGATGAACGATGCCTTCGCGGTGTGCGTGATGCAACGCTTGCAGCAGGCGAGAGATTACCCAAGCTGAGGTGCGAATTCGAGCCTTCGGTTTGAGGGTCGTCATCGTGCTCAGAAGGTCAATCGTTGGCAAATACTCCATCGCCAAGAAAGGTTGGTCGTCGTGAAATCCCATTTCATAAGCACGGACGATTCGTGGATGTTTTAAGCGTAGGATCAGCTTGCTCTCACGGGAAAACAACGATAGCTGCTTCTTGCTTGGTTTTCCGCCGGCCCGGATCAGCTTGATCGCGACCGTGGCCCCCGACTCGCTTTGGACGGCACGATAAACGGTTGCCATGCCGCCCTGGCCGATCATTTCAAGCAATTGGTAATTGGAAAATGGACGCGGCAGTGCTTGGCGTTTGTCGATCTCATCCTCGTGCCAGGACAAATCCGCACCGGGGCCATCAATCGTTTCCTCCAAGTCATGGGTGACACCCGCGCCACTTGGGCGCTGGGGATTTCTCGATATTTTACGCGGATGGACTCCATCGGGTGACACTTGAGTCGGCGTCTTCGGGGCTGTAATCCGAGTCGTTTTCTTCTTCCGCGGTCCACCCGTCACGTGTGTCGAACCATGCGAGTGCGAAGGGGACGGCTTTTCGGATTGAACAGGCTTACTGTCACCATGATTGGGGATACTCAGCAGCGACAGTTGGAGCTCCGACTGTCCAATCGCAATCACATCGTCCGGACGCACCGTACCCGACTGGACACGTAAACCGTTCAACCAGGTGCCGTTGGAAGACTCCAAATCCGTCACATGCAGCTGGTTTCCATCGATCTCCATCTTGCAGTGAACCCCGGAAGCCCCGTCGTCGTCCGGTAACCGCAAATTCGCAGGCGGTCGCCGCCCAATCGTGACCGGATCTACTATCTGTACCGGCCATGATTCTCCCGCATGCGGTCCCGCGATCACCTCGATACGAACCGAAGGTTCTTTCCGCGCGGGAATCATTTCGATTGTTTGATCAGCCATCGTCAGTCGAAGTTGCTGCAGGGCGTGCAGGCAGCCCTTCGTGATTGCAAAGATGATATTTACTCAACGGCACCCTTGAAATCTGGAAACCGTTTGAAAAAGGGAGCAAGGCCTGCGGCTGTAACACCGGTGTTAACGACATTCAAGCGGATCAGCCTTTCGGAATCAATAAGTTGCAAGATGGCCGCATCATCAATAGATGTGTGATTAAATTCGGCCGATTCAAGCGAGGGCTGACGCTTGAGCTGTGAAAGCCCCGTTCCCGTGATCTTCGTAGAACCAAGAGAGATTGATCGAAGCGATTGTAACTCGGGAAGTTTTGATAAAGCATCATCCGTTATTGCGGTTCCATATAGCGAAATACCTTTCAATTTTTGCAAGCCAGCAAGTTCATTTAGCGTTGCGCCTGTGATGCCACTGTTACTTCCCAGTTGGATGTCCTCGAGACTCCTGATTCTTCCCAAATGCACAAGATCTTCATCCCTCACGTCACTGCCCCAAAGCATGGCGGTACGTAGCCGCTTCAATTTCCCCAATGCCTCGAACCCTCTACGATCGAGACCAGGACATACATTGCTCCAGTAATGAACGAGGGAAGAACTGTGTTTGGCGATGAGTTCCCCGATTTCCGGGCTTAACTTTGCTGATCGAAACTTGATCGCCTGCAACCCTTTGGCTTGAAACAAAGGGGAAATCTGCTCCGCATCGAAGCTCGTGCCATTAATCGCAAGCCTCTTCAGTTGGTGCCCAGGTTGCATCCCCGATAGACCCTTCCATGTTTGGTAGTTTCCTCCTTCGATTTGAAGCGATCGTAATTCCGACATATATGGCACCAGTGTCAAGGTGTCATCGTTTCCTTTTTTAATCTCGAAGTGTCGAATTTCATTGTCGAAATCGAAAAGTTGTTTGACCCCATCATCGACTTGTAGCCCATGTCCCAAAGAAATGGTACGAATTTCAAACGGCTCAGCTGGTAATGAAGTATCGTTGCGGTTGAAATGAAAAACAAAGCGGTCCGCTGTCGCTAGGACAAACGCCGCTTCCACGTCGACTAAAAACTCTGCAAGCCGCCGATTTTCCTCCGGCGCAGTCAGCTGATATATCGGTAGGTTCTGTGGTTCGCCGAATTCGATCACTGGATAGCGGAGCCAATAGTCAATCGACCGATAAATTCCGTCGGGACTGATGTGGGCATTTGTATTCTTAACCGTGCTTAACGGCACGCCAATCATTTTCAGATCGGTAGCCCAAACTGCATGCGTGTAAACATCGCCGCGCCTGCTTTGCCAAACGCCGTTGATGTTGGCAACTCCCGTCCAGGAATATCCTTTCAGGTGCAGACTCAGTGCCGTAGCCTCCTCTTGCGACTCAACCGTAACCAAACGCCCCCCTATAACATTCGCTAGATCCTTCGCGGCCTCGAGGGTGACAGGTATCGGGCCGAAATAATATTTCCTCCCAAGCAGTTCAACGGCTTCCGCCCTCGTATCGTCCCCGCACCGCTTGGACCATGCGTCGCTGAGATCGGAATCGGAAAAGACGAAATGGTCGGCAGTTACGTGGTCTGGCCCTAGTGTGCCGTCATCGGCAATCTCTAGCGTTGCGGTTTTGCCAAGGTAATCGCTGACGTCCATCGCAATCGGGGCGAGTCGGTCAGATGGAGTGGCCGCATCCCGTTCACCGGTGAGCACAACATCTCCGTCAACGATCAGGCGAACGTACTCGACTCGACCCGCACCCATAAAGTTGATGTAACGTTGGTGAAGGGTAAACGTCGGACTTGTTAATTTGCCTGTGAACTTTGCGGAACACGCACCGTTGGACGCATAGAAGGAATCTGCGACAAACTTCCCGTTCATTGGCCAAGGATGATGCGCAAAACGATCGTTTCGATGGGCTGTCAAGAGAGAACTTCTGGGGTTATTTCCGAACGCGATACCTTCTTGAGTCCAATCACCGTAGGTACCGTTTTCAAAGTCCGCGAAAACGATTTCAGGATCCTCGGCAACGGCGACCGTTGCTTGCCCCGATGTGTAAGCACCCTCCGTTGATGGATTGCCGAGCCCGCCAGCCACAGCGTTGGTCGCGACCTGTAAAGCAACGTCGGCGTCTAGCGAAGGCATTTCGGACGGGGCGCGTCGAACAAACATCGCAACCAAGAACGCGACAAAAATGACCGCTGTGACACCCGAGGCGACTCCCACGGGAACCTTGTTACCTCGAGCGTAGTGCGACCACTCCTGAAGACGTGTCATCGGACGTGCCAGCACCGGGCGCGACTCAGACCATGCAAGCAGATCGGCGGCGAATTCCTCGCAAGACTGATATCGGCGTTGTCGGTCGGGCATCATCGCCTTTTGACAGATCGCGTCGAGGGTCGGATCGACTTTGGCGTTTTTCTCTCGCGCGGGATGGTGATTGCCCATCGCGACTTTCGACACGATGACGTAGGGCGCTCCCGAGTGCGGTGTTGAGCCGGTCAGCAAATAGTACAGCACGACGCCCAGGCTGTATTGGTCGCTGAGCGCGTCGATCTTCGAGACTTCCCCCCGAGCCTGTTCCGGTGACATGTAGGCGGGCGTGCCGAGCAGTGCGCCATCGGTCGTCAGACTCGAATCATCATCGGTCCGCTTGGCGAGCCCAAAGTCCAGCAATTGAGGTTCACCGTTGCCATCGAGCATCACATTGTGAGGTTTCAGGTCCCGATGGATGATGCCGCGTTGGTGAGCATAATGCAGTGCCGACGCGAGTTTCCGCACAATCTCGGCAGCCTCGGAGAACGACAAACTGCCATGCTCAAGCCGATCCGAAAGCAACTCGCCTTCGATGTATTCGGTCGCGATGTAATAATGGTTGTCCGCTTTCCCCGACTCATACGTTGTGACGATGTTCGGGTGCCGCAACCGCGCCGCCGCTTTCGCTTCGGCCAGAAATCGTGAAACACGATTTTCGCTATCGATGGAGAGCATCGGAACTTTGAGTGCGACAAAGCGATCGAGCGAAGGATCTTTTGCTTTGTAGACCTTGCCAAACCCGCCTTCTCCCAAAACAGAAACGACCTCGAATCGACCAAGCTTCCTCGGTCGATGCGTTAAGCTAGCTTGTTTTGGTTTCTTGGAAATGGCCCCCAGCGTGCTGTCCGCGGAAGCTTCGGTCGTCCGATGAGCCGGCTTTTCCATCGACTGCAGCGACGTGCTGCCGCTCACGTCGATCGAAAAAGACTGCTTGCACTTTGGGCACCCGACGGCCCTTCCAAGCTTATCGGTTCCTACTCGCAGTTTTTGGTGGCAATGGGGACAGTTCGTGAGCGTTTGCATGCGAGAACTTTTGAGATGATTACGGTCAGGATCGCCTTGGCTTGATGATCAATTCGGTTTGGAAACAACGCTGCCAGTGAGAGGCCGGTCCAGCGACTTGTGTCAATCGCCGACTCTGTTCGGCTTCATATTATCGCAGAGCATTTAAATCACGCATCCATTGTTCAACTTCGCGCATGGCCGGTTGACCTTGCTGAACGATGTAAACACCTGGACGCACGCTGCGGATCTGCCCTTCGCCCCCCAAAACGTCCCAAGTGTCGGGGGCGACCGCTAGTACAATGGCCTGGATAAAGCGACTGTCATTCACCATCGGCCCAAGGTTGGCTGTGATTCGCTGGGTGGAAAGGTTTTCTTCCGCGAAGTCCTCGCTATGAATGACCAACTTGTTGTCTTGCTCCACCCAAGTGCATTCTTCCTGCGAAAGTACAAGATCCAAGGCGTCTTTGCCGGAAACATTTTCAAGCTCAAGGCTCATCCGAGGACCTGAAGCATCGAGTCCCATCTCGGCGAGGCTCGATGCAAACTCAACAGAAACTCCTAGCTGCTCTGCAATTGAGGTAACGACATTTTCGAGAGACGTCTGCCTTACCGAAAGGGTAACCGACTGCAGATCGAATGGATGACCGTACTGGTGTGGGATGGGTTGACAGGTTATTTCCTCGGTTAATTGCCGATGCACCGAAGGGGTTTGGCGGACACTGTAAACGGGAACCGCCAGTGGAGTAATACTCCCGGCACCTCCCATGACCTCCCAACTATCGGGGGCTACCCGCTGAAAGTTTTGGACCACACCGGTCGTGTTAAAAACGGGAGCGCCACGGTTAACAGCTCCTCTGGGAGTTGGGACGCGATAGAACTTCGTTGTCGCAAATTCCTCCATGCCTTCCCCTGTCGTGATCACGAGGACGGTTTGCGTGGTACACCACGCAAAATCGATGGGGTCCAAGGCATCATCGAGTTGTTCTCGAAAGCTGCCGTGGCCACCTTTTAGATTCACAGGGATGTCCACTGCGAGTCCTATCTCTTCAAGTTCTCTTTTGTCGATGAACACCGGAATTTGCAGGAGCTTCGGTAGATCGGCGAGTCCGATTTTCGCCGGCGGTAGCGAGAGCCCTGCCAGCACCTGCGCGATGGCCTTGCTGGTCGCTGAGGGAGAGGCTTTCTTCGCGGAACCGGCTTCGTCGGCGTTTAGATGAGCGCGGTCTCGGTCGCTTAATCGGCTGAGGGGCACCGAAACTTCACGGCCATCACTCTTCAGCAACGTGACCGCGTCCTCGGTCTTACGAATCAGCCTCGCCCTTATCGAAAATTGGCCCGTGGCGTCCCGCCAAGTTCGTATGGCCTGGCCCTGAGCCACGACCTCTGTGGCGGTCGCGAACAGGATGCCGATCAACGCCACGGCAACCATTGCGGATGCTCGAATCCGGAGTAAACCGCTTGGTCGATTCAATTGTTTGCGTCCTTGTTCCTGCATGTGCTCACTCGCTGAAAGAATATATTCGAGTTCAAAATTTCAATGTTGCCGTACCACGCCCGTTGCAAAGACGGTTACCAGCGATATTTAGCAGTCGGTGTTAGCGAATAGTCTCAACCGGAGTGCTTTCACACACGGTTCGCAGATACCGGACGCTATCAGGCTGTTGCTATCCTCTGCAGCGCTGCGCCGATGACCGCACCAAGCCCGAGACGTCAAACCCTTTTTTTTAGAATACAGCGTACAACTCGAAGCGGGGCTACCGATTCGCCGATTGTCATTCCGCAGTATTCCGTAATGAGCATCAATTCTTTTTTTGTGGGGAAGCCTTGACTACTCTGGTCAATTGCTTCTTCGCTTGATTTTCGAGTAGTTCAGAAGCTTGCTCACGTATTCCTTCGTGCGGATCGGTAAAAGCGATCACTCGGAGCTGAGCACTTGCGGTCAGCGACGTCCGTGAATCGTTGCTGGAAGCGAGTTTGGCCAAACCTTTCAGCGCCCCTGACCTCGTGTCTGCATTCGGGTCGTTGTTGGACAGTGCGACCAAGATTTCGACCGATTCAGGTCGGCCAATCTTGCCAATCGCTTCGGCTGCCAGTGCGCGAGGGGACATTCCTTTGGCCTGATCGCTATTACCGGCCTTTGAGCTCAATGTATCGCGCACGGGCGTGACCGTCACCTTCTTGAGCAGCGGAAGGGCTTCTCCCGCCATCGGCCCTACTTCGCCGAGAGCATGCACAGCGCGTGCGAGTCGCCCTGTGGTCCCCTCGGGAAAGATAACCACCGACGAAGGCCGCGCGTGGAAATAGTGTTTGAGTTTCCCGGTGGTGAGCTGGTGCTCGATGAAGCCCATGATTGCAGGCACCGCGGGAGCGCCACTTTGACCGAACTTGGCCAGGAACTCGCACGCCTTGGCCCGTTTATCAGGATCCGCTTCGCTATCTGAGATTAAAACGACTAGTCGTTCAACCACGGTTTGAGCGGCGACGGCATCCATCCCTGCGTCGGCTGGATCGTCAGCAACCTGCGAAGAGGTCGAATTCACCACACGGGATGTTTGTTGACTTGTTGTAGCCGGTGCCGGCAGCGTTTGGCCGTAGACCAGCCCTGTCGAAACCAGCAAGAAAGCAGAAAAAGTGATACTTACGCGTTGTGTGAAAAACATTTTAACGAAGCCTTTATCAAGGAAGGAAAACAAGTTAGTCCAGTTTCTGCAGGAACTTCAGTCGCAGGATCAAGGAATTCGGAGATCACCGACGAGGTTCGCGACGAAAGGTGCATTGGCGCGGATACGGCATCGCTTGCGACCTCGTTGCCGGCCTACGTGAATCATCCAGGCGAATGACTGCCAGCGGCGTGTCCGCAAGAAGCGTCGATTTGCATGCCGCGTTTTACTCATTTTTTACAGGGGGGATTTCGGTGCGGTCAGTCGCTTTCGTCTTGTCGTACCAAATGACAAGTACGTCCGGTGTCAGCATTTCGGCAAAGAAAGGGTCGCCCTGGTAGTTGTATTTGCGGCGCTGATTGGCGATGCAGAAGCACCGTTTGGCGGATAATAGCGCGGTTCTCGCCTCGGTGGCCGACAAAGCCTTGCCGCTGAACGTCCAGATCTTTGCGTCTTCGACCGGGACTTCGATGCGGCGACGCATGATGAAGGTTTGCTCAATTTGCTCCGTATACGGTACCTCCACCGTATAAGACTGCTCTAGTTCTTCACCCGTCTGCGGGTCTTTCACCGTCCTGGACCGGGTTTCGGTTCTTGTCTTGCTAACATTTATCGTTCGGGTGCCTATCTCTGGCGAGACCATCCCTAGGACGGTGACGCTGTTCTCGCTTGAAAAGATTTTGGCTGCTGCAGCGTCGCGAAAGTCGAACGGAGGAAACCGCGAGGGTTGCCAGGCCGACCCTTGCGCGAACGCGCTGGCCACAAAGCAAATGGACACGAGTTGAGCGAGCAAGACGGTGAATGATCTCATTCTGGATTCTGTTGGAGGGCTCTGAAAACGGGCAAATGGCGAGGGCGTGGCGGTGGTGCCTCCTACGTCTCCCGCCCTCAAGATCAACTCTCGAAATTCACGCCAAACCCCCTTGGGAAATCTGGAAAAATTTTTCAACCGGCCATGGCCACGTACGGTCGATCGGGGAGAGTTCAAGCCACCGAGAGGTCGTTTTCGGCGGCGAAATTCCGGAATCGCTGCACTTTGTGCTGACGAGGAGGTTGGGCGAGCTCGCTTCGAGTGCGTTTGCCGACGGTTGCTCGACACGGACACGTCGATCGCAAAGATCGCTCATGAGGCCAAATCCGCAAGTCGTGCCGCCTTGTCACACTCTTTCCAGAAACGTTTCGCGTTAACAACGGGGCGGTTTCGGCAATCTCAAAGCAAAGTTTCGAGCGAGCAGTTCGGCTGACGAAGCAGATCCGCATGATGGTCCCCGAATGTTCCGTGTCCCCGAATGGTCCCTGTCCCCGAATGGTCCCTGTCCCCGAATGGTCCCTGTCCCCGAATGGTCCCTGTCCCCGAATGGTC
>Ga0102938_10002137_pt1 | contig 15038 bp, 12 predicted proteins | sample SalPonR2_B_D2_MG_FD_84516 | JGI IMG/M metagenome (GOLD analysis project Ga0102938, IMG submission 84516) | Salt pond soil microbial communities from South San Francisco under conditions of wetland restoration - Salt Pond MetaG R2_B_D2_MG | ecosystem: Environmental > Aquatic > Marine >...
CCACGAAAAGGTCGATCACTCGGGCCGGATTGTCTTCACCGATCCAGTCCTCCAGACGGTCTGGAAACAGCGTCGACTGCCCCCGGTCCGTCCCCTCGATATAGCCCGACATACCCACCTCCGGTCTTTGCCGAAAGAGTACATCATCCGGAGTTTTTACACAGCCTCAGCCCTTTCCGGAAGTGACCCCGCCACGGCCCTCGCATATGCAGCAAGAACGCCGCTGGTGCTGACAGCCGCAGCGCAGAAGGAGAAGCGGTCGCAACTCAAACGGCGCAGTTTGGGGTATTCTCCGCGATACAGCCCTTCAGCCAGGCTGAGAAAATGCGTCCGGCGCTACTGCGGCTACGGCACCAGTAGTGGCGAGGTTCAGCTTCGCCGACGTCGAATTGACGAAGACCGAGCACCTCAACGTGGTCCAATGTCAACAGTTTTGGAGCAACCGTTCGCGCCATCAAACGATGAGCGAGTTCCAAGGCTGCATGGAACGTGTCGACTTCCGCAACAATCTCGCCATGCAGGGAGTCAAAGAGTCGTCCATAGCCAGCAACGCGGACAACCCTTTTTTCAGCGTGGGGATGCGCCACGCCCACAAGCGTGCCGTCGCCGAGCCGCTCGGCATCCTTCTCACCGGAAGGCGCGAAATAGATCTCGGCATCCGCGTCAATGCCGAGTGTGTCTCTCGACCAAAGCGCTGTCCGCAGGCTGAAGCGCAGCTCTGGATGGCTGCGCGCGAACCGGCTGAGCCGCGGCATCAACCAATGGAGAGCGAAGCTTGCGTTGCTCAGCACCATGATTTCCGCCCCTTTGGGCTGAACGAGGCGGTCGAGTGCTGCCTCGATGCGATGAAGCCCTTGTGAAACACCTGTTTGAAGCTCAAGCCCCGCCGACGTAGCGCGGACGCCGCGAGCTTCTCTGATCAGGAGCGCCGTGCCCAACCTCTGTTCGAGCGCCTGAATCTGTTTCGACACCGCTGCCTGGCTGAGGCCAAGTTCCTCTGCGGCGAGGGTGATGTTGCAATGGCGGGCAGCGGCCTCGAAGGATCGCACCCAGTTCAGGACGCTCATGCCATTCCTCACGTTATGGCTACTGGCAAACAATAATCGCTTCTGCGTCCATCGTCCACTCCGTACCCTTCAGTCGGCAACTTGGGAGGCTTCGGATGAAAGACATTGAAGTCGAAGAGACCACGGTTCGCATCGATCTCGCGGCGGCTTTGCGGTGGTTTGACCGGCTACGAATGAACGAGGGAATCGCCAATCACGTCAGCCATGACATGGGCGACGGCACTTTTCTTCTGAACCCGTACGGCGTCCATTGGTCGGTTATCCGCGCATCCGATTTCGTACGCCTGCCAGTCGGAACGGAACCGAATTCCATTGGCGAGGACATCGATCCTACGGCCTGGGCGATCCACGGCGCCCTGCACAGGAACGTGCCGCATGCAAGGTGCGTGATGCATCTTCATTCACGCGCCGCGACGGCCCTCTCCAGCCTGGCTGACCCGTCGCTTCCACCCGTGGATCAGAACGCGATGCGGTTCTACGACCGGGTCGCGATCGACATGGGCTTCGACGGCATGGGCCTTGGGGACGAGGCGATGCGGATCGCAGGCACGCTCGGCGAGAAACGCATCTTGATGATGGCCCAGCATGGCGTGCTCGTCGTCGGCGACAGCGTCGCGCAATGCCTCGATGACCTGTATTATTTCGAGAAGGCGGCAGACACCTACCTGCTCGCCTTTGCGACAGGGCGCCCGCTCAACGTGGCGACGGCCGACGTGGCCGAGAAAACGGCCCGCCAGTGGGAGAGCTATCCGGGCTTTGCGACCCGTCACCTCGCCGCGATCCGGCATGTGCTGAACATCGAAGACGCGGGGTACGCGGCGTGACGGCGCGGCCTCGGAACCTCCTGATTCTGATGTCGGACGAGCACAGGCGTGACGCCGCCGGCTTCATGGGCCATGCCGCGGCACCCACGCCCGCGCTCGACCGTCTCGCAGAGCGTGGGACCGTCTTCGACAATGCCTACACGCCGGCACCGATTTGCGTGCCCGCGCGGGCCGCCTTCGCGACCGGACTGCCGACCCATCGCACCAGCCACTGGGACAGTGCGGCACCTTGGACGGGCCAGCCGCACGGTTGGATGCACAGCTTGCGCGATGCCGGCGTTCACACCGCGACCTTCGGTAAACTGCATTACAAGAGCGGATGCGACCACGGCGCGATCGAAGAAGTGTTGCCCATGCATGTGATCGGCGAGGGCTGGACCGTCGGCCTGATCCGGGACGGAACAGCCACCTTTGCGGCTGCCCACGAGATGGCGCATGAAGTTGCGACCGGCGAGACTGAGACCGTCCGTTACGACCGCGCCGTCACCGACGCGGCGATCCGTTGGCTGGCCTCGGACGATCGCACGACACATCCCTGGGCCGCGATGGTCAGCCTCGTGACGCCCCATTATCCGCTCATGGCGCCGGCCGAATGGCGCGCGCGGATCAATCCGGACCTGATCCCGAAGCCGGTTGCGGCCCGTGCGCTTCCCGCGCATCCGGAGCTTCGAAGGCTGCGCGACTTCTACGACCACGATCCGCATTTCGATGACCGGCTCATGTCCGAGGCGCGCCTGAACTACATGGCGCTCGTGGCCTTCATGGATGACTGCATGGGCCGCGTGCTCGCCGCGCTCGATGCTGCCGGCCTCACGGATGACACGCTGGTGATCTACGTCTCCGATCACGGCGAGATGCTTGGCGACCACGGCTTCTGGGGCAAGTCGGTGATGCTGGAGGGCGCTGTCGGCATCCCGATGATCCTCTCCGGGCCGGGCGTGGCCGCAGGCAGATGTGCGACGGGCGCGAGCCTGCTGGATATTGCGCCGACGGCGCTTGCCACCTTCGGGCTCGAGCCCGGCGATTTACCGGGTGCGGATCTTCGAGAGCTTGCCGCCGCGCCCGACGACCCCGGCAGGACGGTCTTTTCCGAATACCACGATGGCGGTTCGACCACCGGCGCCTTCATGGTGCGCTGGAAAAGGTGGAAATACGTCCACTACACCACCGAACGCCCGCAGCTCTTCGATGTACAGACCGATCCGGAGGAGCGCACCGATCTCGGGGGGGACCCGGCTTTTGCATCGGTTTGTGCCGAGGGTTTGCGCCGGCTTCACGCGATTTGCGACCCCGGCCTCGTTGATGCAAAGGCACATTCCGAACAGGCCCGTCGCCTGGCCGCGTTGGGCGGTCGGGACGCGGCGATGTCCATCGCCTTCTCCCACACGCCAGTGCCCGAGCCTTCCTGAGCAATTGAAGCAGCCGTGGCCGCTCATTGACCCACCAAGACGCACGAACAGGAGACTGACATGACCAAGATTCACCCCGCCGCACCCGGTCTCGCACGTGAGGTCGCCGGTGGCGATCTCGACCGCAGGGAATTCCTGACCCGCGCGACCGCACTCGGCGTTTCCATCCCGGCGGCCTATGGCTTGCTCGGCCTCGCCGCACCGGCCCGGGCACAACCAGCCGAGCGTGCACAGGGCGGAACCCTGCGCATGCAGATGAGCGTACGCGCTCTCAAGGATCCGCGCACGGCGGACTGGTCGGAAATCGGCAATCTCCTGCGCGGTCCCCTCGACTACATGGTGCAGTACAACAACGACGGCAGCTTCTCGCCTATGCTGCTCGAAAGCTGGGAAGTGAACGACGACGCGACCGAATACGTGCTGAACGTCCGTCCGGGCGTGACATGGTCGAACGGCGAACCCTTAACCGCACAGAACGTCGCGGAAACCTTCGCCTACTGGTGCGAGAGCGGGGTCGAGGGCAACTCGATGGCTTCACGAATGAGCGTTCTCGTGGATGAAACCACCGGCAACCTCGCCGAGGGCGCGGTAGAGGTCGTCGACGACCTGACGGTCCGGCTGCATCTTCCGCGCCCCGACATCACGATCATCCCCAGTATGGCTGACTACCCCGCGGCCGTTCCGCACCTTCCCTTCGACGCGAGCAACCCCTCGGCCATTGTGGGTACCGGCGCATTCACGATCTCCGAGATCGAGGTCGGCATCCGCGCAGTGTTCGAGAGGCGCTACAACTGGTGGGGCACCGACGTATATGGCGGACCCTATCTAGATCGGATCGAGTTCATCGACTACGGCACAGACCCCGCCTCTTGGCTGGCGGCCGCGGAATCGGATGAGATCGACATCCTCTACGAGACCACCGGGGACTTCATCGATGTCTTCAACGCCATCGGCTGGCAGCAATCCGACGTCGTGACGAGCGCGACTCTCACCATCCGCTTCAACCAGCTTGCAGAAGTCGACGGGATGCGGCCTTACGGCGATGTCAGGGTCCGCCGGGCTTTGATGATGGCGACGAATAACGCCGATGTGCTCGCGCTCGGCTATGCCGGCCTCGGAGCACCGGCCGAAAATCACCACGTCGCGCCGATCCATCCCGAATACGCCGAGGTGGAGAACGTGCCGTTCGATCCGGAGGGCGCCATGGCGCTCCTGGAAGAAGCCGGTATGGCCGACTACGAACATGAGCTCTTCTCGATCGATGACGACTGGCGCCGGAACTCGTCCGACGCCGTCGCGGCACAGCTGCGCGATGCCGGCATAGCGGTGGAGCGGGTCGTGGTGCCGGGCAACACCTTCTGGAACAGCTGGCTCGAGTATCCGTTCTCGTCCACGAACTGGAACCACCGTCCGCTCGCGGTCCAGATCCTCAACATCGCCTATCGCTCCGGCGTCGCCTGGAACGAGACGGGCTTTGCCAACGAGGAGTTCGACCGTGTCCTCGACCTGGCTCTCTCGGTAGCTGACGCCGGCCAACGGCGCGAACATGCACGCAGACTTGAAGAGATTATGCTGGAGGAGGCTGTGACCATCCAACCATACTGGCGCGCGCTTTACCGACACATGCGACCGGGAATCGTGGGTGCAGACATGCACATCTCGTTTGAAGTGCATCCCACAAAGATCGGCTTCGCAGCCTGAAGCCTTAATTGGCTCATTGCGGGATTGAGTTGCTCGCGACGCCAAAAGAAATCAGTGGAACGCCGGTTGGCAACCGGCGTTTAGACATGCCAACCTTGCACTCGACATGTAACGCTAGCCGATCGGACAAAGAGGTCGCAATGACCTCCTGCGAAAATCAATGCTTTGCCGGAGCTGGTTGGTCCGATTTCATGAGCAGTGTAGGGTACGCCCTTTTTTCCTCTCGAGTACGGTTTCGGGTGCGGGAGGCGTGCAGCGTCAGTACGATCTAGCGGGCTGTATCAGTGGGTGACGGGGAGACCCAGATCCAGAACCCGGCGTCGATGACTCATCCAGCTACACGCCCGAGAAACAGGCCTCCTACGGCACTGCCGAAGTTGATCCCTAGAACCAACATCACCTCGATAATTCCGTCGCTGGTGACGGTCGTGTCGCTCGGAGCGAAAGTGCAAAGGGTCCGCATGGGAGACGTCGAACCGCGACGCGGCGCACGACCGGTTCGGATCTGTCCCATTCAGCCGTGCTTGAACGACTGCTTCGGGGAAGGAGTGCTGCACTGCCGCAAGGCACATAGTGCCTCAATGGTGCCACCGACCCGAACGTCGCTGCAACAGCATCAGGCAGCTTAGTCCGCAAGCCGGACCTTGACGTCGACCGCAGCGTAAGGCTGCTGTCTGGCGGTTAGCAGACATTGGTTGTTAGGCCAGTTAACGACCGTATCGCTGACCTTCCGGCCCTTCGCGAACTCTGAGATACGGGCATTGTTTCTGTCGCGCCGTGGACCGGTATATACAGATGCCATGGCTCCCCGCGCCCGAATCGACCAATCCACTGCGCCGGTTTCCTTCCACGCGATCGAAGCGGTCGGCGGTTGGCGGTACTTTATGCGTTTTGCGGCTACGGTGCCGGAGAGTGCCGCCAGCGGCGTCACAAGAGAGACTGTGACGAATACGCCGCGTGCCCTGCTCGGCATCATCTTCGCCGAGGCCAAAAGTGGAGCCATCGCATCAGCGAGAAACCGGTTTGACAGCTGGCACGTGGCGCTGCTCGAACGTGCCAAGCAGGACCCGAACCTATGGGCGGACATAGTGCTCGTTGATGCCCATCTTTCCGTCTACGAAGACCGGACTTTTGACGAGCACTTCATCCGGCGGCTGGAGGAAGCCCAGAGGAACCTCGCCGCCGACGATAAGATCGCACATGCGCTGGCTTGCAACCACAAATGCAACATCGCGCTGCAACTTGGAGATTTCGACGCCGCTCAGAAGAACGCGGAGCAGGCAATCCGCGTCTACAAGGAGGCAAACGCCGACTTCGGAGCGCTCCACCTGCACACGCACCTCGCGCAGATCCGGATGATGCGTGGTGATCTTCTGGGCGCTTCCAACGTCCTGCATGCCATGGCCGAGGGCCTGGAGACGGTGCCGGGACAGTCGGATTGGCTAATTGCGGTGGCGCGAATTCTTCAGGCGGAGGTGTTTTACGAGACCAATGCCATCGAGCGGGCGAAAGAGATGTTCGATGCCGCCTTCAGACTCGTAGAGGACAAGGACGGCTGGTTCGACATTCTGATCGCAGCCTATCGGGTGAACGCCCGGCTCGCCTATGCGCAGTTCGGTTTGCCCGGTGCGCTTGAAGCACTGTCACATGCAGAGCAGATCGCACGGGACCGCAATATGCCCCGTCTATACCGGCTCTTGCAGATCGAGCGCCTGCGAGCGCTGACGCTATCGGATGAGACACGCATGGCCATCCGGCTCCTCGGCGAAATCGGCCTGTCCACGGAAAGCGCCATGCTCGAGGAAAGCGACGATCTCGCCTTCCGCCAGGGCACGACCCTGGTGGCAGTCGCGAGACTGCTGGTTCGAACGCGCCGTGCGGCGGACGCCTTGGAATTCATCGGTCCCGCCGAAGACCTCACGATACGTCGGGGACAGTTGCTGTCCCTGGCAAAGCTCCGCGTCATCGCGGCCACCGCTCATTGGAAGCTTGGCGCACGGACCGAGGCCACCACGAGCCTGCTCAGCGCGATCCGCCTGCTAGGAGACCAGCCCTTCTGCCGCTTCATCATCGATGAAGGGCCCGAGATGCGCTACATCGTACAGGCGGCGCTCGATGGCGATTACGTCTCTGTTCCGCCGACCCGGGCACAGCGGAGGCGCCTCAGCGAGGTGATGCATCATTGGGTCACGTCGGGGCGGCGCGCCACATCCGCGGACCAGGACGACGCCGAAGTTCTGCACCGGCGCTACCTTCAATTGCTGGCGCTCGGCAATTCCAACAAGGAAATGGCCAGCGTCATGGGGGTGTCCACGAATACCGTCAAATACCACTTGAAGCAGATTTTCCGAAATCTCGACGTCGATAATCGCGCGCGCGCGGTGCACCGGGCCCGCGACCTCGGCCTTCTTGAGCAATAACTACCCGATTGGGTAGTGTTGGCGACTTCGTGTTCTGCGCCACCTTCCTTCTGACCAAGGAGGCTGCCGAACGATGGCGGAAGAGATAAACGTCCACGTAATCACCCCTTTGATTTATCAAGGTTTCCGCGACGACGCGCGTCTCGCGGATGCATTCAAAGGGATGTGCCGGATCTCCGCGTCCTGTCTCGACAAGGGACCGGCCTCGGTGGAATCGGCGGTGGACGAGGTGCTGGCTGCGCCGGGCGTCGTGGATGCCGCCATCCGCGCCGAACGGGCAGGCGCCGACGTCGTGGTGATCGACTGTATGCTCGACCCGGGCCTCGAAGCGTCCCGAGAGGCGGTGTCGATTCCGGTCATCGGCGCGGGTGAGGCGGGCCTCGCCGCTGCCGCCGAACGCGGCCGCTTCAGCGTCGTCACCGTCCTCGACCGACAGGCTCACATGTTCCGCGATCTTGCGCGCCGGCACGGTCTTTCGGACCAGCTTGCATCGGTGAGGGGAATCGGGGTTCCGGTTCTCGCGCTCGAGCAGGACCGAAACGCCGCAATCGCCAGGACGACGCCTGCCTGTGCCGCTGCCATGGCCGAGGACGGGGCGGAGGCGATCGTCTTCGGGTGCACCGGAATGCTTGGCTTCGCCGAGCCTGTCGCCGAAGCGATGGGCATGCCGGACGGCATCGTCATCGATCCGCTGCCCAACGCCGTGCGCGCCGCCGTCGCGGCGGTGCGTGCGGGCGGGCCCGAGCGCCCCGCGCCCGAGCGCAAGGCCACCGCCGGCTTCGAAGCCTGGACATGTCTGTCGGATCTGATGCGCCCGGAGGCTGATGCATGACCGCGGGTTCCGGCGTCTCCTCCGCCTTCCGGCCCGCACGGCTGAAATGGCTGCTTGTCTTGCCGCTGATGATCTTCTTCGTGGTGTTCTTCGTGATCCCCGTCGGGCTGATCTTCGCGACCTCGTTCAATCCTCCGGCGATCGGGCAGGTCAGCGCGACGTGGGACCTGACGCTCGACAACTACATCCGCTTCTTCAGCCGGTCGAATTACCTGGAGGCGGCGGGGCGATCGGTGCTTCTGGGCGTGATCGTGGCGCTCGCGACGGTGATCGTCGCCTACCCGATGGCCTTTGTCATCGCCAAGACCGAACACCCCGGGCGAAACACCTTTCTGCTGATCCTGGTCCTGGCGGCGATGCAGCTCGACATGGTGATCCGCCTCTACGGGATGATGGTGATCCTCGGGAACAACGGCCTGATCAACCAGTTCCTGCTGGCGCTCGGCATGACCACCGACGGTGCGCCGGTGCAACTGATGTACAACTTTCTCGGCGTGGTCCTGGGGCTGGTGCAGTTCGCGTTGCCCTTCATGATCCTGACCCTCATCGGCGTCATCAGGGGCATCGACCCGAGTCTCGAGGAAGCCGCGCGCAGCCTTGGCGCCTCGCGCCGACGCGCCTTCTTCCGCGTGACCCTGCCCATGTCGATGCCGGGCATCCTCGCGGGCTCGCTTCTGGTCTTCGCGCTGTCGATCTCGTCCTACATTGTGCCGGCGCTCATGGGCGGCTTCCGCGTCGGTGTCCTGCCGATCCACATCTTCCAGCAAGTCGCCGAAAGCGCGCGCTTCCAGTTCGGCGCGACCATCGCCGTCATCCTGTTCGTGCTCAGCGCCGGGGCGGTCGCGATCTACCTGTGGCTCGGCAACAGACGCTCGGGAGGCATGGCCTGATGGAGCGCAAGATCCCTCGCGTGATGCTGATCCTCGCGATCCTAGGCTTCATCTACATGCTCGCTCCGATCGTCGTTGTGGTCATGGCCGGGCTGACGGCAGGCGAGTTCCTGACCTTCCCGCCGCAGGGTCTGTCGCTGCGGTGGGTCGCCGCCTTCTTGCAGTCGGAAAGCTACCTTTCGGCCTTCTTTTTCTCCTTCAAGCTGGCGTTGATGACGATGATCGTCTCGACGATCCTGGGCACGGCGGCCGCGCTGTTCCTGAGCCGCACCAACATGGTCGGGCGCGGCGCGATGCGGGCCTTTTTCCTGTCGCCCGTCGTGCTGCCAGGCGTGGTCGTGGGCTTCGCGCTCTTCGCCTTCTACATCTCGACCGGCATCGGCCTGTCCCGAACGATCTGGGGCCTCTGGATCGGCCACATCCTCTATTCCACGCCCTACGTGATCGGCACGGTTGGGGCGGCGCTGGCGGCCTACGACGTCTCGCTGGAAGAGGCCGCGCGGTCTCTCGGGGCCTCGCCTTGGCGGGCCTTCCGCAAGGTGACGCTGCCCAATATCAGCCAGGGCATCCAGGCCGGCTCGATCTTCGCCTTCATCGTCAGCTTCGGACAATTCGAGGTCTCTCTCTTCCTGTCCTCTCCCAATTCCGAGCCGCTGCCGATCGCGATGTACAACTCGCTTCGCTACCAGTTCGACCCGTCCGCCGCCGCCGCAGGGATCTTCGCTATAACTCTGGTCATCGCATCGGTCCTTCTGACCAACCGGCTCGTCAACATCCGCCGATTGCTGGATCGGCGACAGTAACCCAGCCCGCCACCCATCCAACAAGGAGTGACCCATGACACGACTGATCAAACCCACCCGCCGCACCTTTCTGAAAGGAAGCGTCACGCTCGGGGCCGCAGCCGCGCTTCAGAGCCCGTTCATCAATCACGCCTGGGCGCAGGACGTGTCATATGACGGCGAAGTCTTCGACGCGGGCGGCGCTGTCCTCAACATCGGCGAATGGGGCGGCGGATGGCAGGAGTTCGTCCGCGCAGCGCTGGTCGACCAGTTCGAGGAGGACTTCAACTGCACCGTCAACTGGGACAGTTCCTTTCCCTGGTTCCCGAAGTTCGTGACGCAGGGTGCGCAAGACCCCGTCTTCGACATCTGTAACTGGAACCTGCCGAACCTGATGCAGACCAACAGCGCAGGCGACTTCTTCCTGAGCGTCGAGGAGATGCGCGCCAACGTGCCCAACGCCGCGAATTGCTGGGATTTCGCCTTCGCAAGCGGGGCCGGCATTACCTGGGCCTACATGCCCTACGTCTATGCATACCGCACCGACGCCGGCGCGCCGCCGGACAGCTTCCGATCTTTCTGGGCGGAGCGTTACGCCAACAAGCGCGGCGCCTACGGCACCGAGAACGGGCTGATGCATGCCTTCTTCATGGCCACGGCGCAGGAATTCGGCGAGGACCAGTACGACATGGAGGCCGCCTTCCAGGCACTCGAAGACGCCATGCCGATGCAGATCTCGGAATTCACCTTCAACATGCTCTCGCAACTCGAGCGCGGCGAGGTGGACATCGCGGTCCACATCGAGGGCGAAGCGCTGTCGCTCAAGCGTCAGGGCGCGCCGGTCGACATCTGGCACTGGACCAGCCGCCCGATCCTGACCCAGACCAAGACGATCAGCCGCTATTCCGATCCGATGCAGAAGAGACTGGCCTTCGCGCTGATGAACCGGACGCTGAGCCCCGAATTCCTGAACGCCTTCGGCGACGAATTCATGTGGCGTCCGACCAACTCGGAAGCGTCAATCACAGCCGCCCTGGCCGAGGAAGGTGTGCAGAACACCGCAGACGCGGTCAATGAGTTCTGGGTGCCCGACTGGGAGTTCTTCGTCGCCAACAAGTTGGAGATCACCGACCGGCTGAACGAGATCTTCGGCCTGTGACGCAGTCGGCGGGCCGTCACGCGCGGCCCGCCCCTCCCCATGCAGGAGCCCCAGATGTCCTTTGTGGATTTCCAAGGTGTGACGAAAAGCTTCGGCAAGACGCTCGCGGTCGAAGAACTCAACCTTTCGATCGAACAGGGAGAGTTCTTTTCGCTGCTCGGGCCGTCGGGTTGCGGGAAATCCACCACTCTGCGGATGCTGGCGGGCTTCATCGCGCCGTCCACCGGGCGCATTCACGTTCATGGTCGCGACATCACAGACCTGCCGCCTGAAGCGCGCGATATCGGGATCGTGTTCCAGAATTACGCGATCTTCCCGCACATGACCGTCTTCGACAACATCGCCTTCGGCCTGGTCGAGCGCGGCATGGACAGGACCGCGATCAAGCGAAAGGTGGACGCCGCGCTCGAACAGGTGGGGCTTGGTGGATACGGCGAGCGCTATGAGCGCGAGCTTTCGGGCGGACAGAAGCAGCGCGTCGCGCTCGCCCGCGTGCTGGTGATCGAGCCCGAGATCCTGCTTCTGGACGAACCGCTCTCCGCGCTCGACAAGAAGATGCGCGAAGAGATGAAGTTCTGGATCAAGAACATCCAGAAATCCGTCGGCATCACCACGATCTACGTCACGCACGACCAGTCCGAAGCGCTCACCATGTCCGATCGGATCGCCGTGATGAATGCGGGCCGTGTGCTTCAGATCGGATCGCCCGTCGAGATCTACGAGCAGCCCAATTCGCGGTTCATTGCCGAGTTCATCGGCGAGTCGAACCTGCTCGCCGGACGCATGGGCGAAGGCCGGATCGAGATCGGCCGCAGCGCCGTGCCCATCGGCGAGGCCGGCGGCGCAAGCCCGGGAGACGAGGTGGCGCTTCTTCTGCGGCCCGAACAGATCCGGCTGGAACCGCTTTCGCAGGACGAGGCGCCGAAACTGTTCGGCCGCGTCGCGGACGAAGTCTACCAGGGGTCCATCCGCCGGTATCTCGTCGAGGTGGAGGGACAAAGGATCACTGTCGAAGTGCCCAATCGCCCCGACCTTGCACAACTGCCCAAGGGGGCGGAGGTTTCGCTCTACTGGCATCCCGAAAGCAGCGTGGTTCTGCGCTGATCGCGGGAGGGGAGGAATAATGAAAATCGGAGTGGATGTGGGCGGCACGAATACCGATGCCGTCGTAATGGGCGCGCAGGGGGTCGCGGGGTGGCAGAAGACACCGACCACCGCCGACGTCCAGTCCGGCATCGTGGCCGCGATCACCGCGGCGATGGAGGGGGCGGGGATCGGCCCCGAGAGCATCGACTGCGTGATGATCGGCACGACCCAGTTCACCAACGCGGTGATCGAGCGTCGCTCGCTTCTACCGGTCGGGGTGATCCGGCTGGCGTTGCCCGCGACATCGGCCATTCCGCCCCTGACCGACTGGCCCGAGGACCTCGTCGCCGCCGTGGGGCGCAACACCGTGCTGGTGGCGGGCGGTTACGAGTTCGACGGGCGCGAGATCGCCCCCCTGGACGAGCGCGCGGTAGCCGAGGCGGCGCGCGGCTGGAGGGCGCAGGGCCTCGAGGCCGCCGCCGTAACGTCGGTCTTCTCGCCGATGAACGGAGACATGGAGCGCCGTGCCTCCGAGATCATCCTGAACGAGGCCCCCGACATGGCGGTATCGCTCAGTTCGGAGCTCGGCCAGTTCGGGCTTCTGCCGCGCGAAAATTCCACCATCATCAATGCGTCGCTGGCCGCGCTCGCCATGCGTGTCGTGGGCGCGTTCAGGGCGGCCCTCGACCGGCTCGGGCTGAACGTGCCTCTTTACATAAGCCAGAACGACGGAACGCTCATGCGGGTCGAGGACGTGGAACGCTACCCGGTTCTTACCTTCGCATCCGGCCCGACCAATTCCATGCGTGGGGCCGTTCACCTTGCGGGGATCGCCGACGCCATGGTCGTGGACATCGGCGGCACCACCTCCGACATCGGGATGCTGCGCAAGGGGTTTCCCAGGCAGTCGACGCATTTCGTCGATGTGGGCGGGGTGAAGACGAATTTCCGGATGCCTGACGTACTGGCAGTCGGCCTTGGCGGTGGATCGATCGTCCGCGATGGCGGCAGTCGCCTCGGACCGGACTCGGTCGGCTACGAACTTACCACCCGCGCGCTCTGTTTCGGCGGCGACACGCTGACGGCGACCGACATCGCCGTCGCCGGCGGCTGGGCCGAGGTCGGCGACGCCGCACTCGTGAAATCCGTGCCTGCCGGGACGATCCGCGCCGCACGGGCCGAGATGCAGCGTCTTATCGCAACCAATGTCGAACGCATGAAAACCGAGGCGCGAGATCTGCCGCTGCTCGTTGTCGGGGGCGGCTCCATCCTAGTCGACTGGGATGTGGACAGTGCTTCGGAGGTGCTGCGTCCGCATCACTCGTCGGTTGCGAACGCGGTTGGTGCGGCGATTGCCCAGGTCGCTGGCGAAGTGGAGCGCGTCGTTTCGATCACCGACGCGAACCGCGAAAAGGTGCTGGAGGATGCACGTGCCGAGGCCACCGGCAACGCCATAAGGGCCGGCGCCGTGGCGGGCAGCGTCGAAGTGATCGAGGTCGAACAGGTGCCGATCAGCTACCTGCCCGGAAACCCGTCCCGGCTGCGCGTGAAGGCAGTCGGCGATCTGCCCGTCTGACAGGTGAGGCACGATGAAACTGCAACTCGAAGACGTCGACGATCTTTGTACCGGGGCCGCCTTCCTTGGCGCCGGCGGCGGCGGCGATCCTTATATTGGCGGCCTCATGGTCAAACAGGAACTGCTTGCGGGGCGCGAGATCGAGATTATCGACCCCGACGATCTGGCCCCTGACACGCTTGTCATCCCGAGCGCGATGATGGGCGCACCGACCGTGCTTCTGGAGAAAATCCCTTCGGGCGAAGAACCAGTGCGCGCGCTGCGTGCCGTCGAGCACGCCCTCGGCCGCAAGGCCGACGCAACCATGCCGACCGAGGTCGGCGGCATCAATTCGACCATTCCGCTCTTCGTGGGCGCGCGCCTCGGGATTCCGGTGGTGGATGCCGATGGCCAGGGACGGGCCTTCCCCGAAATCCAGATGGAGACCTTCGCCATCGAGGGCGTCGCGGGCACGCCGATGGCGATTGCGGACGAGAAAGGGGATTGCGCCCTCATCGAGACCGACGATCACCACCGCATGGAGTGGATCGCACGCGGCATCACGATCCGTATGGGTGGGACGGCCTACTGGGCGGCCTACCCGATGACCGGGACGGAGGTGAAGCGCGCCTCGGTCAAGCATACGCTCAGCCTTGCGCGGCAGATCGGGCGCATCATCCGCACCTCCAGACACGACAAGCTCGACCCGTTCGAAGAACTGGAACGTTTCATCGCGACCACGAGTTACGGTCGTGCCAAGCGCATCTTCTCCGGCAAGATCACTGATCTCGATCGCCAGACCAGCCGCGGCTTCACGCTCGGTTCGGTGACGATTTCGCCCGACAACGGAAGGAGCGCGCCCTGCATCATCGATTTCCAGAACGAGAACCTGAGCGCCAAGGCCGATGGTGAAGTGCTTGCCCTCGTGCCGGATATCATCACTGTCCTGGATGCGGAAACCGCCGTGCCGATCACCAACGAGACCCTGCGGTACGGGCAACGCGTCGCGGTCATGGCCGTAGGGGTGCCGCCGATCATGCGCAGCCCCGCCGCCCTGAAGCAATTCGGTCCGAAAGCGTTCGGGCTTAGCGAGACCTACGTGTCTCTCGCGGACTGAAAGCGCGGCTCGCCCTGGGCCGGTCCTCGATGCGTGGCCATGAGTGACCGACGGGACGTGTGACTGGCTGGTGCCATGATGTTCCTCAGCGTCTTCGACATCTTCAAGATCGGCGTTGGCCCGTCCTCGTCCCACACGATGGGGCCGATGACGGCGGCCGCGCGGTTTCTCGACGACCTGCGTTCGGGCCGCGAGA
>Ga0102938_10002138_pt1 | contig 15030 bp, 16 predicted proteins | sample SalPonR2_B_D2_MG_FD_84516 | JGI IMG/M metagenome (GOLD analysis project Ga0102938, IMG submission 84516) | Salt pond soil microbial communities from South San Francisco under conditions of wetland restoration - Salt Pond MetaG R2_B_D2_MG | ecosystem: Environmental > Aquatic > Marine >...
GTCATCGGCGTGCAGGAGTCGTCCGCAGCCACACCGGCGGCGGCAGGCAGCGGGTGAACCCGGTGCCCGCGCTTCGCTACCGCCGCTGGTGGCAGGCGGCGGGCTACGCACTCGTCGCCGCCCTGACCGTGAATTCCCTCATTCCCTGGCCCGAGCTGGCGGAGGCGCCGGATCACTTCGACAAGTGGTTGCATGCCGGTGCGTACCTGACCCTCACACTCTGGTTCTGCGGCGTCCACGAGCGCCGGCACTGGCCGCTGGTGGCCGCTGGACTGCTCCTGCTGGGCGCGGCGATCGAGTTCGCCCAGGGCCGGACCGGCTACCGGCAGGCGGACCTGGCCGACATGGCCGCCAATGCGGCGGGTATAGCCGTCGGCCTGGCGGTGGCCGCCGCCGGAGCGGGCGCCTGGTGCCGGCGGCTCGAGTCCCTGCTGCCGGGAGGCCGCCATGCCTGAGCGCGCCGGTGAACGCGGCCGCCGCAGCGACAGCCGCCCGCTGGCGGACCGCATGCGGCCGGCGGAACTGGCGGATTTCGCCGGTCAGGAGCATCTTCTGGGCCCTGACAGCCCGCTGCCCCGGGCGGTGGCCGAGGGCCGCATCCATTCCATGGTGCTCTGGGGCCCGCCGGGCAGCGGCAAGACCACGCTGGCGCGCATGGTGGCCCGACAGGGCGAGGCCCGCTTCATCGCGCTCTCGGCGGTGATGGCGGGGGTAAAGGACATCCGCGCTGCCGTCGACGAGGCCCGCAAGGCGCGGCAGGAGTTCGACGAGGCGACGGTGCTGTTCCTGGACGAGGTGCACCGCTTCAACAAGGCGCAGCAGGACGCCTTCCTGCCCTTCGTGGAGGACGGCACGCTGACCTTCATCGGCGCGACCACCGAGAACCCGTCCTTCGAGCTGAATAACGCGTTGCTGTCCCGGGCCCGGGTGTACGTGCTGCGGCCGCTGGACCGGGCGGCGCTGGTGCGCATCCTGGAGCGCGCCCTGGCGGACGAGGAGCAGGGCCTGGCCGGGCGGCTGCGGCTCACGCCGGAGCAGTTGCAGACGCTGGCCGAAGCGGCGGACGGTGATGCGCGCCGGGCCCTGAATCTGCTCGAGCTCTGTGCCGACCTCGCGGGCGAGCAGGGCAGGGTCACCGACGGCGTCGTCGCCGAGGTGATCGCGGGCGGCCGCCGGCGCTTCGACAAGGGCGGGGAGGCGTTCTACGACCAGATCTCGGCTCTGCACAAGGCCGTGCGCGGCTCGGACCCGGATGCCGCCCTGTACTGGCTGGTGCGCATGCTGGACGGCGGCTGCGATCCGCTCTACGTCGCGCGGCGGGTCGTGCGGATGGCCACCGAGGACATCGGCTGTGCCGATCCGCGGGCGCTGCGCACGGCGCTGGACGCCTGGGAGGCCCAGGAACGCCTCGGCAGCCCCGAGGGAGAACTCGCCATCGCGCAGGCCGTGGTGTTCCTCGCCTGCGCGGCCAAGAGCAACGCGGTGTACACCGCCATGAAGGCGGCCGCGGCCGACGTGGAGCGCTACGGCTCGCTGGAGGTACCCCTGCATCTGCGCAACGCACCCACGCGGCTGATGAAGGAACTGGACTACGGCAAGGCGTACCGATATCCCCACGACGAGGCGGACGGCTACGCGCCGGGCGTGGACTATTTCCCCGAGGAAATGCCGCGGCGAAAGTATTATCATCCCGTGCCCCGCGGCCTCGAGCAGCGCATCGGCGAGAAGCTGCAGGAGCTGCGCCGCCGGGACCGGGAAGCCGGTCACGACTGAGCGCCGCCTCGCAAGACAACGAACGACCGGACAGCCGCAACGAGCCGCAGCCATGATCGACCCCAAGAGACTCAGAAACGAAGCGAAAGCCATCGCGGCCAACCTGGCCCGTCGCGGATTCCGGTTCGATGCCGAGGCGTTCCTGCAGGCCGACGAGGAACGCAAGCGCCTGCAGGTGGAGACGGACGAATTGCGCCAGGAGCGCAACCGCAGCGCCAAGTCCATCGGTCAGGCGAAGGCGAAGGGCGAGGACATCCAGCCGCTGCTGGATGCCGTACAGGATCTCGGCGACCGGCTCGACGCGGCAGAGGCGGAACTCGAGCGCGTGCGGACGGAGCTGGAGGCGCTGCAGCTCGGCCTGCCGAACCTGCTGGACGACTCCGTGCCCGACGGCGACAGCGAGGACGACAACGTGGAGATCCGGCGCTGGGGCGAGCCGCGGCAGTTCGCCTTCGAGCCGCGGGACCATGTCGCCATCGGCGAGGCGGACGGACAGCTCGACTTCGAGGCCGCCAGCCGGGTTTCCGGCGCCCGCTTCGCGGTGATGTCCGGCGGCATCGCGCGGCTGCATCGGGCGCTGATCCAGTTCATGCTGGATACGCACACCGGCGAGCACGGCTACCGCGAGGTCTATGTGCCCTACCTCGTGCGCGGCGAGGCGCTGCTCGGCACCGGGCAGCTGCCGAAGTTCGGCGAAGACCTGTTCCACATCGAGGACGAGCGCGACTTCTACCTGATACCCACCGCCGAGGTGCCGGTCACCAACCTGGTGCGCGAGCGGATACTGGAAGCCGGCGAGCTGCCGCTGAAGATGGCCGCGCACACGCCGTGTTTCCGCTCGGAGGCCGGCAGCCACGGCAAGGACACCCGGGGCATGATCCGCCAGCACCAGTTCGAGAAGGTGGAGCTGGTGCACATCGTGGCGCCGGATCAGTCCTGGGACGCGCTGGAGGAACTGGTGGGCAACGCGGAGAAGATTCTGCAGCGCCTGGAGCTGCCCTACCGGGTGGTGGCCCTGTCGGCGGGCGACACCGGCTTCTCTGCGGCAAAGACCTACGACATCGAGGTGTGGCTGCCGGGCCAGCAGCGTTACCGGGAGATCTCGTCGTGCTCGAATTGCACGGACTTCCAGGCGCGCCGCATGCAGGCCCGCTGGCGCAATCCGGAGACGGGCAAACCGGAGCCCCTGCACACACTGAACGGTTCCGGCGTCGCGGCGGGCAGGGCATTGATCGCCGTGCTGGAGAACTACCAGCAGGAAGACGGCAGCGTGGACGTGCCGGAGGCACTGCGGCCCTACATGGGCGGCCGGGAGATTATTGCCTGACGAGCCTGCGGCGCCGGCAGCGGCGGGTCTGCTCGCGAATGAGGTTCAGCGGGCCGTGGCCCGGTTTTTCAGCACCTTCTGCAGCTCGGCCAGCGCCTGCTCCCAGCGTTCCTCGGAGCTGCGGTAGTACTCCTCCCAGTCCTCTGTCGCCGGGATGCCGGCCACCTTGATCGTCAGCACCACGGCCCCGTCGGCCTCACGGATGATGTACTCCTCGGTGATGGGGCCGGTGGGCAGGTGCTCGTCGCCCTCGGGCGGGACCATCACCACGCGCATGCGGCGCGGCGGCATGAAGATGTCGATGCGGCCCTCGAGCGCGGAATCGTCCTCGAACTCCACCCGGTAACTCCCGCCGATGTGAGGCTCCACCTCCGCATCCCGGGCGTACCAGCGCACCAGCCACTTCTCGTCGGTGACGGTGCTCCAGACCGTCTCCAGGCGGTTGGTGAGGCGGATCTCGTGGCTGTGGCTGCGGGTCATCTCCTCGGGGTGCACCGGCGGCGGCGCCTGTGGTTTCGGTGGCGCCGGCTCCGCTTCGTGTTCGCGCCGCGCTTCTGCGGCGGCGTCCATCTTCGCCTGCTCCGGCAGCGAGATGAGGTGCAGGTCGCGCTGCGGGAAAGGGATGGTGATCCCGGCCTCGCGGAACGCCTTGTCGACGGCGAAATTGATGTCGCTGATCACCGTGAAGCGGCGCTCGATGCGCTTGATGCGCACCCGCAGCTCGAAGTTCAGCGAGCTTTCGCCGAAGGCCATGAACAGCGCCCGCGGCGCCGGCGCCCGCCCGTCGGTGATGACCTCGGGGTGTTCCCGGGCGATGGTCTCGAGGATGTCGCGTACCTTCTCGATGTCGGAGCCGTAGGCCACGCCCACCTCGATGCGCAGCCGGCCCTGGGGATTGCGGAATACCCAGTTGGTGACCCGGCCGGAAACCAGCTCCGAGTTCGGCACCAGCACATTCTGGTTGTCCAGCGTCTCGATGTCGGTGGCGCGGATGCGCACCCGGCGCACGAAGCCCTCGGTGCCACCGACGGTGACGAAGTCGCCCGCCTTGATCGGGCGCTCGAACAGCAGGATCAACCCGGAGACGAAGTTGCTGGCGATGGCCTGCAGGCCGAAACCGATACCGAGGCCGAGCGCCGTGACGAACCAGGCGAGGCCGGTCAGGTCGATGCCGGCGACGTTCAGGCCGATCAGTATTGCGATGACCACGCCGACGTAACCGAACAGCGTGACCAGCGCGTCCCGCGCGCCCCGGTCCAGCGCCATGTGCCGCAGCCAGCGCCGGTCGATCCAGCGCTTGATCCAGCCGGTCACGACGATGAGCGCGGTGAGGATCAGGATGCCCTTGACGATCTCCGACGGCACCAGCTCCAGCTGGCCGATCTCCCAGCCTTCGAAGATTCGGTACTCCAGCCGGTCGAGCGTGTTGCCGGAGCTGTCCCAGATGTAGATGACGTAGACGACGAAGGCGATCCACAGGAACAGATCGATCACCAGCTGAATGAAGCCGAAACTGGTACGTGATTCCCGCTCGGCCGCACCGAGCAGATCGCGCACGCGCTGGGCCAGCGGTGCCTCGCCCTCGACCAGACCCTCGAATGCACGGAATACCAGCCAGAGCAGGATCCATAAAGCGAACAGCGCGAGCGCCGTCCGCACCAGGCCGTGGATCATGAAGCTGGAAAGATTGTGGTAGCCGAGTGCGGCGGCACCGACGGCCGCCAGCACGGCCGTGATGCCGGTGAAGCGGAGGAAGCGGAAGCGGCCCTGCAGGCCGGGGATGCGTCGTATATAGATCAGCAGCGACAGCAGCGAGATCGCGACGGCCAGCAGCAGGAGCACGTGCAGCAGGTTGTCGCCGACGGTCGCCCGGGGTCCCAGCCAGCCGGGGCCGAGCACGACGTAACTGACCACGAGGCCGACCAGCAGGACCCGCATGCGCAGCCTGAGCGGCTGCACGTGATCGGGTATCAGGCCCGGCACCTTGGCCGAAGGTGACAGCGGACCGGTTGCCCAGTCGATGATGACCGCGCCGACGCCGAACAGGAAGAGGGCGCCCGCGAGCCGCATGGCGGCCAGCTCGAAATCCGCCCCGCGAATGGTGAGGAACAGCACCGAGGTGAGGGCGGCGCCCTCCAGCAGCAGCGGTGCGTAGTTCGCCAGCGGTTTCGGAAACAGGTACTTCAGCCGCGGCGTATCGTCGATCTCGGTGACCGCCTGAAACCAGCGCATGAACCGGTGCCGGATGAACAGCCCCGCGGTGGCCGAGACGACCGCGGCCGCCAGCAGCAGCCAGAGCAGGCCGGCCTCCGTCACGCCGGGCTCGAGGTCCAGCTCGGCGGTCTTGCGCAGGCGCGATGGCCAGTCCGGCACGGTCTGCGGTATGGCGCGGACCAGCCCGACGATGGTGCTGCGGCGCTCCCACAGGAACGCCGCCGAGATCTCGGCCTGGATATCCGCCACCAGACCGCTCAGATTCGAGGCCTGATTGACGATCTCGCGACAGGTCGAGAGCCGCGCCTGGGCGTTGGTGAGCTCGTTGCGGATGCGCACCCGCTGGTCCCAGAGCGCCGTGTCGATGGTGGGGTCGACGTCCTCCAGAATCTCGTTCTGTTCGGTGAGGCGTTCGACCTCTGGCGACGTCTTGCGGACACAGGCCCTGCCGCGCTCGCCGAGCGCCTCGGCCTCCCGCTGCGCCTCCCGTAGCAGTTCCTTGTCGCGCTCACCGGCTTCGAGCCTGCCGGTGAGATACTGGAGACGCTCGAGTGCGGCGGGCGGGGAGAAGGCTTCTCCTGTCTGCGCCAGGGCGCCCGTGGCCGCCGTCGCGAGTGCGCAGAATGCGAGACCGAGGAAGGCTGGCCATCGGAGTCGGGCGCGGCGTTCAGCCTTCATGATTCGAGCAGTGTCCCCGGCGCGGCAAGATGCGGGCAGTATAACCAAAGGGTTGCGTGCAGTTGAAACGCTGTCTGCACGGCGCCACAATGCGACGCATCGGAGAGGTGGCAGAGCGGTTGAATGCACCGGTCTTGAAAACCGGCAAGGGTTTGTAGCCCTTCGTGGGTTCGAATCCCACCCTCTCCGCCATCGCCGAGTCGATAACCACAATTCACTGCATTGAACTATCGGCTCCCCAATTAGTCGCACCCCATTATGATCACTACCGCCAAGTTCGCGGCGACAGTTCTCATGCTTGCTCTGATTTCCGGCATCTCTTCGCCGGCCAACGCGCAGCAGCAAGCACAAGAACGCCCCCGCCCCTGCACCGAGCACTCCGAATTCTCCCAGTTCGATTTCTGGGTAGGGAACTGGGAGGTGCGCACTGCCAAGGGCGAGCTTGCGGGCCGCAACCGGATCACGAAGCGGGCTGACGACTGCGCGCTGCTGGAGGAATGGACCAGCGCCCGCGGCGGCACCGGCATCAGCGTGAATTACTACGACCCGGCCGCCGGCGAGTGGGTACAGGTATGGAACGGCAGCGGCGGCACTCAGATCACCATCCGCGGCGGCCTCGACGAGGACGGTGCCATGGCTCTGGCCGGAACGCTGCACTACGTCGGCCGCGGGCAGACGGTGGCGTTCCGCGGGCTGTGGACGCCGCTGGCGGACGGCCGCGTGCGCCAGTATTTCGAGCAGTCGACCGACGACGGCGAGACCTGGCAGCCCTGGTTCGAGGGTTTCTACAGCCGCATCGACGAGGCGGAGGAGGGCGCGGAGTGAACCAGCGGCACCAGGGTCACCAGCGCGGCTACGGGGCCGCCTCCCGTACGTTCACGTTCCCCACGACGAATCCGCTCCTTAACGGCGTCATGGTCGTACTCGGTTTCCTTGCGCTCGGCGCCGCCATGCTGCTGGGCCTGGTCGTGCTGGCCGTGTTCCTCGTCTCGCTGTTCGTGCTGGCCGGCGTCGTCGGACTGCGGCTGTGGTGGCTGCGCCGCAAACTCGGCAAACGGGAGCAGGGCACGGCGTCCCGGAGCGGCGTCATCGAAGGCGAATATCGGGTCGTGGACCTTGAGGAACGACGCCGCGAGCGACGCTGAGGCGCCGTAGCCTGCCGGGGCAAAACCGCGTAAGCTTTCGCGCGTGGCAGCCAACAACTCGAAACGCCGTCGTCTCCGCCAACGCCTGATCTCCATGACGGGCTTCGTCCTCGTCGCCGTCGGACTGGCCTGGTTCTTCGAGTCCCAGGCCACCACCACCATCCTGTTCGTACGGCATGCCGAGAAGGCCGCCGAGCCCGCCAGCGATCCGGGCCTGAGCACGCAGGGCGAACAGCGAGCGCGGCTGCTCGCGCGAGTACTCGGCGACGCCGACGTGGTGGCGGGAGTGGACCATATCTACGCCACCCAGTACCGGCGTACGCAGCAGACGGCACGGCCCCTGGCCGACAGATTGGAGGTCACGCCCGTGCTTTACAACGCGGGCGATATTGTCGGCGTGCTCCAGAAAATCCTCCGGGAACACAAGGGCAAGATCATCCTGGTCGTGGCCCACAGCGACACCATCCCCCAGCTCATCGCCGAACTCGGCGGCAGCAAGAACGTGCCGCCGATTGCGGAGAACGAGTACGACAATCTCTATGTGGTCTCGATACCCTGGTTCGGCAAGACCAAGACGCTGCGCTTCAAGTACGGTGAGGCGCCGGGTCAGGAAGAGCCGGAGCCGGCCGGCAGATAGCCGTCTTCGTCGAGCTCCGGATAGGGACGGCCTTCCCGGCGCAGCTGGTCGGCCACTTCCGGATAGCACCACTCGAACAGCTTCTGCCGATGGAGCTCGGGATCCAGACGGTTCTCCTGGTAGAGACCCGCCGCCTGGCGCTGCCGCTGGGCCTCGTAGAGGATCAGCGCAGTCGCGACCGAGACGTTCAGCGAGGCCACCATGCCCTCCATCGGAATGATGATGTGCCGGTCCGCCGAGTCCGCCGCCTCCCGGCTGACGCCCCAAAGCTCGGAGCCGAGCAGGATGGCCGTCGGCACCGTGTAGTCGACGTCGCGGAAATCCACCGCGGTATCCGAGAAGTGGGCGGCCAGGATCTGATGGCCGGCGCTGCGAAGATGCCGCAGCGCCGAACCGAGGTCACGGTGCGCGCGAATCTCCACCCATTTGCGGGAGCCGGCAGATGCCATGTGATGGCGCGGTACCTCGCCGCCCTCGGATATGGCATGGGCCTCGTAGATGCCGACGGCGTCCGCCGTGCGCAGGATGGCGGAGATATTGTGGGATTTGTGAACGTTCTCGGTGAGCAGTGTGAGGTCGGGCTGACGCCGGTCGAGTACTCTGCGGAGCTTCCGATATCGGGCCGGTGTCATGCGCACTCCCAGGGAGCGTCGCTTTCAGCCGCTCCGTTTCCACCGTAAGGTAGGGATTCTAAACCGAGTGCGAGCGGAGATCACAACCATGTTCCGGCAAGAGACGATCGAGTTCCGGACGTCGGGGCGCGAGACGCTGGACATCACCGGCGAGGTGGAGTCGGCGGTAGGGCAGAGCGGCATCGAGACCGGACTGGCGCATCTGTTCCTGCGCCACACGAGTGCATCCATCATGCTGTGCGAGAATGCCGACCCCGCCGTGCGGGCGGATCTGGAACGCTTCATGCAGCGGATTGCGCCCGACGGGGACCCGTTGTTCCGCCATCGCGCCGAGGGGCCGGACGACATGCCCGCCCACGTGCGCACGGTCCTGACCCAGTCGGAGATGACCCTGCCGGTGGGCGGCGGACGCCTGCTGCTCGGTACCTGGCAGGGGATCTACCTCTGGGAGCACCGCCACGCCGGCCACCGGCGGCAGCTCACGGTGACCGTCTACGGCGAATGAGCCGGTGCCGGCCTGGCCGGCCTGGCCGGCCTAGCCGTCGGCGTTGAGGCGGATCGCGTTCTCGATGAAGCTGCGGTGCTTGCCGATCATGAGGTCGGCCTGCACGGCGTCGCCGATTTCGCCGTCGGCTGTGATCAGGTAGGTCACCCGCCGCACGCCGATGCCCAGCGGGCCGTCGGCGTCGTAGCGCCGGATCACTTCCTTGTCGGTATCGCAGAGCAGCCTGAACGGCAGCCCGTGCTTGTCCCGGAAACGCCGGTGGCTGTCGGCATCCTGCGGGCTCACTCCCGTCACCTGCAGCCCCGCCGCGGCGAGTTCGCCGTGGATGTCGCGGATGTCGCAGGCCTCCTTCGTGCAGCCCGGCGTGAAGTCGGCCGGATAGAAATAGAGGATCAGCGGTCCGTCGGCGAGCAGGTCGGACAGCGAGACGGGATTGCCGTCTGCGTCCGGCAGCGTGAACTCCGGTGCGCGTGTTCCAGGCTTAAGCATGGCAGGGTGCTCCTCAGTGGTGCTCGAAAATGTCTTCCATGACCCGGTAGCCGCCGTCCTCCATACCCATGGCCTGATAGATGCGCCGGGCCCGGTCGTTGCGGTCGTCCACGTAGAGCCGCAGTCCGCCGATGCCGGGGGTCTCGCGCGCGAGCCTCTCGACGTGCCGGTAAAGGGCGGAGAAAATGCCGCGGCCTCTTACCTCGGGGCGGACGTAGACGCTCTGGATCCACCACAGCATGCCGTTGCGCCAGTCGCTCCATTCCCGGGTGGTCATGATCTGGCCGACGACCTCGCCATCCAGTTCGGCCAGCCAGTAGCGCCCGAGGGACGGGTCGGCGAGCAGGGCCGCGACGCCGGCGGCCACGGTTTCCGGGTCCAGCGTAATGTCTTCGGACTCGGCTGCAAGCAGCCGATTGAATTCCGCGATGATTGCTGCGTCCGCCGGTTCGGCATCTCTGATGCGGATGGTCATGGGGTCTCCATGGTCTCTCCACGGGGTCTCGTCTCGGTCGTTCGGCTCATGATACCGGCTGGCGCGGCCCGGGTGGGGGCGGCGTGGGGCCCGGCTGTTCGGGCGGTCGGTTCTGCTAGAATGCGGCCTCGGCAGGGCCCCGGTAGCTCAGCAGGATAGAGCATCAGATTCCTAATCTGAGGGTCACAGGTTCGAATCCTGTCCGGGGCGCATTTCCCCTGCCGGGTACATCCCCCGCCGGAGTCCGCTCATGAAGGTATTCGAAGTCAGAAAAGACCGCCTCGACGAAACCCGTATGGTGCAGCGGGATTTCCCGTCCATAGGCGATGGCGAAGTGCTGCTCTCGGTGGACCGCTACGCCTTCACGGCGAACAACATCACCTACGCCGTGTTCGGCGAAGCGATGCATTACTGGGATTTCTTCCCGGCGCAGGAGGAGGGCTGGGGCATCGTCCCGGTCTGGGGATTTGCCGACGTGGTGGCCTCCCGCTGCGAGGGCATCGAGCCCGGCGAGCGGTTCTATGGCTACTACCCGATGGCGAGCCACGTGAAGGTCAGGCCCGGACGGGTCGGGAAGTCCGGGTTCTCGGACGTCTCGGCACACCGCCGCGAGCTGCCGGAGGTATACAACCGCTACACGCGCACCAGCGCAGACCCGGCCTACCGGGAGGCGCTGGAGGCGCAGCAGATGCTGTACCGGCCGCTGTTCATGACCTCGTTCCTGCTGGACGACTTCCTCGCCGAGGCGGACTTCTTCGGCGCCCGAGAGGCGGTACTCACGAGCGCCTCCAGCAAGACCGCGTTCGGCCTCGCGTTTCTGCTGAACCGCAACCGCAAGCCGGGCATCGAGATCCGCGGCCTCACCTCGCCCTCCAACCTCGACTTCGTCAACGGCCTCGGCTGCTACGACACCGTGCATCCCTACGAGGCCATCCACGAACTGCCGGGTGAGCATCGCACGCTGCTGGTCGATTTCGCCGGCAATACCGACCTGCGCCGCGGGATCCATGAGCACTACGGCGAGTCGCTCGCCTACAGCTGCTCTGTCGGCGCCTCTCACTGGGACCAGGCGGCGGGCGGCGGCGAGCTGCCGGGCCCGAAGCCGACCCTGTTCTTCGCGCCCTCCTGGGTGGAGAAGCGGATGAAGGACTGGGGTCCCGGCGGCATCGAACAGCGTGTATCCGCTGCCTGGCAGGCGTTCCTGGAGGCCTCCCGGGACTGGCTGGAGATCCGCGAGGCGAGCGGCGACGAGGCGCTGGATCGGGCCTATCAGCGGACGCTCGCCGGCGACATGCCGCCCGGGGTGGGCCAGATCGTCGTCATGGCATGAGCGGCGCGGCGACGGACCTCGAACAGGATCTCGAGCACGACAAGGCCGCCTGGCACGAGCGCTGGCAGGCGGGCAAGACGGGATTCCACAACGACAGCGTCAATCCGCGCCTGGCGGAGTACTGGCCGGGCTTCGGGCTGCCGGCGGGCTCGCGTGTCTTCGTGCCGCTGGCCGGCAAGTCTCTGGATCTGTTGTGGCTGGCCGAGCAGGGCTACCGGGTGGTGGCCAACGAGCTGAGTCCGCTGGCCGTCGAGGCTTTCTTCGACGGCGCCGGTATCATGCCGTCGCGCCGCCACGCTGGGCCTTTCGAGATCTGGTCCCATGGCCTCGTCACCGTGCTCTGCGGAGACTACTTCGCTCTGGATGCCGCCGTCACCGGCCGGCTGGATGCCTGCTACGACCGTGCGGCGCTGGTGGCCCTGCCGCCCGCGCTCCGGCGCCGCTACATCGAGCGCCTGGCAGAGCTGCTGCCGACGGGCGCGCCGGTGCTTCTGATCGGCGTGGATTACCCGCCGGAGGAGATGGAGGGGCCGCCGTTCTCCGTGCCGCAGGCGGAGGTTCTGGAACTGGCGGCCGGCCGCTTCGCGGTGGAGGTCCTTGGCGCGGGCATGGACATGCTGGCCGACAACCAGCGCTTCCTGGAGCGCGGCGTGACGCGTATGGAAGAGACGGTGTACCGGCTGGTGCGCAGCGGCTGAACGGTCGGCGGGAGCAGGTTAGAATCCGGCGTGCCCGAGCGAATGGCGATGACGGCAGGGCGGGTATGGAAGGGCGAGTATGGAAGGGCGAGCATGGCAGGGCGCAGTTGGCGGCGCTCAGATGCCAACGGAGGCGAGATGAGCGACAAGTATAGTGAAGTGGGCTACGGCAGCGGCGTCATCGAGTACGGAGAACGCCCCGCGGTGGTGGTGGTCGACTTCCAGCTCGCCTTCACCGATGACGCCTATCCCCTCGGGGGGCTGCCGATGATCGACCGTGCCGTGGACCGCACGGCGGAGCTGCTGCGGGTGGCCCGGGAATGCGGCGTGCCCGTCGCGAAGTGTTTCACCGCCTACGACAGCCCCCGCGACGTGCCCCACTGGAAGGTGCAGGCCGTGCACGACCAGTTCTACTTCGGCCATCCCTGCACGGCGATGGACCCGCGGGTGGACGACCCCGACTACGACTTCAACTTCGCCAAGAGTGCGCCCTCCATCTTCTTCCTGACGCCGCTGACGACCTTCCTGCACAAGGAACGGGTCGACTCGGTGATCGTCGCCGGCTGCACCACCAGCGGCTGCGTGCGGGCCTCCGTGGTGGATGCCTTCTCACACGGCTACCGGGTGTTCGTGCCGACCGATTGCACCGGCGATGTGGACGACGGGCCGCATCAGTCCAACCTGGCCGACGTCGGCAAGCGCTACTGCGAGCTCACTGACGCCGCGGCCATGATGGAGTGGTTCCGCGGCGGCCGGGCGGCCGAGAGCCGGCGCGCATGAGACGGGCGGCGAAGCGGACCCTTGCGCCCGCGATCCTGCTGCTGCTGGCCGGTTGCGGTGCCGGTACCGACAGCGCGGATCGGCAGCCGGCGGTGACTGCCGCCGAGCTCGGCGAGCAGACGGTACTGTCCGCTGCCGAGTATCTCGCCCGGCCGGCCTACGCCGGAGCGGACCTCGAGCGCGGACGCAGCCTGTACCTGCAATGCCGGGCCTGCCACACGATCGAGGAGGGCGGGAGCAGCCTGGCCGGGCCCAATCTGCACGGCATCTTCGGCAGCCGGGCGGCGGCCGTCGGGGACTTCCCGTATTCGGAGGCCCTGCGGCAGGCGGATTTCGTCTGGACGCCCCGCGCGATGGACGCCTGGATCACCAACCCGTGGCTGTTCCTGCCGGGCAACCGGATGAGCTACGGCGGCATGCGCCGGCCCGAGGACCGCCGCGACCTGATCGCCTGGATGCTCCAGGCCGGCGAGCAGTGAGGCTCAGGTAGCGGCGCGCTGCATTACCGCCGTCCAGCTGTCGATGAGGCGGCGCAGCTCCCGGGCGAAGCGCTCCGGCTGCTCCATCATCAGGAAGTGTCCGGCGCCCTCGACGATTACCAGCTCGAACCCGGGCTGTGCACGGCGCAGCGCCTCGGCGTCGGTAGGCCGGATATCGGCGTTGATCGTGCCGACAGGCACCTCCAGCGCGCTCAGCGCGGCCGCTTCGTCGTAGCGCACGAGGCTCTCCAGCGCCGGCACCGAGACGGTGACCGGGGCCGCCGCCATATCGCGCCTTATCCAGTCCTCGAGTTCGGGCTCGGTGGATGGCGCGAAGAAGAGGGGGTCCAGTCTGCGCAGCGCCTTGCCCAGGTCCCGCCGGAACGGCTCCAGCTGGCGGTCCAGATCGTCCGGTGGCGTCTCCTCGACCGCCTGGAAGGTGTCCACCCCGACCACGCCGACCACCCGGCCGGGCAGTCGCCCTGCCGCCTCCACGGCCACCGGCCCGCCCATCGAGTGCCCCACCAGCACCACGCGCGCCAGATCGAGGCGGCGCACGACCGCGGCCACATCTTCGCCGAAGGCGCCGATGGTCCAGGATTGACGGTCGCCTCCCGACTCGCCGTGGCCGCCCAGGTCCACCGCGACCAGGTGATAGTCGTCCTCGAGCACCGCCATGGCGGGGTCCCAGTAGCGGCGGTCGCAGTTCCAGCCATGGATCAGCACCAGGGTGGGGGCGCCGGCACGCCGGCCGCGCTCCTCCCAGGTGATGGACACGCCGCCGGCGCCTTCGGCGCCTTCGTAGCGGTCGGCCGCAGGTATCGTACCGTCCGCCATGCCGCTACATCCCGCCGACAGTGTCAGCCATCCGGCCAGCAGCGGCCAAAAGCTTTGTTTTATCATCACAAACAACCAGTTGCATAATATTATTGAGATCCATTCTCGAAATAGTGTATGGCTATGACGTATCCAGTCGCCGCTTGCCGCGGCGTCGGACATTCTTACAAACCAGCCTCGCTACGGCGACCCCCTCGCGGCTAAACCCCTGTCGGAGACCGGGAATCGGGAAACGGCCTGGTTGTTGCATCATCCCGGTGCAGCCAACACGCGGAAAGGAGAACCTGGACCATGCGCCGAATCAGTCCTCCCGTCACCATCCCCGCCACCGCCGGTGCCGCGCCGCTGGAACGCCGGGGGCCGGACCGGCGACGATTCGGCTGGCGCACGGTACTCCTCGGCTTCTTCCGATCGCGGCGGCGCCGGGCGAGGCGGGACGGCGACCGGCTGCATCCGTTCAGCGACTGGCACCATCCGTGGCTCCTGTTCCTCGGCATCGGCGTGATGGCGATGAGCGCGACCGATGCGTTCCTGACGCTGCGGCTGCTCGAGCACGGCGCGGTGGAGGCGAACCCGTTCATGCGCGTCCTCATCCACGCGGATATCCAGTGGTTCGTCGGCATCAAGCTGACGCTGACGGGTCTCGGCCTGATGCTGCTGGTCTACACCAGCCGGGTGCTGCTCTTCCGCCGCATCCGGGTGGGGCTGCTGATCACCGGGTTTTTCTGCGGCTATGCCTGCCTGATCTGCTACGAATATCTCGGCCTGCTGGCGCTGGGCATCATCTAGCCGGATTCGCCGCCGTCTGTGACCCGGTGCTTTCCCTGCGGGAAGCCCATCCGCTAAACTAGCGCGATAGTTACCGTTAGTTACCATTGACCGCTGTATCCTGTTCGCTGCGGGCTGCCATGCGGCCCCTGCGGGGTTCCTTTTGCTATGTCACAGTCGCTGAAAGAGCAGTACGCGTCCTCGCCGCTCTTTGGCAGCAATGCCAGTGCCGTAGAGGCCCTCTACGAGCAATACCTCGATGA
>Ga0102938_10002141_pt1 | contig 15015 bp, 13 predicted proteins | sample SalPonR2_B_D2_MG_FD_84516 | JGI IMG/M metagenome (GOLD analysis project Ga0102938, IMG submission 84516) | Salt pond soil microbial communities from South San Francisco under conditions of wetland restoration - Salt Pond MetaG R2_B_D2_MG | ecosystem: Environmental > Aquatic > Marine >...
AACCTTGCGCTGCGGATCGCGGAAAGGATCGGCCCGCGACGTCGCTTCGTCGCCACGGCCGAGGCGTTCGACGCCGAGATGGCGGACCGCATCGCCCGGCACCGACGCGAGCGCGGGACCGGCTGGGATACGCTGGAGGCGCCTCTGGACCTGCCGGCCGCCGTCGAATCCGCCGTCGGGGTCGACGTCGTCCTCATCGACTGCCTCACGCTCTGGCTCTCCAACCTGATGTTCGCGGGCCGCGATCCCGCCGAGGCGACGGCCGCCCTGATGGCCGCCATGCACGCCTCGGGCACGCCCGTGATCCTCGTCTCGAACGAGGTCGGCCTCGGCCTCGTGCCGGAGACGCCGCTCGGCCGCGCCTTCCGCGACGCCCAAGGCCGGCTGAACCAGGCGGTCGCGGCGCGGTGCCGAAGCGTCGTCTTCGTCGCCGCCGGCCTCTCGCTGAGCCTGAAGGGGCCGGCGCCGGAGACCTGATCCCGTATGGGTCGGAAGCGCGTCGCTCCGGCGGACCCTCAGGTCTCGACGAGAAGGCGATTCACCGGCATCGCGAACCGCGCCGGCGCGGTGGGCGCCGCGGCGGAGAGCGCGGCCGCGAGATCGGCCAGCATCCGCAGGCGCCGGGCCGGCGACAGCACGAACGCGGCGTAGAAGAAGCCCGCCGCCGCCTCGGCCACCGTCTCCGCCGGACCGTCCATCGAGACGACCGCCGTCTCGATCGTCACGGCGCCCCCCGGAAAGGCCGCGCGCACCATGTCGCTCAGGCTGTCGGCGCCGCGCACGCGAGGATCGCCGAGGTCGATCTCGCCGTATCCGGGAAGCTCGGCCTGCACGTGACCGTAGATCAGGTCGTGCGCCGCGGCGTAGCCGGGCGCGGCGTCCATCGGCCCGTCCACCAGCGCGGCGAACCGCCCCCCCGGCGCGAGCACGCGCCGCACCTCGTCCAGAACGGGCGCCACGGGGTCCATCAGCGTCAGCGCCCAATGGCAGAGCACCGCGTCGGCGGATCCGTCGGGCAGCGCGGCCATGTCCTGCGCCGGCGCCTCCAGGAAGGTCGCGGCGCCGTCGGGCAGCCGAGCGCGCGCCAGCGAGAGTTCCTCGGGGCTGATGTCCACGCCGACGAGCGTCAGCTCCGGACTCCGGGCGTGCAGCAGTTCCAGCAACGGCCCAGAGCCGCAGGCGAGGTCGAGCACCCGGCCCCGTCGGCCCGGTGCGATCGGCCCGGCCGCTTCGGCGAGCCATTCGTAGCTGGTCCGCCCCTCGGGGTCGCGGCAGGCCCGCGCGCAGCTTTCGGTGAAGCCGGCATGGTCGCGGTGCACCGTGCGGAGATGGGCGCGAAGGGCCTCGGCGTCAGGGCGCCGTCCGCGCGAAACGCTTTCCGTCCACGCCGAGCGCAGAGGGCTGTGATCGTTCATGGGGATGACTTCGCCGTTCGAAAGAGGGAGGAGCGGCGCCGCTCTCAGGCGCCGACGTCGATCAGGTGGACCACTTGGGGAAAGCGCCAACCCGCGTCCGACCGGCAGGCGTCGAGATAGGCGGCGAGCGACGGGGCCGCCCGCATCGAGGCCAGCGGCACGGAATCGTCGAAGACGCAGCGTTGCAGATACCCTTCCACGGCGTCGGCCGCCTCCGGACCCGCGACGCTGTCGTAGCGAATCTCCGTCACCCCCACCCGCGCGCCCGCCGCGCGCAGCGCGTCGGCCAGCTTTTCGGCCGAGACGTAAGGCGCGGCGCCGGCGGGCCCGAACGCCTCGAGGTACCGGCGGTGAAACGCCACGTAATGCCCCTCGGCCGCGCTGTGGGCGATCACGCCGCGTCCGGCCGGCGCGATCGCTTGGCGGAAGCGCGCGGCCGCCGCCGCGAGCTCCGCCTCCGGCACGGCGTAGAGCGCATGGGTCGCCCAGACGACGTCGTAGCCGCCCTCGGGCGGGGCGAAGTCCTGAAGCGTGGTCTCGTGCTCGCGCGCGGCCCGGAACGGCGCCGGCAGTGCGGCGCGCGCCTCCGCGATGGAGAAGGCCGAGGGATCCAGCAGGTCGGTCGCCACCTCGCCCAGGCCGGCGGACGCGACGCCGGCATGACGGACCAGCGCTTCGGGGAACTTCCCCGAGCCGCAGGCCACGTCGAGCAGCCGGAGCGGGCGGTCGCCGGCCGCCGCCTGCGCCTCCGCCAGCCAGCCGGCCCAGTCGCGGGCTTCGGCGAGGTGGCGGTAGTCGTCGGTGGCGAGCGCGTAGAACGCCTCCATCCCCGCGCGCCGCTCCTCGGACCAGTGCGCGCTGCTCCGCGCCAGCAGATCCTCGGTCATTCGCCGTCGCCGGCGGGCCAGCAGATCGGATTGAGCGGACTCGCCGCCACGTCGCCCGGCCCGACCCCCGGCATGAACTTCCGCCAGTCGCCCGAGACCATCGTCGGCGAGTCCACGATCCTCGCGCCGTCCGCGTAATAGGTGTTGGCGAGGACGATGCGGCTGCGATCCGTGCGGTTGCGCGCGGCCGTGTGGAAGCTGAGATTGTGGTGGAAGCTCACCTCGCCGATCTCGAACGGCGTCTCGTCGACGCGGACGCCGTTCTTGGCGAACACCTCGGCCACGCCGCGGTCGTAGCCCGTGCCGGACTTCTCGAAGGTCACGGCGTCCACCAGTTCGTGCACCGACAGCGGATAGGCGAAGGCGAGCGGCCCCATCTCCATCGGCAGCGCCTGCGCCGGGGCCCAGGCCGTGACCACGTCGTCGGTGTCGAGCGGGAAATGATGGTCGTCGAAATGCCACGGCGTCCGCCCGCAGCCCGACTGCTTGGCGAGGACGTTGTCGTGGTAGAGCCGCACCGCGTCGGCTCCGAGAAGCTCCGCCGAGATCCGCGCCACCCGCGGCGAGAGGACATAGGCCTCGAGCAGCGGGTTCTCGGGCCAGATCATCTCGAGGCTCAGGAACCGGTCCTGCGCGCCGGTGTCGGGATCGACGCTGAACTCCGCGTGCAGCAGGCGCTTGAGCTCGGCCCGAAGCTTCAGCACCGCGCCGGGCGAGAACACCTCGCGCAGCTTGACGAAGCCGTTCTCCCGGAAGAACGCGATCTGCGCCTCGGTGAGCGGATAGGGCGCGGCGAGTTCCGCGATCACCTCGGCGTCGCTCGGCAGGGGAACGTCCGGCAGGGGCGGCGCGGGGACGACCTCCTCCGCGTCGCCCTCGTTCTCGGCGAGGCTGACGTACCAGTCCCACCACGCCTGGTTGTCCTTGTCCCAGGCCTGGCTCACGTCGGTGTCGGGGTTCGTCGCGGTCGCGGTCATGGCGGCTCCCTCTGCGGCGCTCGATCGCGATCTAATGCGCCGCGCCCTTTCAGCAACCGAAGCCTCGGCGCGCTGGCTTTTTCGGCGCGTGCATTACCTTGCGGCCTCCACGACGGAGGAGCCTTCCATGGACGGAACGACGATCGACAATCCGGCGCTCAAGGCGCACGCGCTGGACGGACTGTCGCGGCGGCCCAAGGGCCTCTCGCCGAAATGGTTCTATGACACCCGCGGCAGCGACCTGTTCGAACGCATAACGGCCCTGCCCGAATACTATCCCGCCCGCACCGAACGCGCTATCCTCGAGGCGCGGCTCCCCGAGATCGCCGCCCACGTCCCCGAGGACGCGGTCCTGGTCGAGCTCGGCAGCGGCGCCAGCGTGAAGACCCGCCTGCTCCTCGACGCGCTGCCGGGGCTCTCCGGCTACGTGCCGGTGGACATCGCCGAGGACTTCCTGCTGGACACGACGTCGCAGCTGTCGGCGGACCGTCCCGACCTCGAGATCAGGCCCCTGGTCGCCGACTTCATGGGTCCGCTCACCCTGCCCGACCTCGGCGGGCGGCCCGTCGTCGGCTTCTTTCCCGGCTCCACCCTCGGCAACCTCGACCCGACGGCGGCCACGGAACTTCTCGCGCGGCTGCGCGCCTGGCCGGACCACGCCGCGCTGATCCTCGGGCTCGATCTCGTGAAGGCGCCGGGGGTCCTGGAGGCCGCCTACGACGACGCCGAGGGCGTCACGGCGGCCTTCAACCTCAATCTCCTGGCCCGGCTGAACCGGGAGGCGGGAGCCGACTTCGACCTCGACGCGTTCGCCCACAAGGCCGTATGGAACGCGGCGGAGAGCCGCGTCGAAATGCATCTCGAAAGCCTCGGGGAGCAGGAGGTCCGGATCGCGGGCCGCACGATCCCCTTCGCCGCCGGCGAGACGATCCATACCGAAAACAGCCACAAGTTCACGCAGGATGGCATCGCCGCCATGGCGTCCGCCGCGGGTTGGGATCTCGCCGCCACCTTCGTCGATGCCGAGGGTCTCTTCGCCGTGGCGGTCCTGCACCCGGCGCCCTGACCGGGGAACGTCGCTCCTCACGCGGCGGTTCGACGCGCCGCGCCGGTCGAGCGCCGGCGCGCGATGGGCGGCGGTTCGGGCCGGCCGGTCGGCGATCACGCCTCGCTCGCCGGCCGGGATCGCGAAGCGATCGGGGTCCGGCGGTCGGCTCGCGCTCAGAGCAGCCGGATCTCCTGATATTCGTCGCGATCGAAGATCGAGCGCAGCATGGCTCCGAGGGGAGGATCCTCGAAGGTGTCGAGATCCTCCAGCGCGTCGGCTCCCTCCTCGAACACGCCCTCCGGGTCGAGATCGCGGCGGATCGCCTCGAAACGCTCCCAGCCGGGATAGAAGCGATGGTGCCCGTCGGGGCCGAGATAGCTGAACTTGCCCCAGTGCGGGCGGCCCTCGTGCTCGAGGAACAGCCGCTCGATCGCCTCGGCCAAAGGGATCTGCCGCTTCGGGCGGATCGAGCCGACGACGTAGATGCCGACATAGGCGGTGTCGCGGTCGGCGTTGAGGCCGATCAGGGTCTCGTCGCGTTTAGGGGCGAAACGGACGTGCACGCGCGGGTAGTTGAGGAACCGCCCCCGCCGCCGCTGCTCGGCGAGCAGATCGCGCATGGCGCGCAGCATGGGCTCGAGACGGTCGAGCTCGAAGGCGTATTCCACGTTCATGATGACGCGCAGGCGGTGGTTCTCCGTCGGCTCGCGGTACTGGTCGTAGAGGAACACGCGGTAGGACTTGTCGACCACGCCCTGGTCGTCGAAGAACGCGCGCTTCACCAGGCCCGCGTAGCGGTCCGAGAGCCAGGACGGCGCGATCTGATAGGCGTGGCCGAGCAGGAAGAAGGCGACGTCCTCGAGCCGGTGCGACAGGGTCGAGCGCCGGGTGAACTTCCTTTCCAGCGCGCGCGCCGCGCGGTTGCGCTCCGGCGCGTCGATGCGCGTCAGGACGCGGGTGCAGGCCTCGTCGAGATCCGGCAGCCACAGCATGTTGACCCATTCGTCCGCCCGCGCGCGCTCCGTCGCCTCCGCGAAGGCGGCGTCGGCCGGTCCGCTCTCGATCTCGCAATGCAGCATGAAGGCCGGCGTCAGGCGCAGCTTCAGCTTCGTGACGATGCCGAGCCGGCCGAGCGAGCAGCGCATGGCGCGGAGCGCGTCGCCGTCCCCGAAACGCCGGACCGATCCGTCGCCCAGCACCGCCTCCATCTCCGTCACGATGTCGGAGAACGAGCCGTGCGTCATGCTGCTGCCGTGGGTCGAGGTGGCGACGGCGCCCGCGAGGCTCTGCGTGTGCCAGGAGCCGAGGGAGGGGAGATGCAGCCCCTCCGCGTCGAGCGCGGCGATGGCGTCGCCGAGCTGGAGCCCCCCCTCGACCTCGACCTCCCCCGTCTCCCGGTCGACCGAGAGGATGCGGTTCATGCGCCGGAGGTCGACCAGCACGCCCGCGGTGCGGAAGACGTGGTTCATCGAGTGCCGCCCGCCGACCGCCTTGACCTTGCGCCCGGCCGCCGCGGCCTCCCGGACGATGCGCTGCACGTCCTCGACGCTCTCCGGCTCGACGATCTCCGCCGGCTCGAACCGGACGGTCCTCCAGGCGTTCTCGACGACGGGCATGGGCGGCGGCCTCCTCGGGATCAGGCGGCGCCGCGGCGCGACCAGGGCGCGTCGAGCGCGAGCGCGACGAGCGCCATCACGCAGGCGGCCGCCGCGCCCTGCCATGGCGGATCGGCCGGGGTGCCGCGCAGCACCTGCAGCGTCGCGAGCAGCGTCGGGACGTAGAAGATCAGGATCGCGGCGGGCACGAGCCAGCGCGCCATGCGGTCGCCCCGCGCGACAGGGCCGAGCGCGAGCGCCGCGACCACGACCGCGAGCGCCAGCCAGCCCGCCGCGGCCACGTCCATCAGCGCCAGGATCAGCACCCGCACGGTCTCGGGCAGTTCCTCGGTGTTCATGCCGAGAGCCTCGGCGTGGTATGGCAGGATCGTGTCCGGAAGGGCGTAGCGCCCGGCGAAGCCGAGGCTGACCGCGGCGTGGACGAGGTAGATCGCGATCGCCGCGCGTCGCCTCGGGGCCATCTCAGCGCGCCTCCAGCAACGGGCCGCAGATCTCGGCGGCGCGTTCGGGGCCGCCGCCGGGCAGCCGCGTGGCGAACACGCGGCAGGCGTTGGCCCCGGCGATCCGCGCGATGGCCCGGTCGTCGAAGCCGGCATCGGCGAGGGCCGCGGTGAGCAGCGCGAGATCTCCGACGTGGAAGGGCACGGCGACCGACCCGTCGTAGTCCGAGCCGAGGGCGACGTGGTCCAGCGGATCGTAGTCCGGCCGCGCCCCGCGCATCTCCGCGACGAAGTCCGGGTCGGAGAGGGCGCGGCGGGCGGAGGCGAAGCCCGCGACGACGGCGTCCATGCCCCGCCCCACGGCCTCGGGCCAGTAGCCGACGGCGACAAGGCCTCCGGTGCGGGCCACGGCCTGCACCTCGGCGTCGCGCATGTTGCGCTCGATCACGCAGCCGTCGGCCGGCTCGCAGGTGCGGCGGAGACCGGTGTGGGAGACGACGATGGGCCCGTCGACGGTCGCGGCGGCCTCGGCGATGCCGCTGTCGGAGGCGTGAGCGAGGTCGAGGATCAGGCCCCGCCCGGCGGCGGCGCGGAGGAAGGTGCGGCCGTCCTCGCTGAGCCCGGCGAGCTGGTCGCAGCCCTCGCCCGAGGACGCCAGCGCGTTGTCGAAGCGGTGGGTGGGCGCGACCATGCGGAAGCCGGCCTCGACGAGGCGCTCGACCCCGGCCTCGACCGGCGCGCCCTCCCCTCCGATCCAGTGCGCGCCCTCTAGCGCCAGAAGCGCGCCGACCACCGCCTCGCCGTCCGCGCGCCGGCGCACCAGCTCGGCGAGATCGTCCGCGTCCTCGATCAGAAGCAGGACCGGGGCCTCCGGATCCTCGGCGCGGCGCGCCTCGGAGGCGGCGACGAACTCCTTGAGCCGCCCGGCCTGGTGCAGGGCCCGGGTCTCGAGGTCGAACCAGGTCCCGAGGGGGCGGCGCTGCGCGATCTGCAGCAGCATCGTCGTGTTGAGCGAATCGTGAGAGAGGCATTCGCGCGCCGCCACGCCCTCGATCAGGCGCGCGTCGTCGGGCGCCGCGGTCTTGTTCGGGGTCTTGGTGACGACGGCGAAGACCTGCAGCGCGACGTTGCCGTCGATCAGGCGCGGCAGATCGACATGACCGTGATCGGCCCGCGCCAGCAGGTCGCGGTCCCACAGCATGGTGTCGGCGTGCAGGTCGACCGGGAACAGACCGGCGTGCCGCGCGCGGTCGGCCTCGCCGACCTCCGGCGGATTCTCGAGCGGGTGGACCGGGTTCAGACGGCGGTCGATCTGGTCCGCGACGACGCCGGTCAGGACCAGCGCGACCGCCGACGCGACGACCCCCGCGACGACGGCGCCGACGACCCGCAGACCCCTGGAGACCGGTCCGGCCATCGAAATCCCCTTTCCCGGCGACCCTCCGCCGGTCCCGCCATCCTACTCCGAGCCACGCCCACGGTCGACACAAAGCGTGGGTCGCCTATGGGCGGGCCGGAGCGATTCGGCTTTGTCGGCGCCGTAGGCATCCTACCTTCGCAACCTTCGTGATCGGGGAGTCTCGTGTCTTTTCTGACACTTCCGGAGTGTTCTTGAGTCTCTCGAATCAAAAGTTCTGGCAATATTCGTTCAGATTAGTTAACCCTACGTTCAGTAAGCGGGCGAGCCGCGTGCCTTCCTGATCGCCCGTACCGAAGGAGTGAATGCGATGTACGTTTCCCTGCGTTCCCTGGCGGCCGCCCTCGGCGTGACCGTCCTCTCCGCCCCGGCGGCCCACGCCCAGGCGACCCTGAACCTCGACGTCGACTTCGAATTCCCTGCGCTGGTGCTGCTGCGCTGCGTCGACGACATCACGCTTCAGCTCGACTCCGACACGCTCCTCGCGGCGGCGGATGTGGTGAGCCTGCACGTGCCGCTCACCGACGGCACGCGGCACCTCATCGACGCCGACCGGATCGGCCGCATGAAGCCTGGCGCGATCCTCGTGAACGCCGCTCGCGGCGGCGTGGTAGACGAACTGGCGGTCGCCGCGGCGCTGAAAGACGGCCGGCTTGGCGGTGCGGCGCTCGACGTCTTCGAGACCGAGCCACTTGCGGCAGAGGCGGCGCGCGCCTTCGACGGCGCGCCGAACCTGATCCTGACGCCGCACATCGCGGGGGTGACCGTGGAATCGAATACCCGTGTGAGCGATCTGATCGCCGACAGGGTCCTTGCGCATCTGGCGGGCTGATTGCGCTGACGCGTTCCAAATCGACCGCTTGCCCCCCCTGTCCGACCTTGGACACCCCAGCGGAACGGGCGCCCGACGGCGCCCGCTCGCAGGTCTTCGAAGGCTCCGCGATCAGCTCGGGATGTCGCCCGAGATTCCCTCGATGTAGAAGTCCATCGTCACGAGCTGCTCGTCCGTCGCGACTTCGCCCTCGGCCAGGAAGACAGACCCGTCCTGCTTCATGATCGGCCCGGTGAACGGATGGTACTCGCCCGCCGAGATCGCCGCGATCATTCCCTCGGCCTCGGCCTTGATCTCGTCCGGCACGGCCTCGGTGATCTCTCCGATCACGACCTCGCCGTCGCCCATCCCGCCCCAGGTGTGGGTCGGCTCCCACGTGTCGTCGAGCACCGACTGAACCCGCTTGATGTAGTAGGGCGACCAGTCGTCGATGATCGAGGCGACCCGCGGCGAGGGCTTGTATTCGGACATGTCGGACGCCTGCCCGAACCCGATCACGCCGTCCGTCTTCGCCATTTCGGCGAGAGGCGCGGTCGAGTCGGTGTGCTGGGTGATGACATCCACGCCTTGCTCGATCATCGCCTTGGCCGCATCGGCTTCCTTGGCGGGGTCGAACCAGGTGTAGGCCCAGATCACCACGAGTTCGACGTCCGGGTTCACCTTCTTGGCGTGGAGATAGTACGAGTTGATCCCCTGGATGACCTCGGGGATCGGAAAAGACGCGATATAGCCGATCTTGTTCGTCTTGGTCATCTTTCCCGCGATGTGGCCGACCACAGCCCGACCCTCGTAGAACCGCGCGTCGTAGGTCGCGAGGTTGTCGGCGCGCTTGTAGCCCGTCGCGTGCTCGAACTTCACGTCCGGGAACTTCTCGGCCACGTTCACGGTCGCGTCCATGAAGCCGAAGGAGGTGGTGAAGATCAGGCCCGCGCCCGAGAGCGCCATCTGCGTCAGCACCCGCTCGGCGTCGGCGCCTTCCGGCACGCTCTCCTGATAGATCGTCTCGACTTGGTCGCCGAACTCGGCTTCGACCGCCAGACGGCCCTGGTCGTGCTGGTAGGTCCAGCCGCCGTCACCGATGGGGCCCACGTAGACGAAGCCGATCTTCAGCGGCGACTGCGCGCGGGCGGGCAGGCCGAGGGCGGCGGCGGACGCCGCGGCGGCGCCGGTGGCGAGGAGGGTTCTTCTTTTCACGGGTCTTTCTCCCTGTTGAGCCGGGAGCAGATCCCGGCGGTTCTGAATTGGCCTCAGGACGAGGCGTGGAACACCCGGCCGAGCGAGGCTGGCGCATTGAGCGCCACCCGGCTCCGGTCGGCCGATATGATCACCAGCACGAGGATCGTTATCAGATACGGAGACATGGACAAGATTTCCACGGGCACGGCGACCCCCGCGGCCTGAAGGTTGAGTTGCAGAACGGCGATCCCGCCGAAAAGATAGGCGCCGATCAGAACGCGGCCGGCCTTCCACGACGCGAAGACCACGATGGCAAGCGCGATCCAGCCCGCCCCGGCTGTCATGCCTTCGGTCCACTGGGGGACCCGGACGAGGCTCAGGTAGGCCCCGCCCAGCCCCGCGCATGCGCCGCCGAAGGCGATGGCCGCGATCCGGATGCGGACGACCTTGTAGCCCAGCGCGTGGGCGCTGTCGTGGCTCTCTCCCACCGCCCGCAGGATCAGTCCTGCTCGGGTATACTTGAGGAAGGCCCAGACGGCGGCGACGAGCGCGAGCGAGAAGTAGACCATCAGGTCGTGCTGGAAGAGAACCGGTCCCACGAAGGGGATGCCTGAGAGAAGCGGGATATCGAGATCCGGCACGGCCGGCGCCCTGATCCCCACGTAGCCCTGGCCCAGAAGCGCCGAGAACCCGAGCCCGAAGAGCGTGAGCGCAAGGCCCGTCGCCACCTGGTTCGACAGCAGGTACTGCGTCAGCACGGCGAAGATCATCGACAACGCGGCCCCGCCCACGGCCGCCATCACGAAGCCCGTCGCGGCGCTTCCGCTCTCGACGGCCACGATGAAGCCCGTGACCGCGCCGATGATCATCATCCCCTCGACGCCGAGGTTCAGCACGCCCGACTTCTCCACCACGAGTTCCCCCAGCGCGGCGAGCAGGATCGGCGTCGCCGCGACCATGAGCGAGGCGAGCAGCAGGACCGGGTTGATCGCGGAAAGATCCATCAGGCGGCCCTCGTCCGGCCGAACCGGACCCGGAAATTTGTCAGGACATCGCCCGCCAGCAGGAAGAACAGGAGCATCCCCTGGAAGGCCTGGATCGCGGCGGCCGGAATGCCGAGCATGAACTGCGAAAGCTCGCCCCCGATGTAGGTCAGCGCCATCAGGAGCCCGGCGAGCAGGATGCCCACCGGGTGCAGGCGCCCGAGGAAGGCCACGATGATCGCCGTGAAGCCGTAGCCCACGTTGAAATCGATCGAGATCTGCCCTGCCGGCCCGGCCGCCTCGAAGATGCCGGCAAGCCCCGCGAGCGCTCCCGAAAGCCCGAGGCAGAACACGATGAGCCGGTTCGGATCGACCCCGGAAAACCGCGCCGCCCGCGGGCTCTGCCCGGCCACCCGGATGTTGAAGCCGGTGATGTGCCGGTTGAGCAGGATGTAGGCAAAGATCACCGCGACGAACGCCGCGACCACGCCCCAGTGCATCCCCGTCCCCGCGATCAGCTCCTGGTTCGATGTCGCTTCCCAGTTTCTCAGGTTGCGGCTTCCGGGGAAGCCCGCGCCTTCCGGGTTCCTCAGAAGCCCGAGCGAGACCGAGGCGAGGATGTTCTCCGCCACGTAGACGAGCAGGAGCGAGACCAGGATCTCGTTCGTGTTGAACCGCGTCTTCAGGATCGCCGGGATCATCGCCCAGGCCCAGCCGCCGAGCATGCCCACGATCACCATGCCCGGGAAGATGAGCCAGGACTCCGATGGAAAGAACGCCAGCGCGAAGCCCGCCCCGCAGACCGCGCCGATGATGTACTGCCCCTCGGCGCCGATGTTCCAGATCCCCGCCCGAAATCCGAGGCTCAGCCCGATCGCGATCAGGATCAGCGGCCCGGCCTTCACCAGAAGCTGCGGCCGCGAGAACGACGCGAACTGCTCGTCGAACAGCGGGTCCCAGAAGATCAGCCGGATCGCCGCCACCGGATCCTTGCCGAGGAGGGCGAACATGATCCCGCCGGCGATCATCGTCGCGACGACAGCGAGCACCGGCGTCGCCGCCGTCCAGACCCGCGAGGGCTCTGGCCGCTTCTCGAGCCGGATCACGCGCCGTCCGTCCTCTTGCCCGAATAACGCAACGCCTCAGCCCTCCACATGCGCGACCTCCATGTCGTGCGCGCCGCCCATCATCAGGCCGATCTCGTCCACGGTGAGACCCTGCGTGGGTCTTGGCGCCGACAGCCGGCCTTCGTTCAGCGCCGCGAAGCGGTCGGATATCTCCATCAGCTCGTCCAGATCCTGGCTGATCACCACGATCGCCGAGCCTTCGGCGGCGAGGTCGAGAAGCGCCTGCCGGATCGCCGCCGCCGCCGAGGCATCGACGCCCCAGGTCGGCTGGTTGACCACCAGAACCCTCGGCTTCTGAAGGATCTCCCGCCCGATCACGAACTTCTGCAGATTGCCGCCCGACAGCGACCGCGCCGCGTGCTCCGGCCCCGGCGTGCGCACGTCGAAGCCCTCGATGATCCGAGCCGCGAAGTCGCGCGCCTTTCCCCAGTCGAGAAACCCGTTCCGCGACAGATTCTCCCGGATCAGTCCCGTAAGCAGGGCGTTCTCGGTGAGGCTCATGTCCGGCGCCGCCGCGTGGCCCAGCCGTTCCTCCGGCGCCGCCAGAAGACCGATCCGCCGCCGGGCCGACGCCCCGAGCGTTCCCACCGGCGTCCCGCCCACCCGCACCGCGTCGAGCGGCGCGCGAAGCTCCCCCGACAGCGCCGCGAGCAACTCGTCCTGTCCGTTGCCCGCCACCCCGCCGATGCCCAGGACCTCGCCTTTCCGCACCTCGAATGAGACGGACTTCAAGGTCGTCCCGAACGGATTGGCCGGCGCCACCGACAGCCCCGCGACAGACAGCGCCACCTCATCGCCCGCCGCGCTCGCGCGGGACGGCGTGTGGAGCGTCTGGCCCACCATCAGCTCCGCCAGCTCCCGCGCGGATTTCTCGCGCGGGTCGCAGGTCGCCACGACCTTCCCGAGCCTCAGGATGGTCGCCGCCTCGCAGAGCATCCGGATCTCCTCGAGCTTGTGACTGATGTAGAGGATCGCCGTCCCTTCCGCCGAGAGTTTCCTCAGCGTCTCGAACAGGATCTCGACTTCCTGCGGCGTCAGCACCGAGGTCGGTTCGTCCATGATGAGGAGCTTGGGGTCCTGCAGCAGGCATCTGATGATCTCCACCCGCTGCCGCTCCCCCGCCGACAGGTCTCCCACCAGCCGGTTCGGGTCGAGCGGCAGCCCGTAGGTCTCGCTCACCTCCCGGATCTGCCGCGAAAGCTGCCGCTGGGGCGGCGGCGTCTCCATGCCGAGCGCGACGTTCTCCGCGACGGTCAGCGCCTCGAAAAGGCTGAAATGCTGGAACACCATCGCGACGCCCGCCTGCCGCGCGACATGCGGCGTCTCGGGCGCGTAGGGGGCGCCGGCGAAGGCCATCCGCCCCGCATCCGGCCGCACCAGCCCGTAGATCATCTTCACGAGCGTCGACTTGCCCGCGCCGTTCTCGCCCAGAAGCGCGTGGACCTCGCCGGGCCGGACGGAGAACGAGACGTGATCGTTGGCGACGACTCCGGGATAGGCCTTCGTCAGGCCGTCAACCGAAAGCAGCGTCGCGTCCCCCGTCACCCCGTGCCGTCCTTCCAGGCGGTCGCCCTGTCCCCGACCGTGAGTAGCTCATGGGCGACGCCCACGGCAATGGCCTGCGGATGCTTTCCGAGTGCCGGCTGCCCAATCGGGCAGCGGATGCGCGAAATCGAGGCGTCGGCGTGCCCGAGTGCGACAAGTCGCGACCGGAACCGCGCCCACTTGGTCTTCGACCCGATCAGCCCGCAAGACAGGAACCCGTGCCCCAGAAGCCGGTGGCAGAGCTCGAGGTCGAGAGCGTGCGAGTAGGTCAGAATCAGGTGCTCGGCATGGGCGGGCGCATAGTTCGCGAGATCGGGCGGACTGGCCGCGACGAGCCGCATCACGCCGTCCGGGACGTGCTCCGGAAACCGCTCCGCCGCCGTATCGATCCAGGTCACTTCGATGTCCGGCAGCGGCGAAAGCGCCGCCACGATGGTCCGCCCGACATGCCCCGCGCCCCAGACCCAGAGCGCGCGGGCCGGACGCGACACCGGCTCCAACATCCAGCCGTCCGTCAGACCCGGTGTTACCCGGTCGCCCCGGCTCCGTGCGGCCGACAGCATCCGCGTGACGGGCAGCGGCATCGCCTCCGGCCCGTCCGGCATCGGGCGCGCCACCACCTCGCCCTCGATCCCGTCGAGCCGCGCCCCGGTCCAGACCTCGGTCAGAAGCGTCACCGCCCCGCCGCAGCACTGTCCCAGCGCCGGCCCCAGCGGCTCGCTGTCCAGCCGGTCCCGGCCCGCCGCCAGCGCGTCCCGCGCCCGCCGCGCCGCCTCGAACTCCAGCGCTCCGCCGCCGATGGTTCCCGACTGCCCGTCGCCCCAGACGAGCATCGCCGCCCCGGGCTCGCGCGGCGCCGACCCTGCGGCCCCGGCCACGACGACCCGCGCGACGGCGCCCTGCGCCGCGATCGCCTCGCGGATGGCGTCGATGTCGAAACTCACCCGCGTACCCTCCCGACCGCCGCCAGCACCCGTTCCGCCGTCGCCGGCGCATCGAGGGCGGGATAGGCGTTCCCGCAGGCCGCCACCGCGTCCGACAACGCCATCAGCGCCGAGATGCCCAGCATCAGCGGCGGCTCGCCCACCGCCTTCGAGCGATAGATCGTCTCCTCCCGGTTCGCCCCGTCCCAGAGCGCCACGTTGAAGATCTCAGGCCGGTCCGAACAGGCGGGGATCTTGTAGGTCGACGGCGCGTGCGTCCTGAGCCGTCCCCTGTCGTCCCAGACGAGTTCCTCGGTCGTGAGCCACCCCGCGCCTTGCACGTAGCCGCCCTCGATCTGGCCGATGTCGAGCGCAGAATTCAGCGAGGCGCCGCAGTCGTGCAGGATGTCCGCCCGCAGGATCCGGTTCTCGCCTGTCAGGGTGTCGATCACCACCTCCGTCACGGCGCAGCCGTAGGCGAAGTAGTAGAACGGCCGGCCCTCGCCCTTGACGCGGTCCCAGACCACCTTCGGCGTCGCGTAGAACCCCGTGGCGGACAGGCTCACCCGCGCCATGTAGGCCTCCTTGACGACCTGCTCGAAGGCGTAGCTTTCGCCGCCCATGTGCAC
>Ga0102938_10002142_pt1 | contig 15015 bp, 9 predicted proteins | sample SalPonR2_B_D2_MG_FD_84516 | JGI IMG/M metagenome (GOLD analysis project Ga0102938, IMG submission 84516) | Salt pond soil microbial communities from South San Francisco under conditions of wetland restoration - Salt Pond MetaG R2_B_D2_MG | ecosystem: Environmental > Aquatic > Marine > Intertidal...
AAAAGAACCGTACTATTTTATGTCTTGGCCTGGTCAGTTCCAGTATGCTGAATTTCCCTTCCGGTTTGAGCACACGTTTTGCTTCCTGAATGAAGTTTTCAAGATCGGGAATATTTCGTATGCCGAAGGATATGGTTACCGCGTCGAAGGTGTCGGTTTTAAAAGGAAGATGGGCGGCGTCGGCGGCTATGGCCTCGGTAATGGCCTGGTTGCGTATGCCTGTTTTCAGCATGTTCATTGAAAAATCAAGGGATGTCACTTTACCGCCATGTTCGCCTATGGCCTTTGAAAGATCGCCGGTTCCGCAGCAGATATCAAGTACCTTCTTACCATTTACGTCCCCCAGCATTGTGATCAGTTTTTTTCGCCAGCGTATATCAATACCCATTGAGAGTACCCTGTTGATGAAATCGTAAGTGGGTACAATCGAATCGAACATTCCCTGTATAAACTTTTTCCTGGGAAGTGATTCGTTACCGTTTACCTGATAATACCCAAGTGAATTCAATGGTAGCTCCTTATAACCCGGTAAAGTGAATCGCGCTGAACCGGTGTTCTGCCGGCGTTTTTGATGATCTGCACCATCTGTTGAAGGCTGGTTTCTGTCTGAATCCCGGTGGCTTTTACCACCACCTCTTCGGTCAGAATACCACCCATGTCGTTGGCCCCCATGGTGAGGGCAACCTGGGCCAGATCAAGACCCTCGGTTAGCCATCCTGCCTGAATATACTGTATGTTGTCGAGAAAAATTCTGGCGATTGCAACAATTTTCAGGTAGTCCATACCCGTTGCAGGTATCACCTCTTCCATGCGGGTGCCGTGGGGTGAAAAAGACCAGGGGATAAAGGCCTTCAGAATACCGGTCTCATCCTGCGTCTGGCGGATCACGGCAAGGTGTTGTATGCGTTCCTGGTGGGTTTCACCCATGCCGTATGTCATGGTGGCGGTTGAATGCATGCCGTTTCGCTGTAAGGCTGTCATCACCTCCTGCCACTGGGCTGTTGTCATCTTGTTGGGGCTTACCTTTTTGCGGATGCGGTCTACAAGGAGGTCAGAAGCCCCCGGCATGGAATCAAGACCCGCTTCTTTCAATGCAGATATTACCTGGTGGAATGTCATATGGGCGTTTTCAGCCATGCTGACAACTTCGGCTGGTGAGAATGAATGCAGGTATATTTCTGGATAATGCTCTTTTATGGTTCGCAATAGATTCGTGTAGGTGTCAAGGGTATAGTGGGGGTGCAGGCCTCCCTGCAGCATAACCTGGGTGCCACCGGCGGCAACCAGCTCTTTGACTTTTCGCAGTATCTCATCGATGGTCATTTCGTATGCTGCAACTATTCCACCCCTTGCATGATAGGCACAGAACAGGCAGCCTGCCTGGCAGATATTGGTATAGTTGATGATGCGGTCAAGGACAAACCCCACTTCTGGCCCGGGTGTCATCAGTTTTCGGCGATAATCGGCCGCCCTGCCCAGTTCAAGCAGGTTCCAGTCAAAGAGGGTAACCGCTTCGTCAGGGGTGAGCCGCTGGTTGCGGTAAATTTTTTGTGCCAGTTCATTCATGCGATAGTCCGGTAGTTGTCTTTGATATGTTCATACTGTAAGTATAGCACGTAATTTATCAGGGAAATTACAAAGGTGAGTGATGATGTCCGGTGTTGCCATTTTCCTCTATGGATAGAGGTTATGCTTCTGGCTAAAACCGAAAGACAATTATTAATACGTTGGAAGTTTTATTGATACCATTACCTTTTCCTCAGGTTCCCTGTTGTATTCTGAATAATCTTTTATGTTGGTGATCTTGATGTTTCCATTATGTGCCTTGATTATCTTGTCAGCCATGGTGAGTCCAAGGCCGTAGTCAACGCTGTCGTATCCTTCCTTGACTGTCCTGGTCATTCTGAAAAATGGTTCAAAGACAATGTTCTCATATCCAAGGGGGATTCCAAGACGGTTATGTTCATCGGGAGCAGGTTTATTCAGTACGGAGATAATCATCAGGTTTTCTTCCGCCTCTACCAGGATGTATACAGGGGTTGCAGGTTCGGAAAATTTGCACGCGTTTATGATCAATTCTTTCAAAGCCTTCGTGAAATATTCCCTGTTGATCTTGATGACTTTTTTCTTGTACGAACCCTGCGGGTCGGATATCACGATACGATTGTTCTGAATGGGAGCGTAATCTTCCATTGAAGAAACAGTAGTACTCAGAAATTGAAACAGGTTATCATAGCTGATCTCTTCAAGAGGAATGTTGTTTGTGGTAAGTTTATCAAGGTCAGAGAATGTCTGGATAACCTTGTTGGATATTTCAACATTATCCTTGATCATGTCCATGAGTTCGGCATCAACCACGTAGTGATTATCCTGTTTTTCTGCTGTTGAAGAGAGAAGTTGCAAAAGTGTTAAAAGAGCACCAAAACCCGCACCCTGATTAAAAGCGGTATGAAGAGAATGGAAAAGGGACTTGTCAAGGTTGTGGACGTCCCTGTTGAGCATGCTTTCACTCCAGTGATACCATTCCAGCTCGTTTTCAAGCCTGATTACCTTTTCACGTTCAATGGATTTCTGCATTCTTCTTAATTCAGCTGCTTCCATAGCTCTCTTAATTTTTATGGAGAGTTCACTTACATCTATTGGTTTTACAATAAAATCATAAACACCGCTTTTCATTATATCAATAATCAGTGAAACTTCTGTGTGAACTGTTTGAACAATGATCACTGGTGGTATTTCATATTCTGTGAGCCTGGCAATGAGTTCTTCTCCTCCCATTACGGGCATTTCAATATCAGTAATAACAACGGGGAAGGGTATCTCGTTAAATTTTTTGAGGGCTTCTTCCCCGTTCGCAGTGGTTATTGACTTGAATCCCGCGATGTGGACTGCTTTTTCCAGTAATTTTGCCGAAGTAACTTCATCTTCTACGATGAGTATGGTTTTCTCCATAATAATACCTTTATCATTCAGGGTAATTTGATGAGCAATAGTATCATGAAAGTTGTTCTTGTCAAATAGCATTTCTTTTCCAGGAGTAATCCAGGTGGTAATGTATATCGCGGGTTTTATTCACAGGGCTTACGCATGTGTGATGACTGTTACCCCCGATGTTAAGAGTGAATTCCAGGACATCATAGTATATGTTACTATCATGTATATGTTCAAATAAAGATGAAATATATTTTTAATAAATTTGTAACATGTAAGACAGTTGTGATATGATTCTCATAAAATTATAGGAGCTTCTTTTTAACTGTTATGATGGATACGAAAACCATACTTCTTGTTGATGATGAAATCATCACTGCACTGGATAGATCAATGATGCTGGAGGCAAACGGGTACAGCGTGGTATCGTCACACGATGGTGCAGATGCGATAAAGCAGGTAAGGGGTAATCCTCAAATTGACCTTGTACTAATGGATATTGATCTTGGCAGTGGAATGGATGGTACCGAGGCTTCGCAAAGGATTCTTGAGAACAGGGATATTCCAATAATATTTCTTACCTCGCATACCGGTAAAGATATTGTGGAAAAAGTCAGGAAGATAACCCGTTATGGATATGTTCTGAAACATTCAGGTGATTACGTGTTGCTTTCATCAATTGAAATGGCATTTCAATTATACGAAGCCTTCGAGCGTATCAAGGAAGAGGAGGAGCGGTATAGTAACGTATTTTATGCCACAACCAATATTTTGCTGGTTTTCGATCTGGATGGAAACATAATTGATTTAAACAGGGCAGCGGAGGAACATTACGGGTATTCGAGTGACGAACTGATACACAGGGATGGCAGGATATTGGTGCACCCCGATCACCTGGACCTTTTTGAAGATTTTGTACGCACTGCTTCAACAGGTGATTCTTTCTATACTGAGAGTATTGGTGTAAGGAAAGATGGTACCCTTTTTTATATAGAGGTTCGTGGGTCAAGTGTATTATTCAAGGGTAGTACGCATTTACTTGCGGTTATAACCGATATTACCGAGCGGGTGCATACCCAGCAGCAACTCCGTGAACAGGAAGAATTTCAGCGTATTCTGCTGAATAACCTTACAGTTGGTGTTGCCGTGATAGATCCGGCAACTTTGAGGATTGAGAATATAAATATAAAGACACAGAATATGATAGGTCTTGATGCTGAGCAGATAATAGGAAAAGAATGCACAAACTACCTGTGTCCTGGCATGAGCAGTAATTGTCCGGTGGCCAGTGGTAACAGTCACATTGAAAACGAGGAAAGGGAGCTGTTAACCGCGGATGGTAGTATTATACCCGTGTTGAAGTCGGTAAAAAAGGTTACTATAAACGGGCAGGAAAAATACCTTGAAGTATTCATGGATATTTCAAGTCAGAAGAAGGCTGAAGAAATCCAGAGGACCCGTTTGCGATACGAGGCCGGACTATCAGCCTGTTCCCATGCATTGCTGGTGAATAAAGAAAACGCACTGGATGAAGCCCTGGGGCATCTTCTTGATGCAACCGAAACAAGCAGGATATACATTTTTGAGAATTTTAATGAACCGGCAACTGGTCTTTCAATGCGTCAAACACATGAAGTGTGCGCGACCGGGGTGAAGTCCGAGTTCGACAATGAACTTTTGCAGCATATTCCATATGAAGATGGATTTGCGAGATGGAAAGAAATATTGTCTTCAGGAAGGGCAGTTGAAGGGCTGGTAAGAGATTTTCCTGAATCTGAGAAGGCTGTGCTTGGGCCGCAGGGGATTGTGTCAATACTTGCTTTACCAATACAGGTGAAAGGTTCATGGTTGGGGTTTGTCGGCTTTGATGATACATGGAATGAGCGTGAATGGCATGATGAAGATGTCAGGCTGCTGGCAACCGCGGCGCAGCTGATCGGGTATTACCTGGAAAAAAGGATGTCCGAGGAATTCCAGGTCTCCCTACTGGAGGAAATACGCAGTAAGAACCAGGAACTGGCACATGCAAATGAAGCGAAAAGTCAATTTCTTGCCAACATGAGTCATGAGATTAGAACACCACTGAACGGTATAATCGGTATGAGCGGATTGCTGCTGGATACTGATCTCAATACCGAGCAGAGACATTACATCGAAGTTGTGCGTAACAGTGGCGACGCACTGTTACTCCTGATAAATGATATCCTTGATTTTTCCAAGATCGAAGCCGGGAAAATGGACCTGGACATTATGGACTTCAACCTCAGGGCGGTTCTCGAAGATTGCATGGATATGCTTGCCCTGCGGGCTTATGAGAAGAACCTGGAATTTAACTGTTACATACCCCCTGATGTTCCGGATCTCCTGCGTGGAGATCCCGGCCGACTGAGACAGGTCTTGATCAACCTGGTGGGGAATGCTATTAAGTTTACTCATCGTGGAGAAGTAATGGTTATGGTCGAACCGGTGTGTGATGAAGAAGAACGCACATGTCTGCGGTTTAGCGTACGTGATACAGGTATTGGTATTCCAGAAAACAGGCAGGATAGACTTTTTAACGCGTTTATACAGGGGGATGGTAGTGCCGCAAGAAAATTTGGGGGAACAGGCCTTGGCCTGGCTATATCAAAAGAGCTGGTAAATATGATGGATGGAGAGATCGGGTTTTCAAGTGAAGAAGGAAAAGGTTCGACATTCTGGTTTACGGTAGAATTAGCCAACCAGGTTAAAAATGAAAACATGGTATACCGGCAAAGCAATGAAAAATTTGAACCTGAAGGAATACGTGTTCTTACGATTGATGATAATAGCGTAAACAGGCTTGTCATTAGTGATATGCTGGATGCCATTGGTGTACGACATGATGAGGTTGCAAGTGCCGCTGAAGCGTTTGAATCAATTAAATCTGCCGTGTCGCAAAAAGATCCTTACATGGTAGGATTTTGTGATATGGATATGCCCGACATGAATGGTGAAGAGCTTGGTAAACTTATCAGGGAACAAGATAAGTCAAAATCGATGAGACTGGTAATGCTTACATCACTGGGTAAACGTGGTGATGTAAAGCGACTGGAAAATATTGGATTTTCAGGTTATCTTACCAAGCCGGTAAAAAGAAATCTCCTTGAAGATTGCATAATCTCGGTTATGAGAGAAGATGCTGCCGGGAAACAAACCAACAGTAATAAAATTGTAACAAGACACCTCATAAACGAGGAAAGAAGAAAAGATATACGGGTGTTGCTTGCCGAGGACAATGTCTTTAACCAGCAGGTCGTACAGGGCATTCTGGGGAAGCTTGGATACTGTGTTGACGTAGTGGCAAATGGGAATGAGGCAATAAAGGCACTTGAAAATATTTCTTATTCGATTGTTCTAATGGATGTGCAAATGCCGGATATGGATGGATATGAAGCAACAAGTATTATCAGGTCACCAGGCTCGGGTGTGAGAAATCATGATGTTCCAATTATCGCCTTAACGGCCCATGCCATGCAGGGAGACCGGGAAAAATGTCTTGAATCCGGGATGGATGATTATATCCCCAAGCCTGTTACGAAAGAAGATATAGCTGGAATACTGATGCGATGGCTACCCGACGATAATGTAAAGGATAGTAATGGTATGGTTTCTTATCATGATGATACACGGGAGATAAATGTATCAAAACAGGATCAGGAAGTAGAAACCGCCATTTTCAACAGGGAAGCATTTTACAGGAGAGTTTCCAATGATGCTGATCTTGTTGTCGAGCTTGTACATTCATTTCGTAAGACAATGCCGGAACAGATTGCGAAGCTCCAATATTTCATGAAAGAGGAAGATGCCATCGCATCGTCAAAACAGGCGCATTCAATTAAAGGGGCTGCTTTTAATATGGGTGGTGAGGTACTTGGTGAGTTAGCCCGTAAAATGGAAATATTGGGCAAGAATGAAAACCTGGATGAAATGAAGTCACTTTTACCGGAAATTATCAAACAGTATGAATTGCTTGAGAAAGAGTTGTTGAAAACTCAAGAATGAATTATAGGATCAGTTAATTATGATTGGCATTAGAGAAATTATTATATGAAAAAACTGTTGCTGGTTGAAGATGAAGCCATAATCGCCATGGATCAGTCTGCCATGCTTGAACGAAACGGCTATCACGTGGTGGTGGCTCATGATGGGGAGAGTGCGGTTGACATGATCCGGGAAGACCCCGGTATTGATCTTGTCCTCATGGATATCAACCTGGAACCCGGCATGGATGGCCCCGATGTGGCTAAGGAAATACTGATGATACGTGATATCCCCATAGTATTCCTTACATCCCACTCAAGCAGTGACATGGTTGCGAAGGTGCGTGAGATCACCAGGTATGGATATGTCATCAAGAATTCGGGAGATTTTGTCCTCTTGTCATCCATCGAGATGGCGTTTCAGCTTTTTGATGCCCATAAAAAAATTGCAGAAAGTGAAGAGCGTTTTCGAAGTTACGTGGAGAACGCAAGTGATATCATCTATACGTTATCTGACGAGGGAATCTTCTTATACTTGTCCCCTAACTGTGAAGATTTTGTGGGCTATCACCCGTCAGATGTAATAAATAATCCGTTTACCCGTTATATTCATCCTGATGATGTGGAAAGGTGTGTGACATCTCTTTCAGAAGTGAAAAAAGCGGGTGAATCAGTGAAAAGTCTTTCATACAGGGTGCGTCACAGGGACGGCAGCTGGAGAATTCATTCATCGAGGGTGTCATTGATAAATAACCCGTTGGACGGGGCTGTATACGTGGGAATCGCCCGGGATATTACTGATCGTGTGGATATGGAAAACCAGCTGCGGCGTGCCCAGGAAGTGGCACACATGGGAAGCTGGGAATTTGATCTGAACATGGGTATTGTGCATGCATCAGAAGAGGCCCGGAGAATATACGGGTTGGGACACAGGGAATGGACTATCAGTGAAGTTAAAAATATTCCACTTCCCGAATATCGGGAGATGCTGGACATCAGCATGAGTGACCTTATCGAGGGAAAGAAAAACTATGATGTGCAGTTCAAGATACAAAGACCGGGTGATAATGACATACGTGACATTCATTCTATGGCGGAGTACGACCCCGGGAAGAATGTAGTTACCGGTATCATTCAGGATATCACCGAGAGAAAAAAAATTGAGGCTTCACTCAGGGAGAGTGAAGAGTTGTACCGGCTGCTTGCTGAAACGGATCCTGATATTATCTGCACACATGACCTATCCGGTAATTTACTCTACATGAACCGGGCGGCAGCTGCGTTGACAGGGTACCAGGTGGATGAAACAAACAGTGTAAATCTCAGTCAGTTCATTCCAGATGACCAGGTTGCAGGTCTGATGGATCGAATGGAGAAGCGGTTGGAACAATATCATGGTGTGCATAATTATGAAACAGAGATCATCAACGCAAACGGGGAACGTGTGCCGGTTGATATAAATTCAGTAGCGATAATGAAAGACGACGTGGTTGATTCGATATTGATCGTGGCCAGGGATATCAGTCATCGAAAGCATATCGAAGAGGAGCTTGAAAGAAGCAGGGAAGAGTACAGGGTGCTCTATGACAGCATCACCGATGCCATACTGGTTGCTGATACTGACAGGCGAATTATAAGCTGTAACCAGTCATTTGTAGATATTTTTGGTTATTCTGCCGAAGAGATTGTGGGGCAGAAAACAGCTTTCCTGTATGCGGATGAACGGCAATTCGAGGAATTGGGAAAAATGATCCGGGAGAGACAGGATACGCAGGGGATCGTATATACTATTGATTATCGAAAGAAAAACGGCGATGTGTTTCCCGGTGAAACCGTGATATATATGCTCAAGGACAGGGATGGTGCTGCCATCGGATTTATAGGAATGAGTCGGGATGTTACCGACCGGGTTGAAGCTGAAGCAAAGATAAAAAATCTCCTGGAGGAGAAAGAGCTTTTTCTGAAGGAGGTTCACCATCGTATTAAAAACAACATGACTACTATTTCCTCCCTGCTGGCACTGCAGGCCGATACATTTGATGATCAGAGGGCGGCTGATGCCCTGCTGGATGCCCGTGGCAGACTGCAGGGGATGCTGCATATTTATGATAAGTTGTACCGGTCAAGTGATTATACTTCAATCAACGTGCGGCAATACTTTGACGATCTATTCGCTGATATATCACTGTATACCGCGCGTGAATCGGGTCACCGAATTGTGGTAGAGGTGGAGGACATTTCCCTTGATTCGAACTTCATGGTGCCACTTGGGATTATCGTTAATGAACTTGTACACAATGCCTTCAAATATGCCTATCCCGGCAGGGAGGATGGTGATGTTCGTGTTACTCTTGAAGACTCAGGCTCTACACACATTCAACTTACAGTCAGTGATGATGGTGTGGGTGTGCCTGCTGAGCTTGATATACATGATCCCGCTACTTTCGGACTGAACCTGGTGAATATTCTGACCCGGCAGATGGGTGGGGAAGTGGCACTATTACGTGATAATGGAACCACCTTCTCAATTATTTTTCCCTGTTGAAATACGCCGGAGAATTAACCGGGTACTTGACTTTTCTCCATTTTTGATGAATACTTATATAAATATCCACCGTTGTAATAACCTGATCGTTATCAACCGATATTATCAATTGCAGGAGGAGAGAGATGAAAAAATATATTCTGGCACCTGTTATTATTTTTTTTATGATGATTATTATGCTGTGTTGCGGGAAAAGTAATGGATTTAAGGTGACACAGGAATGGGCAACAGATACGGTGCTTGATGTGCCCGAGTCTGTTAAATACAATGCCATAAAAAACGAGATTTACGTTTCAAATATTAATGGAAAACCACTGGAGAAGAACGGGAAGGGGTATATCGCAAAACTGGCCCTTGATGGTAAGATCGTGGAAAAAAAATGGATTACAGGATTTCACGCTCCAAAGGGAATGGGCATCATTGATGATACCCTTTACGTAACAGATATTGACAGGGTGCACAAAATTGATATCGATAAAGGGAAAGTTGTGAAAACCTATAATGCCCCGAAGGCAGAATTTTTAAATGATATTGATATTGATGCGTCTGGTACAATATATATTTCGGATATGAATACAGCGGATATTTATGTTCTGCAAGATGATACGCTTTCTGTATGGTTGAAATTGGGGTATCAAAGTCCTAATGGCCTGTATCTTTCAAACGGAAGATTGCTTGTGGGGACGTCAAGCGGCATCGTGGCAGTTAATACAAGAACAAAAAAAGTTACCCCCCTTGAGCCTCATGACAGGAGTATAGACGGTCTCAAGCCCCTCGGAAAGAACAGCTATATCGTGAGTGACTGGGATGGAAAGGTTGAGATAATCGGTAAAAACCCGCAGGTTCTTGTTGACAAGTCTGACGAAAAAGTAAATGCGGCGGATTTTGAATTTATTTCAGGTATGAAACTGCTGCTTGTTCCCACTTTTTTTGATAATCGGGTTGTTGCGTACCTGCTGAAAGAATAGATAGTATTATTTCAAGTGAAAGGATGAATATATGAGACTGTTCGCAGTTTGTGTACTGGTGTGTACATGTTTGCAGGTTATGCCTGCTGCTGTATTTGCCGAGAAAGAGTCAACAAAACATATTACCAGGGGAATAACCCTGTATAACAGTGAAAACTATCTACAGGCAGGGGTTGAATTCAACAAAGGACTTGCGGCCATTACCGACACGGACAGCAGGCTTGAGACTATCAAGCTTTTAAACATGATGACCACAATGTTTACATCCGCCGAAGAAATAGTTCTCTACAGGAAATGGCAGTTAGCGATAAAGGACGGTGATTACGATGATGCCATTGAACATGCCGAGAAAGCACTGGAACTGAATCCAAGGAACGTACTTTTCTACTATAACCTGGCATATGCCTGGATGAAGGAGGGAGATAACCAGAAGGCCATTCACTACCTTGAGGAAGGGCGGAAGATATATCCCGCGTATTACCCCATCATGGTAAGGCTTATGATACTGTACCATGTTACCGGTCAGCATGAGGGCACGCGGGAGATGCTCTATGACTATGCCTTTTTTCTCGGCCTTCAGGAAAGGGCCGAACAATAGGCTATTTTTTTGACTTAAATCCCCGCGGGTTCTTTTCCATTTCGCTTCTGAACTCATCCATTTTTTTCTTCAGGTTTTCAGCCACCTCCGGATGGGTGTTGATCACGTTATATGATTCACCGGGATCTCTTCCAATATCATACAGTAACGGCCACCTGTCCCCCATCTGTTCGGCTCCAAGTGAGTTGGGGATTGATGCAGCGTCAAGGGGTATGGGCCACACGTAACGGTTCATTTTGTCGAAATACTTCCACCTGCCCGACCTTATCCCTTCAAGGCGGTCATAATGGAAGAAATAAAGGGCGTCATGGGGCGATCGTGTACTTTTCCCGGTAAGCTGCCTGCTGATATTTTTTCCGTCTACTATCCTGTCTTTAGGTAATCCTACTCCCGCCAGGGAGAGCAGGGTGGGGTAGAGATCAATGTTCATTACAACCGCTGGATTCTCTTTTCCTCTTGGGATGCGTCCCGGCCATTTGGCGATAAAGGGAACCCTGAAACCTCCCTCGTAGCTTTGCCCTTTTCGTCCCCGAAGATTGCCTGCGCTGCCCTCGTACCAGGGGCCGTTGTCACTGGTGAATATAACCAGGGTGTTTTTCTCCAACCCGTTCTTTTTCAGGCATTTCATCACCTCTCCAACGCTCCAGTCGATCTCTTCAACCACGTCACCAAATTTACCTGCCTTTGACTTTTTCTCAAATCCCTTCGAAGGGTGCAGCGGCTGATGGGGGAAGGTATGAGCCATGTACAGGAAAAATGGTTCATCAGAAGACCTTTCTATGAATTTCACCGCTTCGCGGGTGTACATGGCGGTGAGTTTTTCCTGTTTTTCCCCAAGGCCCAGGTTAGGGTCAATTTCTGTCTTGTTACGGTACAGGGGAAAGGGGAGCATGTCATTGCTGTAAGGTACCCCGAAATAATAATCAAAACCGTGATTCAGGGGACTGTATTTGGGGTCAGTGCTGTAGTCACCAAGATGCCATTTTCCCATCATGCCGGTGCGATAGCCGGCTATTTTTAAACCTTCTGCAAGGGTTATCTCGGCAGCGTCAATACCTCTACCAACGTAGTCTTCACGGATGTCCATCACCCCGAGACTTTTCAGCCAGCCGCCGAAATTTCGGGCCATTCTTCTGCCAAGGGGTTCGTCTTCGGGATAGGTGTTGCCGATGATCCCTGTTCGTATGGGATACCTGCCGGTAAGAAGTCCCGCCCGCGACGGGGCGCATACGGCGTTACATGCGTGATACTCGGTAAAACGTGTTCCCTCTCTGGCAAGCCTGTCAATATTTGGTGTGCGGATAACGGTATTGCCGAAACAGCCCACATCACCGTAGCCCAGGTCGTCGCAGTAGATGAGCACCACGTTGGGCCGTGGTGCACGTTTGTTTATTACTTCAAGGGGATGTTTTTCAGCACCTTCGGGGTAATCACCGATGAGTTCTGTTATATCGTTAACCTTGAGCAGATTATAAAACCCGGCCCCCACCAGTGCTGCCGCCCCGACACCGGCTCCAATACCGATAGTCCTTCGTAAAAATCTACGCCGTGAAATATTCTCTTCACCCATTGGTTTTCCCCCACCTGTTTTTTCGTTATATATGAAGGGGATTATATACACGTGAATTGTTGTATGTCAATTTTAAAATGATTACCACAGAGGCGCAGAGGGCGCAGAGAGTTGGTTCAATATATGTTCGTCCATCTCTTTATTTCAGGTGATGAATGGTTGTTAGGTTATTATTGATATATAGTTATTGCAGGCAGTCGATACGTAAATCAGACCCATAAGACATATATATATTCTTTGACTGAAAAAGTGGGCAGATTGAACTGTAATAATTCTCAACTAAAACCTAAACAAAGAAATCATCTCTCTGTGCCCTCTGCGCCTCTGTGGTAAATCCGTTAGACGTCAACGGAGATGTATTTAAGGTTTTTAACTTTTGGCAGCAGGTCCATTTCGCCGGCTATGAAGAGGTAGAAGGCCAGGGCGTTTTTTAGTTCTTCGGTGAAGTTGAATTTCAGAAGTGAATAGTAGGTATCCACGTCGTAGGTGATCTCGGGGTAGAGGTTTTGCGCTTTTTGTATCAGGGTTTTTCGGTCTGTTCTGAGGCATTCCAGTGACCTGTAGTATGAGCTCACCACTTGCTTTATCTCATTGTGATACCTGTCAATTCGTGATTCGCGCAGGGCGAACACGGCAAATACAACGGGGAATCCTGATTTGCGCAGCCACAGGTCTCCCAGGTCGTAGATGTAGGGGACCGGTTCTTTCGAGGGCAGCATGGCATCATTGCCGATAACCAGGGCGGCATCCACGTCTTCAAGGGTGGGGTTAGGGCTGGTTGGCAGGTATATGGGATTGATGCCGTAATAGTTTTTCAGGAGCACCTTCAACAGTATCTCTGATGTGCGGGATGCCGATGAGAGGCCCAGGCGTTTTCCCCCGAGGTCTTCGATGGGATACCTGCTTTTTAATACCACCGAACGAACGTACCCGATGGAACTGAGACAGAAATCCGGGAGCAGCACCACGTCGTCTTCCATGTCGGCGTAGGCGGCTGCGGATATGGGGCTCATGGTGAGGGTGCCATCGGCAAGCATGCTGTTAAGGCCGCTTGGGATGTCGGGCATCACCTGTATCCCTTCAAGGGGTTGTTTCTCGAACATGTGATAATAGAATGGATAGCAGTTCATGTAGTTGATGTACCCGAGTTCCATCAGCTTTTCTCCCGTCTGACGGGGGTATAGGCAGCTGTAGTGCGCACAGGCATCATGCCGGCATTTTCGATGAGTCTTAACAGGTGGTCTTCAGAACCGTAATCAGCTGTTCGGGCACCGGCAGCATGTACCACCTTCTCGTAATGATAGGTTGCACCAATGTCGTCCACCCCGAAGTTCAAGAGCACCTGGGCCATCTTCTCGCCCAGGTACATCCACAGGGCCTTCAGATGAGGCACGTTGTGAAGAAATATCCTGCTGGTGGTATATATTCGTATAATATCGTACCCGGTTAAAGAACGGTTTTTGGCGTGTATCCCGGTGTTCTCCTCGTGAAAGGGGAGGGGGACAAAAGTCTTAAAGCCACCGGTTTTTTCCTGGGTGTTCCTGATCTGTGAAAGATGATCAACGATGTGATGGCTGGTTTCCAGGTGGTTAAAGAGCATTGTGGCGTTGGTCTTCAGTCCCAGCGAATGTGCCATCTCCATCACCTCGAGCCAGCGGTTTCCTGGTATCTTTTTCGGGGCGATTTTGCTGCGCACCGTGGGCTCGAATATCTCGGCACCGCCGCCGGGGAGTGCCCCCAGTCCGGCATCTATAAGCCTTGTGAAAACCTCTTCAAGTGGTATGTTGTTGAGCCGGGCAAAATAATCGTATTCAACTGCCGTAAAGGCCACGATGTGCAGGTTGGGATCTGCCTGCTTTATGGTACGCAGCATCTCTTCGAAATAGTCAATCTTCAACTCGGGGTTGAGCCCCCCCACGATGTGTACCTCGTCGATGCCCATGGCAACCGCCGCGGACACTTTCTCCTTCACCTGGTCGATGCTCATCACGTAGGCATTCTGTGCGCCGGCGTCACATGAGAAAGCGCAGAGTGGACATCTCAGTTCACAGACGTTGGTGTAGTTCAGGTTCATGTTTACGCCGTAAAAGACACGTGAGCCGTGCAGCTTTTCCCGCATGTAATTGGCGATAGTGCCCAGGTCAAGTATACTGGCAGTTTCCAGCATGTACAGGGCGTCACCGGTGCTTACCGGTTCACCTGCCTCAACTTTTTCCGCCACCTGGCGAAGTTGTGTGTCCTCGATCATATCCCGCATTATGTAATCAGTCCTGTCCCCACGGTTGGAAATACGTGTGGGGTATATCCAGTGTATGTAGTATTTTTCCAATAATAAAGTTTATTATATCATCTACGGTTTCGGGAAACGAATAAAAGGCCGGCACCGGTGGGACAAGTATGGC
>Ga0102938_10002143_pt1 | contig 15005 bp, 11 predicted proteins | sample SalPonR2_B_D2_MG_FD_84516 | JGI IMG/M metagenome (GOLD analysis project Ga0102938, IMG submission 84516) | Salt pond soil microbial communities from South San Francisco under conditions of wetland restoration - Salt Pond MetaG R2_B_D2_MG | ecosystem: Environmental > Aquatic > Marine >...
CGCCGTCGGTATCGCCGGTTTCATGATTCTCAAGATGACCCGCCCGGAGCCTGCAGAGGTCAGTGCCACCGAGCGTAGTTGGCGGGTTCAGGTTCAGGAGGTTGAACCGGGTACTCACACGCCGGTGTTGCCCCTGTATGGCGAAGTACTGGCGCCGGAGCAGCTGGCGGTAACGGCAACCCTGGCCGGTCGTATCGGTGCCCGGCCGGTGAGCGAAGGTGAGCGGGTTAGTGAGGGCGATCTTCTGGTGGCGCTTGATGATGCGGATATCCAGCCGGCGCTGGCCCAGGCCGAGGCCCAGGTAAAAGACCTGGAGGCGCAGATCCGATCGGAACAGGTGCGTTACCGGAATGACCAGACAGCTCTGGCCAGTGAGCGGGCGATTCTGGATAACGCCCGTAGGCAGCTTGAGCGCACCCGTTCACTGGTGAGCCGCAATCTGGCCTCCCGTGAGGCACTGGAAGCGGCCACGGACGCTTCTGCCAGGGCAGAACTGACGGTCAATACCCGGCAACGGGCGATCGAAGAGCACCCGGCGCGGCTTCAGAGCCTCGAAGCGAAACTGGCCCAGGCCGAAGCGAATCTGCTCAGCACCCAACGGGATGCCGAACGGGCCCGCATGACCGCTCCCTTCGATGGCATCGTTACCGACATTCAGGTGGCAGAAGGTGATCAGGTCAGCCGCAATCAACCCCTGCTGTCCCTGTACCCCGTTGATGGTCTCGAACTCAGGGCCAGGGTACCGGAGATGTTCCGGGGCGAGCTTCTGGATGCCCTGGAGAGGGGCGAGCTCCTTACGGCGACCAGTGCTGGAGATCAGCACCGGTTCCGGTTGGCCCGCTTTGCCGGTACCAGTGATCCGTCAGGAACCGAAGCGATTCTTGAGCTGGAAGGAAACCCCAGAGGGATCCGCCCTGGCGGTCTGATGCCGGTAACGCTTGAGCGGGCTGCGCGCAGCAATGCCGTTTCCATTCCCTTCAGCGCTCTTTATGGCGCTGACAGCGTTTACCTGGTGTCAGCGGAGGGCCGTATGCAACGGGCCAGAATAGAGCGCATTGGCGAAGCGCGGGGCAGCAACGGCGAGCGCCGCCTGCTGGTATCCGGCGAAGCCCTGGTGTCAGGCGCGCAACTGATTACCACGCACCTGCCTAATGCAGTCACCGGCCTCAAGGTGGATGTGGCGGATTCCGGAGCGGCGGGGCAATGAGTCGCAAAAAGGGTGTCATCGGTTTTTTCGTTCATCACCGGGTCGCTGCCAATCTGGTGATGCTGGTGATGCTGCTCGGTGGCGTGCTGGCCTTGACCCGGATGAACATCCAGTTCTTCCCCACATTCGCCCTGGATGTGGTCAGCGTTCGGGTGGTCTGGAGTGGTGCCTCCGCAGAAGATGTGGAGCAAGGCATTACCAACCCACTGGAACAGCGTCTGCGCAGCATTGATGGTCTGAAGAAAATGACCTCCACGTCGGCTCAGAGTGTGTCCTCCATAACGCTCGAATTCGAGGAGGGCACCAACCCGATTCAGGCTCTGGATGATGTTCGCCAGCAGGTGGACGAGTTCACCAACTTCCCCGCCGAGGCGGAAGAACCCCAGGTAACCCGGATAGAACGCTACGAGCCGGTAGCACGCTTGCTTGTGTTTGGTGATGTGGATCGAAGTGAATTGCGCCAGCTGGCCTATCGGTTTGAGGATGAACTGCTGCAGCGCGGTATCGACCGGGTATCGATTCGTGGCCTGCCGGAGCAGCAGATCAGCATCGATGTGCCGGTTGAACGGTTGGAGACACTGGGGCTGTCACTGGATCAGATCGCCGAGCGCGTGGCTGCTATCTCAAGGGATCTGCCCGCGGGCATGATGGCCCAGCAGGATGCCACCCGGGAGCTCCGGGCCGTGGAACAACGGCGCAGCCCTCAGGAATTCGAAAGCGTTCCGGTGCTGAGCGGTGAGCGGATTCAGCTGAACCTGGGCGATGTGGCGATCATCCGACAGGAGGCCCGCGAGAGCCAGTTAACCCTGGAAAAGGAGGGCAAACCTGCGGTAGAGCTGCAGCTGCAGCGTTCCGAGAACGGCAATTCGCTGGCTGCGGCGAAGGTACTGGAGACCTGGCTGGCGGACACCCGGCCGGTCTTGCCCCCGACGGTGAAACTGGAGGTCTACGACGAGACCTGGCAGCTGCTGGATGATCGTATCTCACTGCTGGTGACCAACGGTCTGGGTGGTCTGGTACTGGTAGTGTGCCTGCTTTACCTCTTTCTCCCCGGCCGGGTGGCCATGTGGGTGGCCATTGGTATTCCGACGGCGTTTCTGGCGGCCATGGGCGTGCTCTGGCTGATCGGTGGCTCCATCAACATGATTTCCCTGTTTGCCCTGATCATGGCACTGGGGGTGATCGTCGACGACGCCATTGTGGTGGGCGAGGATGCTGACGCCCACGCCCGCATGGGAGAGGAATCCATTTACGCTTCTGAGGGTGCGGCCAAACGCATGGTCTGGCCGGTGCTGGCCTCATCCCTGACCACGGTGGCCGCCTTCATGCCCCTGCTGGTGGTGGGGGGTGTCATCGGCAATATTCTGGGCGATATACCGCTGGTGATGATCTGTGTTCTGGTCGCTTCCCTGCTTGAGTGTTTTATCGTGCTGCCGGCGCACCTGCGCCATGCTTTTGTGCCGCGGCGCAAGAAAAAAGCGGGGGAGGCAGAGCCTGAGCCGGAGCAGAAAAGGCCGGGCCCGGTAGAGCGCTTCCGGCGAGGCTTCGAGCAGCGTTTCGACCGTTTCCGGGAAGGCCGGTTCCGGCGGTTCTCCCGTTACAGCCTGGAGCACCGTGGCGCCACCGTAGCCAGCGCATTGGCCCTGGCTATCGTTACCGTGGGTCTGCTGGCCGGTGGCCGGCTGGGTTTCAACTTCTTCCCGACACCGGAGCCCTCGGTGTTCTACGCCAACGCCAGCTTTGTGGCCGGTACCGATCGGGGCACAGTTGACGATTTCCTGACTCAGATGCAACGAACCCTCAATGACACCGAAGAGGCTCTGGGTGGCGACTTTATTCTCCATGCTGTTACCACCCGTGGTGCCACCCAGGGTGCCGAGGGCAGTTCTCGCAGTGGTGACGAACTGGGTTCGATGATGATCGAACTGGTGCCGTCCGACCGTCGTTCGGTGCGTAACCCGGAGTTCATTACCGAGTGGCGCAGCCGGCTGGAGACGCCGGCAGGGCTGGACAACCTGAGCATTTCCGAGCGTCAGGCCGGCCCCCCGGGCCGGGATGTCAACGTGCGGCTGACCGGTGAGAACGCCGAGCGCCTCAAGCAGGCCGCCGATGAACTGGGCCAGGCGCTGTCCACGCTGCCCGGCGTGCTGGATGTGGAAGACGACATGCCCTGGGGCCGGGAGCAGTTGATTTATCAGGTTAGTGCCTATGGCGAGGCCCTGGGGCTGACCACCTCGGATCTCGGGCGTCAGCTGCGAGCAGCTTTTGATGGCCGGATTGCCCAGATCTACCAGGACGGCCGTGACGAAGTTGAGGTTCGGGTCCAGTTGCCCCGGGAACAGCGGGAGCGGCTATCCACCCTTTCCAGAATGACGGTTCGAGTATCCGACGGGCGTTTCGTACCGCTCACCCAGGTGATGAACCTGGGCCATCGCCAGGGTTTCCAGGCCTTGCGGCACGCCGAGGGCCGGCTGGCTGTGGAGGTAACGTCGGGGCTTAACACGCGGGTCAGTACCACCGACCAGATTCTGACCAGTCTTGAGGCCGAGGCTCTACCGGATATCGCCAGTCGATACAATGTGCGTTACAGCTTCGAGGGCCGGTCTGCCGACCAGAGGGAGACGCTGGGTGATATGCAGACTGGCCTGGTCATCGGGCTGGCGCTCATGTACGTGGTGCTGGCCTGGGTGTTCGCGTCCTGGAGTCTGCCGCTCATCGTTATGGCCATTATTCCCTTTGCCCTGGTAGGCGCGCTGCTGGGCCACTGGCTGATGGGGCTGCAGCTGACCATACTGTCGTTGTTTGGCCTGTTCGGTCTGTCCGGGATTGTGGTCAATAACGCCATCATCCTCGTAGCTTTCTATAATCAGCAGCGGAAAAAAGGACTGGGTATTACCGATGCGCTCAATGAAGCGGCGGTGCAGCGGGTGCGGGCGGTCATGTTGACTTCCCTGACGACCATCGGTGGTCTTCTGCCTCTGATGTTCGAGACGTCCCTGCAGGCTCAGTTCCTGATTCCCATGGCCACCTCAATTGCGTTTGGTCTTGGGCTATCGACCCTGCTGGTTTTGCTGGTCGTACCGGCGCTCTTGTCCTGGCTGGAGCAGTTCCGCGAGTGGCGTGCCCGCCGGCATGGTTCCTTTGCCGAGCCTATCGGAGCCCCTGACTGACGGGGCGCTCCGAATCAGGGTGCCAACCAATCAGACAGGAAATAGATGGTGGATTCTTTGCTTTCGGCCCGTGGCCTGAACAAGCAGTTCCGCAGCGGCAACGAGCCAGTGCCGGTGCTCACGGATCTCTCCCTGCATCTGGAGCGGGGAGAGTCGCTGGCCCTGACCGGTCGCTCCGGATCCGGCAAGAGCACCCTGCTTAACATTCTCTGTGGCCTGGAACATCCTGACTCGGGGAGAGTCCAGGTGCTTGGTGAGACTTTCGACAGTCGGGCCCCCCAGACCGGGAACAGGGTTGAAGCCCGCTGGGGCAATCTCCGTCGACAGCAGATTGGCGTGGTGTTTCAGGAGGCCAACCTGATGCCCGCCCTGTCGCTGCTGGACAATGTCCGTTTGCGGGCCCGGCTGGCGGGTCATGATGATGACGGCTGTCAGGACTGGCTGGAACGGCTGGGCATTGGCGAGCTCGCAGACCGTTTCCCGGATCAGGTCTCCGGCGGGCAGCGCCAGCGCGCGGCACTGGCCATGGTGTTTGCCATGAAGCCGGCCCTGATTCTTGCCGATGAACCAACCGGGAGCCTGGACCGGCATACTGCCGAGGCGGTTATCGGGCAACTGTTCGATCTGCAGGCACGCCATGGCTGTGGTCTGATCCTCGCTACCCACGACCCCGAACTGGCGACCCGCTGCAGCCAGCACCTGGATCTCGGGCACCTGCCCGAAAACTGAGCCCGCTATGACCCTTCTGGCCGCCCTTTTCAGCCATTATCGCCGACACCCGCTCCAGCTGCTGGCCCTGGCGACGATGATCGTGCTGGCCACCATGCTCTGGTCCGGCGTTCATCATCTGACCAGCCAGGCCCGGGCCAGTCTCGACCAGAGTGAGTCGGCAGTGGCCGAGCGTCAGCAGGTGGAACGCAAAGATGGCGAACGGGTCACGGTGGCGGATTTTGTCGAGCTCCGGCGCCAGGGCCTGTGCGTGATGCCCTGGCTGGAAGTGTCGTCGCCGGAAGGCGGTCGTGTGGTGGGTGTCGACCCGCTGGCGGCCGGGTGCTTCGAGAGTCCTGACAGCGAAGAGACGCCCTGGCGGGGTGAGCTGGAGGGCCGTCCCTTTGTTGATATCAGTGAAGCAGCCGACCTTGCCAGAGAGCAGACAGGCCAGTTGTCATTGCTGATGTCGGATGCACACAGTGCCAGGGATCTTCCCTCTGCGTACCGGTTGGCGCCGTTCCGCGTTGGGCCGGATACCGGTGAGCTTGGCGACAGCTTCCTGCTGAATCTGGATGCCCTGGGTGTCCTGGTCCTGCTGATCACCGCCTTGCTGGTACGCAGCGTGTATCTGCTCGGGATGGCCCAGCGCCGGGACAGTTTCGCCCTGCTGCACCGGTTTGGCGTTTCCCGGGCGCGCATCAACCGCCTGCTGGTTTTTGAGATCATGTTGCTGGCGTTGGTGTGTATTCTGCCCGGGATCTGGCTTGGCCGATGGCTGGCCAATGGTTTGGGCACTGGTTTCGGGCGAGCGCTTGAGGGGCTGTTTGATCAGCCCCTGTACGCGGGTCAGGACGGTGGCTGGCTGATGCCGCTGGCGACCATGCTGGCGGTGGTTCTGGTGGCCTGCCTGGCAGACTTCCTCCGGCCCCTGGCGCGGCGTCTGCCCGGTGATGGCCAACGATATGGAGTGTTGCTGGCTCTGATCCTTATGGGCGGTATTGCCATGTCGGTCTGGGTATCCACACTGATCTGGCTTTTCGTCGCCGTGGCGGTAGTGTTCGTTGCTGCTGGCACCCTGGCGCCAATGCTCATTTCCCGGCTCGCAGACTGGCGGGCCGGGAGCGACAAAGACCCGCTATCACGCTGGCGCCATCGGGAGCTGTCAGTTCTGGCCCGGCGTCTGGCCCTGCCATTGGTCGCTCTGCAGTTCGCCATGGCGATGGTGCTGGCGGTGCAGGCACTGGTGACCACCTTTGAAAGCACCTTTGATCGGTGGCTGGCGCAGAGGCTTGAGGCGGATTTTTACATTGAAGTGCCTCAATCAGTGGATCTGACGCCGGCCATGGACTGGCTGTCGGAACAGCCGGAGCTGGCGGCTTCCGGACTCTGGCATCGGGTGGTGCGGGGTCGGGCAACGCTCCCGGGAGAAAGCAATGAGGCAGGCACGAAGGTCGATGTCTTTGCCCTGGGCCCCATTGGTCCGCTGGTAACCGGATGGCAGCTGTTTGAATCAACGGCCCGGCCCTGGCAGAGCCTTCAACAGGGGCACGGGGTGATGGTGAATGAACAGCTTGCCCGCAGACAGGGCGTGACCACCGGCCAGAGCCTGACAGTGGAACTCGGAAGCCAGGAGCTCGAGCTCCCGGTGCTGGGAATCTACCCCGACTATGGCCGTCCGGCCGGTGAAATTCTGCTGAATGTCTCGGTGTTGCCACCGGATTTTATTCCCAGTTTCCAGAGCCTTTCGATCTCACCCGGGGATCTCACGATTGAGACCGTCACCCGCCGGTTAAAAGAGATATGGCGGGTAGAGGAGCTGACCGTCCGGGATAACCGGGCCATTGAGGACCTCGCTTCCGCCATTTTCGACCAGACCTTTTTACTGACCCGGGCCATGACCACCCTGACCCTGATACTGGCCGCGATTGCCCTGCTGATGATGGGCTGGGTGTTTTTCTCCACCCGGGCCTGGTACTTCCGGTTGCTGGTGGTGTGGGGGCTGTCACGGCGGCAGGCCTCGGGGCAGCTGATTCGGTTGTCGGTATCCCTGACCAGCGCCATTGCGCTGCTGGCCCTGCCCATGGGCATCTGGCTCACCTGGGTTCTGGTTCATCGAATCAATCCCCTGGCCTTTGGCTGGTCCCTGCCCATGGCAATTTACCCGGGGTTCTGGTTTGAGCTTGGCGTGCTGAGCCTGTTGATCGGTCTCAGTATCGCCTTGCTGATGAGTCGTCAGCTCCGATCGCCGGCTTCCGTGCCCGGCAACGCCAACGCCCTGGCGGGAGGTGAACGATGAGTCGCTGTATCTGGTTGCTATTGCTGCTGGCCCTCGGCGGTTGTTCAGAATCCCCGCAACAGGCCGGCTTTGCTGGCCTGGCGGGGGTTGCGGATCCGGAGTCCGACGTGCCGTTTCTCCAGCCCGGAGCGGGTGATCGCCTGAGCTTTCCGGGCGACTTCGGCCCACACCCGCAACACCGGATCGAGTGGTGGTACCTGACTGCCAACCTGAGGACCGCAGATGGAGAGCCTGTGGGCCTGCAATGGACCCAGTTCCGCCAGGCGATTACACCAAGGCCGGCGAATGCTGAACCACCGGAAGCAAACACCTGGCCCCTGGAGGCGGCCTGGATGGCCCATGCGGCGGTGAGCTTTGATACCCGACATTACTTCGCGGAGAAGTTGGCCCGCGGAGACGTCGGTCATGCCGGTGCCCGGGCAGAGCCTCTGGCCGTCTGGCTCGATGAGTGGCAGCTTGAGAGCGCTTCCGAAGATGACTCATGGCGTTTGCAGGTGTCGACGGATGGCTGGTCCTATGACCTTTCCCTCAGCATCAACCGTGCACCCGTGGCACATGGCGACGATGGTTTCAGTGCCAAGTCCGCCGATGGCGAAGGTTCCATGTACTTCAGCCTGGTGGACCTGCAGATAGAAGGCACGGTTACCCTGGGTGACGAGACTCTTGAGGTGTCAGGGCAGGGCTGGTTCGACCGCGAGTGGAGCAGCCAGTTTCTCAAGTCCGGACAGCAGGGCTGGGACTGGTTTGCCCTGCACCTGGACTCGGGGGACAAACTGATGGCCTTCCGGCTGCGGGAAGACAATGGAGATTTTCGGGCAGGTACCTGGATTCCCGACAAGGGTGAGCCGGTAGCGCTTCGGCCCGACCAGCTCCGCCTTCGCCCAACCAAGCCTGATGCACAAGGTTTTCCACGCCAATGGCGGCTGGAAGTGCCGGATTACGGAGTGAACCTGGAGGTGTCGGCACCTCCTGGAGACTATCTGAACAGTGGGCTCTACCCGTACTGGGAGAGCCCGGTTTCCGTATCCGGCAGCCATGGGGGCGTTGGCTACATGGAACTGACCGGATACGGCGAGTGAGCCGGGGCTGAACCGGCGGGTTATTCGACGGCGTTTGCACCAATCCGGTGAATGCTCAGATCCGCCCCGTTGAATTCTTCCTCTTCAGTGAGGCGCAGGCCGGAGATGGCGTTGATTGCTCCATAAACTATCAGGCCGCCAACAAAGGCCACTACAACGCCGGCCACTGAGCCAATGATCTGAGACATCAGGCTGACGCCGCCCAGGCCGCCAAGGGCCTCCTGACCGAAAATGCCGCAGGCAATCGCACCCCAGACACCACAGACACCGTGCAGCGGCCAGACACCGAGCACATCGTCCAGTCGCTCGATCTTGGCCTGGGCCCATTCGAACAGGTACACGAAGATGGCGCCGGCTACGCCGCCGGTGACCAGAGCGCCAACCGGGTGCATCAGGTCTGAGCCGGCACACACTGCCACCAGGCCGGCCAGCGGTCCGTTGTGGATGAAGCCCGGGTCTTTTCGGCCCAGCAGCATGGACACCAGAATGCCGCCCACCATGGCCATCAGGCTGTTGACGGCAACCAGGCCGCTGATCCCGTCCAGGGTCTGGGCTGACATCACGTTGAAGCCGAACCAGCCAACGGTCAGGATCCAGGCGCCGAGGGCGAGGAAGGGAATGTTGGAGGGGGCAAAGGCCACAACCTTGCCGTTGCGGTAGCGCCCGTTTCGGGCACCCAGAACAAGGACGGCCGCCAGGGCGATCCAGCCACCCACGGCATGCACCACAACAGAGCCGGCGAAGTCGTGGAAGGATGCACCAAACTGGTTCTCCAGCCAGCTTTGGAAGCCATAGTTGCCGTTCCAGATCAGCCCCTCAAAGAAGGGATAGATAAAGGCAACGATCAGGCCCGAGGCAATCAGCATGGGGTAGAACTTCGCCCGCTCGGCAATGCCACCGGAGACGATGGCGGGAATCGCGGCAGCGAAGGTCATCAGGAAGAAAAACTTCACCAGATCATAGCCATTGGCAGCGGTCAGCTCGGCGGCACCGCTCATGAAATGGCTACCATAGGCAATGTAGTAGCCGATGAAGAAATAGGCCACGGCGGAGATGCCGAAGTCGGTCATGATCTTGACCAGGGCATTCACCTGATTCTTGTGGCGGACGGTTCCCACTTCCAGGAAGGCAAAGCCGGCATGCATGGCCAGCACCATAATGGCGCCGATAAGGATGAACAGCGTGTTGGCGCTTTCGGTCAGGGTGTGTACTGCACTCGTGATGTCCACGGGTTTTCGCTCCTGATGTTGTGTGTCCGGCCTCTAACGGGCCGTTTTACGTTGAGGTGTGCATTGTTGAGGTGCAGCTGAAGCAAGAGCTGTTCCAAAACGAGGCAATTCAAGAGCGGTAAAGCGGTTGAGGGACAACGGAGGGGTGATGGAAAGGGATTTCAGAGGAAAAGCGCACTAGAATTGTGCGTTTTTGCGCCAGGCGCACCAAAATAGAGTGCGTTTACCAGCTGATTTCGTTCGATGTCGAGCTATCGGATTCAATACCCAGGATTGACTCTGCATCGTCCGTTTCGGACTGAATCAGCTCCCGGAGGCGAACCTCCTGTTCCTGCATCGGGCCGGAGAGGTCGATGATGATTTCCACGCGTCGATTCCTGGCGCGGTTCTCGGCGGAGGTGTTGGCAACCCTGGGCTCGGTATCCGCCAGTCCTGTGACGGACAGGCGGGTGGGTTCAACCTGGTCCCGGGCTACCAGAACGTTGGCCACGGCGGCAGCGCGGGCGGCGGACAGGTCCCAGTTGCTGTAGAAACGATCGGTACGGATGGGGACGTTGTCGGTGTGCCCCTCAATGGTCAGATCACCGGGAATGCCATCAATGACCTCGGCCATGTCCAGCAGCAGACCCTCAAACTCCCAGGTCAGCTGAGCCGAGCCGGAGGGGAAGGAGCCTTTTTCTTCCACCCGGATCACGATACGCCGCTGATCCTGGCTCACGTTGATTCGACCATCGGCAATGGCAGGTTCCAGGACTTTCAGGATCTCGTCCATGGTTTCCTGCATCTCTTCCTCTACGGCAGCTTCAACGGCCATATCGGTGGGACTTTTCAGGGTCTGGAGTTCCGGGTCTTCCTCCGTGGTGGTCTGTTTGACTTCGTTAACCACGGTGGGCTCGGGCGGTGCGGGCGAAAACTTGTCGAAGATGGGGCTGGTGCCCTCGGGAATTTCCAGGGCGGGCACGTCGCGCTGAACACCAAAAGCTTTGGAAAGTTCCCCGGCGATCTGCTTGAATTTCTGGGCGTCGATTTCCGAAAAGGACAGCAGCAGGACGAAGAAGCACATCAGCAGGGACATGAGATCAGCGAAGGTAACAACCCACGCCGGAATCCCCGGTTTCTCTTCTTCTGGCAACTCGTCCATGGTTACGCGCCTTCTGCTTCGGCCACTTTTTCACGTTCCTTGGGAGGCAGGTAACTTGAAAGCATCTGCTCGATGATCCGGGGATTGGTGCCCTCCTGGATGGCGACCAGCGCATCAATGTACAGCGACTGCATGCGCGCTTCTTCGGTCATGCGCAAAGAGAGCTTGTCGGCAATGGGCGTGGCTATCATGGTAGCTATCATGGCGCCATAGAGCGTGGTCAGAAGGGCAACCGCCATGGCGGGACCGATGGATTTCGGGTCTTCCATGTTCGACAGCATCTGAACCAGGCCGATCAGGGTGCCGATCATGCCCATCGCGGGTGCCACGTCGGCCATGGCTGTAAAGACCTTGGCGCCGGACCGGTTGTGATCCAGAGTCATCAGCCGCTCCTTGTTCAGAAGCTCTTTGATGGTCTTGGCATCCTGGCCATCCACCAGCATCTGAATGCCCTGGCCTAGAAACGGGCTGCTGATTTCCCTGTCTTCAAGGCCAAGAACGCCCTCTTTACGGGCCACGTTGGCGATATCTACGAGTTCTTCAATGCTGGCTTGAGTTTCTGGCAGTTTGAATTTGAATGCCCTGGCGGCGGCTTTGAAGGCTCCCAGAAACTGCGAAACGCTGAATTTGGCCAGCACGACGAACATGGTGCCGCCTACGACGATCAGCAGGGACGCAGGGTTAACGAAAACGGCAGGTGAAACACCGAGAATAACGGCAGAGGCGATAAGTATAATAGCGCCAGCAAGACCAATGAGGGTGGCTAAATCCACTACAACTCCAGATTTGATTCAGGTGTTCCAGAAGCAGGGACGAGAGAATACCGTCAGTTCAGAAATTAATCAATTCGGGCGGTCTGCCGCTGTGGTTTCTTCCTGTTGTTCTTTCCAGGCAGCATAGCGATGAAGATCAGACTCCACCAGTTTCAGGCAGAGGGCTACCACTCCGGCGTCGTCCACGAAGCCGAATCCGAGGATCAGATCCGGAATCACGTCGAGAGGGTTCATGACATAGAGCAGGGCACCTGCCACTGCCGCAATGGTTTTCCAGGGCACACTGCGATAATTGCCGTACCAGTAATCCCGGATCATCGAAAACATCAGCTTGATGTCGGCACTGAAGCGGGCCAGCTTGCCGCTGCCTTTTACTTTCTCTTCAATGCTGCGCTGGCGATCCAGCAGGGTTTCCAGGTCCTCCCGATGCACCTTGCTGGCCTCAGCGTCCAGCTGTTTTCGGGCGTTTTTCTGGTTGAACAGTGCCATCGATCGGGTTCCTCATATGCTTGATGCCAGAATGCCCATGATTACGCAGCCGTCCCTTCAATGCCAATGGCAAAGTGCTTATCGGTGCTTGTACTGGGTCGGGCAATAGCCACGGCTCACCCCTTCAGGGCGCAACTGACGGTGTTTGGTGTTTCGCCCTGTTACCCGTTTGCGCCAGAGCCGGAAGCTGCCCGGCTTGAGCTCACGGCGCATCAGGCGAATGACGTCTTTTTCCCTGAGACCATACAGGTGTTCTATGGCCTCGAAGGGCGTGCGGTCCTCCCACGCCATTTCGATGATGCGGGAGAGGTCTGCTGGGTCAAACTGCTCGGACATGGGGCTTCTCTGCTCGAATCGGGTATTCCCCGGAATACGTCCGGACCGGCGGGCTGTCTCACCCCACAGATTTATTGATAGTGCTTGTGCAGCCGGGCCGGGATGTGGGCGAACTGTTTGTCCACCAGTGTGCGCATAGCGTCGGAAATTGGCCGGGTATCCAGCCCCGGCTCGATCACATTGAGTAGATAGGCAACAGCTTCTGCTGTGGCCAGATGATGCGAGCCCGGGGCTTTGCGGATGGCGTAGGCAGATTCTGGAGGGCTGGCGAAATGGAAGCGGGGTAGAGCCGCCAGTGCCGGGTTCTGGTGAAGGATTCTGGCGGCCTTGCGCCAGGTCCCGTCCAGAATGATCCAGTGATGGAAGTGGCTGATGTCTGAGGACTCGAGGGGTTCGCTGCCGGACCCCGGAAACAGCAGCGCTGAATTCCGGGCTAATGTGTCGGTATCGAAACCGGCCTCACGTAAATCCTCTGGCGTCTCGCCCGTGAACACTTCCAGGTTGCTAAGACACTGGGCCAGTATGCGGACCGTACCTTTGGGGTGGCCAGCTTCATTTGGATGCTGGAGCACTGACACTCTGGTGCGGTTGGGCGTGGGGGAACAGGCCTCGCACACACAGATATTGCGGTGCATGCCGCAACCGGCACAGATTGGTCTGGGCAACCCTGTTACCCCACGAAAATACGTTTCGCCAATCCGGCCCCGCGCCAGCCCTGTATGGCAAGGGTGCTGACCAGACCACCAATCATCGCACCCACTACGCCACAGGTGAGGATGTCCTGGCCGGTGAGATACAGCCCGGGAATGTCGGTCTTCGGTTTCAGCCAGTCCTGCTCGAAGCGCTCGGGGTTGTGGTCCAGGCCGTAAAGTTCTCCCCGGCCATAGCGGCAGAACCAGGCGGTGGAGAGCGGGGTGGAGGTTTCCACGTAATCCACCTTGCCCCGCAACTGCGGCAGCTTCTCGTACATCACCTCCAGCAGCTGGTCGGTGATCTTCTGTTTCAGGGTTTCGTAGTTTTCGCCGCGCTTGCCCCAGGTGGTGTCCTGCCAGGGCTCGAACATCTCCCAGGTGGTGGGCGCAACGATCTCGATGGTCGAGGTGCCGGGCCAGCGGTTCTGGTAATCCGGATCCTTGGCCGCGGGGAAGGAAATATACACCACCGGAAATTCAGTGTTTTCAGGGTTATCCAGGAACTGTTGCACGTTGCCGTCATGATCGGCGCTGGGGTAGATCCAGAAATTGGTTCGGGGCAGCCCGAGCTCTTCCGGTGTGCCTTTCAGGCCGATATAGAGCCCGATGTGGGGCATGGACGGAATGATGTGCCGGCGTTTGCTCTTGTAGCCAACTTTGTCAGCAGCGTCGGCTGGCAGCAGTTTTTCGAAGGTGTTGATCACACCAGCGTTGCTGATGACCAGCGGTGCCCGGATTTCCTCGCCATCGGCCATGCGCACGCCGGTTGCCTTGCCTTTCTCGACCAGGATGTCGGTGACGTCGGCGTAAGTAAACACCTCGCCGCCAGGCTGTTGAATGACCGGAATGATGGTTTTCGCGATCTCCGAGGCACCGCCTACCGGATAGAAGCCGCCGTATAGGTAGTGTTTGGCAATCAGCGCATGAACCATAAAGCTGGATTGCTTCGGTGTGACCCCACAATCGCCCCACTGGCCGGTGATAGCACCGATCAGCTCCTGGTTGTCGGTCAGTTCGCTCAGAACTTCCCAGGTGGTCTTGTTGAAACAGTCCGGCAAGGCGACATCCAGACCTTTGTGAACAACCGGGCTGAGAATTCCGGGCGTAAGCTTGGACAGGGTGTACCACTGCATGCCATCGGCCACCTTGCCCAGCAGTTTCACGTACTGGTCGATGGCTTCCTGTTCATCCGGGAAGGCCTCTGACAGGGAATGACGCAGTCCTTCTTTGCCGGCCCGCAAATTCACGACCTTGTCACCCAGGAAAAAACGGTCGTAGTTCTCGTCCATGGGTGCCCATTCCAGCTTGCCATCCGTGATGTAATCGAACAGCCTGCGCCCCAGGGTGTGGGGAGAGCCCATATCGCCGATGTAATGGACGCCCACGTCCCATTCGTAGCCGTTGCGGGCATAGCTATGAGTATAGCCACCGGCGGTGTAGTGCTGCTCAAGCACCAGTACTTTCTTGCCGGCCTTCGCCAGGCACGCGGCTGTTGTCAGGCCACCAATGCCGGAGCCGATCACGATGGCATCGTAGGGGCCTTTCAGGCGATTGGCCCGGTATCGGGTGCCGATCCTGATCGTGCTCGGTTTGAGTTTCTGGGAGGACGGACTGTTCACTGCCGCGCTTTCTACCACCATGCTTTGCCCCACATTTCCGGATTGGCCCAGTTCTCTGGATTGTTCCAGGCCCGTTTGTGGTTGTAAGTATCCAGATTGTAGGTGTACAGCGTGAGTGCGCCGTTATCATTTTCCAGTTCGGCATGGCGGCGAAAACCAAGGCCGATGAAATCGGTAAAAGCCCAGTCCGGGGTCTCGCCTACGACTACGGCAATCTGATGGGTGCCGTAATTCCTGAGCTGCCCCAACAGCAGGGCGCCCTC
>Ga0102938_10002146_pt1 | contig 14989 bp, 13 predicted proteins | sample SalPonR2_B_D2_MG_FD_84516 | JGI IMG/M metagenome (GOLD analysis project Ga0102938, IMG submission 84516) | Salt pond soil microbial communities from South San Francisco under conditions of wetland restoration - Salt Pond MetaG R2_B_D2_MG | ecosystem: Environmental > Aquatic > Marine >...
CTGAAGAACACGTACGACAGCGATCCGGAAATTCGCGAGCTGATCGACTTGGCGATGAAGATCGAGGGACTGGCGCGGAACGTCGGCACGCACGCCGCGGCGGTCGTGATCGCCGACAAACCACTGACCGAGTACGTGCCACTGACCCGAGTCCCGGGCAAACAAGACGTGATCACGCAGTGGTCGATGAATGACGTGGAAGCCTCGGGTCTGCTGAAGATGGACTTCTTGGGTCTTCGCAACCTGACCATCCTGTCGCGCACCGTCCAGTTGGTCGAAGAAACGACCGGTAAGAAAATCGATCCGCTGAAATTTCCGCTGGACGATAGGGCGACTTACGAATTGCTTCAACGCGGCGAAACCAAGGGCGTCTTCCAACTGGAATCCGGTGGCATTCGCGACTTGTTGCAACGCATGAAGCCTGACCGTTTCAACGACATCATCGCGACGGCCGCGCTTTATCGCCCCGGCCCGCTGGAAGGCGGCATGGTCGACGACTACGTCAACATTAAACACGGTCGCCAAGAACCTGAATACAAACACGCCGTGCTGAAAGACGTGCTCGAGGAAACCAACTCCATCATGGTTTATCAGGAACAGGTGATGCGGATCCTGAACCGCCTGGGCAAGATCCCACTCGCCAAAGCGTACACGTGCATCAAGGCGATCAGCAAAAAGAAACAGGCGTTGATCGACGCCAACCTCGAAGCCTTCATCGAAGGCAGCGTCGAGAACGGTTTGGCCGAGAAAGACGCCCAAGACATTTGGAACCTGATCGTCAAGTTCGCGGGCTACGGCTTCAATAAGTCTCATTCGACCGCCTACGCACTGGTAGCTTACCAGACGGCCTACCTCAAGGCGCATTATCCGGTCGAGTTCATGGCAGCACTTTTATCCAGTGACATCGACGGACGTAATTTCAAACGCAAGGATTCGCTCGTCGAACACATGGAAGATTGTGATCGCATGGGGATCACGATCGAGCACCCCAACGTCAACACGAGCGCCTCCGGGTTCTCGGTTTCCGAGAACACCATCTGTTTCGCGCTTTCGGCGATCAAAGGCTGTGGCGGGTCGACGGCGATCTGTATCGAAGAGGAACGCAAAAAGAATGGCCCCTACAAGGACTTGTTCGACTTTTGTGAACGAGTCAATCCCCAGGAATGCAACCGCAGCGCCATCGAGACGCTGATCAAGGCCGGCGCGATGGACTGCTTCGGCGCGAAACGGAGCCAACTGATGGCCGTTTTGGACCGTGCGCTACAAGCCGGTGCTTCGATCCAAGCGGACAAGAAAAGCGGTCAAACCAGTTTGTTCGGAGCCTTCGAAGATGACGTCGCGGAGCAGTCGGCGTCGATCCCGCTGCCCGACGTCGACGAATGGCCGGATCGCGAAAAGCTGTTGGCCGAAAAAGAAGTCTTGGGTTTCTACTTGGAAAGCCATCCCCTGGCGGAGTACGAAACCAAGTTGGCCACGTTCCGGACCCACACCACCGATCGTTTGGCCGACCTGAAAGATCGCGCCGAGGTGATTTTGGGCGGCATGATCAGCAGCATCAAACTGGCTCACACCAAAAACCCCAAAGCCGGTCAGCCGTCGAAATACGCGAATTTTGATCTGGAAGACATGCAGGGCAGCATCCGCTGCATCGTCTGGCCGCGCGGTTTCGCCGAATGTGGCGAACGCGTGCAACCGGACGCCGTCGTCTTGGCCAAGGGAAAGATCGATCGTCGAGGGGGCGGCGACGAAGCCAACTTGATCATCGATGACTTGATTCCGTTAGACGACTTGGACAGCCGCTACACCCACGGCATCCGAATCCGATTCGACGAAGTCGAACACGACCGACAGACACTGGCCGGCGTCCGCGAGATCATCCGCGGCTATCCCGGCGGCAAGGAGGTGTTGATGACGATGTCGCTGCGTGACGGCGAAACGGTGCACTTCAAAAGCGACCGGTACCGCGTCGACGTCACGCCGGAGATGCGTGGCCGTTTGGACGACTTGCTCGGCCACGGCTACTACAAATTGTTGATGAGCAAACCGTCGCGCTGAATTCGGTTGATCGGCCGCCGCGAACGACGATGCCTAACGTCGGATATTCAACAGTTCGTCGATCAACTGTTGACTGGTCGTGATCACGCGACTGTTTCCTCGATACTGCGTGCTGGCCAAAACCAGATCGACCAAGTCTTGACCGATGTCGGTGTTGCTCAGTTCCAACGCCCCACCGATCACCGTGCCGATGCCGTTTTCGCCGGGAGCACCTTGCACGGGCAATCCCGTGTTGATGCCTTCGGCGTACAGGTTCAACCCGCGAGCTTCCAAACCGGCCGGGTTGGCGAAGCGAGCCAGCTGCAATTGGCCGAGGTCTCGGGTGATTCCGTTGCTGAACACGCCGCGAATCGTGCCGTCTTCGCCGACCACGAAACTGTTCAGCACGCCCGGCTCACTGCCGTCTTGCCGTGTCGCGGCCAAGGTGGCTTCTTGAGTCGCCAGGCCGGAGACCAGCGAGAAATCCATGTCGAATTCGAGCGGCGAAATGCTGGGAATTCCGTTCCGAGCGACCGCGATTCGCTCGTTGGTCGCGTCGACGAAGTTTCCGTTCCCGTCGAACTGAATCAGTCCCGTGCCGACCGAGATGTCGTTACCCGAAAGGGGTTGATTCTCCGCGCTATCGGCGTACCAACGATAGATCGTCGCTTGGTCGGTCCGGCTTTCCAGCGTCGCGGTCACGCGAACGTTCATGGGAATGCCCAACGAGTCGTAGACGATGAAATCGCTGGCCGCGCTTTGGCCGACGGCTTCCTGGGCGACACCAAAGGCCAAGTTCGGGGTCGTCGTCGTACCGAGGTCATCCACGATCCGAAACGCACTCAAATCGATGTCCAACGCATTGAGTTCGCCGTTGTTGCTGATGATTCGAATCGCGCCGTCGACGATGCTGGCACCGGGCGTCAGCAACGTCGATTCACCGGGAATGTTGTTCTCCGATCGCGGGATCGGGTTTTGTGAATCGATCTGCGAGGTTTGAATGCCGGAGGCGTCGGTGACGAAGTCCAAGAAGTCTTGCACGGTCGAACCGTTGGTGATTTCAAATTCTTGGGTGCCCAAGGCGCGGCCGCCCTTGCGTCCGCTGTAGTGGAGCGTGCCTTCGCGAAAGACTTGTTCGTAGGTCAATCCGTCTCGCTTCAACACGTCGACCAACAAGGTATTGCTGTTGATCGTCGGGCCGTCCAGGTCCAACAGTTGATTGCCGGGAGTCGCCAGGTCCGCGATCTCAGCATCGCTTCGCGTATCGGTAAAGGTTTCTCCCGGCGAGGCGGTGTCGACCAAGTAAAAATTGTTTTGGTCGCCCGCCAAGTTTCGATAAATTCGAACTTCGTCGTACGCGGGAAAGCCACCGCCGGCCGGTGGAGTCGGTGGGGTCGGGAGGTTCGCGATCGACAAACGTCCGTTGACGACACTCTGCGGACCGATCAAAACGCTGGGCCGTGATTCGATTTCGCCGTTGCGATGATAGGTCACCATGTAGGTGTAGTTACCCGTTAAGGTCGTCGCGTCCAACGGGTTGCCCGAAAGCGCGGTCGACCCGTCATCGGCGAACGTGCCGCCGGCGGCTGTATTTCCCAGCAGAAAGAAGTCTGAACCGTTGGGCCCGGTCCGATAGACGTTGACGCTGGTGTAATCGCTGCCGGAGGCATCGGCCGGCAAATTGCTCAAGTCGACACGGCCGCCGGTACCCACCGTCGCGCTGATCACACCACTGGGCGTCGATTCACGACCTTGGGAATCGACCAAAGCGACGCGGTACTGGTAGGTCCCAGGAACCAGTGTTCCGACCCCCGCCGTACTGACCCCGACCGCGTTCCCATCGGAAAACGGCGCGGCATTGAGGGTGATTCCGGAGGCCTCGGGACGCGGAGTGCTGCGGTCGCCCAGGGTGGTACTTTGGATGACTTGAGCGGCACTGGCGACTTCGCCTTCGGGCGTCAACGTGCCCTCAAAGCTGACCGTCTCGGTGGCTTTCGCGACGCTCTCGGTTCCCAACGGAACCTTCAGCGGCTCCAAACGCGCTTGTTGCAGCCGGAACTGTTCGTCCACACCGTAGCCCAACAACCGTTGTCCGGTCGAATTGACCAGTTCGGCGTCGCTATTGAGTTTGAAGATCCCGTTGCGACTGTAGAGTTTTTCGCCGCCGTCACCTTGGACGACAAAAAAACCGTCACCCTGAATCGCCAAGTCACTCGAGGAACTGCTGATCTCGATCGTGCCTTGGTTGTGGTTCGCGGCGATCTCGGCGACCTGAACCCCCAAGCCGATTTGACGCGGGTTGGTCCCTCCGTTGTTCGCCGACGGACTGGACCCCAAGGTCAACGTTTGCAGAAACTGGTCCGCAAAAATCACGTTCGATGATTTGAAACCGACCGTTTGCGAATTGGCAAGGTTGTTGCCGATAACGTCGATTTGCGATTCCGCGGCGCTCAGCCCGGTCAACGCGGTCGTCAAAGCCGATTGCAAGCCCATTGTCAGCTACCCATGATCTAAAGAACCGACAGGGGAACGACAAGCGACCGATCAGGCCGCAAAGTTCACCCAGTTTGAATTTCGCGAATGTTCTTTACATCCATCGTCTTTTCACCCACGTGAACTTTGACCGAACGTTTCCCCTTCTCGGTATCTGTTGAAACCGTGACTCGTTCGACCACCCCTTCGACGTTGGTGTTGTCGTCGGCCAGACCGGTGATGGACTGTCCGATCAAGTTACTGGCGGTCACCAATTCTTGACTGTTGGACAGATTGGACAAGGTTTTGGTCAGCGTGTCGGTCGCGCCGATGTCGCGAATCAGCCCGATTTGCTGAATCATTTCCGAGTTATCCATCGGATTCATCGGATCCTGGTTCTGCAATTCTTCCATCAACAACGACAGAAAATCGTTCGTGCCCAGGTCGTTGAAACCGTCGCTCGATGAGCCGATCTGACCGGCCTGCTCGGCCGAACTGAAATTCGCGCCGCCGGTTTGGGGAATCGCTGACATCTTGATCTCGGACGAAAGGTTATTGGAAACGGAGACGCGTCGCGGGCCGAAGGACCGCCGATTCGATGAGCCCATTCATACGAGTTGCCGAACGACCAAGGCGAGATCAATGCAGGATATCGATCCCACGGTTGCCCGCCGACACGATTCCGGGGGCTTGGTCGGCGTGTGAAACTTCCGCATCCGATGACCGCTGCGTCGTGACGTTTCGTGACGACGGCGGGGCAGCCGGCCGGCGGTCTTGCCAGCCCTGCGAAGAATCTTGGGACGAATGCTCACCGGCAAACTGCTGCTGCGCAAAACGTTGTTCGTCGTCTGCCGCGTCATGCTGCACCGACAAGCGATCGACCCGCATGCCCTGCGCTTCCAGACGACTCCGCAACTCGGGAAGTTGCTGACGAAGCATCTCGGCGGTGGTTTCGGATTCGGCGACGACGCGGGCCTGAACTTGTTTGTCTTTGACTTGCATCTCCACACGAACCGTGCCCAGTTCCGCGGGGGCCAATTTCAGTCGAATGCTCCCCCCTTCGTTGCCGAAATGCTGGAACGCTTTGCTGACGCGTTGGACCAGTTTCGCGCGGGCGATCAAATCACCGGTGCGAGACGTCTGATCGGCGGTACCGGGCTTTCCTACTTCTGAACCCGAACCGGAACGCAAATTCCCGCCGCGACCGTCCAACGTCGGCGGTCCGCCGGTCTCCGAAGTGCGGCCCGGAGCCGAGGCGGTGGTCGATGATTTGACCGTGGGCGTTAAGGTCGCCGAGGTCGCCGCGACCACCTGGGTCGCCTTGACCGTGTTTTGTATCGCCGGCGACGAAGCCTCGATCGCATCGGAAACGTTCCTCATCGATTCAGCCGCCGGACCGGACGATGAAACCGGGTCGTTCGACGGATTCGCCGATGACGGAGGACTTGCCGCATCGAGCCCCGTCGACCGTTTCCCCGGTGCACCGTTTCGTAACGAATGCTCGCGGCTTCGACGGTCGTGACGATCATCACCGGCGGCATCTTGATCGGTCGCTTGGCTCGTGAAACCCAACGTTTCATCGGTTCGCGTCAGGCCGTCTTGAGACTCGACGGACTGCGATCGTTTGACGGTTTCTGCGACCGGCTTGATCGGAATCGTCTCGGTTGCCGGTTTGACTTCCGTGGCGGCGGCCGAATCTTTCGAGAGCTCGACCGACGAATTCGCCGGCAAGCCGTCGCTTTTCAACACGGTTTCGGCTTCGTCGGTAGGTCGGGCGTCCACCGTCTTTTCGTCCGGCGTCTCGGGCTGTTCGTCCGGTTTCGCCGACCGGTCGCCTCGGGCAAAACTTTCGTCCGTGCCTTGGTCGGTCACGGCAACCGCAACGGGCACGTCATGGTCGATGCCGTTTTCGATTACCGGGACGTCAGATTGTCGGACCGCGGCGTCATCGGCGATTCGGTAAGCGGCGGCCTCCGATGACGACCCGGACGCGGGTTCGTCCTGGACGTCGTTTTCGTCGGGTGTTTCGGGTTCGGAATCCCGGGTCGACGTCGTCTGAGCGGGCGGGCGACGGACGATCGGTTCCGTCACCGCCATGGCGGCAAAAACGTCGGCAAACGCATCGACCAAGCCATCGGAAATTCCCAGTTTCCCGGCCAGCCCGACCGTCGACGGATTACCCGCGTGAGCGGCATAAGGCAATCTCAAGGATGCACGTTGCGAGGTCTCCGCAACTTTCGGATCGCCAGATTGGATTGTCGACATGCAGGCCGCCCCCCCGGGCTGATGGCGTGAAACGCAAGGATCGAGCCACACCGGTCGGCCGTCGTGCCGCTGGCACTATTTCGGCATCCCCGCTTCGTCGATCAGCTTTGTCATCGGCAAACCGTCGCCGATTCGACGCAGAATTTCGTAAAGTTTGTCTTTGTCTGCATCGGTTTCGAACTCCGCCAGTATTTCTTGTCGTTTATCGATTGGCATGTCTTGAATGATATTGACGACCTCATCAATTTTGTCATCGTCATAAATTCTCAAAAGCTGGTCCTTCGCGGCATCCGGTTCGAGCGCCTGGATGGTCCGCTGACGCTCGAGTGCGCCTTCCTCTCGGAACCCGGCTTTGACCCGTTCTTTTTCTTCGTTGAAAGACTCGACCCGTGCATCCATGACGGTGGTTTCCACGATCAGGGTTTCCAGCGCCTCGCTCAATTCGTTTTTGGCTTGTTGTTGACTACGAATTCGCAGGTCCATGTTCATGCCTTCGCGACGACGGGATTCAAGGATTTCTTCGAAGTCCGGCTGCTCGCGGTCTTCGGCTGCTTTGAGCACCTGCTGAAGTCGGGCGCCTGAGATGTCGATGCCGTTCAAGAGTCCGACAACTTTTACGCCGGTTTCACGACTCAAGGAGCCGACGAAAGCGAAGTAGATCAACAAAATCAGTTGCGTGATCACCGTGGCGACGCAAAAACCGACGAAAGCCCGAAGCATCGTTTTTTTCATGACCACGGTTCCTGTTCATGCAGATCGAAGGCGAAAGGTTGGCGACGATGGCGGTTTCTTGACGCGGCTTCGTCGATCTCGGCTTGCTCGTTTTTCAGTTCCCGCTCGCGGTGAGATCGGCCGTCTTTGTCGCGAAGTCGCTCGAGTCGCTTGACTTCTTGTTCGGCCTGAGTCAGCCGCAACATTCGACGTTCCCGTTCCTGTTCGAGCTTCTCCAACGCTTCATTCAGAGCCCTCTTTTCGGCCTGAAGTTGCAAGTCGTAGCGACCGCTGTTGAGCAGGTGATCGATCATCGGCTGTCGTGATCCCGACATTTCGGCGATCGAGCCTTGGAGTTCCCGTCGGCACTGATCGACTTCACGAATCTGAGTTTCGATCTTGGCGATCGCTTGATCGGCTTGCCCGACCGCCGCGCCCGCTTGGTCCCGTTGGTCGGTGCGAAGCCGCAGCAGGATTTCGAAACGAAACTGGAACTTCATGGGATCGTCGCGGTGGGAACTTGATGGTTTGCGATCGCCTGCAATCCTTTCCGCGTCGCCGCGATGGGACTGGTTTCATCGCTGGACTGTGTCAAAAACACACGGATGGGATCTTGCAACGCGATGGCCGCATCGATTTTGGGATCCGTGCCGCTGCGGTAGGCGCCGATCGAAATCAAGTCGGCGTTCTTGCGGTATTCGGCCATGTGGCGACGGACCACCGAAACGGCGTGCTGGGTCGAGGCGTCGGTCAAATGGGGCAGCAAACGGCTGAGACTTTGCAACACATCGATCGGCGGATAGTGAGACTGTTCGGCGAGTGCGCGGCTGAGAACGACGTGCCCGTCGAGCAATCCACGCAGCGCATCGGCGATCGGTTCGTTGTTGTCATCGCCTTCGACCAAGACGGTGTAGAAGGCGGTGATGGATCCTCGCGTCGTTCGCCCGGCTCGCTCGACCAGCCTCGGCAACCAGTTGAAAACACTCGGCGGATATCCTCTCGTGGTCGGCGGTTCGCCGGCGGCGAGTCCCAACTCACGTTGGGCCATGGCGAACCGGGTCACGCTGTCGATCAACAACAATACGTTTTTGCCTTCATCGCGGAACGACTCGGCGATCGCCGTCGCCGTCCAAGCCGCGGCCACACGCTGCGTCGCGACGCGGTCACTCGTCGCGACGACGACGACGCTTCGAGCCAAACCTTGTTCACCCAACGATCGTGAGATGAATTCCCGGACTTCACGCCCCCGTTCCCCGACCATACCGATGACGATGCGGTCGGCGTCGGAGTTGCGTGCCAACATTCCCAACAAAGTACTTTTGCCGACGCCGCTGCCGGCAAAAATTCCCAATCGCTGACCGTGTCCGCACGTCAACATTCCGTCGATCGCACGCACACCCGTTTCCAACGGCGTGTCGATGGGAGGACGGTCCAAGGATTCGGGCGGCTGACGTTCGGTATCGATCAGCGTCAGATCTTCGGGAAGCGGTTTGCCGTCGATCGGCTGGCCGAACGCGTCCAAGACACGACCACACAGCGAATCACCGACGCGAACCTTTAACGATGTGTCCATCAAGCGTACCGGATCACCCGCCGCGATGCGGCCGGGGTTTTCCAGCGGTGCCAACAACGGTCGCACGCCGCGAAAGCCGATGACTTTTGCCCTCGTTCCCGACGAAGCGGTTCCGGGGGCGGACGGTCCACGGCCCGCTGGCGATTCGCGTCGGTCGGCGACGTCCTTCGGATCGAAATTCAATTGACAGATCGACCCGAGTGGCGCGGTCATGCCTTGCAGTTCGATCGTTTCGCCGCTGACCGCGGCGATGCGTCCTTGCACCTCATGACGCAGCGACTGCCGAATCATTTCGGCTCGCATGCCCGGACGGGGCAAGCCGGGCGCGTCGATCTGATAAGCGTTCATGAAAGCAACTCACGCAGACGATTCAGTTGATCTTGTAGTCCCGCACGAATTTCTCCACCGGTTTGTCGGATCACGACGTCGGTCCGGTTCAAGCTTTCGTCCGGAACGACCGAGGTGCGTTCGGGAACGTTCGACGACGCCAATAATTCATCGAGTGCTTGCCCCAATTCCGCCAAGGTTTCGGGGTGCACCGCGACGGCAAGTTCCGTCGCCGCGCGGGTTTGCGAAAGTGCATCGGCGGTCCAACGCAAAAGCATCTCCGGATCGGTTTCGATGCGACGGCACATGATTTTTTCGACCGCCGCCAAGATCGTTTCGTGCATCACGCCGGCGTACTGTTGCATCCAGTCTTCGTAGACGCGGTGCAGATCTCGGGTCGCTTTGTCCATCAGAGCCAGTTGTTGCTTGGCCAGGCTCGTGGCTTCTTCGGCGACCCGCCGGTCGACGTCCTTTTCGGCTTGTTTGAGGCCTTCGTTTCGTCCTTCCGCCTTGGCTTGTTGCCGCAGGAGTTCGGCTTCCGCGCGCGCTTCGGTCAGCAACCGGTTCGCTTCTTTGCGGGTGGCGTCCAGCTGCGCGCGACCATGACCGGCCAGGTCATCCAAATTGAAACCCGCCAGACTCGACGCTTGACGTGCCGCGGGTAACGCCTCGTCGTCGGTTTGCGATTTTAGAACGAAAGCCATGATCGGAGACGGTTTCGGAAATGAGGTTGAAAATCGACAAGTTGTCGCCGGCGTCGAGTCGAATTCAGGCGGCCAGGGGCACGCTTGTCGGCTTTGCCGCGGCGCGGACGACGCGTTCTTTCGCTCGATCGATCTCGGACAATTGCAGCGGGCCCAATTCGGCCAGGGCCTTGCGCGTTTGCTTTTGCTGGGCACGCGGCAGCATCGCGATCGCTCGATCGGCCGCCTTCATCGTGACTCCACACAGAGTCAGCAAGGCGTCGCGAGTCTCGACCAGCCCCAGACAGCGGCACAGTTCGATCGGCGACATCGATTCCAAACGACCATTCACCTCGTCGGTCGACATTTCGTCTGTGCGAATCGCCGAAGGTTCCCGATACGGTTCGTCTCGGTTTTGTTCGGCGACGGATGGAGTGGACGGATCGTGACGATCCGGTTCTTCACGCCGCGTCACGTCGAACGTGTCACCGAAAACTTGATCAGCGACGGTAGCGGTTTGGTGTCGTTCGCTTCGGTGCTCGTCCGTTTCGGGGACACTCATCCGCGACATGATCTCGCGGAGCGCGTTGGCACCACTGGAGGAACGCGTCGGCAGCTCGATTTGTAAACAACGGGCTTTCAGAGTTTCAGCGACGTCGTCCAGCATTCCCGGTTCGATATCACCCAGGCGCCCGATCCGGCGGATCAGTTCTTTTCGATGGTCGGGGGAAAAAGCGGGCAACAAACTGGCGGCTTTTTCGGGTCGGATCGAAGCGAGAACGACGGCACCGATCTGGGGATGTTCGCTGCCGAGGATCTCGGTCAATTGGCGGTCCGGGACCTTGGCCAGAAACGCCAACGGATGCTGGGGCGACATTGCACGATCGGAACCTTCGTCGATGCCACGTTCATCCTCATCGTCGAACGAACGTTCGGTTGCACCGGAGCGACCCGGTGGATCCGATTGCGGTGAAGCTTCGGGAATACGGACACGCTGGAGAATGGTGCCGGAAAAGGATTGCATCGCCCGTTTTCGTTCCAGAGGGTCGACGTCGGCGAGCGAGGTCATGGCGTGGCGAAGCTGTTTCCGCTTTTCTTCATCGACACCCGAGAGCAGCCGCGCGGCGACGGGCTTGGGAAGACTGCTCAGCACGATCGCCACACGACGCAGCGACGCTTCGCGATTTTGGGCGGCGTGTCGACCGGAATTCATCGTGATGACGTCCTTGTCAAAAAAGGGGCAGCCGGATTCATCCGGTCATGAAACCCACTTGTAGCGAACGCCCGATGCCGAAAGCTAGACCGTCTTTCTCAGGCGGCCTCGCCGACCCAACCGCGGATCACGTTGGCGGCGACTTCGGGATTGGCTTCGACCAACAGCGTCAATTCCGATTGCAGAGAACCCCCGGTGATTGTCATTTTGTCGACCGGCTCGGCTTCGCCTTCGACCGGCGCGGGGGGGACGGGCAAGTCCAAGCCGAATCCTTCGGCGTATTCCGGTGGCGTGTTTCCGTCGCCGCCGCGGACGGCCGATCGCGCGACCAAGAGCGCGAAAACGCCCAGCAACAACAGTCCGATCGACTTCCAGGAATGGGCAAGCCAACTCAGCGCCCGTTCGGTCGTTTCGGATTCCTCCACCGTGGCCACGCGAAGGTCGGGGAAATCTTCGACGCGAACCAGCGGTCTGGCATCCTCGCCGGCGGCGACGTCCGGCAGCAGGGGTGTGACGATGTCTTGGATCTTTTTGACGGTTTTGCTGCGGAGTTCGTCGATGTCCGAGGACTGTGCCTGCGGCAATTGATCCGGCGGGGTTTGGGGGTCTTCACGCCGCTTGTTTTCCAGCCAGAGTTTGTCGTAGTAGCTGGTCGGTAATGAAATGGTGGCGGTGACTTTTTTGGGGATCAGTCCCGCGGTCCGTGATTGTTGGTAGGTTTGCCCGACGATTTTATTGCTTTCCTTGATGTCGTCGCTCAGGCTGGTGGTATCGGCGAGTTCCTCCAGGCTTCTCGCCCGATTTCCGATCGCGTTGGTTTCGGTTCCGGGAACGCCTCCCACGCCGGGGCGGTTGGAGTCCCTTTTGATTTTGCGAGATTTCTCACTGATGGTCGTGGGCTGTTCGTCGTATTCGACGGTGGTTTGTTCGCTGTCAAGAATCGGATCGATCTCGGCGCTCACGTCGACTCGCACGCCTTCGATGTAAGCCAACTGATTCAGAATCTGGCGTTTGGTGTGCTCCTCGACCTCGCGTTTGCGTCGCAACAGCGGATCCTCGTCATCGACCAACAGCGACGATCCCGACGAATTCACGTCGGTCACGTTGACGTCGGCTTCGGACATGCCGAACGATTTGGCCACGTGCATTTGGATTTGGCGAAGCTGTGATTTGTCCAGCGGCGCCGTGCCCTCGGGCGTGATCATGACGGCGGCCGACATCGGCCGTTCGGGTTGAAACGCGCGTCGCTCGCTGCGGGTGAAGCTGACCGTAGCCGCGCGGACATAGGGCATCGCCTCAAGCGCCTTGGCGACATCCTGTTCTTCGCCCAGCATCAAACGTGCCTTGATGATCTCGCTCGATTCGAACGGACTCATCGTCGCAAACGCTTTCTCGACGTGACTTTGCAGGCCGGAGGGTAGGATCGTTGATTCTTTCAGCGCCGCCAAGAATTCCGATCGGTTTTTCGCGGGGACTCGCATGCGACGTCCCTCACGATGCCAGCCGCTCAAGTTGGTTTGCCCGAAAGCGATGTCCATCGCCGTCAGTTCTTTTTCGCTCAGGACTTGGTCGCCCAATAGGAACACCGTTTCCTGTGGGGATCCGCCTTTGACCAAGAAGCCCAAGCTGACGGCGATCGCCACGACCAACAACACCGCGATGACGCGGGATTGAACGGGCATCGCCAGAAAGCCTTGGCGGGTTTGATCGGCGAAATCACGAAAAAACGACATGGCAAGTTGGTCGGCGGGCGGCGGGATGGTCACTGACACGCATCAGCGTGTCGGGCTAAATCTGGATTTGTTGGACTTCGCGATACGCTTCGATCAGTTTGTTGCGGACTTGTAGCAGCATCCGAAAGGCGAGATCCGCTTTTTGGACGGAGGTCAACACTTCGGCTTCGCTGACGTCTTCGCCCGTCAACAAAGCGTGGACCTTGTCGTCGGCGGTCAGTTGCATCTGGTTAACCTCGCCGACCTGTTCGCCGAGCAGCTCGACGAAGTTTGTCGGTCCGGTCTGGCCGGATTGCTTGGCCGACTGAAAGGGATTGGTCGGTGGCGAGGGCGGTTGAAGCGATGAAATCGGTCGCATGATCAGGCCAGGATGGTCAGCCGTTCGCGTCCCATGTTCTTGGAAATTTCGATCACGCCGACGTTGGCTTCGTAAGCCCGAGTCGTCTCCAACGCGTCGACCATCTGAGTGGTCAAGTCGATGTTCGGATAAGCGACGTAGCCTTTCCATTTACCCTCGGCGATCGCCAGCGGATGGTCGGGCTGGTATCGATACAGCGGCTCGGATTCGTCTTGCGTGATCTCTTTCACCCGAACACCCGCGACGCCTTGGTCGGCGGAGATCGAAGCGTCGGTTTGGAAGATGACCTCGCGGGCTTTGTACGGATTGGCCGCCCCGGTTTCGTCGGTCAACGATGACATGTTGGCGATGTTTCCGGAGATCGCATTGAGTCTGGTTCGCTGGGCGACCAATGCCGACGTGCTGATGTCGAGTGAACTGATCATGGATTCTGGAGGGATTTCAGGTTCGAAGGTTCGGGGTTCACGTGGCACGTTCGGTGATCGCGGCGCGGAGCAACGCGAATTGACTCCGCATCGTCGTGATCGCCAAGCTTTGCATGTGTTGATTTTTAGAAATCTGGGTCACTTGATGCTCCAGCGCGACGTCGCTGCCGTCGTGATAGACAATCTGTTCGCTGGCGGATCGGGGACCGGAGAATCGCTCGTCACGGGTCGCCGCGACACCGGAGTTCGCCGCGTCATCGCCGTAGCCGCGAATGGAATCCGACAGGGCGGCTTGAAAGTCCTTGACGTCCAGATCGCGTGACCGGTAACCGGGTGTGGAAATGTTGGCGATGTTGCTGGCCAACAAGTCGTGGCGACGCTGGGCAAAATTCAGCGTCTGTTCCAGCGCGGGGATGGTATTGCTGTTGAGAATCCCGAACATGTCGACGGCAGCTCCCTTGAATAAACTGGCTCAGGCGGCCCGGCGAAGGGCGTCGTCGGATTGCCGGTGGTCACGGGTTTTCACGGCGTTTTGCGTGTCCGCGGGACGCGGGAACACGATCGTGACGGCCGCCCCGCCTTGGGGGCAATTCATCCAGTTCAGCGTGGCGCCGGCTTCGGCGACCGCCAACGGCAAACTCCGCGATCGATGTTGCTTGTCCGGCCCGTCGTCGGCCATTTCCAATTCGATCGTCGTTTCGGTCTGACAGGCGGTGATCACAAAATCGCCGCCGCCCCCGAGTTCCGACAGCATCTGAGCGGTGATCGCCCGGACGATTTCGGTCATCGCGGCGACGCCGGTGGGTACCGGGATCGACGGATCGATGTCGACTTCCAAACAAACCGGGGCGGGATGAGCCATCAGAAGCGGTGCCGTAACCGTTTCGACCAAAACGGCTAAAGAAGGATCGGGCGTCGGGTCGATGGGAAGATGTGACATGGTCCGCTCGCGAAGGGTCCGATGAAAGACGGTGATTCATTTGCTTGGGCACAAGCAACGCAGTCGAGCCATAACAACTGGCTCGACGACAGAGCAAGACCACCTGGGCACGACTTGCCATCGAGCGATCGCCGCGGTGGGTAGAAAGCCGTCCCGGAAGCGTCCGAGCGGCTGAAGGTCCGGCCGGGACCGAAATCCGAGCGCGCCTGCGGAGACAGACGCTAAGCCCGCACGGGGACTTCGGTTTCACGCGAC
>Ga0102938_10002152_pt1 | contig 14971 bp, 15 predicted proteins | sample SalPonR2_B_D2_MG_FD_84516 | JGI IMG/M metagenome (GOLD analysis project Ga0102938, IMG submission 84516) | Salt pond soil microbial communities from South San Francisco under conditions of wetland restoration - Salt Pond MetaG R2_B_D2_MG | ecosystem: Environmental > Aquatic > Marine >...
CTCGTGGCGGTGCTCGAACCGCGCTCGAACACCATGCGCATGGGTGTGCACGCGGCGACGCTGGGCGGGTCGCTGGCCGGGGCCGACAAGGTTTTCGTACATGCCCCGCCGGAACTCGGCTGGGATGCGGCCGAGGCTTTGCGAAGCCTCGGCGGGCGAGCCCGGGTCAGCCCGGGACTCGATGAGCTTGAAGCTATACTGCTTGGAGAAGTGAAGGCCGGTGACCGCGTGATCATGATGTCGAACGGCAGCTTCGGCGGACTGCACCAGCGTCTGCTCGAAGGCTTGCGCGACCGAGAGAGGGGAACAGGGGAATGAGCCAGCACGTGGCACTGGCGATGACGGGCGCATCGGGCGCGCAGTACGGACTGCGCCTACTCGAATGCCTGCTCGGCGCGGACTGCCGTGTTTCGCTGATGATTTCCAAGCCGGCCCAGGTCGTCATCGGCATGGAGACGGATCTCGGCTTGCCGTCGAGGCCTGCGGAGATCCGCCGCTTTTTCTGTGCGCTGCATGATGTGCCGGAATCGCGCCTGACCGTGCACGGCCAGGAAGAGTGGACTGCGCCGGTCGCCAGCGGATCGGCGGCGCCGGACGCGATGGTCGTCTGTCCCTGTACGACGGCCACGGTGTCCGCGCTCGCCACGGGCGCCAGCCGCAGTCTCATCGAGCGCGCCGGCGACGTCGTGCTCAAGGAGCGCCGGCCCCTGGTGCTCGTCGTGCGCGAGACGCCGTTCTCACCGATCCATCTCGAAAACATGCTGACTCTCGCGCGAGCCGGTGCGGTGATCCTGCCTGCCAACCCCGGTTTTTATCATCGCCCCTCGAGCGTGAGCGAACTGGTGGACTTCGTGGTGGCGCGGGTGCTCGATCACCTCGGCATCCCGCAGGAGCTGATGGCGCCCTGGGGCGCGCAGTAGCCGTCGTGGCGGAGACGATCGAAATCCCCCTGTTCCCCCTGCAAGCCGCTTTGTTCCCCGGAGGGCCGCTGCCGCTGCGCATTTTCGAGCCGCGTTACGTGGACATGATCAGCCGGTGCCTGAAAGACGGGATCGGCTTCGGCGTGCTGCTCGTGCAGGCCGAGCCGGAAGGCGATGTGACCGGCACGCACGAGCTCGGCACGGTCGCCGAGATCGTGGACTGGGACCAGTTGGCCGACGGAACCCTGGGCGTGATTGTGGTCGGCGACGGACGCTTCACGCTGCGCGACGCGTGGCGCCAGGACGACGGCCTCAACATCGGTCGCGTGGAGATGCTGGCGGCCGAGCCCGTCGTGCCGCTGCCGGAGCGCTACCACGACATGGCGCGTCTGCTGGAGGGGGTGTTCGAGGATCTCGGCGCGCACTATCGCCACGTCACGCCGGATTTCGGCGATGCCGGCTGGGTGGGCTTCCGCCTGGCCGAATTGCTGCCGATCGATATCGAGCACAAGCAGCATTGCCTCGAACTTTTCGATCCTGTCGCGCGGCTGGCCTACCTCGAGCCACTGCTGAAGAGCCTCGGCCGCTGACATGGGGGGCGACGACGCCTTGTTCTCCGGCCGCGAACTGGTTTGCGTGCATCGCGGGACCGACCCCATCGAGGCCAGCCTGCTGGAGGGGATGCTGCAAAACCAGGGCATCCCGGCGACCGTGACCGGCGCCGACCTGGTCGGTGGCTACAGCGGCGTACCCAAGGTGTGCGACGTGCGGCTATTGGTGCCGGCCCGCTACCGGGCGGCCGCCGCCGAGCTGCTGGAGCAATACCGCCAGCGACCGCCGGCCGAGGCGGAATGGACCTGTGCCGCCTGCGGCGAGGTCAATGCCGCCAGCTTCGAGAGTTGCTGGAACTGCGGCCACGGGCGCGACGTTGGTGCCTGACACTGCCACGTGCCCACTACGTGACGTCTGGGGGACTGCCAGGACCGCTTGGCGACTGGAAAATAGAAAGCCCGCCTGGTGAGGGTCCAGTCTCGATGTCCTATAGCGGGGATAGCTTTGGGGCTCTAAGCAGAGCCTTGCGGGGGATGGGGATTGCTTGCTTGTGCCCTACGGAGGCAAGGTCTGTGCTGTCGCGACGGCCAGCGCCGCTGTAGCAGGCGTGAATCTTGCGGCGAACTGGAGGGCGTGCAATGCAGACTATCCAGGCTCTGGCAGCAATTGCTGAGGTATTTAAGGAGGATGGAACGCCACTTCCGTCCTGGTTGGTGCTGTTACATCCATTAGAGTTTCCGGCCTATCTCTTTGTGGCGTTTTTTTTCGGGCATCTCATGGGCCGAATACAGTCCGGCGCGATGGACAAGAGGACGGCTCGGGCGCGTATTCTGGCCATGTCCGTTTTGACGGCAATCGCGTGTGCAGTATTTTTCGGGAAGATGCTCTAGAGGGCCTGGAGAGTGCCCGTCGGAACCCTTCATGCTGGCACCAACATGCATCCCGCCGACCAGACGGGTTTCTGTTCTCGACGCCGTCAACACAAGGCATGGGCGACGCTATGCTTTCGGGCACGGGTAGGTCTTCGGGTTGTTCGAGTCTTCATGTGGTGACGGGTTGGCTCAACAGGAGACAACCGGGAGTGGCTATGACCACCGCCACCACGACGTAACGACGCGTTCGCGCTCGCGCTCGCGCCGCGGACGGGTGCCGCCATGCAGGCTATGGCTGTGCCTGAACCGGCCTGGTTCAGCCGGCGACCTTCTCCATCACCCGTCCGGCCGCCGCCACGGTCGCGTCGATGTCTTCGTCGCTGTGCGCGAGCGAGACGAACCCAGCCTCGAACGCCGACGGCGCAAGGTAGACCTGCTCCTCGAGCATGCCGTGGAAGAACGCTTTGAAGCGGTCCTGGTCGCAGGCCATGACCTGGCTGAAGCTGCGGACAGGGCCGTCGCCGGAGAAGAACAGCCCGAACATGCCGCCAACCGAGTGACCGCTGAACGGAATGCCGGCGGCATCGGCCGCCGCCTGGACGCCGGCGACGAGTCGGCTCGTCCGGGCGCCGAGTTTCGCGTAGCTCTCCGGGCTCAGCAGGTCGAGCGTAGCGATGCCGGCATGCATGGCAACCGGATTCCCCGACAGGGTGCCCGCCTGGTAGACCGGCCCGAGCGGGGCGATCTGTTCCATGACCTCGCGCTTGCCGCCGAAGGCGCCGACCGGCATGCCGCCGCCGATGATCTTGCCCAGTGTCGTCAGGTCCGGCTTCACGCCCGAGATGGCCTGGACGCCGCCGAGGGCGACGCGGAAACCGGTCATTACCTCGTCGAAGATGAGCAATGCGCCGTGCTTGTCGCACACCGCGCGCAGCCCTTCGAGGAAACCGGGCGCAGGCAGGACCATGTTCATGTTGCCGGCGATCGGTTCGACGATGATGCAGGCGATCTCGTCCCCCACCTCGGCGAACACCTGCTCCACCTCCGCGAGATCGTTGTAGGTGAGCGTGATGGTGTGCTGCGCCAGCGAGGCGGGCACCCCGGGGGAGGTCGGAACACCCAGCGTCAGAGCTCCTGAACCCGCTTTTACCAGCAGCGAATCCGAGTGGCCGTGATAGCACCCTTCGAACTTCACGATCTTGTCGCGCCCGGTGTAACCGCGCGCCAGGCGGATCGCGCTCATGGTCGCCTCGGTGCCCGAGCTGACGAAGCGCACCAGTTCGATCGACGGCATGATCGCGCACACGCGCTTGGCCAGTTCCGTCTCGATCGCGGTCGGCGCGCCGAAAGACAAGCCATCCAGCGCCGCGGTGCGCACCGCCTCGATGACGTCGGGATGCGCGTGGCCGAGGATCATGGGCCCCCATGAGCCCACGTAGTCGGTGTAGCGGTGGCCGTCCTCTCCCCAGAAGTAAGCGCCGGCCGCCTTGCGGATGAAGATCGGGTCGCCGCCGACGGAGCGGAATGCGCGCACGGGAGAATTGACGCCGCCTGGGATGTAGCGCTGGGCTTCCTGGAACAGGTTCACGATGTGCGGGCCTCCTGCAGTGGGCCGGGCCGCGGAGCGCCGCCCGGCAAAACGATCATTTTAGCGCTGCGCGCCCCCGCTCGCAGGCTGCGGAAAGTACTTGCGCGGCATGCAATGGGTCGGGGTCGCCGAAAAGATCATGAATCACCGCCACGCAATGCGCACCCGCGGCGACGGTTTCGGCAGCGTTACTGCGCGTGATGCCGCCGATGGCGACCACGGGAACGCGCAGCACAGCCGCGGCTTCCCTCAGCAAGGCCAGTGGCGCCCGCACGGCGCCCGGCTTGCTGAGGGACGGCCAGACGCTGCCAAAGGCGACATAGTCGGCGTCCGCCTCGACGGCCGCGCTGGCGAGATCGAGGCGATCGTAGCAGGACACGCCGATCAGCTTGTCCGGTCCGAGCAGTTCCCTCACGCGCTGCGGGTCCGCGTCTTCCCGGCCGAGGTGGACGCCGTCAGCATCTATTTCGGCGGCCAGGGCCGCATCGTCGTTCACGATGCACAGGGCGCCCCCGGCGCGGCAGGCTGCGAGGACCTCTCGAGCACGTCGTAGTCGGGTCCCGGCATTGGCCGTCTTGTCGCGAAACTGGACGATGCGGGCGCCTCCCGCGATGGCCTGCGCGACACCTTCCGCGAGCCGGGCTTCCGGCAGCAGGTCCGGGTCCGTGAGCGCGTACAGGCCAGGCGGCAGTGACGGCCGGCTCATCGACGGCGTTGCCGGCGTGTCGGGCGAGCGCGGGTCACCGGGGTCGCCGCCATGGCACGCGTTGCCCGCGTCCGGGCCGGAAACTCGCCTCCAGCCAGCCGTGGGTGTCGGCCTGCGCCTGTGCGACGGCATGTTCCACCGTGCCACCGAGCGCGATGCGGGCGGCACAGGCGGAGGCAAGCGTGCAGCCGGAGCCGTGGAAGCTGCCTGCGAGACGCGGCCAGCGGAATGATTGCGGGTCGTCGGGCCCGTAAAGCGTGTTCATCACTTCACCGCGCCCCGTGTCCGCCTCGTCACCGCCTTTCGCCAGCACGAAATCGCAACCCGCAGCACGCAGGGCGCCGGCCCTTGCGGTCGTGCTGTCGAGCCCGGGCGCCAGGCGCCGGATCTCGAGTGCGTTCGGCGTCAACAACGTGGTCAGCGGGCAGAGTTGCTGGAGTATCACGTCCACCAGCGCGTCCTCCGCGAGGCGTGCGCCGCCCGCAGCGACCAGCACCGGATCCAGCACGACCGGCAAGCCGGGATGCCGCGCAAGTACCTCGCCGACGGCCGTGGCGATGGCTGCCGTGGCCAGCAGCCCGATCTTCACGGCGGCCACCGGAATGTCCGCGAGCACCGCGTTCATCTGCGCGGCCACCAGTTCGGCGGCCACAGCATCGACGCGGCTGGCATTGACGGTGTCCTGCACCGTGAGCGCCGTGATGACCGGCGCCGGGTGCGCGCCGAGTGCGCTGATCGCCTGGAGGTCGGCGGCGATTCCCGCGCCGCCGGAGGGGTCGTTGCCGGCCACGACCAGCACGGTGGGAGGAATCGGAGTCATTCGCTTGGGTCGGGGTGCCTGTGCATGCGAGAATTCGCGGCCATTCCGATTATCGCTGCGACGGGCTAACGATGAAAGCATGGATGTGTGTGATCTGCGGGTATGTCTACGAAGAGGCCGAGGGCGACCCGGAAGGCGGGATCGAGCCCGGCACCAAGTGGGACGACGTCCCGCTCAGCTGGCGCTGCCCGGATTGCGGTGCCGGCAAGGAAGATTTCGAGATGATCGAAATCTGAGCATGGCCGCAGGGATGCCGGCAGGCGCCGGCGCATTGGCGCCTTGCCGGCCTCAGGGGCCGTCGAGCTTTTGCACCCGGAACCCGCGCGCCTCAAGCAGCCGCGGCAAACCGTCAGGTCCGACCACGTGCAACGCGCCGACGACCACGAGGCTCGTCCCCGGCAGGGCGAGCAGGCCCTCGACCGGCGCCAGCCAGGCCCGATTGCGTCGAATGACGATGCTGTCGCGCAGATCCTCGTAACCTTCGAAGTCCGTGGCCAGCCGCGCGGCCAGCGCCCCCGCATCGCCCGCGCGCCAGTCCGCCACGAGGGCGGCGGTGTCGGTTTCCAGTGCAGCGGCGTCTTCCAGCGTCTTGAGCAGGATCTCGCGCTGGCGTGCCGCGCCCAGGGTCTTGAACAGCATGAGCTGTTCTTCCAGCGTTTCCAGCCCGATCACCGGCTTGCCGTCCCGCTGGGCCCAGGCCGTGACCTGCTGGTCGACGCCGAGATCCGCCTCGTAGCCCGAGGCTCTGAGGGCGTCCGTGTAGAGGACGATCGAGGCGAACCAGGGCTCCATCATCGACACGGCCTGGAGGTCCAGCCCGGCATCGCTGGCCAGTGTCTCAGCGCGGCGCCATTCGGCCGGCTGCAGCGATTCGGCCACGGAGCGGCCCGGCGTGGCGATGCCGATGCGCGCCAGGGCGGCCTGGGTCGCCGCCGGCTCGAGCTCTGCCGGGTCGAGCTCCACCATGATGCGCTCGGCCCGCCGATAGGCGTCATGGACGGCAGGTGGCAGGGGCTGGTCCGCCGGCCGCAACAGGTGGACGGAGCCCAGCACGAGCACCGTGCTCGAGCCATCCGGCGCCTCTACGGACCACAGCGGCACGGCGCCCGCCGGCGGCGAGAACAGCTGCAGCGTGAACAGCAGCAGCGCGGGCAGGATGATTTTGCGCATCACCCGGTGCGCCCGGTGTCGATGCCTGCGGTGCGTGCCAGCCAGGCGATACGCGCCGAGGATTCCAGCGAACAGGTCCACTTGTAGGCCAGATCGATGCTTGCGGCAGCCGCGTAGACGCCGTGGCCGCGCACGACGCAGATCCGATGGGTGGCCAGTGCCGCCGCCACTTCGTCGGGTGAGCGGGTGGTGTACAGGTCGTGCGGAATATCGAGAACGGGCACGAGCGGGAAGTAATAGCGCCCTTCGAAATCGATCGGGACGAAATCCGCGCCGTCGAGGGTCATGGCGATGCTGTGCGGCCCGTGGCTGTGCAAGACCGCCACCGCCTCGGGCTTCGCCGCGTAAACGGCCAGGTGCAGCGGCGCGTCGAGCGAGGCTCCCTCCAGCGGCGCTTCGCCCGCACGGCAGGGCAGCAGGTCGACGGGCGCCAGCGTGTCGCCGCTGCAGCCGGACGGCGTCACCCAGACCCTGTCGCCGTCGCGCACGGAGGCGTTGCCGCTGTGGGAGTCATTGAGGCCGTACTGCCGCAGCCAGCGATAGTATCGGACCAGTGCGTCGCGGGGTTCGTCGGGCTGCGCGCTTGTCATGCGCCGAAACGGGCGGGCTTGGGCGCATGCCCGACGCGGGTGTCGATGCGGCCGTCCGGCCAGAGTTCCAGCCAGCGCCATCCCGGCCCGGCGTGGGCATCGACGTCGGAGTCGGTCGCTCCGGAAACGAACTGGAAGCAGGTGGACGGCGTGGCCAGCAGGCGCACCTTTCTGCGCACGTCGTCATACGGCTGGTGCACATGCCCCCAGACGATTCCCCGCAGCCGGTCGGAACGATCGGTCACTTCGAGAAATGCCGCGGCGTTGTCGAGCCCGACCTTGTCGAGCCAGGAGTTCATCGGCACCGGATGATGATGCAGCACGACCAGCAGGTTGGGCTCGACGGCGTTCTGCAGCACCCTGTCGAGTCGCTCGAGTTCCGCGTCTGACAGCCGCCCCCCGCCGCGGTCGCCGTCCCAGGTGGACAACATCACCAGTCGCCAGCTGGCCAGGCGATGATCCCCGCAATAGTAAAACGGTGCGTCGGCCAGGGCGGTCGCCATGGTGTCGGGATGATCGTGGTTGCCCGGAATGCAGTAGACGGGCACGCCGGGAGCGCCGAGGATGTCGCGCACGTGGGCGTACGACGCCGGGGTGCCGTCCTGCGACAGGTCGCCGGTCGCGAGTATCGCATCCGGCGCCGCCTCACCCGCGAGCGCGGCGTCGAGCGCCAGTAGCAACGACTCGCGCGTGGCCCAGCCCTTGATCGTGCCCCCGGGCGCGGCGCGCAGGTGGCTGTCGGTGAGCTGGAGCAGGCGCAGCGGACGATCCCCGCTCATTCCTTACCTCGTTCAGAATATGGTGGCAACTGCTAGTTTAACCAAACCGCAACCGTCAAATTGGGAACTGTGTCATGTCTAATCGAAGCATCGGACTCGAGCCCGCACTCCAGTCGTACCTGTTGTCCGTTTCGCTGCGGGAGCACGCGCTGCTCGCGCGCCTGCGCGACGAAACTGCACAACACCCCAGCGCCAACATGCAGATCGCCCCGGAGCAGGGCCAGTTCATGGCCATGCTGCTAAAATTGATCGGCGCGCGGCGCTGCATCGAGGTGGGGGTGTTCACCGGGTACAGCAGCCTGGCGATGGCGCTCGCCATGCCGGCCGACGGTCGAATCGTCGCCTGCGACATCAGCGAGGACTACACGGCGGTGGCGCGGCGCTATTGGGACGAAGCCGGCGTATCGGACCGGATCGACCTGCGCATCGCGCCGGCCCTGGAGACCCTGGATGCGCTGCTGGCCGACGGCCAGGCAGGATGCCATGACTTCGCCTTCCTCGACGCTGACAAGGAAGGTTACCCGGACTATTTCGAACGCTCACTCGCTTTGCTGCGCCCCGGCGGCTTGATCGCAGTGGACAACACGCTATGGGACGGTGCGGTGGCCGACCCGACGGACCGGTCGCCGGACACGGTGGCGATCCGCGCATTCAATCGCGAGCGCCTGGACGATCCGCGCATCGACCTGGCCCTGGTGCCCATCGGCGACGGACTGACGCTGGCGCGCAAGCGCTGAACTCGATAGCCGGAGAGCGGGCCGTCCACTACGCTTGGTGATGTGAAGGGTGCGATACCACGGGGTGGGGCGATGCCCGGTCATGGCGGCTCCGGCAAGCCGGCATCCGAGCAGCCGGCATGGCATGCCCGCTCCGTGCGGGACCTCCTCGATACGCTGCAAGTCGATCCCGCGGTCGGGCTGGGCGAGGAGGCTGTCGTACGGCGCCGGCAGGAATACGGGCCCAACCGCCTGACCGCGCGCTCCGAGCGCCACACCCTGGCGCGCCTCTTGAGCCAGTTCGACAATCTTTTCATCTACCTGTTGTTGGTGGCCGGCACAATCACCCTGCTGCTGGGCCAGTGGCTCGACAGCGCCGTGATCTTTGCGGTCGTGGTGGTGATTGCGCTGATCGGTTTCATCCAGGAAGGACGTGCCCAACGCGCGCTCGCAGCGGTGCGCGACATGCTCGCCGCGACGGCTCGGGTAGTCAGGGACGGTGACCGCCGCACGGTGCCGGCCGATGCGCTGGTGCCTGGCGACGTCGTGATCCTGGAGGCAGGCGATCGTGTGCCGGCCGATATGCGGCTCGTGCAGATGAAGAGCCTGCAGACGCAGGAGGCGGCGTTGACCGGGGAGTCTGAACCCGTCGACAAGCAGCTCGAGGCGGTCGCCGCGGATGCGGAGATCGGCGAGCGCAGCAACCTCGTGTTCGCCGGCACGCTGGTGACCGCGGGCCAGGCCAGCGGCGTGGTGGTGGCGATCGGCGACGCCACGCAGATCGGCCGCATCAGCGGCCTGCTCGCGGAAGTGGAAACGCTCAAGACGCCACTGTTGCGCCGCCTCGACGTGTTCACGCGCAAGCTGAGCTTCGCCATCCTGTTCGTCGCGGCGCTCAGCTTTTCCATTGGCCTGCTGGCCTGGGGCCACGAGTGGGGCGAAATGTTTTTCGCTGCGGTGTCGATCGCCGTGGCGGCGATCCCTGAGGGCCTGCCTGCGGTCATGACCGTCACGCTGGCCATCGGCGTGCAACGCATGGCGCAGCGCAATGCCGTGATCCGCCGCCTGCCGGCGGTGGAGACGCTGGGTTCCGTCACCATCATCTGCTCCGACAAGACGGGCACCCTGACGCGCAACGAAATGACCGCGCGGACGGTGCGCACGGCGGAGGACGACATCGAGGTCGAAGGCGTCGGCTATCGTCCCGCGGGGCTATTTCGCGTGGCCGGCCGGGAGATCGAGCCCGGGTCGCGGCCTGCCGCCATCGCGTTGCTGCGGGCCGCACTCTTGTGCAACGACGCAAGCCTGCACCGGGTGAACGACGAGTGGCTGCCGGAGGGCGATCCGACCGAGGCCGCGCTGGTCGTGCTGGCCTGCAAGGCCGGCCTGGATCCACAGCGGGAACGAGGTGCCGGAGTGCGACTCGACGCCATCCCCTTCGCTTCCGAGCGCCGCTACATGGCTTCGCTCAATTGCGATGCCTCGGATGGCGGCAGCATCTACGTCAAGGGTGCGCCCGAACGCATTCTGGAGATGTGTCGCGCCGAATTACGCGGCGCCGGGATCGCAGCGCTCGACACGGCTGCGTGGCAGCAACGGATCGACGAGATCGCGGCACGGGGACAGCGGCTCCTGGCCGTGGCCTGCAGGACGGCGAAAGCTGCGCAACAGACATTGTCGGAAGACGAGGTCGAGCGCGACCTGGTGCTGCTCGGTGTGGTTGGATTCATCGATCCCCCCCGCGAGGAGGCGATCGAGGCGGTTGCGAGCTGCCAGCGGGCTGGGATCCGGGTGAAGATGATTACCGGGGACCATATGCTCACCGCGCGGGCCATCGCCCGCGAGCTCGGCCTCGAGAATCCCGACCGTGCACTGCGGGGGCGAGACCTGGATGCGCTGGACGACGATGCATTGCGTATCCACGCGCAACAGGTGGACGTTTTCGCGCGGGCCAGTCCGGAGGACAAGCTGCGCCTCGTGAGGGCGCTGCAGGCCGAGGGGGCGGTCATCGCGATGACCGGCGACGGGGTCAATGACGCTCCGGCTCTCAAGCGAGCGGACATCGGCATTGCGATGGGCCGGCAAGGTACCGATACGGCGCGGGAGGCGGCGGCGATGGTGCTCGTCGACGACAACTTCGCCTCGATCCGGCGAGCGGTCGAGGAAGGCCGTACGGTCTACGACAACCTGAAGAAGGCCATTCTCTTCCTGCTGCCGACCAACGTGGCGGAAGCGCTGGTGATCACCATTGCGATTCTCGCCGGCCGGACCTTGCCGATCACGCCAGTGCAGATACTATGGATAAACATGATCACGGCGGTGACGCTGGGAATTGCGCTGGCCTGGGAGCGCGCCGAGGATGACATCATGCGTCGCCCGCCGCGACACGCGGACGAACCACTGCTGACGGGGTTCATGGTCTGGCGCATCTGTTTCGTGGGCACGTTGCTGCTGATCGGCACGGGGGGGTTGTTCGTCTATGGTCGCGAAAGCGGGTCGCTGGCGGTGGCACGCACCATGGCGGTCAATGCACTGGTGATGGGCGAGGTTTTTTATCTGTTGAACGCACGATTTTTTTATATGCCCTCCTGGACCCCGCGGGGGCTGGTCGGCAATCGGCTGGCCGTGTGGATGATTGCCGTGTGTGTGGGACTGCAGGTGTTCCTGACGCATCTGCCTTTTATGAACCGCTTGTTCGAAACGGCGCCGCTCAACGCGTCGCAATGGGCGCTCTGCACGGCGGTGGGGCTTGCGGTCTTCGTGCTGGTCGAGATCGAGAAGACGATCGTCCGTGCCTGGGGGCCCAGACTCGCCTGGGGACATACGCGGTGAGCGCCGAGCCGTACGCGACTCCGCTGGCCGATCTGCCGTACGCGTGGTGCCGGAAAGACGAAATCCGACGCCGTATCGCGAGCCGGCCGGTCGCGCTGTTCCTCGACTACGACGGGACGCTGACACCGATCGTGGCGCACCACGCCAGGGCGCTGCTCGATCCGCAGATGCGGGACATCGTCGCCCGGCTTGCGGCCCGCTGTCCGGTGACCATCGTCAGCGGACGCGGAATGGCCCGACTGCGGGAGGTCATTGCGCTCGACACCGTTTTTTTGGCCGGGAGTCACGGCTTCGAGATTGCCGGCGCCGAGGGCTCGGGCATGGACCTCGAGAAAGGCGGCGAGTTTCTCGAACGGCTGGACGCGGCCGAGGCCCGGCTGCGCGAGGGGCTGGCCGGTATCGAGGGCCACGCGGTCGAGCGGAAGAAGTATTCCATCGCGGTGCACTACCGGAACGTGGCGCCGTCCGAGGTGGACGGCATCGAGGGATTCCTGGCGACCGTGCTCGACGAAAAACCGCGCCTGCACCTCGGGCACGGCAAGAAGGTGTTCGAGCTGCGGCCGGATATCGACTGGCACAAAGGCGAGGCCGTGCGCTGGATCCTGTCGCGACTCGCAGAGACGCAGCCGGGTATCGTCCCAATTTACCTCGGCGACGACATCACGGACGAGGACGCCTTCCGGGCGCTGGCCGGCCATGGTATCCGCATCGCGGTACGTCACGACGAGACGCGAGCGACCGCAGCCGACTACACCCTGGCGGACACCGATGACGTGCGGCGCTTCCTCGAGTGGCTCGATAACTTGCTGGCCGGCTCCCGGGAAGGCGGGTGATCCCGGCGGGGCTGAAGCTCGGCTATCTCGCGTTCGTGGCCGTGATGGTGCCCGCCTACCTGTTTTATTACGGTCCTTACAGCTTTCTGTGGTTTTCCAACCTGGCGCTGTTGACCGGCCTGCTGGCTGCCTGGTTCGAGAACCGCTGGCTGGCGAGCATGGCGCTGGTGGCCACGCTGTTGCCTGAGATCGGCTGGATCGTGTCGTTTGCCGGCGGCCTGCTGGGCGTGGCGCCGCTGCGCGACCTGGTCAGCTACATGTTCGATGCCGAGATTCCGCTGTTCATGCGGGCACTCTCGCTGTATCACCTGCCGCTGCCTTTCGTGCTGTTCTGGATGACCTGGCGGCTGGGCTACGAGCCGCGCGCCTGGCGGCGGCTGCTGATCGTCGGCTACGCAGTGCTGCTGCTGTCCTTTTTGCTCGCGGCCCCCGGGCGCAGCGCAAACTGGGTGCTCGGGCCGATCGCCGACGAGCCGCAGACCTGGATGCCGCCGCTGGCCTGGCTGGCGATCGTGTTCGGCGGGTTCACGCTGGTCTGGTGGACCACGCACCGGCTCGTGGCCCGTAACATCGCCACGAGCCGGCGCTTGGCCTGAGAGATCCGGAGCCGCTCAGTAGCGGTAGTGATCCGGCTTGTACGGTCCCTGCTCGGCCACGCCGATATAGTCGGCCTGGTCGGGCCGCAGCGTGGTGAGGTGCGCGCCGATCCGCTCGAGATGCAGGCGCGCGACTTCCTCGTCCAGCGGCTTCGGCAGGACGTACACCTTGTTTTCGTAGCGGCCGTCGTTGCCGAACAGCTCGATCTGGGCCAGCACCTGGTTGGTGAAACTCGCCGACATCACGAAGCTGGGATGGCCGTGGGCGCAGCCCAGGTTCACGAGGCGGCCCTCGGCCAGCAGGATGATCCGCTTGCCGTCGGGGAAGATCACGTGATCCACCTGCGGCTTGATGTTGTCCCACTCGTACTGCTTGAGGCCGGCGACGTCGATCTCGTTGTCGAAATGCCCGATGTTGCAGACGATGGCCTGGTTCTTCATCCGCAACATGTGGTCGTGGGTGATGACGTGGTAGTTGCCGGTGGCCGTGACGAAGATGTCCACCTGGTCGACGACGTCGTCGAGCGTGACCACCCGGTAGCCTTCCATGCTGGCCTGCAGCGCGCAGATCGGGTCGATCTCAGTCACCCATACGGTCGCGCCGAGGCCGCGCAGCGACTGGGCGCAGCCCTTGCCGACGTCGCCGTAGCCGGCGACCAGCGCCACCTTGCCGGCGATCATCACGTCGGTGGCGCGCTTGATGCCGTCCACCAGCGACTCGCGGCAGCCGTACAGGTTGTCGAACTTGCTCTTGGTGACGGAGTCGTTGACGTTGATGGCGGGGAACGGCAGCCGGCCTTCCTTTTCCATCTGGTAGAGACGGTGCACGCCCGTGGTGGTCTCCTCGGTGACCCCCCGGATGCTCTCCTGGGCCTTCGTGTACCAGCCGGGCCGCGACTCGATGCGACGCTTCAGTGCCTTGAAGAGGGAGACTTCCTCTTCGCTGGAGGGGTTATCGAGCAGCGAGGGATCGCGTTCCGCGCGTGCGCCGAGCGTCACGGCGAGAGTGGCATCGCCACCGTCGTCGAGAATCATGTTCGGTAGTCCGCCGTCGCCCCACTCGAGGATGCGATGGGTGAATTCCCAGTATTCGTCCAGAGTCTCGCCCTTGAAGGCGAAGACCGGCACGCCGGCCTTGGCGATGGCGGCGGCGGCATGGTCCTGGGTGGAGTAGATGTTGCACGAGGCCCAGCGCACGTCGGCGCCGAGTTCCACCAGCGTCTCGATCAGCACCGCGGTCTGCACCGTCATGTGCAGGCTGCCGGCGATGCGCGCCCCCTTCAGCGGCTTGTCCTGGCCGTGCTTGGTGCGCAGGGCCATGAGCCCCGGCATCTCGGTCTCGGCGATGGCGAGTTCCTTCCGGCCCCAGTCGGCGAGGCCGATGTCGGCGACGTGGTAGTCGGGCTTGAGGGGGTGTGCTGTCTGGCTGCTCATGAAATGCTCCGGGTTCGGGTCGATGTTGCTAGGTGCTTTCGCACGAAACTCAAGCTTCGTTTCGCAACAGGTCGGCTTTATTTGTCTGTTCCCACGTGAACGCGGGGTTGCTGCGGCCGAAATGGCCGTAGGCGGCGGTCGCCTGGTAGATCGGCCGGATCAGGTCCAGCTCCATGATGATGCCGTACGGCGTGAGATCGAAATGCGCCCGCACCAGCTCCGTGAGGCGCTGGTTGGACACCTTGCCGGTACCGAAGGTCTCGACGGTGATCGAGGTCGGTTCGGCCACGCCGATCGCGTAGGAGATCTGGATCTCGCAACGATCCGCGAGCCCCGCCGCGACGATGTTCTTCGCCACCCAGCGGGCCGCGTAGGCCGCCGAGCGGTCCACTTTCGACGGGTCCTTGCCGGAGAACGCGCCCCCTCCGTGGGCGCCCATGCCGCCGTAGGTGTCGACGATGATCTTGCGCCCGGTCAGTCCGCAGTCGCCGAGCGGTCCACCGATGACGAAGCGCCCGGTGGGATTGATGTGGAAGCGCTTGCACGAGTCCAGCCACTCGGTC
>Ga0102938_10002153_pt1 | contig 14965 bp, 12 predicted proteins | sample SalPonR2_B_D2_MG_FD_84516 | JGI IMG/M metagenome (GOLD analysis project Ga0102938, IMG submission 84516) | Salt pond soil microbial communities from South San Francisco under conditions of wetland restoration - Salt Pond MetaG R2_B_D2_MG | ecosystem: Environmental > Aquatic > Marine >...
TGGACGGCTTCGGTTCCCGAAGTTTGTCTGCGCGGAGCTTATCCGGTCAGTGGATATTCGCTGAATTCAAGCTGGATTGATTTCAACTGCCAGCAGGGCTCGTCCTGGGGCGGTTGGACTGTTGATGGCGTGCTTTGGTGCGTTGACGGCAGTGGCAATCCGGTGAATTATGAAGTGGTCTCGGAACAGGTGGATGTCAGCTCTCCACCCAAGGGAGAGATCATTTTCTTGGACAGCTGCAATTAGCTGGTCCACAGTCGCTCTTATAGGCGGCTGAAAACCAATGAGCAGATAGCTCCCATGCGGGTTATCTGCTCTTTTTTTATTTTGTAATTTAAGTTAAATTGTGCTATGTTATAAGTAGGTTTTGTTTAATCTTAACCAAATTTTTAGTATGAAAAATAAAAACAAAAACCAATCGGCCGAACCGGTTGATTCAGTGGTGGCGGTCACTTATCGATGTAATTCCCGTTGTGTAATGTGCAATATTTGGCAAATAAAGGATTTTCCGGAAATATCACCGGTGGAATATTTAAAATTACCCAAAACTTTAAAAGATGTAAATATCAGTGGGGGAGAGCCTTTTTTGCGAACTGATTTGGTGGAGATTGTTAAAAATGTTAAAAAAGCTTGCCCCAAAGCCAATATAAATATTTCCACCAACGGTTTTTTGGTTGATACCATTAAAACCGTTTTACCGAAGATAAAAAGAGTTGAACCCAATATCAGAATATCCATTTCCATTGACGGCGTGGGGCAAATGCATGAAAAAGTTCGGCGCGTGCCTCAAGCTTGGCCCAAGGTTTTGGAAACGGTCAGATTTTGTCGCGATGAACTGAAAATAAAACATATTAAATTTGCTTTTACACTTAATTCTTTGAATTACAAACACCTGCCCATGGCTTATGAGTGGAGTCGTAAGCTGGGTATTGAATTTACCATGGCTGTGGCTCATACTTCGGAAATTTATTTTGGTGAGGACCATAAGATGGAAGTGGATCTTGATTTTATTGAACAAGAAATCAAGAAAATAATTAAAAGATTGTTGCGTAGTTTAAGTCCCAAGAATTGGGTAAGAGCTTATTTTATTAACGGTCTTTTGAAAATAACCAGGGGAGAGAAACGACCACTGAAATCCTTTGCCGGTGAAGACTTTTTTTATCTTGATCCCAAGGGCGATGTTTATCCTTCGGTGGTTGATAATCTTATTATGGGTAATATTACTGAAGTTAAAGATTTTGGTTATCTTTGGCAAAGCGAACAAGCTCAAAAAGCCAGAGAAGATGTTCGTGGTTTTGAAAATAATTATTGGATGGTTTGTACCGCCCGTACGGCCATAAAAAGAAATCCGCTCAAAGTGGCCAATTGGATATTTAAAAGCAAATTACCTTTTGGCCGATAAAATATGAAAAATTTTTTACCAAAATTGGGAAGCAAAGAAATTGGAGCTTTGATCTTAAGTCTTGGTTTGCTGGCGTTAGGCAGTTTTATTGCCTTGTTTTTTCTAAGTTGGCAATATGTGCTTTTGATTAATTTGGTTATTTTGCTTATTTTGTTTTTGGCCAAATGGCCCACTGTCGGTTTGTATGCCATGATCTTGACTTATGCTTTTACCAATCTGCAGTTCAGGCTGGAAGGTTATTATTTTCCGGTGGTTGACGGTATTGCCGTTTTATTATTAATCGCTGTTATTTTAAAAGAAGTCTTAGCTTGTGATTTTTCTTTTAAAAAAGAAAAAGTTTGTAAAATTTTACCGGGCATTGTCTTTGCCGGTCTGTTTTGGTTGGCCGGTTTTTTGTCGGTTTTGGGCAGTTCGGACTTTTTGTTTTCCTTGAAATATTGGCTCAGGCCGATGGTTTTCTTTTATTTGGCTTTTGTGTTGTTGCCGTTTCATTTAATTACCGGTAAAAAAATATTCAAACGATCAATTATGCTTTTAACCGTGGGTGGAGCGATTATGGCGGTTATCGGATTTGTGGCCGTGGTTTTAAAACAAGGTCCGGCTTGGTTTATTTATCGTGCCGTGCCGTTTTCCGTTTTTGGCTTTAATCCGATAGCCGGTAATCATAATGCTATAGCCGAAGTTTTGGTGGCAACTATTCCCGCGGTTATTATGCTTTTTTTGTGGCAAAAAAATTATCACCGCAAAGGCTATTTGGTTATGTTGGCCGTGTTTATGTCAGTGGTTTTGTTTTTGACTTTTTCTCGTTCCGGCTGGCTGGTTTTTCTTTTACAGCTGTTGATTTTGTTGTTCATGAAATATCGGCGCCGCATTGATTGGAGCAAAGCGATTTTATTCCTGGTTTTATTTGTGGTCGTGGGTTCGGCGGTTTATTTTTTGGTTTGGCACGGAACCAGTTGGGTTGAGAGTTCTGATACTAATAGAATTATGATGTCGGAGATCGCTTTACATCGTTTTTTTGAAAAACCTGCTTTGGGTCACGGTCCCGGTCTTTTTCAAAAATTGATCGGTTCGGCTTTTGTTTATTGGGTAGAATTTAGCGATGCGCTTGACTCGCACGGTTTTGTGCAAAAGTTGTTGGCTGAAACCGGCCTGTTCGGATTAATAACCTTTTTGGCTATCTTGTTTTATATTGGGCGTAAATTTATTTTGGCTTACCAAAAGACTAGAAAAGAAAAAAATAAACAAATTATTCTGGCCGGATTTTTAATATTTTTGGGGGTGACTGTTTTTCAGCTTTTTTCCACTTCTTATTTTACTGCGGTGATGTGGTTGCCGATTGGAATCTGTTTGGCCGGTTTGAAATATTATGGTAAATTAAAATTTTAATATGATAAAAATCGTTTACATTATTGGCCGTTTGGCTTATGGCGGTGCGGAAAAAGCGCTGTTGGATTTATGCAGAAAAATAAACAAGCAAAAATTTGAGATAACGGTGGTGGTTTTGCAGGAGGACAATCCTTTGGCCGAACAATTTGAAGATGCCGGAGTAAAGGTACATTTTATGCGTAAAAAAACCAAGTTTGATTTCAGTATTATAAAGAAATTGGCTGAATATTTGGAAATAATAAAACCGGATATTATTCATACCCATTTGTTTGCCGCTGATTTTTGGGGAGGACAAGCGGCCAGATCAGCCGGGGTAAAAAAAATAATCAGTACCAGGCATGATGTGATTAAAGAAGATTTTTGGCGTAATCTTTTGGGCAAGAGAATGAGACGCAGTTTTAACAAAGTTATCGCCGTTTCCAAAGCAATCAGGGATTATTTAATAAAAGTGGAAAAAGTTTCTTTGGAAAAGGTGAAGGTTATTTATAACGGGCTTGATATTAGTAAGTTTTATATTTCTGATCCGGATTTGTTTACTTCCGGCAAGCTTAGGATTGGCTCCGTTGGGCGATTGAATAAGGAAAAAGGTCATAAACATTTAATCAGGGCTTGTCGTTTAATTAAAAACAATAATTGGGAGTTGACTTTGGTGGGGGATGGTCCGCTCAGAGGAGAGCTGGAAGAATCAGTAAAAGCTTTGGGGATAGAAGAAAAAGTAAAATTTACCGGCAATGTTTCTGATGTTCGCCCGTATTTGGAGAAAATGGATATATTTGTTTTACCGTCTGTTACTGAAGGTTTAAGTTTGGCTGTGCTGGAAGCGGCTTTATCCGGCCGAATAATTGTGGCCACCAAGGTCGGCGGAGTGCCGGAGATCGTGGAACATGAACAAACCGGTTTGCTTTTTAAACCAAAAAATATAGAGCAATTGGTCAGCCATATCAATTGGGTTGATGAACATCGTTATCAGTCTGAAAAAATGGCTTTAAAATTGCAAGCAGAGGCAAAAGAAAAGTTTGACATAAATAAAATTATAAAAAAATACGAAGATTTATATGAAAATCTTGCTGGTAAATAAATTTCATTATTTAAAAGGAGGCAGTGAAAGGGTTTATTTGGCCACTAAAAAATTATTGGAAGATTATGGACATGAAGTGGTTTGTTTTTCCATGAAGCATGAAAAAAACTTGCCTTGCGCTCAGGAAAAATTTTTTGTGAAGAAGGTGGATTTTAGTTCCAAAAAGAAATTTTTCAGCAAATTTTTTCGTTTTATTTATTATCGTCGGGCAGCCAAAAATTTACAGTGTTTGATTGAGCAAGAAAAACCGGATTTGGCTCATTTGCACAATATCTCCCATCAATTAACGCCATCAATTTTAAAACCTTTGAAAAAAAATAATATTCCCGTTGTTCAAACTCTTCATGATTATCAAGCTATTTGCCCCAATTATCGGCTTTATACGCAAGGACATGTTTGCGAAAAATGTAAAAAGCATAAATATCACAACTGTTTAATTAACAAATGTTTGCAAGATTCGTATTTGGCTAGCGCTTTGGCCGCTTTGGAATTGACCTTGCAGTGGCTTTTTAAATTTTATAGACAAAAAGTGGATCTATTTATTTCACCGAGTGTGTTTTTAAAACAAAAATTAAAAGAGTGGGGAGTAAAAAGACCGATCAATGTCTTGCCGAATTTTTTGGAACTTGACCGATTTCAGCCGAATTATGATTCCCAAGATTGTATAGTTTGTGTCTCCCGTTTAAGTCAAGAAAAAGGCGTTTTTACTTTATTGCAAGCTATGAAAGAATTGCCCGACAAAAAATTAAAATTAATCGGCTCCGGACCTTTACAAAAAAAGGTTAGACTTTTTATTGAGGAAAACAAGATTGATAATGTTGATTATTTGGGCGCTAAGTACGGGGAAGAGCTTTTTAATATTATGGCCAAGGCTAAATTTATAGTTGTGCCTTCTGAATGGTATGAAAATTATCCAATGGTTGTTTTGGAAGCTATGGCTTTGGGTAAACCTGTTTTGGCTTCCGGGATTGGCGGTCTTAATGATATGGTTGAAGAAAACAAAAACGGATGGTTTTTTAAATCAGCGGACAAGGTTGATTTGATGAAAAAGATCAGTCAAAATTATCATAATCCTGAGTTGTCAAAAATGGGTAAAATGGCCAGACAAACAGTTGAATTAAAAAACAGCTCCACAATCCATTATCAAGAATTAATAAAGATTTATGGTAAGGTTTTGCCCGAGAAGATCAAATTAACTTTAGGTTAAATGAAAAAAACATTATTTTTCATAATGATTTTGGTTTTGAGCGCAGGAGTTCCTCTACTGTTGCAAGGGGCGGATTTAAATCATAATCAATATCCCAAATTGGCTAATCTGTTTTTTCGTTGGGATATTACAGAATCAGAAGCTAGAGAATTGGCCAAATGGGATGTTTTGGTTGTTGACATGGAAGTGCAGACCTATTCTCCTGAGAGTTTGGAATTAATAAAAAAAATAAATCCCGATGTTAAGCTTTTGGCTTATATAGCCAGCCAAGAAATAAGAGGTGATTCCGGTGAGCTTTCCGGAACTTTGCGACAAAAACTTTATAACAAAATTTCCAATCAATGGTGGTTAAAAAATACTTCCGGCCAAAAGGTTTACTGGTGGCCGGGCAATCACATGATAAATTTAACCGCTGAGGCACCCAAGATCTCAGGTCAGAGCTGGACAACCGTTTTGCCCTCTTTTGTAAAAACCGAATTAATTGATGCCGGTTATTGGGACGGGGTTTTTTATGATAATGTTTGGGATAATTTGAATTTTATGAGTGGCAAGCAAATTGATTTGAATCAGGACGGAAACAACGAATCAATGACCGAGATCAATCAAAAATGGGAAAGCGGGATGCAAGAACTTTTGCAAAATACCAGAAATTTGCTTGGCCCGGATAAATTTATCTTGGGCAATGGAGGAGAAAAGTTTTATTCCCTGATGAACGGTTCTCTTTATGAACATTTTCCCAAAAAGGGTTGGGGAGAAATGATGGAAAAATATCGGTTTATGAATTCCCATGGTTATCAGCCGGCTTTGGGCATATTAAATTCCAATGTGGACAATACCGGCAATAAAGAAAATTATCAAAAAATGAGGTTTGGCTTGACCAGTGCTTTGTTGGATGACGGTTATTACAGTTTTGATAATGGAGATCAAACACATAGAGAAATTTGGTGGTATGATGAATACGAAGCTTATTTGGGAGAGCCGGCCGGCCGAGCTTTTGAAGTTTTTGGTAACAATAATGATTTTAAACAAGGTGTTTGGCGTCGTGATTTTAAAAACGGATTGGTAATAGTTAATTCCACAAATCAAGCCAAAAAGGTTGATTTGGGCGGAGAATATGAGAAACTGCACGGCACGCAAGATCCTTATGTCAACAACGGTTTTTTTGTGGAGGAGGTGAATCTTCCGGCCAAGGATGGACTTATTTTGCTTCGTCCGGTTGATGATATTTATCAAGCCACTTATATCAATGGCTCTTTTGCCCGGGTTTTTAACGGCTTTGGTAATGTGGCCAGAACCGGATTTTTTGCTTATAAAGAAGAGTATAAGGGAGGGTCGCAAGTCATTGAATATAATCTGCTTGGCGATGAAAAAAAGGAAATTTTGGTGGCCGGAGATAGTTTGGTGGAAATTTTCAATTCTCAAGGAGAGTTATTGCATGAGTTTTATCCGTATACAAAAAATTACAATAAAGGCATAAACATTACAGTGGGCGATTTGGACAATAACAATACTTTGGAAATAGTCACGGGTACGGAAAATGGTGGCGGACCACATATTAGAGTTTTTAATAACAAAGGGAAATTAATAAATCCCGGATTTTTTGCTTACGGACCTGAGTTTCGCGGTGGAGTAAATGTGACTATTGCCGACTTGGAAGGTGATGGCTGGTATGAAATAATTGCCGGCGCCGGTTATGGAGGCGGACCGCATGTGCGGGTTTTCGGTCTTGACGGACACTGTATAAATCCCGGTTTTTTTGCGTATGATCCGGGCTTTCGCGGAGGAGTTAATGTGGCGGCCGGAGATATAGACGGAGATGGAGTTGATGAAATTATTACCGGACCGGGTAAAGGAGGTGCTCCTCAAATTAAGGTTTTTGATAAAAACGGACAAATCAGCGGACCGACTTTTTATGCTTTTGATAAAAAGACTCAAGCCGGAGCTGAAGTGGCGGCCAGTGATATGGACGGAGATGGCAAATCAGAGATTATCGCCACTACGGCCGATGTTTTTACTTTGGCCGGTTTTGAATAATAAATCGTAAAAAATATAATTTAGTATGAAAAAAATAAATAAGTATAAACTTTATTTAAAAACATTAATCAAATATTATCTTAAAAAACAAACCAAGTCTTCGGCTGTTTTTGTCTTGTCTTTGTTTGTGTTTATCTGGATTTGTTTGATCTCCCGAGAAATAATGAGCAGCGAGGTTTTTTCGGCCGAGCGTTCGGGTTTGGTCAGACTGGGTGATGCCGGCTTGGGCTTGTTGATTTTATATATAAAACCGATATTTGTTTTTGTGGCCGGACTTTTGATAATAAAAAGCTTAAAAAAAGATCAATATGAGTAAAAAGAAAAACAAAAAAAGCCAAAAGAAATATAAGGCTAAAAAACTTAACTTGTCGGCCGAGGAAAGTGATTTGGGGAAAGTGGAAGAAGAGGTTATCCGAGCGGCCAAAAAATCAGGTAAGGATAATTTAGTAGTCAATATTTTTAGTTATCCGCATAAAAAGCTAAAAAAGCGTTGGAATATAAGGTATAAATTCAATAAAAAACATTTGATAATGGATTTGATAATCTTAGCGGGAGTTTTGGTTCTGGTCGGACTTAACATATTTTGGTTTTACGGCGGTTTTCATTATTTCGGTAATAAGTTTGAATTAAACCTGACTACGGGAAAAGACCAAGTGGCCAGTGGAGAGATTATGGATTTTTCTGTTTCTTATGCCAATAACAATAAATTTGAACTGCAAAATGTGGTCTTAAGTTTTAATTATCCTGATAATTTTCAGCTTTTGGAGTTTGAAAACAAAAGTTATAACTATGATAAAAACATTATAAAATTAGGTGACCTGGAATCCGGAGCCAACGCTCAAATGGATTTTACCGGTCGGGTGATCGGAGAATATCAAAGCGATCAGTTTGTTTCTTTGACCGCTAATTTCTTTAAAACCAATAAAAAAGGTGAACGACTTTGGGGACAATTTACTCAAAAAAGTAATTGTCGCTATAAACTTAACAATACTTATCTTGATTTAAAAGCTGATTTTCCAGAGGATTTGGTTGACGGACAAAGTTTTAATTTGCCGATAAAAATAAAAAACACCAGCTCTGACATTACCTATGAAAAAATTTATTTGGATCCGCGTTTGAGTTATGATGTGGCTTTGCAAGGAGAACGATTGGAGTATGAAAAATTGGAACCCGGAGAAGAATGGGATCTGGAAGCCAAAGCAAAAATAAATTCCAAGAAAAAAAAGCGTGATCTGAGGCTTTCCTTGTTTTGGCAAACGGAGAAGTTTAATCTTCGACAAAATACAGTTAGCCGGGAAATTGAAATAATTCGTCCTGATTTTCAAGCCTTTTATATTATCAAAGAAGACGAGTCCGTACTGCCTGAAGAACAGGTGAATTTCAGATTGGAGTATCATAATAAAGGGGAGTTTACCATTGAAAATGTAAGATTGGAATTGGTTTTGCAGGGAGAGTATTGGGATTTAAATAATTTGGCGGGAGACAAACCTGAAATAAGGGATAATGTTCTTGTTTGGACGGTAAAAACAAGACCCGAGTTGGCTTTGATTCAACCGGGAGAAAAAGGAAGTATTGATTTTCAGGTTGGCACTAAAAATTATGTGCCCGGTGAGCAAAACACTGATCTGAATTCAATTTTTTCTTATCAATATAAACTGGGTGAACAAGATGTTTTGATTGAAGGACAAACAAAAGAAATAAAACTAAGCAGTAATTTATCAGCCAGAGGTTATGCCGCTTATTTTACCAAAACCGGAGATCAATTGGGAAGAGGGCCTGTTCCTCCCAGAGTCTCTGAAGAAACTAAGTATTGGGTTTTTGTGAAATTGATTAATGATATAAATGATGTAAAAAATATAAAGGTTAGCGGAACTCTCCCTTATAATGTTAGTTGGTTGAATGAAAGTAATGTGCCGGTGGGCAATCATATTAGTTATGATCCGAAAAATAAACATGTTAATTGGAGTATTTTTGAAATTCCGGCCGGGGCTGAAAAAATCGGTTTTGCTTTTAAGGTGGGGATTGTTCCCTCCCAGTCTCAAGTTGGGATATATCCGCCCCTGTTAAAGAATTTAACTGTCAGCGGTCAAGACAAAAAAACCGGCCAAAAAATTACAAAAAATTTAGGAGCAATAACTACAAAATTGTATGATGAAAAAGGTGGTTTTTATGACGGTCCGGTAAAATAGGTTAATTTTTTAAAAGGTGTTATAAAAAGCCTCGTTTTTCGGGGTTTTTTAGCACTCTCTTGACAGGACTGCTAAGGTTTTGATAAGATTGAAAAGGATGTGATCTGTTTGTTTCCTTTATATAATAAAGACCTATGCCTTCTGACAGACAAAAAAAATTACTTCGTAAAATTATAAATAATTTTGTTAAAACGGCCGAACCCTTGTCATCCGGTTTTTTGGTGGGAAAGATTAAAAAAAGATTAAGTCCGGCTACGGTCAGAAATGAGATGGTTTCTTTGGAAAAAGAAGGTTTTATTTTTCAGCCACATACTTCGGCTGGAAGAGTACCTACGGAAAAGGCTTATCGTTATTATGTGGATAATTATTTGGATAAGGAAAAGGCTTTGACGCCTCGGGAGGGAAAAATTTTACAAGAAATCAATAATCAAAAAACGGATAACAGATTAAAAATAAAAACCTTGGCCAAGGCTATTGCCGAGTTGTCTCGCCAAGGCGTAATGGTGACTTTCGCCGAATGTGATAATTATTATACCGGTTTATCCAATATCTTTTCTCAACCGGAATTTCAAGAACCTGATTCAGTAATTAATCTTTCTTCGGTTATTGACCATTTGGACAGCAAAATAATTGATTTGGATAAAAAGGATTTGCAACAACCTGATATTTTGATAGGTCAAGAAAATCCCATAAGCGAAAATTGCAGTTTAATAGTTTTTCGCTACGAATTGGGTAAATATCGCGGAATAGTGGGATTGATCGGACCGATGCGTATGGATTATCAAAAAAATTATACTTTGGTTAAAGAATCTTTAAAATTATTAAATTAGTATGAACGATTTATTAAAAAAAGCGGAAAAATTTGCCAAGAAACATTATAAACAAAATGATGAAAAACATGGATGGGCACATGTTAAGGAAGTTTGGGAGGTGGCGGAAAAGTTAGCTGAAAATTTTCCGGAAACCGATATGGAAGTTTTAAAGCTGGCGGTGATTTTTCATGATGCGGATTATTCCGATCCGGATAAACATCACTTAAATTCAGCCGAATTGGCCAAAGGTTTTTTGCAAGAGCAGGATTATGCCAATGAAAAAATCAATAAAGTTTACCAGGTGATTTTGGATCATCGGGGTAGGTATCGTCGAGCAGAAGGAGAGGCCGAAACAATTGAAGGTCGGATAATTTATGATGCCGATAAATTTAGATGGGCTGTTTCCCCTGAATTTTATGATAAATACTATTCTTTATTTTATTTGGATGAGACCAGAAAAATGGTTGATGAATATTTAAAAAAACAAAAAGGCGATGATAAAGAACAAGACCTGAAAGTTAAATGTCGGGAATATTTATCCGGATGGAAAAGAGCTCAGGCTGATTATCAAAATCTGCAAAAAGAATTTGGCAAAAAGAAAAAAGAATATGTGCAATTTGCCAACGCCAATTTAATTATGGCGCTTTTGCCGATTATGGATAATTTTAAATCCGCTTTTAACCAAATCCCGGAGCAAGAAAAGGATAGTGCCTGGGTCACCGGATTTTCCTATATAAAAAAGCAATTGGAGGATTTTTTAAGACAAAACGGGGTGGAAAATATACCCACGGTCGGACAAAGATTTGACCCCGAACTGCATGAAGCGGTTGAAAACGATCAAGGATTTGATCAAGAAAAACAAGAAGGACTGATAATTAAGGAAATGCGTCCGGGTTATAAATTAAACAGTCGTGTAATACAAGCGGCCAAAGTAATCGTTAACAGTAAAACTTCTTAATACCGTCAACTTTTCGTTGGTAAAATAAAGTTTTAAAAATTATTTTGCCAATGGATTTTGTCGGCAACTAAATTATGTTAATTCCATGGAGACCCTTTTTGGAGCCGTTTGGAGAAATGGAAAAATTTTTTGAGGGCGGTGAAAACGCTCCGATCGGTTTTTCCCCGGCGGTGGATATTTATGAAAAAGGCAACAATGTTATTGTGGAAGCGCCTTTGCCGGGAATTGATCCGGACAAGGTGGAGATCAGCGTGGAAGACAACATTCTCAGCTTAAAAGGCAAAATGGAGAAAAAGTCCGAGGTTGAGGATAAAAATTATTATCGTCGTGAAACCCGTTCGGGCAGTTTTTCCCGCCACATTCCTTTACCGGTAAATGTCAAAGGAGATAAAGCTTCAGCGATTTTTGATGATGGCTTGCTAAAGGTTTCAGTGCCCAAAATACCGGAGAAAAAAGTCAAAAAAGTTGACATTAAAGTGAAAAAAAACAAAAAGTAAGGATTGCTTTATAAAATGTTTGTTTTTACGGCTCCTTTATGTATGAGGAGCCGGATAAAGCAAAGATTAAATCAAATAAAAAACTAATTAAAGAAGACAAGAGCATAAAAATAAGTAATTATTTTTATGTTCAAAATTCTTAAATTTATATTATGTCAAAAATTTTGGGAATTGATTTGGGAACCACCAACAGTTGTATGTCCGTAATGGAGGGCGGTCAGCCCAAAGTCTTGGAAAATCAAGAGGGAAACAGAACCACTCCTTCAGTGGTGGCCGTTTCCAAAACAGGAGAAAGATTGGTCGGACAGCCGGCTAAGCGTCAGGCGGTAACCAATCCTGCTGATACGGTTTTTTCCATTAAGCGTTTGATGGGACTTCGTTACAGCGACGATGAAGTGCAAAGAGATAAAGATACTTTGCCGTATGAAATCGTTCAAGCCGGCGAAGGTGTAAAAGTGAAAATGGGAGAAAAAGAATACACCCCGCAGGAGGTTTCAGCCATGATTTTACAAAAATTAAAAACCGATGCCGAGGAAAAGATCGGTGAAAAAATCGAAGAAGCGGTAATTACCGTTCCGGCTTATTTTAATGATTCTCAGCGTCAGGCCACCAAAGATGCCGGAGAAATCGCCGGACTTAAAGTTCGCCGTATTATCAATGAGCCAACGGCCGCGGCTTTGGCTTATGGTTTTGACAAAAAGAAAGGACAGCAAATCGCTGTTTACGATCTTGGCGGCGGAACTTTTGATATTTCCATTTTGGATGTTTCCGAAGATACGGTGGAAGTTAAATCAACCAACGGCGATACTCATTTGGGCGGAGATGATTTTGATAAAAAAATTATTGACTGGTTGATTGAGGAATTTAAATCTGAAGCTGGAGTTGATTTATCAAAAGATCAAATGGCTTTGCAAAGAGTAAAAGAAGCGGCGGAAAAAGTGAAAATTGAATTGTCTACGGCTCAGGAGTCGGAAATAAATCAACCTTTTATAGCGCAAGACAAAGAAGGTAACCCCGTTCATTTGGTTAAAAAAGTCAGTCGAGCCAAATTGGAAGAATTGGTTGGAGAGTTGATACAAAAGACTTTGGAGCCTTGTCAAAAAGCCTTGGATGATGCCGGCTATAAAGTTGAAGAAATTGAAGAAATTATCTTGGTGGGAGGAATGACCAGAATGCCCTTGGTGCAGAAAAAAGTGGAAGAGTTTTTCAAGAAAAAACCGCATATTGGAGTTAATCCCGACGAAGTGGTGGCCATGGGCGCTGCTGTTCAAGCCGGGGTTTTGCAGGGAGATGTAAAAGATGTGCTTTTGCTTGATGTGACTCCTTTGTCTCTGGGTTTGGAGACTCTTGGCGGAGTGATGACCAAATTGATTGAAAAAAATACCACTATTCCGGCTTCCAAAACTCAGGTTTTCTCCACAGCTGCGGATAATCAGTCAACCGTGGAAATCCATGTTCTTCAAGGTGAAAGAGAAATGGCCACGGACAACAAAACCTTGGGTCGGTTTATTTTGGACGGAATTCCACCGGCTCCAAGAGGCGTGCCTCAGGTTGAAGTAAAATTTGATATTGACGCTAACGGTATTTTAAATGTTTCAGCCAAGGATAAAGGCACGGGCAAAGAGCAGAAAATCACCATTACCGCTTCTTCCGGTCTTAGCAAAGAAGAAGTGGAAAAAATGACTCAAGAAGCCGAGGCCAATGCTGAGGAAGACAAGAAAAAGAAAGAGGCTATTGAGATTAAGAATCAGGCTGATACTGTTTGCTACACCAATGAAAAGATGATGAAAGAATCCGGTGATAAAATCCCTGAAGAAGTTAAAAAGGATTTAAGCGCCAAAGTGGAAGAGCTTAAAAAGATCAAAGACGGTGACGATATTGAAGATATTAAAAAGAAATTGGAAGAAATCAATCAAATTGCCATGAAAGCCGGCGAAGCTGTTTATAAAAATCAGCAACAGGCGCAAGGCGGAGCTCAGCAGACTCAGGGGCAAGAGCAAGCATCGGAAAACAAAAAGCCGGACAATGAAAAAGAAAATTCTGACCAAGATAAAACTCAGGATGCTGATTTTGAAGAGAAAAAATAATCACAAAGAAATATATGTCATGCTGAGCTTGCCGAAGCACGGCATATATTTCTTTTAAATAGTTCCATAAAAACCTATTACACATATATTATTGAATGCTCAGATGGAAGTTTTTATACTGGGATGACAAATGATTTAGAAGCTCGTTTGTCTGGTCATCAGATAGGACTGAACAAAACAAGTTACACTTACAAAAAAGGCCTGTTAAGTTAGTTTATTCTCAAGAATTTTATGATGTTAATGAAGCGATTGCTTTGGAAAAACAAATTAAAGGTTGGTCTAGGCGTAAAAATATTGCCTTGGTAAAAGGGCGAATTGATGATTTAATTGCTATTTCAAACGAAAAAAATAATAAAAAAATTATGTCATCTTGAGTTTACCCCGCCTTGGCGGGGTTTACCGGAGTAGGGTATAATTTTTTTAAGTTGATTTAATAATTGTCGTACTTCGGCAGGCTCAGTATGACAATTGTTTGTTGTTAGTTTTATTTAAAAACAAAAGAGCCCAATCTGATTGTAGATTGGACTCTGTTGGAAATTATTTCCAACTTTTGGGCACATAGGCTATTTCGGTTGTGGCACCGAAACTGCCCATGATGATTTGCCGGCTGAAATCTACCCAAAAGCGATGATACCCCGTTGTCATTCGTTTGCCTGACGGGTCAACCAGGTATTTCAAGGCACCATCCTGTTCTATGGTAAAACCCTGACCGGCGAATCTGAGCACAGTTTGCTCAGCCAGTTTTTTCTGTCTTTCCATTTGATCTGCCCCTGAATTTCGATTGAAAACTGGCTTCGTGCCGATCTTACAGCGCAGGTGAACAACTTCTGACATGGCTCCAAGTTTTCCCATGAGATGATCTGGGGCATCCTCATTCCAGTAGAGCCTATGATGACCGCCGGTCAGCTTCTTGCTGGCCTTGCCGTTCTCACCGATCGTGACCACGTAGATCAGTGAGCCGCGGCGGTTCAGATCGTAGTGGATCGTATCAAGATTTTGAAGGTAATTAATGACTTCCTTGTGTTCGGTGCGCCAGTCGTAGGTGTGTGGTGAAGAGCTTTGAGAATAGGTCTGGACATCACTTTGTTGAGTTGAAGGTGACTGTTCTTCATTATTGTTTGAAAAAAAGAGGAACAAGATCAGAGCCAGAGAGGCTGCGAGTATTAACCAACTGCAGAACCTTTGAGCAAAACGGACTCTCGTTTTCTTTCTCTGCTCAATCCCGGGTCCATGATTGAATTGCGTCATTTTTTTCTCCTTGGTTTGTTAGACAAAAGAACTATGAACGATAATTATATCATAGAAAGTTGAA
>Ga0102938_10002155_pt1 | contig 14957 bp, 9 predicted proteins | sample SalPonR2_B_D2_MG_FD_84516 | JGI IMG/M metagenome (GOLD analysis project Ga0102938, IMG submission 84516) | Salt pond soil microbial communities from South San Francisco under conditions of wetland restoration - Salt Pond MetaG R2_B_D2_MG | ecosystem: Environmental > Aquatic > Marine > Intertidal...
CAGACCAGCAGCTCGACGAGGAAGCCGGGCCGGTCGAACATCTCCACGACGTTCACCGCCACCACGATGTAGAGCGGCAGCCCGACGAGGAGGATCAGGAGCGAAAGCCGTTTGCGGGTTTTGTACGTGAGGGACATCAGTCGGCGAAAGGGTCTGTCACAAGGATCGTGTCATCGCGTTCGGGAGAGGTGGACAGTAGCGCGACCGGGCACCGGATCAATTCCTCGATCCGCCGGACGTATTTCACCGCCTCGCCCGGCAGGTCGGCCCAGCTTCGCGCCCCGGCCGTGGACTCCGACCAGCCCGGCATGGTCTCGTAGACTGGCGTCACCCGCGCCTGCCGCTCGGACGCGGTGGGAAGGTAGTCGAGCCTCTCGCCGTCAAGATCGTAGCCGGTGCAGATCTTGAGCTCTTCGAACCCGTCGAGCACGTCGAGCTTGGTCAGCGCGATCCCCGTCACGCCCGATGTCGCGCAGGTCTGCCGGACGAGCACCGCGTCGAACCAGCCGCAGCGGCGCTTGCGCCCCGTCGTCGTGCCGAACTCGTGTCCCCGCTCGCCCAGCCGCTGACCGTTGTCGTCATGCAGTTCGGTCGGGAACGGGCCCTCGCCCACCCGGGTGGTGTACGCCTTCACGATCCCCAGGACGAAATCGATCGCGCCGGGACCGATCCCGGTCCCGGTCGCCGCCTGACCGGCGATGACGTTCGACGACGTCACGAACGGATATGTTCCGAAATCGATGTCGAGAAGCGCCCCCTGCGCGCCTTCGAAGAGGATGCGCTTGCCGGCCTTGCGCGCCTCCGTCAGCACCTTCCACGCCGGGGCCGCATAGCTCAGGATCTCGGGCGCGACCTCGCGCAGCCGCCTCAGAACGTCCGCCCGATCCACCGGCGCGAGCCCCAGGCCCGACCGCAGCGCGTCGTGATGCACCAGCGCGCGATCCACGCGGCGTTCGAGCGTGGCATCGTCGGCGAGATCGGCCACGCGCACCGCGCGCCGCCCGACCTTGTCCTCGTAGGCCGGCCCGATTCCGCGCCCCGTGGTGCCGATCTTCGCCACCGCGTTCTGGCTTTCCCGCGCCCGGTCGAGTTCTCCGTGGAACGGCAGAATCAGCGGCGTGTTCTCCGCGATCATCAGCGTGTCGGGGGTGATCTCCACGCCTTGCGCGCGGATGCTCGCGATCTCGCCGATGAGATGCCAGGGATCGAGCACGACGCCGTTGCCGATGACCGACAGCTTTCCGCCCCGCACGACACCGGAGGGCAGCGCGTGGAGCTTGTAGATCTCGCCGTCGATGACGAGCGTGTGCCCCGCGTTGTGGCCGCCCTGGAAGCGGCAGATCACGTCGGCCCGTTCCGAAAGCCAGTCGACGATCTTGCCCTTGCCCTCGTCGCCCCATTGGGCGCCGACCACCACCACGTTCGCCATGCCGGCCCTCCCGGATGAAACCCGCGCCGATATATCGGGACGCCGCGACGAGCGAAACCGGAAAAGCCCGCGACCGCCGCGCGGGTCGGGAGCGCTCCGCCGCCGTCTCGCCTCGCCGGCTTTCCCGGCGGCGTCCAGCCTGAATGAGACCGGCGCGGCAGGCGCGCGTCGAGCTGACGGCCCGCCGAGGCTTGCGGCGGGAGCCCCGAGCGAATAAGTAGCCCGCCAACAGCGACCGAAGGCCCGCCAATGGAAAACGTCGTCCTCATCGTCCACCTTATCCTCGCGCTCTGCCTGATCGGCGTCGTGCTCCTGCAGCGCTCCGAGGGGGGCGGGCTCGGCATGGGCGGCGGTGGCGGCGGCGCGGTCTCGTCTCGCGGGGCGGCCACCGCGCTCGGCAAGCTGACCTGGGCGTTCGCGATCGCCTTCATCGCGACCTCGATGACGCTCACGATCTTCGCCGCGCAGAATTCGGCCGACACGTCGGTGCTCGACCGCCTTGGCGTCGAGCAGCCGGCCGCCGGCGAACCCGATCCCCTCCTGCCGCCGGCGGAGGAGCTTCTGCCGCCGACCACGGGCGACGGCCCGGCACTGCCCCCCGCGCTCGACCAGTAGGCTCGTGACGTCCGTCCTCGGCAGGATCGACGCCGCCGCCGGGGACCTCTTCGCCCGCCTCGGGCGCAGCGTGCCGGGCGCCATGCTCGTCATCGCGGTCGTCGCGGCCGTCTTCCTGATCCCCGGCCAGGACGCTCTGCCACTGACCGACCGCGACGAGGCACGCTATGTTCTCGCCTCCAAGCAGATGCTCGAGACCGGCGACTACATCGAGCCGCGCAACCTCGACGGACCGCGCTGGAAGAAGCCGGCCGGCATCTACTGGCTTCAGTCCGCTGCCGCCACGCTGAGCGGCCAGGGCGCCGACGCGCCGCTCTGGGTCTACCGGCTGCCCTCGTCGCTGGGTATTCTCGCGGCGGCGCTCCTGACGCTCTGGGCGTTCCGTCCGCTCACGGGTCCGGGGCCCGCGGCGATCGCCGGCCTCGTCGTGGCCAGCAGCGTCGTCACCGCCGCGGAAGGCCACATCGCCAAGACCGACGCCGCGCTGCTCGCCGTCATCGTGCTCGCGCAGGGGGCGCTCGTGCGCTGCCTCGACCGGATTCCGGAGCTGGGGTTCGGCTGGCCCCACGCGCTGTTCTGGACGGCGCTCGCCGGCGGCGTGCTCATCAAGGGGCCGATCATCCTGATCGTCGTTGTCGGCACGCTCCTTTGGCTCACGGTCTTCGAGCTCTCCCTCGACGACATTCGCCGCACGAGGCCATGGCCGGGGCTCCTCCTCTTCGCGGTGCTGACGCTTCCGTGGTTCCTGGCCATCGGGGTCGCCACCGACTGGGGGTTCTACGCCGAGGCCGTCGGCCGCGACCTCCTCGGCAAGATCGACGGCGCGGCCGAGGGGCACACCGGCCCGCCGGGCTACTACCTCATGACGATCTGGATCACCTTCTGGCCCTGGACGCCGCTCGCCCTGCTCGCCGTTCCGCTGGCATGGGCGCAACGGCGCAGCGACACGCTCCGCTTCCTTGCGGGATGGATCATCCCGACCTGGGCCGTCTTCGCCGTCGCGACGACGAAGCTGCCGCACTACGTGATGCCGGTGCTTCCGGCGGTGGGCGCGTTGATCGGCCTGTGGCTTCTGGCGCCGGAGGGGCGCGCGCGTCCGGTCCTGCAATGGCTCGCCGCGGCGTTGTTCCTCCTCGGGGCGCTCCTTCTTGCCGGGCTCGTCGTGGGCGGGCCGCTCTGGTTCGAGGGCCGGATCTTCCCGATGGCGCTCGGCCTCGCGGTCCTCGGGCTGATCGCCGCGATCCTCGGCGCGTTCGCGCTCGGGCAGGGCCTGCCTCGCGCCGCCGCGGTTTTCGGTGTCCTCGCCGGCGCGGTTCTCCTGCCCGCCCTCCTGCGCGAAACCCTCCCCCGGCTCGAGAGCCTTTTCCTGAGCCCCCGGATGGCCGCCCTCGACGCGGCCTTCGACGACTGCGTCGACCGCCCGGTCGTCGCCACGGGCTACGAGGAACTGAGCCTCGCCTTCCTGACCGGCACGGACACCGTCTTCGGGCCGCCCGAACGGGCGGTGTCCGTTCTGGCCTCCGGCGAGCCCGGCTGGCGCGTCTTCGCGCCGCTCGGTGACGAGGCGGCGCTCGAGGCGCTCGCAGGGGCGGATCTGGACGCGATCGCGACGATCCGGGGCATCAACTACAACGCCGGGCCCGGAACGGTCGGCTTCGGGCTCTTCGCGCGCGCGGACGACACGAGCCTGGACGCCTGCCTGTCCAAGTGACGCCGCGACACTTCGCGTAGCTCGCGGCGCGAAACCACATCATCTTGCGCTCGGCGTCTTGTTCCCCGCCACCGAATCCGGTTACTGTCAAATCCCGTGAAGATGCAGCGTCGGGACCGGCGTGCAGGACTGTCGAGCTCGCGGAGACAAGCACACCAATGGCGCGTTTCGTATTCATCACCGGCGGTGTGGTCTCGTCGCTTGGCAAGGGCCTCGCGTCGGCGGCTCTGGGGGGGCTGTTGCAGGCGCGGGGCTTCTCGGTGCGCCTGCGAAAGCTCGACCCCTACCTCAACGTCGATCCCGGCACGATGAGCCCGTTCGAGCACGGCGAGGTCTTCGTGACCGACGACGGCGCGGAAACCGACCTCGACCTCGGCCATTACGAGCGCTTCACCGGCGTGCCCGCCCGCGCGACCGATTCGATCTCCTCGGGGCGGATCTACACCAACGTGCTCGAGAAGGAGCGGCGCGGCGACTACCTCGGCAAGACGATCCAGGTGATTCCGCACGTCACCAACGAGATCAAGGACTTCATCCGCATCGGCGAGGACGAGGTCGATTTCATGCTCTGCGAGATCGGCGGCACGGTGGGCGACATCGAGGGCCTGCCGTTCTTCGAGGCGATCCGCCAGTTCGGCCAGGACAAGCCGCGCGGGCAGTGCATCTTCATGCACCTGACCCTGCTGCCTTACATCGCGGCGAGCGGCGAGTTGAAGACGAAACCCACCCAGCACTCGGTGAAGGAACTTCGTTCGATCGGCATCGCGCCCGACATCCTCGTCTGCCGCTCCGAGCACCCGATCCCGCAGAAGGAGCGCGAGAAGCTCGCGCTGTTCTGCAACGTCCGCCCCGACAGCGTGATCGCCGCCTACGACCTGAAGTCGATCTACGAAGCGCCCCTTGCCTACCACCGCGAGGGGCTTGACCAGGCAGTGCTCGACGCCTTCCAGATCAGCCCCGCGCCAAAGCCCGACCTGTCCCGCTGGGAGGACGTCTACGACCGCATCTTCCATGCCGAGGGCGAGGTGAAGGTCGCCATCGTCGGCAAGTACACCCAGCTCGAGGACGCCTACAAATCCATCGCCGAGGCGCTGACCCACGGCGGCATGGCGAACCGGGTGAAGGTGACGTCCGAATGGATCGACGCCGAAATCTTCGAGCGCGAGGACCCCGCGCCATACCTCGAAGGCTTCCACGCGATCCTCGTCCCGGGCGGCTTCGGCGAGCGCGGCACAGAAGGCAAGATCCGCGCGGCGCAGTTCGCGCGCGAGCGGAAGATCCCCTATCTCGGCATCTGCCTCGGCATGCAGATGGCGGTGATCGAGGCGGCGCGGAACCTCGTGCGGATCAACGACGCAGGGTCCGAGGAATTCGACCACGAGGCGGGCAAGCGCCGCTTCACGCCGGTGGTCTATCACCTCAAGGAGTGGGTGCAGGGCAACCGGACCGTCGCGCGGAAGGTCGAGGACGACAAGGGCGGCACCATGCGGCTCGGCGGATACACTGCGCATCTGAAGGATGGCAGCCGCGTCGCGGAGATCTACGGCTCCAACACCATCGAAGAGCGCCACCGCCACCGCTACGAGGTGGACGTCAAGTATCGCGACCAGCTCGAGGCGGCGGGTCTCTGCTTCTCCGGCATGTCTCCCGACGGGCGCCTGCCCGAGATTGTCGAGGTCGCCGATCATCCCTGGTTCATCGGCGTGCAGTTTCATCCCGAGCTCAAGTCGAAGCCCTTCGCACCCCATCCGCTCTTCGCCGATTTCGTCCGCGCGGCGAAGGAGATCGAGCGACTGGTCTAGCGCGGTTCGCGGGCACGCCGGAAAAACGACAGCCGGGTCTTGTCTCTGCTGCGAAGAAACCGCCGGGACGCGTCCAAGAGTTGCGCCCCGCCGTCCGCAACACAGTGTTTCGGGCTTCAAGACAAACCAAATGTGACACCAATGTTGTCGACGCCGTGGCGCTGCCGGCCGTCCTTTGTCGCGATGTATCGACCGGAAACACCCGACATTCCTCGTTTCGGCGGCGCTTTTCGGCTCATTGTCCACGTCTTGCGACCAGCGTCACATCCTCGTCAAAATCGGCGGGACAGGGGGCTGCATGAAAGGGTCACGGTTGCGAATAATTCCGCCCGACTGATGCCAAGGTCGGCCCGCACAACGAAACCCGTAGCGGGCACGGAGCGTTCCCCGTGTCTGTGTACGAGTGGTAACGGTGGGCGGCCGGGGTTCCGTAAGGGCTCCGGCCGTTTCCGTCGAAGCGCCTGATTTCGCATAAATTTCCGCTTGCGTGTTGCACCCTGCCTGTTGCGTCAGGGGTTGACCATCGCCGCCGAACCGGGCCACGCTCAGATTTGGCCGCATCATAAGCGGCCGAAGTCCAGGAGGAATATGAATGAAATCTTACATTGCCGGCGCAGTCGCCGCCATGTCGCTCCTCGCAGGGGGCGCGGCAACGGCACAGGAACAGAGCTTCATTGCCATCGGCACGGGCGGCGTGACCGGGGTCTACTATCCCACCGGCGGCGCCATCTGCCGCCTCGTCAATCGGAACCGCGCCGAACATGGCATCCGGTGCGGCGTGGAGTCGACCGGCGGCTCGATCTTCAACATCAACGCGATCCGCGGTGGCGAACTTGAATTCGGCGTCGCCCAGTCCGACTGGCAGTTCCACGCCTACAACGGCTCGTCCCGCTTCGAGGAGCAGGGCGCCTTCGAGGATCTTCGCGCCGTCTTCTCGGTGCACCCGGAGCCGTTCACGGTCGTCGCGCGTGCCGATGCCGGGATCGAAAGCTTCGAGGATCTTCAGGGCAAGCGCGTCAATGTCGGCAACCCGGGCTCCGGCCAGCGCGGCACGATGGAAGTCGTGATGGACGCGATGGGCTGGAGCATGGACGACTTCGCCCTCGCCTCCGAGCTCCAGGCGGCCGAACAGTCGCAGGCGCTCTGCGACAACAACATCGACGCGATGGTCTACACCGTTGGCCACCCTTCCGGCTCCATCCAGGAAGCCACGACCGCCTGCGACGCGGTGCTCGTCGAGGTCTGGAACGACGAGATCGAGCAGCTGGTCGGTGACCGCCCCTACTACCGCCAGGCGACGATCCCGGGCGGCATGTATCGCGGCAATGACGAGGATACGACGACCTTCGGTGTCGGCGCGACCTTCGTGACTTCGGCCGATGTGCCCGACGACGTTGTCTACGAGGTCGTCAAGGCCGTTTTCGAGAACTTCGACCAGTTCAAGGGCCTCCATCCCGCCTTCGCGAATCTCGAGAAGGAAGAGATGGTGAGCGACGGTCTCTCAGCGCCGCTTCACGCCGGCGCCGAGCGCTACTACCAGGAAGCCGGCCTCCTCGAGTGACGGCTGCAGACGCATGATGCGAGGGGGCGGCCACCGCCCCCTCGACCCCTTCCGCCGGGCAGGCGGACACCATGAAAACCGAACAGGGGACGGGGCATGACAGAAGAGCCCGATCGCCGCGAGGGACGACAGTTCTCCGACGAGGAACTGCAGGATCTCGTCGCCAGCACCGATTCCGGCGCACGCAGTCCGACGAACCGCGCGGTGGCGCTCCTGATCGCCGGCACGGCGCTCGCCTGGTCGCTGTTCCAGCTCTGGATCGCGCAGCCGCAACTCTGGTTCGGCGCATACCTGCCTGTCCTGAACTCGTCCCAGACCCGTCCCATCCACCTGATGTTCGCGATCTTCCTCGCGTTCCTCGCCTATCCGGCCTTCAAGCGCTCCCCGCGCCACCACGTGCCCCTCGCCGACTGGACCCTCGCGCTCGTCGGCGCCTTCACCTGCTTTTACATCTTCTGGTTCTCCGACACCCTCGCGATGACGGCGCGTTCGGGCCTGCCCACCCAGTTCCAGGTCGTCCTCGGCGCCATCGGCCTCGTCGTCCTTCTGGAGGCCTCCCGCCGCGCGCTCGGCCCCGCGCTGACCATCGTCGGATCGCTGTTTCTCGCCTACGCGTGGTTCGGGACGGGCTGGCTGATCCCGGACCTCATCGAGCATGAGGGCCTGTCCTTCACCGCGCTGATCAACGCCCAGTGGCTCGACACCGCCGGCGTCTTCGGCATCCCGCTCGGCGTCTCGACGGCCTTCGTGTTCCTCTTCGTGCTCTTCGGCTCGCTTCTCGACAAGGCCGGCGCCGGCAACTACTTCATCAAGCTCGCCTTCGCGGGCCTCGGCCACCTCCGGGGCGGCCCCGCCAAGGCGGCGGTCGTGGGCTCCGCCATGACCGGCCTGATCTCGGGCTCGTCCATCGCCAACGTGGTGACGACGGGCACCTTCACGATCCCGCTCATGAAGCGGGTGGGCTTCACCGCCGAACAGGCCGGATCGGTCGAGGTCGCCTCCTCCGTCAACGGCCAGATCATGCCGCCCGTCATGGGCGCGGCCGCCTTCCTGATGGTGGAGTTCATCGGGATCTCCTATCTGGAGGTCATCAAGCACGCCTTCATCCCGGCGGTGATCTCCTACATCGCGCTCGTCTACATCGTGCATCTGGAGGCGCTGAAGAAGGACATGCCCGCCCTCGGCAAGGCCAAGTCCTTCCCGGGCATGATCCTCAGGTTCTTTGTCGGCTTCGCCATCGCGGGGGCGGGCTTCACGGCCCTGATCTACGCGATGAACGGCCTCGAGGCCATGTTGCCGTCGCTGGCCGCACCAATCTCGATGGCGCTGCTTCTCGCCGTCTATGTCGGCCTCGTGGCCATCGCCGCGCGGCGCCCCGACCTCGAGGTCGACGACCCGAACGATCCCGAAATCAGGATCCCCACCGTGGCCGAGGTCTATGCCACCGGCCTGCACTACGTCCTGCCGATCCTCGTCCTCGTCTGGTTCCTGATGGTCGAGCGGCAGAGCCCCGCGAAATCGGCCTTCTACGCGACTTCGCTCATGCTGTTCATCATCGTCACTCAGAAGCCGCTCAAGACCCTCTTCCGTGGCCGTGGCGGCGAATTCGGCGCGCAGGTCGCCGAAGGAGCCCGCGACCTCGTCGACGGCCTCATCGCGGGCGCGCGCAACATGATCGGCATCGGCGTCGCCACGGCGGCGGCGGGCATCATCGTCGCGACCGTCACGAAGACGCCGATCGGCACCGAACTCGCCGGCCTCGTCGAGCAGCTTTCGGGCGGGATCCTGTTCTTGATGCTCGTCTTCGTGGGGCTCTTCTCGCTGATCCTCGGGATGGGTCTGCCCACGACGGCGAACTACATCGTCGTCTCCTCGCTGATGGCCTCGGTCGTGGTGACGCTGGGCGCGCAGGAGGGGCTGATCGTGCCGCTCATCGCGGCGCACCTCTTCGTCTTCTACTTCGGCATCATGGCGGACGTGACGCCGCCCGTGGGCCTTGCCTCCTTCGCCGCCGCGGCGGTATCGGGCGGCGATCCGATCAAGACGGGTTTCACCGCCTTCTTCTATTCGCTCCGCACCGTCGCCCTGCCCTTCCTCTTCATCTACAATCCGACGCTCATCCTCTACGGTGTCGATCTCGGAACGACGGCGGGCATCCTGCAGGCGATCTTCGTCTTCGTGGTGGCCACCTTCGCGATGCTCCTCTTCGCCGCCGCGACGCAGGGCTACTTCTTCGCGAAATCCCGCCTCCACGAAAGCGCGGCGCTCCTCGTCGTCGCCTTCACGCTCTTCGTGCCGAACGTCTGGCTCGACATGGTCCAGCCCCGGTTCGACCAGATCGCGCCAGCCGACTTCGAGGAAACCGTCGCCGTGGCCGCACCCGGAGACCGTCTTCGCCTCCTGGTGCGCGGCCCCGATTTCAACACGATGCAGATGACCGAAACGACCGTGGTTCTCGACATCGAGGGCGAACGCGGCGCGGCCGAGCGCATCGCCGCCTCCGGCCTCCTGCTTTATCCGGAGGGCGAGACGGTCCGCCTCGACGAACCGATGTTCGGCACGCCTCTCGCCGAGACGCTCTCGAATTTCGACTTCTACGCCGATACGCCCGTGGAACTCGCCGCCGTGCAGGCCCCGGCCGACCGGCTGCCCGCGCAGGTCTTCTACATTCCCGCGCTTCTGCTATTGGGGCTCGTGATCCTGCTGCAGAAGCGGCGACAGACCAAACCGGCCTTCTGAGGAGGCGCCCCTTGTTCAAATCCATCCTCCTGCCCATCGACCTCTCGGCCGAGCCAAGCTGGAAGAAGGCCGCGCCGCTCGCGGTCAAGATGGCCCGCGACGACGGCATCCCGCTCCACGTCGCGACAGTCCTGCCGGACTTCGGATCGGCCTGGGTCGGCAGCTACTTTCAGGCCGGCTTCGAGGAGAAGGCGCTCCACGCGACCGGCGAGGCGCTGTCACAGTGGGTCGCCCAGCACGTTCTCGATGGCGTGGAGGTCCACCCGCACGTCCTTCACGGCCGTGTCTACGACGAGATCATCCGCGCCGCGGACAGGCTCGGCGTCGACGCCATCGTGATGGGCTCGCATCGCCCTGAGCTCTCCGACTACCTGCTCGGCCCGAACGCCGCCCGCGTGGTGCGGCACGCCAGGCAGTCCGTCTTCGTCGTGCGCGGGGACTGATCGTGGCCGGCCATGTCTTCGGAAGAGGCGGAACGCCCCTGCCCACCGCAGTCGCGGGCGACGGCTGCTACATCGTCGATGCCGACGGCCGCCGCTACCTCGACGGCTCCGGCGGGGCCGCCGTCTCCTGCCTCGGCCATTCCGACGCGGAGGTGCGCGCCGCGATCCACGCGCAGCTGGATCGGATCGCCTTCGCGCACACTGGTTTCTTCACCTCCGAGCCCGCCGAGGACCTCGCAGACCTGCTGATCGAACAGGCCCCGGAGGGCATCGACCGCGTCTATCTCCTGTCGGGCGGGTCAGAAGCCGTCGAAGCGGCGATCAAGCTCGCCCGCCAGTATTTCCTCGAGACCGGAGAGTCGCAGCGCCACCGCCTGATCGCGCGGCGGCAGAGTTACCACGGCAACACGCTTGGCGCGCTCGCCGCCGGCGGCAACGCGTGGCGGCGCGAAAAATACGCGCCACTCCTCGTCGAGACGCACCACATCTCGCCGTGCTACGAATACCGCGGCCGATGCGACGACGAGAGCGCCGAGGACTACGGTCTGCGCGTCGCCGACGAGCTCGAGGCCGAGATCCTCCGCCTCGGCCCCGAAACCGTCATGGCCTTCATCGCCGAGCCCGTCGTCGGCGCGACCGCGGGCGCCGTTCCGCCCGTGCCGGGCTATTTCAAGCGCGTCCGCGAGATCTGCGACCGCCACGGCGTCCTCCTGATCCTCGACGAGGTGATGTGCGGCATGGGACGCACCGGCAGCTTCTTCGCCTGCGAACAGGACGGCATCGCCCCCGACATCGTCACCGTCGCCAAGGGCCTCGGCGCGGGCTACGCGCCGATCGGGGCAATGCTCTGCACCGGAGCGATTCATGATGCCATCGCCCAAGGCTCGGGGTCGTTCCAGCACGGCCACACCTACCACGGCCACCCGCTCGCCGCCGCGGCGGGCCGCGCCGTCGTCACCGCGATCCGCGACAGGGGCCTCGTGCCCCGCGTCACGCGGATGGGCGAGGTACTCGACAGCCGCCTGCGCGCCGCCTTCGGCCAGCACGCCCATGTCGGAGATATCCGCGGCCGCGGCCTCTTCCGCGCGATCGAACTCGTCGAGGACCGCGAGACCAAGGCGCCCTTCGATCCCGCCCGCAAGCTCGCCGCCCGGATCAAGGCGGCAGCCATGGACGCCGGTCTGGTCGTCTACCCGGCCAGCGGCACCGTCGACGGCAAGCACGGCGATCACGTCCTGATCGCCCCGCCCTTCATCATCGAGGAGCCGCAGGTCGACGAGCTGGCGGAGAAGCTCGGCCTGGCGATCGAACGAGCTTTGAGCTAGAGCCTGTCGCAGTTAATTGGCCTCCTGGCCGGCTGCCGTGAAGTAGTTGTAGCATTCCTCTTCTGAGAACAGGTCGCAGACCTGTCCAACGGCAGCCCAAAGTTGGTCGTAGGTTCGGGCGGCCGCTTTCCTGATCAATGCTTTGAGCTTTGAAAACGCCATTTCTATGGGGTTCAGGTCGGGGCTGTAGGGGTTGGAGGGATTAGAAAAGGCGCCGGTGGGGCGTTTTCTCCGAACAACGGAAAAGGAACCAGGCGCCGATGGCGCGCAGGGCCGCTGCTGCAGCGGGAGCCTTGTGGCTCGACAGATTGTCGAGGATGACCACGTCGCCCTCGGGCAATTTCGGCAAGTCATGTCGTTTTCTCTCGGCAAGAACATTGGAAGTGGACCGAACCACCATGATGCCGCGCTCGTCGCCGACTTCGAGGACATCGACGCGTTTCGCCGCTACGTCGGCAGCGAAAAGCACAAGGCTTATGTCGAGGATCATGCGCGGCACGTGACCGCAAAGCTTGCCGCAATCCAGCACGAGATGTGAGGCGAACGGCGAGTTCCGGCTATCGGAACTGGGCGTCCGGCAAGCTCTTCCAAGCTCCCACGTGACGGCCGCTGAGGGCTCGGAGCAGCCTTGCGGCGGCGCCGCGCATCGAGTTCAAACAACCGTCCGAAAGCGGCCATCCGTGACACGCCGAGGTGTGACCCTTTTCAGCAGATTAGCCCCATAGCTGGACATTCCCCTGCCGAAAGCGGCCGGTTGGCCAACCGGGGCGGAACGACGGCCCTGAGCCCTTTCCGGAAACGAGTCGGGCCTCAGCAAGATAGCGGAAGGATACCCGGCCCCGCGTCTTCGGACGGGGTTGGCCGACGGCTGCGCTTTAGCCACGCTGCCCGGTGTGAGGCAATTTTCGCCTTTTCGCGAGTTCCGCCGCATCGCGCTATCGAAAGAGAAAGCGACTCCGATCCCATTCTTATCGCGTGGGAAGAAACCGCTCGACCTCCATCTTCCGTTTTCGTACCGCTTCCGCTTTTAGAGGCCCATAGCCCCGCATCTCCATGGGCGCCGCGAGGATGCAGCGGGCGTTGTCCGGGTTCAGGTTCGAGATGCGGGCGGCAAGCCGAGCTAGCACGTCCTGGTACCAGCCGATCAGCGCCACCTCTTCACGCCTTTCTTTAATGTAGCCGAAGGGGTCGAGCGCGGTGCCGCGAAGGCGGCGCATGCGGGCCAGCGTCTTCAGGACGGGCGTCATCCAGGAGCCGAAGCGTCGCTTCGCCGGACGGCCGCGCGAATCCTTGCCGAGGGACAGAAGCGGAGGGGCCATGTGGTAGTGCACCTTGAACCCCTCCTCGAACTCGTCCGCCAGCGTTCCCGCGAACCCCATTTCGGTATGGAGCCGCGCGACCTCGTACTCGTCCTTTACTGCCATCAGCTTGAATAGCGATTTCGCGGCAAGGCCCGTCATCTCGTCAGCCAGCGCTGGGTCCAGATCGCCGGGCAGCGCGGCGCGGAAGCGGTCCAGCGTGGCGCGGTAACGCGCGGCGTAGGCGGCATCCTGGTAGTCCGTGAGGAACTCGGCGCGGTGCTCGATCAGCGCCCTCAGACTTCGGGGCTCCTGCGGCCGCGCGGGGTGGGGCAGCGCGTCGGGCTTCTCCGCCAGCACGCGGCCGAGGTCGAAGGCGCGGCGGTTCTTCTCCACCGCCACGCCGTTAAGCAGGATCGCCTGTTTCAGCGCGGTGTTCGGCACCGGCACAAGCCCCTTCTGCCAGGCGAAGCCCAGCATCATGACATTCGCGAAGACGCTGTCGCCCATCGCGGCTTCGGCCATGGCGTTGGCGTCGACGCCCCAGAGGTTCTCCGCCCCCACCGCCTGCCGGATCACGGCCTCGCGCTCGTCGGGTCGGAGCGTCGCGTCGCGGTCGAGCACCAGGTCGCCCGTAGGCATCTCGGCCCGGTTCAGCACCATCTTCGTGTCGCGCCGGTAGTGTTGCGACGCCTTGGCGGCCGAGGACACGACGATGTCGCAGCCGATCACCGCGTCGGCGGAGCCGCGGTCGATGCGCACCTGGTTGATGCCGGCGGGGGTCGCTGCGAGGCGGACACAGCTCAACACCGTGCCGAACTTCTGCGCGAAGCCGGTGAAGTCCAGCACGCTCGCCCCCTTGCCCTCCAGATGCGCGGCCATGGTGACGAGCGCGCCCACCGTGACGACGCCGGTGCCGCCCACGCCGGTCACGAGCAGGTCGAAGGGTTCGGCGAGGTCCGGCAGATCCGGGGCGGGCAGGTCCGCGACCATCGCGGCGATGTCGAGGTCGGCGCCGGTCTTCTTCTTCCGCGTCGCACCCTCCACCGTCACGAAGCTGGGGCAGAACCCCTCCAGACAGGAGAAATCCTTGTTGCAGCTGGACAGGTTGATCTTGCGCTTCCGCCCGAACTCCGTCTCCAGCGGCTCCACCGACAGGCAGTTCGACGCGACCGAGCAGTCGCCGCACCCCTCGCAGACGAGAGGGTTGATGACGGCAAAGCGTTTCGGGTCCTCGGCGAGTCCCCGCTTTCGGCGGCGGCGCTTTTCGGTGGCGCAGGTCTGCTCGTAGATCAGGACAGAGACGCCCTCCACCTCCCTCAGTTCCCGCTGGACCGCGTCGAGCGCGGTGCGGGCATGGAGCGTCGTGCCCCGCGGGAAGTCGGAGAGTCGGAATTTCTCCGGCGCGTCCGAAACCACGGCGATCCGCTCCACCCCTTCGGCACGGCAGCTCTGCGCGATGTTCTGAACGCTGATCGGGCCGTCCACGGGCTGGCCGCCGGTCATGGCGACGGCGTCGTTGTAGAGGATCTTGAAGGTTATGTTGGTACTCGCCGCAACCGCCTGGCGCACGGCCAGCGAGCCCGAGTGGTACCAGGTTCCCTCGCCGATGTTCTGGAAGATGTGCCGGCCGCCGTTGAACTTCGAAGCCACCACCCATTGCACGCCCTCGCCGCCCATCTGGGCGAAGCCAACGGTGTTGCGGTTCATCCAGCTTGCCATCACGTGGCAGCCTATGCCGCTCGCCGCCTGGCTGCCTTCGGGCACCTTCGTCGAGGTATTGTGCGGGCACCCCGAGCAGAAATACGGTGTACGGGTGGCCCCCGCCACGCTCAGCAGGATGGGCGGCGTCTGGGTCAGCGCACGGGCCTTCTCAGGCAACCCTTCGCCCGGGAAGAAGCGATCAAGCCTTTCGGCAAGGATCGGAACCAGTTCCAGCGGCGACAGCTCGCCGGTCCAGGGGACGAGGTCGCGCGTGGCGGCCGCGTCGTGCTTGCCCACCATCTTCTCCGGTTTCTCGCCGGGCCAGTCGTA
>Ga0102938_10002158_pt1 | contig 14950 bp, 14 predicted proteins | sample SalPonR2_B_D2_MG_FD_84516 | JGI IMG/M metagenome (GOLD analysis project Ga0102938, IMG submission 84516) | Salt pond soil microbial communities from South San Francisco under conditions of wetland restoration - Salt Pond MetaG R2_B_D2_MG | ecosystem: Environmental > Aquatic > Marine >...
GATTCGAACAGCAGATCGGCCGACGGTCGGACGAAGTGCACCAGTTCGGACTGGTTCAACGACATCGTGGCGTCGGGATTGACCACCGCATGCCAGTCGGGGGGAGCGATGAAGATCGTGCCACCGCGAAGGGCCGATCCATCTTCGACCGCGACGACCGGAATCGTCGAACTGCGACCGAGGATCTCGACCAGGAGGCTTCGGTGACTGGCATCGACGTGTTGCACGATCACGATCGGGAGCGCGAAGTCGTGCGGAAGCAGCGACACGAACGACGTCAATGCCTGCACGCCTCCGGCACTCGCTGCGACCACGACCACGTCGAACCGACCCGCGTGCTCGATGGCACGATCTTCGGGTGCAGTGCTGCGGGTCATGTTCGAGAGTCTCGCGCAGTCACGGCTGGTCCGACGTCTGTGGATGCGGTGCTCCGCCGCCGCGGTGCCCGCTGAAGCACGCATGACCCGACTCTCTGTCGCAGAGATCAAGGGACCCCCGCCCACACTTCAACAGCACGTCAACTCATCGGTCGTCCTGCTGGCCGGCGAACGAGGTTGGTCGATGCCGCAGGCCGTCAAGTCGGGGGCGCCTGCCGGCCCGCGGCATCGCCCGGACAAGTTCACAGCTGGTCCTTGCGGGGGCCCCATGGCGACATCAACGCACCGTCAACACTGACACGCGCCGTCAGGAGCTCCGTCCGAGGTCTCTCGTTGAAGATGCGTTGACGACCGACCGAAGACCAGCCGAGACTCGGCTGCCACCGTGGTTGCATGGGCATCTTGCAGAGCACCCTGTCACTCCGTGAAGCACCGACTGTCGCGGCATCCCGCACGGCGGAGCCGTTCGACCGCATCATCGCCGACGTCACGGTGTGGGACACGGCGCACGCCAACTCTGGCCTCACCATCGATTTCGTCGCCGGAGACCACGTGACACTGGTAGCTGCCGGTGGCCTGCACCACAGCGGCGCAGTCGCACACCGCCTGACCACCCTGATCGCTGCCGGCGTCCGACACATCAGTATCGACCTTCGCCAGGTCAGCGACGTCGCACCACCGATCGTGGCGTGCCTGACAGACATCGCCCTCCACCTCAGCGACTCCGGTGGAACGCTCTCGTTCTCCAACGTCCGGCCCGCCGTGGCGGCAGCGTTCGCATCGTTCAGCTTCGGCGAGCAGTTCCACGACCCCAGCGACCACCATCACGTCCCGGCGGAGCAATCGCGTGCTCGGCCCCGTCAACGCTCGGGCGGAGGAACGAATCGATAGCCGACCCCGCGGATCGTCTGCACCCAGTGTTCGCGGTCGTCCGGATCGAGCTTGCGCCGGATGCGGTGCATGTGCTCGCCGACGGTCGTGTCATCCTGCCACTCCGGCGACGAGCCCCAGACGTCGCGGAGCAGTTGACCCTTGCTGTACACGCGGCGGGGAGAGCCGGCGAGGAACGCCAACACGTCGAACTCCTTGGGGGTGAGCGGCACGGGCACGCCGTCGAGCAGCACGTCACGGGTGTCCTGGTCGATCACCAGGCCGGCGAACCGGAGCTGGCGTCGCTCGGACTGCCCACGATGTTGCCGACGATTCACCGCATTGACCCGGGCGACCAGTTCGCGCGAGGAGAACGGCTTCGCGATGTAGTCGTCGGCGCCGAGATCGAGTCCGACCACCCGATCGGTCTCTCCGGCTCGACCGGTGAGGATGATCACCGAGGTGTGGGCGTCCTCGGTGAGCTGGGCGAGCAGGTCGAGGCCGCTGGCGTCGGGCAGACCCAGGTCGAGCAGGACCACGTCGATGTCGATCTGTTCGACGAGGCGCAACGCCTCGGCTCCTGTGCCCGCCTCGAACGTGGTGTATCCGTCGTCGACCAGAATGTCCCGCAGCAGTGATCGGATCTCTACATCGTCGTCCACGATCAGGACAGCACCACTCAGGGTCGCCATCTCATCACCATCTCGTCACCATAACAACAGCGGATCACGGGAGCATCGAGAAGCAGGGGTCCACGAGGCAGAACCCACGATGGGCCGCAACCTGGGGCGTGTTGATCGCTCGTTGATGCGCCGGCGATGTGGCAGCCAGACCGGACCGTCAAGATCGCGTCATGGGATGCGCAGCTCTGCGATGGTTCGACGAGACGACCGACGAGGCCGCCATCTCCGACGGCGTGCTGCGAGGCGGAGACTGTGCCGCATCGATACGAGCAGCGTCGAGATGATCGCCGTGCGCACACCGACGACACGTCTCTGCGAGTTCGCCGCGGTCTCTGTCCATGACGAGCGCGTTCGGATCGACGGCGAACTCGATGCACTCAGCGCCCCCCTCTTCACCGAGTACCTGAACTCGCTGCCCACATCACCCGAGGTCATCGACTGCAGCGGCGTCACGTTCATCGGCGCTGCCGGGATCACAGCACTGGTCGAGGCTGCCCAACGGCATCCGTTCGTCACCATCGGCTCACCGACGGTGACACGCGTCTGCAACATCTGCGGCGTCACCGACGCGCTGAGGTTGCTCCCGGACATGCCATCTCATCCAGGGTGACCGGCGTCCTCGCGAGCGTCACGTCGGGGGTCGAATCTCGAGGCCACCGCACGGGTGGTCGACGTGACTCGGACCATGCGGTCGACCGGGCACCGTCCGACGAACGCAACCGTTTCGACGACGGTGCGTACGGGTACCAGCCGCCACATGGGACCGCCGAGTGTGGCGACTCCCAGGATGACGGGAGGCAATTGTGATCAAGATTCCGAGCGAATCCGAGCCCGGTGCCGTCCATGACCACCGCGTGTTCGCCGCGGACCGCACCTGAAGCGCATGAATTCACCACGGGAGCTGCGCTACGACCGGTTCGTTCCCGAGCAAGAGGGCCGCCGCGAAGTACTGTGCGCCGTCGGCAACGGTGTGTTCGTGTCGCGCGGGAGCGCCGCGTGGGCAGCCGCTGACGGCATCCACTACCCCGCCACGTACCTGGCCGGAGGGTACGACCGGGCGTGCAGCACGGTCGGCGGGCGAGAGATCGAGAACGAAGACCTCGTCAACCTCGTGAACTGGTGGCCGATCGCGCTGCGGTGGCGATCCGGCGAGGGCGCACCGAACGATCTGGCCGCCGGCTGGTTCGAACCCACCGATGCCGAACTCGCCGACCACCTCCAGGTACTCCATCTGGATCGCGGAGTCCTCGAGCATCGCGCCCGGTTCCGCACCCCCGACGGCGCGGTCCTGCAGATTCACGAGGAACGCCTCGTCCACATGGCCGACGCCCACCTCGCCGCCCAGCGCACGCTGATCACGTTCGAGCACGATGACTCGCAGCTGTTCGAACTGCGAGTCGGCGCAGGCATCGACGGTGGTGTCGACAATCACGGTGTCGAGCGCTACGAGGAGCTGGAGAGCCACCATGCCGAGGTCTTCGACACGGCGGGTCGACCGCTCGACGACACCGACCCTCGATCCGGCGGGCGGATCTGGCTGCGCCGACGAACGAACTCGTCCCACCTCGAAGTGGCCACCGGAGCAACGGTGGAAATCGCCGGACTGACCGACATCGCGGTCGACGCAGAGGGTCAGCGTGTCGACGTCCGCGCCGCCGGGTTGCTGGCGCCAGGCGATCAGGTCCGTGTCGACAAGATCATCGCAACGCGGACCTCGCGCGACCGTCCGGGCTACGAGCCGGTCACGGACATGCATCGCACCCTCGACCGCGCCGGTTCCTACGATGACGTCGTGGCCGCGCACGGTCGTGCCTGGGCCGAACTCTGGGAGACCGACGACCTGCGTCTCGAGACCGGCGACGAGTGGGCGGACACCGTGCTCGCGCTGCACCGGTTCCACCTCCATCAGAGCTACTCGGAACTGAGCGTCGATCGTGACGCCGGCATCCCTGCGCGCGGCTGGCACGGCGAGGCCTATCGCGGCCACATCTTCTGGGACGAGCTGTTCGTGCTGCCGTTGTTCAACTACAAGTTTCCGCAGCGCACACGGGCGGCGATCCGCTACCGACACCGCCGCCTGGGTGAGGCGCAGCAGGCCGCACGCGCCGCCGGTCACCGCGGAGCCATGTTCCCGTGGCAGAGTGGCAGCACGGGCCGCGAGGAGAGCCAGCAATGGCACCTCAATCCGAAGTCGGGTCGCTGGAACCCCGACCCGACACACCGCCAGCGACACATCGGGCTGGCCATTGCCTACAACGCCTGGCAGCACCGATGCGTGACCGCCGACGACGAGTTCCTCTACGAGGTCGGAGCAGAGCTGATCCTGTCGGTCGCCGACTACTTCGCCGATCTTGCGAGCTGGGATGACGAGAAGCGCCGATTCGTGATCTGCGGGGTGATCGGCCCCGACGAGTACCACACCGGCTACGTCGATCGCACCGAGCACGGCCTCGACAACAACGCCTACACCAACGTGATGACGTCGTGGTTGCTCGACCATGCGCTGGGGCTCATCGACGAACTCCCGCTGCCACAGCGCGGCCGGATCCTGAAGAGGCTCGACCTCGACCAGGACCGGCTCGACCACTGGCGTGCAGTGAGCCGGCAGCTCTACGTCCCGTTCATCGAAGTCGATCCGACCAATGGAGACCACGAGACGATCCCGATCATCGAGCAGTTCGAGGGCTACGCCGACCTCGACGAGTTCGACTGGGACGGCTACCGCGAGCGGTACGGCGACATCTCCCGCCTCGACCGGATCCTCGAGGCGGAGGATGACACGACCAACCGCTACAAGGCGTCGAAACAAGCCGACGTCGTGATGCTCTTCTACCTCCTCACCGCGCAGGAGCTGAGCGAGATCTTCGACCGTCTCGGCTACGAGTTCGGCCCGGACGCGATCCCGGCCAACATCGACTACTACCGCGCGCGTACGTCGCACGGCTCGACGCTGTCGATGGTGGTGCACGCTTGGGTGCAGGCCCGGCGCGATCGGGCACGTTCGTGGGAGCAGTACCAGAAGGCACTCGCGAGCGATGTCGACGACGTCCAGGGCGGCACCACGCCGGAAGGCATCCACCTGGGGGCGATGGCCGGCACCGTCGATCTGGCGCAGCGCTGCTACAGCGGTCTGGCCATCGACGGCGACATCGTCAGACTGAATCCCCGGCTGCCCGACGAGGTCCGTTCGCTCAGCTTCTCGATCCAATTCCGCACCCATTGGCGAGTGAACATCGAGGTCACGCACTCGGAAACGACCGTGTCGTGCGCGTCGGTGCACCCTGACCCGATCCGGGTCGCCGTGAAGGACGAAGTGGTCGAGTTGTTGCCCGGAGCGAGCCACCGTTTCGACCTGGTCGAACTCAAGGGCCCCTGAGTTCGGCACCGAGGTCCGCCCACTGCAGTTCAGCGGCTGATGTCGAGGATGCGGCGAGAGCCGTTGGCGACGACGACGTCAGTGCCGAGAGGGTCGGTTTGCCTTCGGAGGGGTGCGGGTAGCCGGGGGCATCCCATTGGATCCAACCACTCGAAGGAGCTTCGACCATGAGCAGCGAACACACCGTTGCTGACGACGTCGTCTACGACCTCGTCAGCATCCAGTATCACGCCATGAAGGGGGCTGCGGTCTACAGCCGGTACCTCGACGACGCACACGCCGCAGACCACCCCGACATCACCGAATTCATCGAGGCATGCCAGCGCCAGGACAACGAGCGTGCCCAGAAGTGCCACGAGTTCCTTCGCGACCTCACCAAGGACGGCATCGGCTGAGTCGGCGACGGCGGCGAGCTGTCCGAGTTGGGGCCCGTCGGTGACCGCCGTCAGGCGGGCCGGCCGACGGGAACCAGGTAGTACACGTCGTGGCCGGGCGGCAGTGCCAGGATGCGGGCGACCTCGTCCGGATCGAGACCCCCGACCGGCACTGCCGCCAGGCCGAGGACGGTTGCTTGGAGAAGCATGTTCTGGGTCGCATGTCCGACCTCGCGTTCGACGAAACCCGGAGCCAGGTCGCCGTACTCGACCTCGGTGCGAGCCTGCACGCCCGCGACGACGAACACGACCGGCGCCGAGCTAACGAACTGCTGGCCGAACGCCGCGTCCCCGAGCCGACCGAGAGCGGAGCCGTCGGAACGACGCTCGACACGGTGACCGTCGGGAAGATAGTGAAAAACGTCGGTCGCCGTGACTGCGTACACCTCGAGCGGATACCGGGCGCCGGCCGACGGTGCCGTACGGTACCCGTCATCTCCGGAGCGTCCCTGGGCTGCCCACAGCAGCTGCCCGATCGACGAGAGCGGAATCCGGGTGGACGAGAAGTCGCGTTGGGAGCGACGCTCCGCGAGTGCCTCCTCGAGCGACACGTCGCCGGCCGAAGACGGAGGAGGAAGCTCGACGATCTCGACGAAGCGACTCTCGAGGACTGCGTCGGGGGCCTCGGTGACGCAGCCCGAGGTCAGCAGCGGACCGAGCAGGAGGGCGCAGAGCACCGGCGCGATCGACCGTTCAGCCCGCATCGGTCTCACCTCGGTCGCGGCCCGATCGTGCGGCGTCGGTCGACGAGCTGCCGCCCGGATCGTCCGACGCCTCCGAGGCGATCGTGATCGCCCGCCCGAGAACCACCAAGACGATCGTCGGGACCAGCAGGAGGAGGCCGGCGATCGCCACCACGAAGCGATCCGCGTAGAGGAACAGGGTCGAGTCGGCGTCCGCCACGAGCAGCAGGACGGCCACGACACCCGCCCCGGTGAGGATCACCCCGGTCAGTGCGGTCAGTCGGCCCAGACGAGCAAGACGCGACCGCCCTCGTTCGGTCGTGCGACCGGCCTCTCGGTCTCGACCGGATCGTACGAACACGGCGAGTGCTGCAACGACGGCGAGCGCGCCGAGCACCGCGGCGACAGCAATCCGAGTGTTCACCGCATCCGGACACCGCCGTGTACGCACGAGGGCGGCGCTGACCGCCTCGTCGGTCTCGGCGAGATCGGCAGCCCACCACGACTCCCACCCGGATCGGTCGACCAGACCATCGAGAGCCGAACCGCAGACCCGAGTGACCCCCACGTTCGCATCGGTCACCTCGACCTGGCCGGCGAGAACTGCAATCGAGAGCACACCGAACCCGACCGCAACCACGGCTCCCACGAGAGATCCCCATCGGCGGAGGCGCGGACTCGGTTGATCGGCCATGGTGCCACCATGCAGGCGCGCCGTCGCCGCGCCAAGGGTCTTCGGTCCGTCAGACGAGCGGCATCACGGTGGTCCTTCGTTTCGCCCCGACCTGGCACGGGTATCCGCGCCGACATGGAACCGGCGCGCTGCGACTCGAGCCCACCGCGCCGTTCATGCCGACTCGGAATCCCGCGGTTGCAGGTGTTGGTTCCGGCCGGGCGGCTGATCCGATGACCATGCAGCGTTCCAGCACCGCCGACGCGCCCGCCGGAGCCGGCGGCGATCCCGCCGAAGCGACCGCGAACGAATGGGGTGCAACGCCGGTCGACGAAGTCGTCCACCACTTCGATGTCGACCCGGAACGTGGGCTGAGCACCGATGAGGCCGATGAGCGCCTGCGCGATGCCGGCCCGAACCGCATCCAGCGGGTGGCCCAGGACCCGGCGTGGCGGGTGTTCGTCGAGCAGTTCCGAAGCCCACTCATCCTGCTCCTGGTGATCGCCGCGGCCGTCGCCGGTGCGGTCGGGGAAGCCCGTGATGCGATCGTGATCGGGGCGGTGCTGACGATCAACGCGATCATCGGCTTCGTCCAGGAGTACCGGGCGCAGAAGAGCATGGCATCACTCCAGGAGCTGCTGACCTTCACGGCATGCGTCCGACGGGACGGGCAAGCGGAAGAGATCGACGGCGCCGACCTCGTTCCGGGCGACGTCGTGCTCCTGGAAGCAGGCGACCGGGTTCCCGCCGATGGTCGAATCGTCGATGCGACGGGCCTGTCGATCGACGAGTCGACCCTCACGGGCGAGTCGACGCCCGTCGAGAAGCAGACCGAGCCGGTGGAGTCCGGAGCGCCACTCGCCGAAAGAACGAGCCTGGCCTTCATGGGCACCTCGGTGACACGCGGCGAGGCGACGGTCGTCGTCACCGACACCGGTATGAGCACCGAGATGGGCACGGTCTCGGCGGAGATGCACGAGGGCGAGAAACGCGAGTCCCCGCTCGAAGCGCGTCTGGGTGTCCTCGCGACGCGTCTGGCGATCGTCGCCCTCGTCGCCGCGGCGGCCGTGGTCGGTGTTGCGATGCTGCGTGGAGACACCTTCGGTGAGGCCCTGATCGACGGTGTGGTGCTGTCCGTGGCGTCGATTCCGGAAGGGCTCCCGGCCATCGTCACCGTGACGCTCGCGCTCGCCGTGCGGGCAATGGCCGGCCGAGGTGCCATCGTGGAGAATCTCGATTCGATCCACACCCTCGGTGCCACCACCGTGGTGTGCACCGACAAGACCGGCACGCTGACACTCAACCAGATGACCGTCCGGGCCGTGCAGACCCGAGGTCGGGCCTTCGAGGTGAGCGGCGAGGGCTACGGCACCGACGGCGACATCACAGCAGACGACGGAGACGGCGGCGAGTTCCCGCGCGACGTCGCGGTCGTGGCGGCGCTGTGCAACGACGCCGAACTACGCGACGGAGAGCTGGAAGGGGACCCCACCGAAGGCGCCCTGATCGTGCTGGCGGAGAAGGCCGGTCTGACCAAGGCAGAACTCGGCGACGACCTCGAGCGCATCGCCGACGTTCCGTTCTCGTCGGACCGCAAGTACATGGCGACGTTCCACGACGACGACGGCGACGACGGCGACGTCATGCTCCTGGTGAAGGGTGCGCCCGGCGTGATCTTCGACATGTGCACCACGGTCGCCGGCAGTGACGATGACGACGAGCTCGACGACGCCCGACGCACCGAGTTGGAGGAGCACGTCGAGGCGCTGAGCGACGATGGCTTACGGGTGCTCGCACTGGCCCAGCGTCGCATCGGTCGGCCGTCGGACGGTGCGACGGAGGACGAACTCGCCGAGATGGTCGCGGAGCTCCGGCTGGAGGCGCTCGTCGGAATGGAGGACCCGCCCCGGCCCGAGGCAGCTGACAGTGTCGCCGAGGCCCAGCAAGCCGGCATCCAGGTGAAGATGATCACCGGCGACCACGCCGGCACGGCTCAGGCGATCGCCCGACGCCTCGGCATCGACGGCGACGTGGTCGAAGGCCCCGAACTCGACGAGATGGACGACGACGCGCTGGCAGAGCGGATCGACGACATCGCCGTGCTGGCGCGTGTCGATCCCCAGCACAAGGTGCGGGTGATCGATGCGCTCAACGCACGTGGCCACATCGTGGCGATGACCGGCGACGGCGTGAACGACGCTGCGGCCCTGGAACGAGCCGACGTGGGCGTGGCCATGGGCCAGCGCGGCACCGAGGTGGCCAAGGAGGCCGCCGATGTGGTGCTCACGGACGATCGCATCGCCACCATCGTCAGCGCAATCCGGCGTGGCCGGACGATCTTCGACAACATCATCACGTTCGTGCGCTTCAACCTGGCCACCAACCTCGGCGCCCTCCTCACCATCCTGATCGCACGCGTCATCGGTCTGCCGACACCGTTCACACCACTCCAGGTGCTGTGGGTCAACCTCATCATGGATGGCCCACCGGCGATGGCGCTCGGCGCCGACCCGCCCCGGCCCGACGTGATGCAGCGGCCACCGCGCGATCCGGAGGCCCGGATTCTCGATCGTCGGCGCGTGATCACCCTGATGGTGCTGGGCGGCTGGATGGCCGGTGTGACGTTGATCGTGTTCGCGGTGGCCCGGGGCACGAGCGACGAGCGAGGTGTCTCGATGGCGTTCACCACGTTCGTGCTCTTCCAGGTGGTCAACGCGGTCAACGTCCGCAACGGCTGGAACTCGGTGTTCTCGCGACGCACCCTGACGAACCCGGCGCTCTGGATCGCGTTGGGCTCCGTCACCGTCTTGCAGGTGGTCGCCGTCCAGGTGTCGCCCGTGGCCGACTTCCTCGGCGCCGCACCCCTGCCGCTCACGTGGTGGCTCGTCGCCATCGGCTGCGCCCTGAGCATCGTCGCGCTGAGCGAGGCGGCGCGCGCCGTACGCCGCCGGTGAGGTCCAGGCTGCCGCCGTCCGTGGCGGTTCTTGCCGTCACGACGTGTTCAGCACCTCGAATCCGGAGACCACGTCGAGGAGTTCCTCGGTGATGGCCGACTGACGCAACCGGTGACGCTCGGCCTGGAGGTCGTCCAGGCGTTGCTCGATGTCGCGTTGCGCCGAGTCCATCGCGGCGAGTCGGCTGGCAGCAACCGACGCCATGGTCTGCGCGAACGTGCGCTGCACGGCGACGAACAAGGCCTGTCGGGTCAGCGCCGCGAACATGGATGCGGACGATCCGAACACCATCGGCCGCTGGTTCGTCGCCCACTGACGGCGATCGATGTCCACGAGCCGCCCGGTGTCGAACGGCAGCAAGGGCTGCGTCACCGGGCGATAGCTGCGTTGGCGACCCTCGAAGCGGGGGTAGACCAGCGAGACGGCCACGTCCGGTCGCTCTCGGCGACGTTGCTCGATGCGCAACAGCAGTTCGTCGGCGCGCGGCGTGATCCCTTCGACGGTGTTCGGGAGCGTCACGTCGACGTCGGGTCGGATCCCGACGAGTTCGAGCTCGGTCGCCAGCCGCGCCCCCACGGCGAACACCTTCGCCCCGGCGCCCTCGGACGAAGCGGTGGCGGCGTGATGCGCCATGTGACGGTTGATCGGTCCACACAGACCCTGATTCGAGCCGAAGACGATCAGGTCGACGACGTCGCCCTCGGTCGATGGATCGCTGTCGGCCGAGCGGACCGGGACACCCGCCGCTCGGAATTCGGGCTGCATCAACACCACCTGGATGCCACGCTCGACGATCGCCTCGTACTCGTCGAGTGTCGCCGCCGCCTGCTCAAACTGGCGGGCATTCACTGCCGCGAGCCCCTTCATGGTGTGGGTGACCGACAGCAACTCCTCGGCTGCACCGACGCGGCGGTCGACCTGCTCGAGCGTGGCGCTCACCGCTCGTGCCTCTCGTGGTCTGTCATGTGAGTTCCTCGACGAGTTCGACGACGCTACGTCGCGCAGCGTCATCCAGGCGCTGCCCGTTGTCGAGCGCGTCGGCCAGGCGGGTGAGTTCGTCGGCCCGTTCGCGCAGCCGTTGCGTGACGTCTGCGATGTCGTCGATCGCGACCTCGTCGAGGGCCCCCTCGGTGACCGCGACGAGAATGGCGAGCTGCTCGATGCTCGACAACGGGTCGGACGGTGCCTGCTTGAGGACCTCGCGAACCCGTCGCCCCCGATCGAGCTGTTCCCGGCGCTCGTCTTCGAGGCGGGCCCCGTACCGGGTGAAGCGCTCGAGTTCCTCGAACTGCGTGTACGCCAGACGCAGACTGCCGCTGAGTGAGCGGTAGGCGGGCTGCTGCGCCCGGCCGCCGACACGCGACACCGAACGGCCGACGTCGATGGCGGGCAACTGCCCACTGCGCAGGAGGCGGGGCGACATGTACACCTGGCCGTCGGTGATCGACACCAGGTTGGTGGGAATGTACGCGGAGAGGTTCTCGGCTTGCGTCTCGACGATCGGCAGGGCGGTCAGCGATCCGCCGCCCGCGTCGTCGCGCAGCCGTGCGGCGCGTTCGAGCAGGCGCGAGTGCACGTAGAAGATGTCGCCGGGATAGGCCTCGCGTCCAGGTGGGCGCCGCAGCAGCAGCGACAGTTCGCGATACGAGCGGGCGTGCCGGGTGAGGTCGTCGTACACGATCAGCACGTCGCGTCCGTCGTCCATGAAGAACTCGGCCATCGTCGTTGCCGCATACGGGGCGGCGTAGCGCAGTCCGACCGGGTCTTCGTCGGAGGCCACGACCACGACCGTGTGGTCGATGGCGCCGACGGCACGCAGCTCGGCGATCACCTTCGCCACGCCGGCGGTCTGCTGACCGATGGCGCAGTACACACACACCACCCCGGTGGACCGTTGGTTGACGATGGTGTCGACGGCGATCGTGGTCTTGCCCGTCTGACGGTCGCCCACGATCAGCTCACGCTGGCCCCGCCCGATCGGGACGAGCGCATCGATCGCCTTGATGCCGGTCTGCAACGGTTCCTCGACCGGGCCCCGTTCCATGATGGCCGGCGGTCGACGCTCGATGCGTCGGCGTTCGGTGGTATGGATCGGCCCCGCCTCGTCGAGCGGTCGACCTGCTGCGTCGACCACCCGCCCGAGCAGGGCGTCACCGACACCGACGTCCATGACCCGCCCGGTGCGCCGCACAGAGGTGCCGGCGGTGATCCCGGTGCCGTCGTCGAGCAACACGACCCCGACGGCGTCACGGTCGAGCTCGAGGGCGAGGCCGAGGATGCCGCCGTCGAAGGTGACCAATTCGTCGAAACCGACGCCGACGAGGCCCCTGATCCGAACGACCCCGTCGCCGTTGCGTTCGACCACCCCGCGCTCAGTGGCCTGCGGACGATACGTGAACCCGTCGAGGGCGTCGATGACGTGGGCCGACGACTTCTGGACGACCTCGCCGAACGATCCGACGCCACGGCCTTCAGCCAGCGTCGACATGGACCTGCTCGTCTGTGCGGCGCCCGGTGTCGTCCGAGTCTCGACCGTCACCGGGCTCGTCGGCCACGTCGTTGTCGGAGCCGTCTCTGTCCGAGCCGTCGCTGTCGGAGCCGTCGCGGTCCGAGCCGTCGTGGAGTTCGCCGAGAAGGTCGCTGACGACGTCGTCGAGTTGGTCGAGGTAGTCGTTCGCACTCCACTGGAGCGACGCAGTCGGCGACGTCACCTCGATACCGAGCAGCAAGGTGGGGTCGGTCGTGAACGACAGGTGGTCGCATCCCGCAAGCCCCGACGCTTCGAGACGATCACAGATCAACACTCGCGCCGAGTCGTCGTCGAACGCCGTGTTCACCGTGAGTTCCGAGCCGTCACTCGCCTGGATCAGTTCGTGGAGATCACCGTTGCCGTCGAGCCGATCGAGTGCCAGCTCGAGCGCACGGTGCTGCAGATCGGCGTCGGCAACGTCTCGCAGAACCCGCCGGCTCACGGCGAGCGCCGCCTGCGACGTGCTGGTTCGCAGCTCTCGCTCGAGGTCGTCTCGCTCGCGTCGGAGCGCCGACTTCCAGCGGCGGCGTTGCTCGTCGATGTCGTGCCGAGCCGACTCGAGCAGTTCGTCACGTCTGTCGTTCGCGGCCGACCGGGCATCCTCGAGGAATTCGCCCCGACGACGTTCCAACTCATCGATCTTCTCCCGATGTTCGTGTTTCGCCGCATCGGCTTGTTGTTCACGTTCCTCGGCATCGTCGAGGCGTTGGGCGATCGCAGCTTCACGCTTGTTCATCGCGTCGATGATGCGGTTGTACAGCACGTACTTCAGAGCGACGACCAAGATGGCGAAGTTGACGACCTGCGCAATGATGGTGAAGGGGTCGATCAACATGGCGATCGCTCGTCAGCCGACGACTTCGGTCCAGAACGGATTGGCGAAGATGAGGATCAGCGACACCACCAGCGCATAGATCGCGGTCGACTCGATCAGTGCCATCGCCACGAAGAGCGTCCGCGTGATCGTGTCGGACTCGTCAGGTTGTTGTGCGATGGCCCGCAACGCCTCAGCGGCGGCGCGAGCCTCACCGAGCGCCGGGCCGATCGAACCGATCGCGATCGTGAGACCAGCGGTGACGATCGACATCATGCCGATCCAGGTTTGTGCGTCCATGGGATTCTCCTTTGGGACGGGTGTCGGGTCGATGATTCATGCCGGAGCCGCCTCGTCGTTCGACCTGGTCGTGCGACTGTTCGCCGAGATGTAGACGGTGGCCAGGATCGCGAAGATGTACGCCTGGATCGCCCCGGTCAACAGGCCGAGAGCATTCAGGATCGCCGGGAAGACGAGTGGGGCGACGGCGAGCAGGATCGCAATGATCTTGGTGAAGCTCATCACGTTGCCGAACAGGCGGACGGCCAACGCCAGCGTGCGCGACAGCTCGGACAAGATGTTGAACGGCAGCATGAACGGGCTCGGTCGCAAGTAGTTGCGCAGGTAGCGCCCGACCCCCTGCTGAGCGATGCCATAAGCCGGCACGGCGACGAACACGACGAGAGCCAGCGCGGTCGTGGTCGACAGCGACGCCGTCGGCGGTACGTACTCGGGGATGATCACCAGTGCGTTCGAGGTGAAGACGAAGACGAACAAGGTGCCGATGAACGCGAGGTACCGTGCGGGGTCCTGGCCGCTGATGTCGCGGATCTGGTCGCGCAACAGGGTGACCAGCACTTCGAGTCCGTTCTGCCAACGCGAGAGTTCCGGTCCGGTCGACAGGCGTCTGGTGATCAACCACGACCCACCGATCAGGAGCACCATCAGTGCCCAGGTGGTCACGATCGTCAGGTTGATGTTGACGAATCCCGCATCCCACAGCACCGTGGCATCCGGCGTGATGTCGCCCTCACCCATCGCCCCCACCTCCGACCGGGTCCGCGACCATCGAGATCCCGGCGCGGGCCTGTCGGGTCAGCACGAGCCGAGCGGCGAGCAACCCCGGCACGACGCCGAGGGCAGCCGCAGGCGCCCACACCGCGACCGCGACCACCGCAAGCGCGGTGACGGCCATCCGCACCAGGAAACTGATCGCCAGGACAGCGGTGTGTCGGCCGGCCACGAAACGACGCACTGTCCATGCGAGTCCGCCGAAGTGCACCACCCCGACCACGGCACCGATGACCACTCCGACAGAAATCATCACGACTGTCTGCATCTCACGCGTCCCTTCCGGGCATTGCCGACCTCGACGGTGTCGGGCCCAGCGCTCGGTGCCCGACGATGGCGTTCCCGACCACGGACGAGTTCAATCGCCATCGGGGCGCCGTTCCTGATCGACCCAGTACCATGCCGTCGCGCAACCCACCGCGACACCGGCGAGGAGGAACGTGAGCGTGAAACTCCGTTCGCTGTCGGTGACGTCATCGAGGAAC
>Ga0102938_10002160_pt1 | contig 14934 bp, 10 predicted proteins | sample SalPonR2_B_D2_MG_FD_84516 | JGI IMG/M metagenome (GOLD analysis project Ga0102938, IMG submission 84516) | Salt pond soil microbial communities from South San Francisco under conditions of wetland restoration - Salt Pond MetaG R2_B_D2_MG | ecosystem: Environmental > Aquatic > Marine >...
GTGATCCGCGAAGCGATCGAGTCGGTCGACCCGGATCCCGCCGGAGCTGGCACGGACACCCTCGACGACCTCGTGGATGCGTTCGTGGCGTTCATGACCGGCTCGTCGCCGATCGCGCGGATCTACCTCCAGCTCGCGGGTCGCGGCCTGACCGATCCCGCCATCGCCGCCCGGGTGCTGCGCAGCCACCGGCGCCGGGTCGAGCGGTTCGCAGACGCTTGGCAGCGTGAGGAGCCCGGCCTGACCGAGGACCAGGCTCTCGCCCGGGCGGAGGTGATGCTCGGTGCACTGACGGGCCTGGGGATGACCGCGTTGGTCGATCCCGGCTTCGACATGCGCGCCCACGCGCGTCAACTGCTGCCCTCGCACCAGGCGGTCGGGTTCCCACCGTCGGCCTGAGGAAGGGGCTGGCGGGGCCATCCGGCAGCGTGGCAGGTGCTCGCGACCTACCCGGTCCGACTAGCGTCCGGGGTCGACGGGACGGAACGCGGGAGGACGGCAGGTGCGGGAGGTCGAGGGGGCAGGCGAGCAGGTCGAGGGCATGCCAGTTGCGGTGGAGCCGCCCGCGCGGGAGGTCGCCGCCCGCGCGGTCCGTCGGCTCGGGCACGCCTTGCTGGCGCACGAGGTCGACGACGACCACCTGCGCCGGGTCGCCGAGGAACTCGACGCCCTGGCCGAGGAGGCGCAGCGCGCCGGTGCGCGGCATCGAGACCTGCGCGAGGTCACCGAGCGGATGTTCGAGGGGGACGTGCCCGACCACGCTCCCGTCGTGCACTTCGACGAGTGCTTCGTCTCCGGTCCCTGGAACCCGCTCGGGATCGGGGTGGCGGTGGAGCGTGACGGCGACGCCGTCCTGGCCCGGGTCACCCTCGGCACGGCCTTCGAGGGCGGACCGGGCATGGCGCACGGCGGGATCGTGGCCGCGCTGTTCGACGACGTGCTCGGCTACCTGCTGACCCTGCACCGCGTCCCCGGCTTCACCGGCGAGCTGACCGTGCGCTACCACCGTCCGACCCCGGTGGGGCTCCCGCTCGAGCTGCGTGGTTGGGTCGTCGAGCGTGCTGGCCGCCATCTGCGCACCGCAGCACGCCTGCAGGCAGGAGGCCAGGTCGTGGCCAGCGCCACCGCGGTGTTCATCGAGGTCGATGCGGCGCGGCTCTCGGCGTCCCGGCGCTGAGCCGAGCGGCGTCGCGGCTCCCACCACCGGACCACCGGCCCGGACACGCTCAGTCGACGATCGGCAGTCCCGCTGAGGGTCCGGCACGTTTCGGATCGGCGGCGGCGAAAACGTCACCGGCGGCCGGCAGCGCGTCCACCGCGTGCTGGAGCGGATGCAGGAACGGCAGTGCGGTCGGGTCGAGCTCCTCGTCGTCGGCGAACGCCTCCAGTCCGCCCTCGGAGGCGAACCACGACCCGGTCAGGTGGGGGACATGACGGCGGGCCCCGTAGACGACGACGACCGCGTCCCGGTCGTCGATCTCCGCTTCGGCGACGAACCCCCAGCAGGGGACGCCGCCCGCCGTGATGTGGTCGGCAGCGAGCTGCGCGAGCACCGCGTGACGGTCCTCGTCCTCTGCCGGCAGTTCGGGCAGCGTGAGCAACTGGGTCCGTTCGGGTCCCGGCAGCACCACCGTCGGAGGAAGTGGACGGCCTCGGGTGCGGACCAGGTCACTCGCTGCTTCCTGGCAGACGAACCGCAGCTCCTCGAACTGCACGGGTGACCTCGCGGTAGATGACGTGACGGGTCCGAGGCTACCCGTGCGCTCAGATCGAGGTGGTCGCGCCGCGGCTCGCCGAGTCGACGGTGCGTGCGTACTTGGCCAACACGCCGCGGGTGTAGCGGGGAGGCAGCGGTTCCCAGTCCTGACGTCGAGCTGCCAGCTCCGCGTCGTCCACGAGGAGGTCCATGGTGCGACTGGCGACATCGATCCTGATCCGGTCACCCTCCCGCACGAAGGCGATCGGGCCGCCGTCGGTGGCTTCGGGTGCCACGTGACCGATGGAGAACCCGTGGGTCGCCCCGGAGAACCGTCCGTCGGTCAGTAGGGCCACCGTGCTCCCGAGCCCCGCCCCCTTGACGGCCGAGGTGACCGCGAGCATCTCGCGCATCCCGGGACCGCCTTTGGGCCCTTCGTAGCGGATGACGATCACGTCCCCGTCCACGATCTGCCCGGTGAGCACGGCCTCCATCGCCCCCTGTTCCCCGTCGAAGACGCGTGCGGGACCCTCGAAGGCCATCTGGTCGGCGGTGAGCCCGGCGATCTTCACGACCGCACCATCCGGGGCCAGCGAGCCGCGCAGGATCGCCAGGCCGCCGGCGTCGTGGATGGGCTGACTGAGGGGATGCACCACCTCGCCGTCGGGGCCGGGGACGTCCATGTCCGCGAGCTCCTCGGCCATCGTGCGCCCGGTGACCGTGAGCGCGTCGCCGTGCAGCAGCCCCGCGTCCAGCAGCTCCTTGAGGACCACCGGTACCCCGCCGATGCGATCGAGATCGGTCATCACGAACCGACCGCCGGGCTTGGTGTCGGCGATGTGGGGAACGCGACGGCCGATGCGGTCGAAGTCGTCGAGGTCGAGCTCCACCTCGGCCTCGCGGGCGATGGCCATCAGGTGCAGGACGGCGTTGGTGGAGCCTCCGACGGCCATGACCACCGCGATCGCGTTCTCCAGTGCCTCGCGGGTCACGATGTCGCGGGCCGTGAGTCCCAGCTCCAACAGGCGGACGACCGCGGCGCCGGAGCGGCGCGCGAACCCGTCACGGCGCGCATCGATCGCCGGTGCGCTCGAGGAGCCGGGCAACGCCATGCCCATGGCCTCGATGGCCGAGGCCATGGTGTTGGCGGTGAACATCCCGCCGCAGGACCCCTCGGTCGGGCAGGCCGCCCGTTCGATGGCGAGCAACTCCTGGTCGTCGATCGCGCCGCGACCCCGAGCCCCGACGGCCTCGAAGACCTCCTGGATCGTGATGTCCTTGCCGCCGTAGTGGCCGGGGAGGATCGAGCCGCCGTAGAGGAAGGTGCTGGCCACGTCCAGGCGGACCGACGCCATGAGCATGCCGGGCAGCGACTTGTCGCAGCCGGCGAAGGTGACCATCCCGTCGAGCCGCTCGGCGTGCATCACCGTCTCGACCGAGTCGGCGATGACCTCACGCGACACCAGCGAGGCACGCATGCCCTCGTGTCCCATGGCGATGCCGTCGGACACCGCGATCGTGTTGAACTCGATCGGGAAACCACCGGCCTCGCGCACACCCTCCTTGGCCTGCTTCGCGAGCCGGTCCAGCGGCAGGTTGCAGGGGGTGACCTCGTTCCAGGACGAGGCGACACCGACCTGCGGCCTGGACCAGTCGTCGTCTCCCATGCCGATGGCCCGCAGCATCGCACGAGCGGGCGCGCGCTCGTAGCCGTCGGTGACGTCGCGGCTGTGTGGCTTCACGTCGGGTGTGCGGTCGACCATCGCGGGCTCCTGCAGCTCGGGCGGCTCGGCGGGGCAGCGCTGCGCGTGCCATCTGACCACAAGATCGCCACCTCCGTCGAGCCGGAGCACCCGCAGGGGCTGCGTTCCGCCGATGGCCGCTCGTGCCGGCAGCCGTGGTGGGACGACTGCCGCGCTAGCGTTCCGGTCACGGTCCACGCCGTCGAGGCCGGTGGGACCCTGTGGGCGGGAGAACGATGACGCAGATGCCAGATCATCACGACGCCCCCATGGCGGCTGCGCTGGCCCGGTTGCAGGCCGGGGAGTCGGTCCCGGCCGAGGACCTCGAGGGCCTGTTCGTCTTCGAGCACGACGGGTTCGACACCGCCGCCCTGGGGCTGGTGTGGGACCGGCTCAGCCTCGAGGCCGCCCACGCCCACCTCGAGGTGGACGAGCGCCACCACCAGCCCTACGGCATCGTCCACGGCGGCGTGTGGTGCTCGGTGGTCGAATCGCTGGCGTCGGTGGCCGCGGCGCTGCAGGTGGCTGGCAGCGGGCGGTACGTCGTCGGGGTGAGCAACAGCACGGACTTCCTGCGCAGCCACCGCCACGGTCGGATCGACGCCGTCGCCACGCCGATCCACGTGGGCCGGACCCAGCAGCTGTGGCAGGTCGTGCTGTCGCGGGCCAGCGACCAGGCCGCCATCGCCAGGGGGCAGGTCCGGCTGGCCAACGTCGATCCCCAGCAGGTCGGGTCCGCATGACCCGGGTGAGGAGCATGCCGTGAAGCTCGATGAGATGACCTACGGCCATCCGTTGGCCGCGACCGCCGAGGCCGTCAGCAGCGCGCGCGAGCGGGGTTACGACGGCTGGTTCGTCTCGGAGACCGTCCACGACCCCTTCCTCGCCGCGGCGATCGCCGGCACGGTCTCCGGCCAGATGCAGGTGGGGACGGCCATCGCCGTGGCCTTCCCGCGCAGCCCGATGCACGTCGCCTACGCGGCCCACGACCTCCAGGCGCTGACCGGTGGTCGGTTCGTGCTCGGGCTCGGCTCGCAGATCAAGCCCCACATCGTCAAGCGCTTCTCGGCCGAGTGGTCGAAGCCAGCGGCCCGGATGCGCGAGTACGTCCTCGCCCTACGAGCTATCTGGGAGTCGTGGCGGACCGGTGCGCGGCTCGACTTCCGCGGCGAGTTCACCTCGCACACCCTCATGACCCCGTTCTTCACGCCCGAGGACCACGGCTTCGGGGATCCGTCGGTGTGGCTCGCCGCGGTCGGGCCGCTAATGACGCGGGTGACCGGCGAGGTGGCGGACGGGCTCCTGGCACACGCCTTCACCACGGCCCGCTACCTCGAAGAGGTGACCCTGCCCAACCTCGAGCAGGGTGCCACGGCGGCCGGACGGCAACGGGCAGAGCTCGAGGTCGTGCTGCCGGTGTTCGTCGTGACGGGCCGGACCGAGCAGGAGCGTGCCGCCAGCGAGACCACGGTGCGCGGGCAGCTGTCCTTCTACGGCTCCACCCCGGCGTACAAGGCGGTCCTCGAGCTCCACGGGTGGGGTGAGCTGCACGATCGGCTGCACCGCGCCTCGGTCGAGCAACGCTGGCAGGAGATGCCGGCGATGATCCCGGACGAGGTGCTCGAGACCTTCGCCGTCGTCGCTGCACCCGACGAGGTCGGGGCCGTGGTCCGAGAGCGCTACCAGGGCCTGGCTGACCGGGTGAGCCTGTCCAGCGCCCAGCTCGACGACGCGGCCCTGGCCGGCGTACGTGCGGCGCTCGGTGACGCCTGAAGCTGGTCGACACCGGCCGGTCCCCGGTCGACACCGGCCGGTCCCCGGTCGACACCGGCCGGTCCCCGGTCGACGTGCGGCGACCTGGTCGGTCCTGGGCGCCGCGGCCCTGTGGGGGACCATCGGGACCGCCCAGGAGCTCGGTGCGCCGACCGCCGCGCCCGCCAGCGTGGCGGCGGTCCGCAGTCTCGGCGGTGGCCTGGTCCTGGGGCTGGTGCTGCTCGCCGCGGGCCGGTGGCCGCAGGTGCGCGCTGCCGTGAGAGGCGCCCCGTGGGCCGTCGTCGGGGCGGTGGTCGCGATCACGGTCTTCCAGCTCGGTTACCTCACCGGCGTCCGCGCCGTCGGCGTCGCCCTCGGCACGCTGATCGCGATCGGCAGCGCACCGGCGTGGGCCGGGTCGTTCGCCCTGCTGGCTGGCCACCGGCCCGGTCCGCGGTGGGTGGCCGCCACCGGGGCGACCGTGGCCGGAGCGGCGGTCCTGCTGGCGGATGCTGGGGCCGCCGGCGACGCCGGTCAGGACCCCGGGACCGCGGGTATCGTCGCCGGCCTCGTGGCAGGCGCCGCCTTCGGCGCCTACACCACCGTGTCGGTGCGGCTGATCGCCGCGGGCGCCGACGGACCGTCAGCGGTGGCCCTGACCTTCACGGGCTCCGGGCTGCTGCTCCTGCCCGTGCTGCTCCTCGGTGATGCCGGCTGGGTCGCGACCCCGGCCGGGTTCGCGACGGCCTCCTGGCTGACCATCGGGGCAACCGCGCTGGGCTACCTGCTGTTCGCCCGCGGGCTGGCGGCTTTGGACGCGCCCACGGTCACGACACTGACCCTGGCCGAGCCGCTGGCAGCCACGGTCCTGGCGGTGGTGCTGGTCGGCGAGCGGCTCAGCATCACGGGCTGGTCGGGGGCGGGACTGCTCATCCTCGGGCTCGTGGCGATCGCGGCGCGTCGTGCCCCGACGACCCACCTACGGCCATGAGCCGGCCCGTGCCGTCCCGCCTCGAGGGCCGCTGCTGTCCGCGCCCTGGCCGTTAGGCTGCCGGCACGGGGGGCATCGAGAGCCGATGGACGAGGCCGGACGAGAGGGCGACCGTGAGCAGCGTGGGGATCGACCTGGGCGGCACCAACATCTACGCCGTGGTACTCGACGGTGAGGAGGTGCGCGGTAGCGCCAAACGGGCGACGCCCACCGAGGGGGGTGTCGAGAGTCTCGTCAAGGAACTGCGCAAGGCGGCCAAGAAGGCGGCGGAGGACGCCGGGATCGGCCTCGATGCACTCGAGGCGGTCGGCGTCGGATCGCCCGGCATCGTCACCGATGGCTCCATCGATGGCGGACCCAACGTCGCGGGGGTGCGCGAGCGGTTCCCGCTGGCCGAGGTGCTCGGCGAGGAGCTGTCCACCCCCGTGTCGGTCATCAACGACGTGACCGCGGCCGCCATCGGGGAGCACCGGCTCGGCGCGGCCCAGGGCGCGGACAACCTGCTGACCGTGTTCGCCGGCACCGGGGTCGGGGGCGGACTCGTGATCGACGGCGCGCCCTTCGAGGGCAGCCACGGTGGCGCCGGCGAGTTCGGTCACATGATCGTGCGGCAGGGCGGAGCGATGTGCGGGTGCGGTCGCCGCGGCTGTGTCGAGGCCTACGCGGGTCGCCGAGCCATGGAGACCGCCGCCAAGCGGGCACTGGCGGGAGGTCGGCCCACGCGGCTGTTCGCGATCGCGCAGGAGAAGGGCAAGGACCGGGTCACCTCGGGGGTGTTCAAGGCGGCCCTGGAGGAGGGCGATCTCCTCGTCACGGCGTTGCTGCAGGAGGCCGTGGCCACGCTCGCCGCCGGCATCGCCAGCGTGGTCAACCTGCTGGACCTCGAGGTGGTGGTGCTCGGGGGTGGACTCGCCGACAAGCTCGGCGAGCCCTTCCGCGCCGACCTGGAGGCGGCCGTGGCACCGCTGCTGTTCCTCCAGCCACCCAAGGTCACCCTGGTGCGGTCCGCGCTCGGCGATGAGGGTGGCGCGATCGGCGCCGCCGTCGTCGCGCGGGAGCGCGCATGACGGGTCGCGCGGGAGCGCGCATGACGGGTCGCGCGGGAGCGCGCATGACGGGTCGCGCGGGAGCGCGCCTGACGGGTCGCGCGGGAGCGCGCATGACGGGTCGCGCGGGAGCGCGCCTGCGCGCGTCGGCTTGGTGGCCTTCCCCCGGGCCTGGCACGCTGTGCGCCGTTCCCACCGCCGCCACGCTCATCCCGAGCTCGGCCGCCGGGAGAGGGGTTGCCCATGACTGCACTCACCCAGGCCCACACGCTCGTCGGTGCGGTGTCCGACGCTCTGGAGACGGCCAGCCGGCACCTCAGCGCGGCCTGCGCCGTCGACGGCCGTGTCGACGCAGGACTGCTCGACGAACACCAGGCGGCGGCCTACGACCTCGCCTCGTTGTCCTCGGCCCTGGTCGCGGCACGGGCCCTGAGCCAACTGGGGGATCCGGACGAGCTGCAGGCGCAGTTGGCGTTGGTCGCCGCCGCTGACGTCGCGGCCGACCTGCTGGCGCGCACCGCTGGTCGGGAGGCCGACTTCGGTCTGGCTCGCGACCCGCTGGCCGCGGTCGCCGACGCCCTGGCCGCCGGTCGCGACACGGCGATGCTGGGCGAGCTGGGCGATCGGGTCCTGGCCACGGGCGAGGCGGGACCACGTCACCTCGATGAGGACCTCGAGATGGTCCGTTCGACCTTCCGGCGCTTCGCCGAGGACAAGGTGATGCCCGTCGCCGAGCACGTCCACCGCGCCGACGAGGACATCCCGGAGGACATCATCTCCGGTCTCGCGGAGCTCGGCTGCTTCGCTCTGTCCATCCCCGAGGAGCACGGCGGCTTCGCCAGCGGAGGTGAGGACGAACTCCTGAACATGGTGCTCGTCACCGAGGAGCTGTCCCGCGGGTCGCTCGGCGTGGCCGGTTCCCTCATCACCCGACCGGAGATCATCGGCACGGCGATCCTCAAGGGGGGCACCGACGCTCAGAAGGCCACCTGGCTGCCGGCCATCGCCTCCGGTGAGCGGATGTGTGCGGTCGCGGTGACCGAACCGGACTTCGGGTCCGATGTCGCCGGGGTCAAGACCACGGCCCGCCGTGACGGGGATCACTGGGTGCTCGACGGGGTCAAGACCTGGTGCACCTTCGCCGGGCGGGCGGAGTACCTGCTGGTGCTGGCCCGCACCGACCCTGATCGTTCGAAGGGGCACAAGGGTCTCAGCCTGTTCGTGGTGGAGAAGCCCGCGGCCAGCGGGCACCACTTCACCTTCGAGCAGGACCCGGAGGGCACCGTCGGTGGTACCGGCGGCGGGCGGATGGAGGCACGCGCCATCCCGACGCTCGGCTACCGCGGCATGCACTCCTTCGAGATCTCCTTCGAGGGGTGGCGGGTCCCGGCCGAGGCGTTGATCGGTGAGCAGGACGGGCTCGGTCGTGGCTTCTACCTGCAGATGCAGGCCTTCGCCAACGCCAGGTTGCAGACCGCCGCCCGGGCCCAGGGCGTCATGCAGGCTGCCCTGGAGCAGGCGGTCACCTACACCAGCCAGCGCCGGGTGTTCGACCAGCCGATCGCCGAGTTCCAGCTCACCCGGGTGCGCATCGCGCGGATGGCGGCCACGCTGGCGGCCTGCCGGGCGCTGTCGGTCGAGGTGGCTCGTGAGCTGGCCCGGGGAGAGCAGCAGGCGGCGCTCACCGCCAGTCAGGTCAAGCAGTTCGCCTGCCGTGCGGCGGAGTGGGTGACCCGCGAGGCGCAACAGCTCCACGGGGGGTACGGCTACGCCGAGGAGTACGAGGTAAGCCGCCTCTTCGTGGACGCACGGGTCCTGTCCATCTTCGAGGGGACCGACGAGGTGCTCGCCCTCAAGGTGATCGCCCGTGGGCTGCTCGCGCGGGAACTGGCGCCGGCTGCGTGAGCGCCGGTTGCGTGAGCGCCGGCTGCGTGAGCGCCGGCTGAGCGCCGGTCAGTGACCGGGGAAGCGTGCCGGCCGCTTGGCGCGCGCCGCGGCGAGCCCCTCGGCGAGGTCAGCGCTGGCGTAGCTGGTGGCCTGGGCAGCAGCCTCCCCAGCCAGGGCCGTGGCGAGGTCCAGCTGCGGGGTGGCCGCCAAGGTGCGCTTCAGTTGCCGCACGACCACCGGCGAGCAGGCCGCGATCTCTGCGGCGAGGTCCAACGCGCGCGGCAGGACCGCCTCGGGCGCTACGGCCTCCAACGCGAGCCCCTGTGCGGCCGCGGTCGTCCCGTCGTACAGCGCGCCGGTGTAGAGCCAGGCGGCCGCGCGTTCCGGACCGAGCAACCGGGGGAGGAACCAGGACCCCCCCATGCCGGGGTGCAGTCCGAGGCGCGCGAAGTTCAGCCCCAGCTTCGCCGAGGTCGACACGATCCGCAGATCTGCGGCCAGGGCCACGCACAACCCGGCGCCGACGGCGTGACCGCCGACCGCAGCGACGACCGGCACCGGCAGTTCGGCCACCCGCAGGAAGCGGGTGTAGAAGGCCCGCATGAAGGGCCCCGCGTCGAAGTGCTCCTCACGAGCCCGACGGGCCAGCTCCTCGAGCATGTCGAGGTCGCCGCCGGCGGAGAAGGCCGGTGGGGCGCCGGTCAGCACGACCACCCGGACGCCGTCGTCGGCGGTCAGCTCGTCGCAGCGTCGGGCCAGCTCGTCGCCCATCCCCGCGGTCATCGCGTTGCGGCGTTCCGGGTCGTCCAGCGTGAGGACGGCCACGCCGTCGTCCTGGCGCTCGAGGGTCACGGGCACACGGCACCTCCGTGGCAGCGTTGCGGGTAGCGGTCGGCAGCCGAAGCCTACGCCGCCACCGGGATGGACAGCATCGCGAGGCGGCCGGTACGGTTGCGAAGAGCAACGGCGCTCGCGATCCGAGGGATCCGCGGGCGCCGTCCCTGCGTTCGTGGCCCTGAGCGTTCTCCGCCGGCCTCGCGCAGCCGGCTGCCCCGACCGCCCGGTCATCGCTGCTGACAGCGGGGTGACCGAGAGACCCAGGAGGTCCACCGTTGGCCGAGCTCGACCGCACCCCGCTCACCCCGACCCGTGCGTCGCGCGGTCCGTCAGGAGGCTTCGATCTCGCTGCGGAGCGGGACGCGTGTGGCATCGGGTTCGTGGCCCACGTCGACGGGCAGCCCCGTCGCAGCATCGTGGCCATGGCGCTCGAGGGGTTGTGCGGGGTCAAGCACCGCGGTGCGGTCGCGGCTGATGCCCGGTCGGGTGATGGTGCCGGGATCCTGACCCAGATCCCACGGGAGCTCGCCTCGGCCTGGGCGGCCGAGCTCGGCGGCGAGGTCGACCCCGCGCGAACCGGCCTGGCGATGCTCTTCCTCCAGGCCGGCGAGGCGGATGCCGAGCGCGCGGCCCGGGCGGCTGCCCGCGACGCCTTCGCTGCGGCCTGTTCCGCTGAGGAGGTGCAGCTCGTCGGCTTCCGAAGGGTGCCCACCGAGTCACAGGCCATCGGGGAGATCGCCCTGGCCGGTCAGCCGGCGCTGGAGCAGGCCGTGCTGGTGCGACCCGACGGGGTCGACGACCGCGAGGCGGAACGGCTCGCGTACCGCATCCGCCGGCGCGCCCGGAAGAGCGCCGAGGCCGCCGGCGCGCGCTTCTACGCCGCCAGCTGCTCGTTCCTCACGGTGACCTACAAGGCCATGGCTGACGCGGACCAGCTGGACGCCTTCTACCCCGACCTGCGTGATCCCCGCTTCGCCTCCGCGTTGGCGATCTACCACTCACGCTTCTCCACCAACACCGCGCCCTCCTGGGAGCGGGCGCAGCCCTTCCGCAACCTGTGCCACAACGGTGAGATCAACACCATCGAGGGCAACCTCAACCTCATGCGTGCGCGGGAGGGACAGTTCGTCCCCGGCGCCATGTCGGTCGACGGCGTCGACTGGGCGACCCCTGAACTGCTGGCACCGGTGATCGACCACGATCAGTCCGACTCCGCCAAGCTGGACGCTGCGCTGGAGCTCCTCGTGCTCGGTGGCCGCGATGTCCGCCATGCCCAGGCCATGCTGGTGCCCCAGGTCTGGGAGGGCGCGCGCGACCTCGAGCCATCGGTGCACGACTTCTACCGCTACCACTCGGGCCTGATCGAGCCGTGGGACGGACCGGCAGGGTTGATCTTCACCGACGGGATCCGGGTCGGCGCGGGTCTCGACCGCAACGGACTGCGTCCCCTGCGCTACCACGTCTGCGAGGACGGCACCGTGGTGGCCTCCTCGGAGGTCGGTGCGGTGGCCACCTCGTTGCCCACCGACCATCCCGAGCACCACGGTGCGGTGCGGCGGGAGCGCCTGGGGCCAGGACAGGTCCTGTGCGTCGACCCGACCGAGGGCGGCCTGCAGGAGGACCGGGAGATCAAGCTGCGTCTGGGGGCGCAGGCTGCCTACGGCGACTGGTTGGCCGAGCGCCTGATCCCGGTCAACGCCGGACGCCCGATCGAGGGGGTTCCCGTCGATCTCCTCCAACGGCAGCTGGCCTACGGCATCACCAAGGAGGAGATCATCTCGATCCTGCGTCCGATGGCGACGCAGGGCAAGGAGACGACCTCCTCGATGGGTGACGACACCCCGATCGAGGCCCTCAGCCACGTGCGCCGCCCGGTATCGCACTTCCTCAAGCAACGCTTCGCGCAGGTCACCAACCCGCCGATCGATCACTACCGCGAGTCGGAGGTCATGAGCCTCAGGACGCTGTTGGGACCGCGGGCTTCGGTGCTCACCGAGGTGAGCGCCGCGGCGGACCTCGTCGAGCTCGGGTCCTTCTTCCTCTACCCGGAGGGGCTCCAGCGCCTGTTCATGTCCCCGGACCTGCCCTTCGCCGTCCAGGCCGTCGACGCGACGTTCCCGGTGATGGAGGGACCGGGTGGGCTGGAGGCGGCGCTGGTGCGGCTCGGGCAGGAGGCGGTGGAGCACGTCCGTGCCGGTGCCGGGGTCGTGGTGGTCTCCGACGTCGGGGTCGACGCCGAGCGTGTCCGGGTCCCGATCCTGCTCGCCGTCGGGGCGGTCCACCGCCGCTTGCTCGCTGAGAACCTGCGGACCGCGACCTCGCTGATCGCCGAGACCGATGAGGCCCGGGAGACCCACGACGCGGCGACCCTGCTCGGCTACGGAGCCGACGCGATCGTGCCCCGGCTGGTCCTGCAGACCATCGCCGACCTGGCTGATGAGGGCCGCATCGGTGGGGACAACCCGAGCGCATCGGTCGCCCAGGAGCGCTACCGCAACGCGCTGGAGGACGGGGTGCTCAAGATCATGTCGAAGATGGGCATCAGCGTCCTCGACAGCTACCGCAGCGCCCAGATCTTCGAGTGCCTCGGGCTCGGCAGCGACGTGATCGGGACCTGCTTCACCGGGACCACCTCGACCTTGGGGGGCCTGCACCTGGCCGATCTGGCCGAGGAGGTCCTCGCCCAGCATGCCGAGGCGTTCCCGGCGGCCGGCCCTGACGGCGAGGTGGAGCTGCCGACCCTGGCCAGTCCGGGCATCATCAAGTGGCGCAAGGGCGGCGAGTTCCACGACATGTCCAAACCGGTCGTCGATGCGCTGCACGATGTCCTCGGACTCGGACGCTCGCCCGCCACCGCACCCTTCCGCCTCGATGGTGTCGGTGCGACCTCCGAGGTCGACGGGACGACCGCAGGGCTCTTGCGCACGGCAGCCGCTGAGGGACGTACCGAGTTGTACGCGCGCTTCAGCGCCAGCGTGCGAGCTCGCCCGGCGGCCTACCCCCGCGACTTCCTCACGCCGCGCAACCCGTCGACGGCGATCGCGCTGGAGGACGTGGAGTCCGTCGCGGCCATCACGCGCCGGTTCTCCACCGGGGCGATGTCCCACGGCGCGCTCTCGGCTGAGGCCCACGAGACGCTGGCGGCCGCGCTGAACATGATCGGCGGCAAGGCCAACTCCGGCGAGGGTGGGGAGGATCCGGCGCGGTTCCGCACGCGCTGGAGCGCTCTCGACCTCGACTGTCGGATGAAGCAGGTCGCCTCGGGACGCTTCGGCGTCACCCCGGAGTACCTCGCGAACGCCCACCTGCTGCAGATCAAGATCGCCCAGGGCTCCAAGCCGGGCGAGGGTGGACAGATCCCGGGTCACAAGGTCACCGACGAGATCGCTCGACTGCGGCACACCACCCCCGGGGTCACGCTGATCAGCCCGCCCCCGCACCACGACATCTACTCGATCGAGGACCTCGCGCAGCTGATCTTCGACCTCAAGCAGGTCAACCCCGAGGCGCTGGTCGACGTGAAGCTCGTCGCCGAAGCGGGGATCGGCACGATCGCCGCCGGGGTGGTCAAGGCGCTGGCGGACTCGATCCACATCTCGGGCAACGACGGAGGGACCGGGGCGTCCCCGCTGTCGTCGATCCAGCACGCGGGCCTGCCCTGGGAGCTCGGCCTGGCAGAGGTCCAGCAGACGCTGCGACACAACGGTCTACGTGGACGGGTGAAGCTGCGGGTCGACGGTGGCTTCAAGACCGGGCACGACGTGCTGCTGGCTGCCCTGCTCGGTGCGGACGAGTACTCCTTCGGTACCGCCGCGCTGTTCGCGGAGGGGTGCATCATGGCCCGTGCCTGTCACCGCGACACCTGCCCGGTCGGGATCGCCACCCAGCGGCTCGACCTGCGCGAGAAGTTCGCCGGAACGCCGGAGATGGTCGCCGCCTACCTCACCATGGTCGCCGAGGAGGTCCGGCAGCTGTTGGCAGCATTGGGACTGCGCTCGCTCGAGGAGGCGATCGGACGGGTGGATCTGCTCACCCGGCGCGAAGGGCTGACCGGCAAGGCCGAGCGCATCGACGTGTCCCCGCTGCTGCACGATCCCGGCGTGGGGGAGCGGCGCTACACCGGCCGGGTCGCGATCCAGGACCCGCGCTCCGCACTGGGCGACCGGGTCTTCGAGGATGCGCTCGAGACGATCTTCCTCGGCGGCATCACGGAGTTCACCTATCCGATCACCAACGCGGACCGCACGGTCGGCGCCCGCATCGGCGGCGCGGTGGGGCTCGAGTTCGGCGAGGAGGACCCGCCGGGGTTGGCCCGGTTGCGTTTCTCCGGGGCCGCCGGACAGTCCTTCGGCGCCTTCGCCAGCCGCGGCGTGGAACTGGTGCTGGACGGCGAGGCCAACGATTACGTGGGCAAAGGGCTCGGCGGGGGCCGTATCGTGATCCGGGCGCCGGAGGACGATGCGGGGGACCCGGTCCTGGTGGGCAACACGGTGCTGTACGGGGCGACGGGCGGGCAGCTGTTCGTCGCCGGGCGTGCCGGTGAACGGTTCGGGGTCCGCAACTCCGGCGCCACCGCGGTCGTCGAGGGCACCGGTGATCACGCCTGTGAGTACATGACCGGTGGCACCGTGGTCGTGCTGGGTCCCACCGGCCACAACATCGGGGCCGGCATGAGTGGCGGTGAGTGCTTCGTACACGATCCCCGAGGCGAGGTACTGGCGCGGGTCAACCGGCAGCTGGTCGAGGCGCGTCGACCCGACGGTGGGCAGCTCGCGCGGGTCCGTGCGCTGGTGGAGGAGCACGCCACGGTCACCGGCTCGCAGCGGGCCCGTACGCTGCTGTCGGACTGGGACCACGCTGCCGACGCCTTCTGGCGCATCGGACCGAAGACCGAGATGGACCGTGTGGCCTCCGCCGGGGCCGCCGGCGCCAAGGCTGACTGAACGGTTCCCGCCCGCTCCGGCGCTCCCACGCCAGCAGCTA
>Ga0102938_10002161_pt1 | contig 14929 bp, 11 predicted proteins | sample SalPonR2_B_D2_MG_FD_84516 | JGI IMG/M metagenome (GOLD analysis project Ga0102938, IMG submission 84516) | Salt pond soil microbial communities from South San Francisco under conditions of wetland restoration - Salt Pond MetaG R2_B_D2_MG | ecosystem: Environmental > Aquatic > Marine >...
AATCGCTTCGCCGCGTTCATCATGCACGACCTGAAAAACGTCATCGCGCAGCAGTCGCTGGTGGTGCGCAACGCGACGCGCTACCGCGACGACCCGGAGTTCATCGCCGACGCCCTCGACACGGTGGCCAACTCGGTCGAGCGCATGCAGCGCCTCCTCGAACAACTCAAGCGCGGTCGCGGTGATGCCCTCGTCGAGCGCGTCGATCTCGCTCGGCTCATGACCGAGACCGTGAGCCGGCACACAGACCGCACCCCCCACCCGACAGCACACTTGCCTGACGAACCCTTGCGACTGCGCATCGACCGCGAGCGGTTAGCGGCGGTACTCGGCCACCTGTTGACCAACGCGCAGGATGCTACGCCGGCCACCGGTACGGTCCGGCTCGAGTCGGCGCGCGAGACCGACGGGACAGTGGTGCTTGCCGTCGTGGACGATGGCGCCGGCATGGAGGAGGAGTTTATCCGCGAGCGGCTGTTTCGGCCTTTCGACTCGACGAAAGGCAGCAAGGGCATGGGCATCGGCGCCTACCAGGCGCGCCAGTTCGTACTGGCGGCCGGCGGGGATGTGCGCGTCACCAGCGCGCCCGGCCAAGGCACGCGCTTCGAACTGCGTTTCCCCCCGGGGATTATCGAACCGATCGACCCGGCCGAAGCCACTACGCAAGGTATCGATACCGTCGCCCGGGTCAATACCGCTGCGGCCGGCCCCGACACCTCACCCGATGACAATCCACATGAAGCCCCCAAGGAGACCCCGCCCGGTGCCTGACACGACGCGCCAACTGCTCATCGTCGAGGATGATCGCGGGCTGCAGAAGCAGCTCAAGTGGTGCTTCGACGGCTACGACGTGGTGTTCGCGGAAGACCGCGAGAGCGCGCTCGGCGCAGTGCGGCGTCACCAGCCGGCCGTCGTGCTCCAGGACCTCGGCCTGCCCCCCGATCCCGAGGGCGTCAGCGAGGGTTTCGCTACCCTGCAGGAGATCCTGCAGATCGCACCGGAGACCAAGGTCATCGTCGTCACGGGGAACGAGAACCGCGACAACGCCCTCAAGGCCGTCGCTTCCGGCGCCTACGATTTCTACCAGAAGCCGATCGACGTCGATGTGCTGCAACTTTTGGTCGGCAGGGCGTTCAAGCTGCATGAGATCGAGGCCGAGAACCGCCGCCTGGTGCGCGAGCAGGCCGCTTCGCCGCTGGCCGGCGTGATCGCCGTCAGCCCGCAGATGCAGAGCGTCTGCCGCAAGATCGAGAAGATCGCCGTCGTCGACGTGACCACCCTGCTGCTCGGCGAGAGCGGCACCGGCAAGGAGGTCTTCGCCAAGGCGATCCACGGCCTGAGCGCGCGCGCGGAGCATCGCTTCGTCGCCATCAACTGCGCTGCGATCCCGGAGAACCTGCTCGAGAGCGAACTGTTCGGCCATGAGAAGGGCGCGTTCACCGGCGCTCACAAGCAGAGCCAGGGCAAGGTCGAGCTTGCCGACCAGGGCACGCTGTTGCTGGACGAGATCGGCGACATGCCGCCGCCCTTGCAAGCCAAGCTGCTGCGTTTCCTGCAGGAACGCACCATCGAGCGCGTGGGCGGCCGGAAGGAAATCCCGGTCGATGTCCGCGTGGTGTGCGCGACGAACCAGGATCTCGAGGCGCTGATCGGCGCCGGCCGCTTCCGGGAAGACCTCTATTACCGCATCAGCGAAGTGACCATCCGCATTCCGCCGCTGCGCGAGCGCGAAGGATGCCGCGTGGTGCTGGCGCGCCATTTCCTCGATGTGCATGCCGCTGCAATGAACAAGAAACTCAGCGGACTCGCCGACGAGGCCGTCGACGCCATCCAGCGACACGGCTGGCCGGGTAACGTGCGCGAGCTGGAGAATCGCATCAAGGGCGCGGTCGCGATCAGCGACGGGCCGATGATTTCCGCCGACGATCTCGGTATCACCTCGGGCAGCGGTCAGCGCTTGCCGACCCTCCGCGAAGTTCGCGACGAAGCGGAGCGCCGCGCCGTGACGGAGGCGCTCGCCGCGGCAGACGGCAATGTCAGCCGCGCCGCCAACCTGCTCGGCGTGTCGCGCCCGACGGTGTACGACCTGTTGCAGCGCCACGGGATTGCGGCAGGGGGCACGGCGGGCGCAGGCACGGCGGCCGCAGGCGAAGCCGCCGCCCCGAGTGAAGAAAAGGACGAACAGAAGTGAGCGATGACATGGCTAAGTGCTACGCTCGGCGTGGTGACGGGGCGGCGGGAGATCGGAGGATGACGATGACTGGTGCGATGTGGCGGCCTCTGGCACTGGCGGCCGTGCTGATCCTCGTGACGGGCTGCGGGGCGCGCATGACCGCCGAGGAACGGATCGACCTGGCGCGCGAGCAACTCGCGCAGGATGACGCATCCAGCGCCGCGATCCACCTGAGGAATGTATTGCAGGAAGATCCCGCCAACGTCGAGGCGCGGATCATGCTGGCGGATGCTGCGTTCGCGGTCGGCGATTACGACAGCGCGGCGAAGGAATATCTCCGCGCGATCGACCTGGGCGGCGAAGCCGGCCAGTTCCGCGCCCGCCTGGTCGAAGCGCTGGTGCGCGCCGGGGGTGCGAACGAGGCGTTACGTCATTCCGGGGATGTGACAGCGGCTGATGAGCCGGAACTGGTGTTCTGGCGCGCCAGCGCGCTGGGCCGTGCCGGGCGCGGAGCCGAGGCGCGGGCCTTGTTCGAGGCGCTGGCCGAGACCGACGCGATGCGCGAGCGAGCGCGGCTCGGCATCGCTCGCCTGGAGCTCGCGGCCCGACGTCCCGAGGCTGCGTTGGCGATCCTGGCGCCGCTCGAGGCCGCCATGACCGACGAGGCGGACTACTGGGAGGTCAAGGCCTATGCGGCGCTGCAGGCGGGGCAGGCCGAGAACGCGGTGGCGGCTTTCCGCAGCGCGCTGGAGAAGCTGGTCGATCCGCTCGGCACGCGGCGCTTCATGCTCCAGGCCGGCGAGGCCGAAGCGCTGCTGGCCACCGGTGCGCTGGACGAGGCGCGCACTGTGGCGAGCGCCTTGCAGGCCCAGGCCGAGCAACATCCCGTCGCAAATTACCTCATGGCGCGCGTCGAGCTGCAGTCGGGCGATGCAGACAAGGCGCTGGGTCATGCGCAGGCCGTCCTCGCGGCCCAGCCCGAGTCGTCGGTCGGCCTGATGATGGCTGGGGCGGCGAACCTGATGCTCGGCCAGCCCGGACAGGCGGAGCGGTATCTCGAGCGGGCCGTGGCCAGCCAGCCCGGCAACCTTCCGGCGCGAAAACTTCTCGCGCAGACGCGACTGGGATTGCAGTCCCCCGAGCGGGCGCTGGAAGCCCTCGGGCCTGCGCTCACGGAAGGTGGTGACCTGTCGGTCGCCGCGTTGGCCGGCCTCGCCTCCGTGCGCGCCGGCGACCCGGAGTCGGCCGTGGAGATCCTCCAGGGCCAGCTGGAGCGGGCTCCCGAGAACGATGAGTTGCGCGCGATGCTGGCGGTGACCCTGATGTCTGCGGGCCGAACCGACGAGGCGCTGGCGGAACTGGCATTGATAGATGCCGGCGAGGGCGTGGTTCGCCAGCGGGCGGACCTCATCGCGATCGGCGCCCATTTGCAGGCGGGCGACGTGGAGACGGCGCGCAATGCCGCCGCCGCGGTGGCCGCCGCCCAGCCGGGCGACGTCGCCCTGCGCAATACGCTGGGGGCGCTGTTCCAGGGCGGCGGGCGTCTCGATGCCGCGACGCGCTGGTTCGAGGAGAGCCTCTCGCTGGAACCCGGCAATTCCGTCGCGGCGTATAACCTCGGGCGCATCAGCGTCGAGCGCGGCGATCTCGAACGCGCCGCCGAGCTGTTTCAGGGGGCGCTGGCCAAGAATCCCGACAACGCCATCCTGCTGACGGCGATGGCGCAGCTCGACTGGGCGCGTGACGATCGGGGGCGCGCCATCGAGCGACTGCAGCGCGCCCGCGAGGCCGATCCCGGGGATGGCGGATCACGTTTCGTGCTGACGCAGTACCTGGTGGCCGAGGGTCGTGCCGACGAGGCCGTGCCGGTGGCGCGGGAAGCGGTGGAGATCGCCCCCGCTGCGGCGCCCTCGATCAATGCGCTGGGCGTCGCCTTGCTGGAGAGCGGTGCGGCCGCGGAGGCTTTGCCGTTATTCGCGCAGGCGCTGGAGATCAATCCCGTCGAGCCGCGGTACCTGTTGAACAGCGCACGCGCCCATCTCGTGCTCGGCGATGCCGAGGCGGCGCGCACCGACCTGGTGAACGGTCTCGCCCTCGCACCAGAAAACGCGACCTTCCTGGCCACGCTGGTAGATGTCGAGTTGCGGACCGGGCGCCTCGAGTCGGCCGCGCAGGCCCTCGGCCGGCTGGAAGCCGTACTGGGGGCGGAAGATCCTCGCGTGGCCCTGTTGCGTGGCCAGGTGTTGCTTGCGCAGGAGCGTTTCCCCGCTGCGGAACGCGCGTTTACCGAGGCTGCGCGTCTCGGTCTCGAGGCGCGCGCGGCGATCGGGCTGTTCGAAACCCGGCGGCGTGGTGGCCTGCCCGACCCGGCTGCGCCCTTGATCGACTGGCTGGAGAAAACACCGGACGACCTCGTCGCTCGCGGCCTGCTGGCAGATCACTACCTCGCCGTCGATGATCGTCCGGCCGCGATCCAGGAATACGAACGACTCATCGAACTGCAGCCGCAGAACCCCCTGTTCCTGAACAACCTCGCCTGGTTGTACGGCGAAGCGGGCGACGCGCGCGCCGAGGCGCTCGGGCGGCGCGCTCACGAGCAGGCGCCCGGTAACCCGATGATCGCCGACACCCTCGGCTGGATTCTTCATCAGCAGGGCGACGACACTGCCGCGCTGGAGTTGCTGGCCGAGGCCGTGGCCGGCGCGCCGCAGGCAAGCGATGTCCGCTATCGCTACGCGGTGGTGCTGGCCGCGACCGGTGACCATGAAGCCGCCCGTCGCGAGGCTCGCGCAGTACTCGCGGATGCCGGCGCGGCGAATTACCATGAATCGGCCCAGAAACTCTTGGATGGCCTCGAGGGGGGCAAGGAGTAGAGCTCATGCGCATATTTCTCACCCGTCTGTTGGTCCTCGGCGCCGCACTTTTCGCCACGGCCTGTGCCACGGGCGGCTCGGCGCCGGTGCTGCCTCAGGGCGCCCAGCCGGCTGCGGAGACCGACTACATCATCGCCCCGGGTGCGGTGCTGAACATCTTCGTCTGGCAGCATCCTGACCTCTCCACGACGGTCCCGGTGCGGCCCGACGGCAAGGTCTCCACGCCGCTGATCGAGGACATGGTGGCCGCGGGGAAGACGCCGACGGTGCTGGCGCGGGACATGGAAGAAGTGCTGTCGAAGTACATCCGGCAGCCGACGGTCAACGTGATCGTGCAGACCGCCGCGCCGAGTTTCCAGCAGCAGGTGCGCGTGGTCGGACAGGCCGCGAACCCGCAGGCATTGGCCTACAGCGACGGCATGACCTTGCTCGATGTCATGATCCAGGTCGGCGGGCTCGGCGAGTTTGCCGCCGGTAACCGCGCCAAGCTTGTGCGGCGCACCGCCGAGGGCACCGTCGAGATCGGCGTGCGCCTGGATGACCTGTTGAATGCCGGCGACATGCGTCAGAACGTGGTCATCCAGCCGGGCGACGTCGTCATCATCCCGGAGGCGCGCTTCTAGTGGACCAGTTGTTTCGCCAGGTCATCACGGAATTGCGGGGCGCCTGGCGCTTCCGCTGGCTCGCGATGGCCGTCGCCTGGCTGGTCGCGATAGGGGGTGTCGCATACGTCCTTTCCATGCCGGATCGCTTTGAGGCGCGCGCCCAGGTGTTCGTGGATACCCGTGATCCGTTGATCAATAACCAGAACCAGGCGCGGGATAACGACGCGGCGGTCAGCGTCGCCTATGTGCGGCGCCTGTTGTTGTCCACGCCGAACCTCGAGATGGTGGCGCGCGAGACCGACCTCGACCTGCGCGTGGAGACGCCGCAGGCGTTTGAACTGCTGGTCGCGGCCCTGCAAAGACAGATCCAGGTCCAGCCCGCCGGTGGCTACGGCTTCGAAGCCAATCTTTACAACATCGTCTATCGCGACACGGATCGGCTCACCGCGGAGCGCGTCGTGCAGGTCCTGCTGAACAGCTTCCAGGAACAGTCGCTCGAGGGCGACCTGCGCGATGACTTGCAGGCCCTGTCGTTCCTCGACGACCAGATGGCGGATTATCGCCGCCGACTGGAGGAGGCGGAATCCCGGGTGGCCGATTTCCGTCGGCGCAATGCCGGGGTGGTGGGCGCCGAGGGTGGGTTCTTCGATCGCCTCGAGACGCTCCGCGAAGAATTGCGCAATGTCACGGCCAACCTGCGCATCGCCCGCGAGACGCGCGCTACCCTTGCCGCCCAGTTCGCGGCCACGGGCTCCGGCAGCGGCCAGGGACAGTCGGCTGCCGCCAGCCTGATCGAACTGGAAAACCAGGTGCTGGCGGCGGAGCGTGAACTCGGCGAACTGCGATTGAGATACACGGAGGCACATCCCTCGGTGATCTCTGCAAGGGAGACGCTGGCGGCGCTCGAGGGTAGGCTCGCGAAGCTGCGCGAGGAAGTCGGCCCCATGCTGGGCAGCGGCGCCACCGGCACCGGGTCGGCCGTCGAGAACGTTCAGATTGCCCTCACGGAGGCGGAGATCCAGGTCAGCGAGCTGTCGGGACGGCAGCGTGACCTGCAGCAACGCATCGCCGAGCTGCAGGAGAAAGTCGACATAGCCCCGCAACTGGAGGCGGAGCTCGCCGGGCTGAACCGCGATCACACCGTGTTGCGCAACCAGTACGAGACGCTGCTGCAAAGGCGCGAACTGCTCAGTTTCGACATCGACCGCAAGCGGCAGGGGCGGCAGCTTGAATTCCGCATCATCGAACCGCCGTTGGCGCCGGAGTTTCCGGTCGAACCCAACCGCACCGTCATGATGCTGCTGGCTCTGATGGCGGCGTTGGGTGCGGGCGGCGGCCTGGCGTACCTGCTGCACCTGATGAAACCGGTGTTTATCACTGGGGATACGGTTTACCAGGAGCTTGGCGTGCCGGTGCTCGGCTCAGTGTCGATGGCATGGACAGGGCAGGCCATTGCGCGGCGCCGTGGCGCGGAAGCGCTGTTCGCCGTCGCGCTGGTCGTGTTGCTCGCGACCTTCGGCGCGGTGTTCGCCTTCCTGCCCGACCTGACCGAATACGCCCAGCAGCTCGTCAACTGAGCGCCGACAGGGAGACGTCGTGAGTTTCGTCGAGAAAGCACTCAATCGCCTGAAGCGCGAACAGCAGGAAATGGCGCCGCTGGGCGAGTTTCGCCACACGCCCGGCGACCATCCGCCGGGCGCCAGCGCCCCCGGGCATTACACAGTCGGCGGGACGCCTGCAACGCCGCACGTGCCCCGCGGCAAACTGGTCGCGGTCGATCGCGGCCGCTTGCGCGAGGAAGGTTTCCTCGCGCCGGAGAAGTACAGCCGCCAGATGGCGGACGAATATCGGCGGATAAAGCGACCGTTGATCGCGAATGCATTCGGCATCGGCGTGCCACGCATCGATGACGGAAACCTGATCCTGGTGAGCAGCGCGATTTCCGGGGACGGCAAGACTCACACCTGCCTTAACCTCGCATTGAGCCTGGCGGCCGAGCGCGACCGTACCGTCCTGTTGGTCGACGGCGACGTGCCCAAGCCGCACATCAGTCGACTTTTCGGTATTGCCGATCAGCCCGGACTGCTGGATGCGCTCGGCGAGCAACGTCCGCTTCTTGACGAGCTGCTGATCCGCACGGATATCCCGCGCTTGTCGGTGCTGCCTGCCGGACGCTGGAAAGAGGATGCAACGGAGCTCCTCGCCAGCGGCCGGATGCGCGAACTGTGCAAGGAGCTGGCGCAGCGATACTCGGACCGCATCATCCTTTTCGATTCGCCACCATTGCTCGCCGCCACCGAGGCCCAGGCGATCTCGGCCGTTGTCGGCCAGGTCGTGCTGGTCATTGCGGAGAACATCACGGCGCGTGACGATGTGCGCGCGGCCCTCGCGCTGCTGGACGAGAACAAGCCGATCAACGCGATCCTCAACAAGAGCCGGCAACCGTCGGTCGGCGGGTATTACTATGGAGGCTACGGCTATGGCGCTAACGCACGAACGGAACAGGCCGACGAAACCACGCAACAGTGACCGTGGGCGGCTGGCGATCCATCGTGGTCGCGCCGTCTCCGTCGCCGCGGGCTTGTTCCTTGCCGTGTCCCCGGCCGGGGCAGCCGACTGGGATTTCACGCCGCGCGTGGCGCTGGGGCAGACCTGGACCGACAATATCTCGCTTGCCGCCGACGGGTTCGAGGAATCCGAATGGATCACGGAGTTCACACCGGGCTTCCTGCTCGAAGTCGAGGGACAGCGGGTCGAGGCCGAGTTGAATTATGACCTCCAGGCCTTGTGGTACGCGGACAACAGCGATTTCAACGATATCTACCACCAGCTCGACGGCGTCGCCGATTTCGTGCTTTGGCCGGAGAGCCTGTACCTGGACACGTTTGCGCGCTTCGACCAGGAGAACGTCGATGCCGCGGGCCCGGTGGCCTACAGCAACCTGTTCGAGACCAATAACCGCACGGACACCCTTGTGTTCGGCGCGAGTCCTTATCACGTGGCCCGCTGGGGCGGGTGGGCCGAGAGCCTTTTGCGCTATGACTACCAGACGGTGCGCTACAGCAACACGGATGAGGGCACCTTCGCGCCGGAGGATTCGGACACTAACGGCGTGACGGCGCTGTTCGGGAGTCCGTCACAGTCACGCGGTTTCAGCTGGCGCACCAGCGGCAGCTACACACGCACCGACTTCGACGAGTCCCCCGAATTCGAGTACGCCCGCGTGGCGCTCGATGTCGGCGTGCCAGTCGGCTTGCGCACGCGCGTCACGGCGACCGCCGGACAGGAATCGGACGTCGAGGAAGACTCGAGTGCGGGTGGACTCGATACCGGTTTCTGGTATGTCGGGCTCGCTTGGGAGCCGAGCGAGTTGCAAAGCCTCGAGGCCAGGGTCGGCAGCCGTTTCTTCGGTACGGCCTGGGAAGCCAACTGGCGGCGGCGCGGCTCGCGCGGCGAACTGGTCCTGGATTACTCCGAGGAGCCCACCACCTCCAGCGGTGTGCTCGGCGAGGGCGACGTCCCGGAAACCGGGTTCCGGCCGGGTGGCACCCCGACGCTCGATACCCGCGTATTCCTGCTGAAACGCTTCTCCGCCAACGCCAGTTACGAATTGACGCGCTCGACGCTCGTGGCGCGGGTCTACACGGACCGCCGCGAATTCCAGGACGCGGCGGGCGGCACCGAGAAAGCCTACGGGGCCACGTTGTCTTATGACTGGGAGGCCGCGGTGCGCACGCAAGTCGGCATGACCCTCGACTGGGAGTCGCGCGAGTTCGAATTCGACCGGCAGGATGACTTCGGCGAATTGACCTTACGCCTCACGCGCCAGCTCAGTCGTACCTTGTCCGGGGTGCTGCGGGCCAGCCATTTCCTGCGCAACTCGGATGCGGAAGAGGACTACCGGGTCAACCAGGTATCGCTGTCCGTGGAGGCCAGCTTCTAGTCGCCGCGATCAGTAGGCCTTGCTGTCGCGGAACACGCGTACCACGGTCAGCAGCAGGATCTTGAAGTCGAGCAGGGGGCTCCAGTTGCGCAGGTACTCGAGGTCGTAGCTGACGCGCGCCTCCATCTGCTCCAGCGTGTTCGTCTCTCCGCGACAGCCGCTGACCTGCGCCAGCCCCGTGATCCCCGGCAATACCTTGTGGCGGATCATGTAGCCCTTGATCAGGTGCCGGTACTGCTCGTTGTGTGCGACGGCGTGCGGTCGTGGCCCCACCAGGCTCATCCGTCCCTGCAGCACGTTGATGAATTGCGGCAGTTCGTCGAGCGAATAGCGCCGCAGGATACGGCCGACCGGTGTGATGCGCGGATCGTCCCGTGTCGCCTGCCAGACTTCGCCCTTGTCCTCGGTGACATACATGGAACGGAACTTGTAGACCACGATCTCGTGGCCGTCGAGTCCATAGCGGTGCTGCTTGAAGATGACCGGTCCACGCGAGGTGAGGCGCACGAGCAGGGCGATCACCAGCATCACCGGCAATACGGGAACGAGGCCGAGCAGCGTGAACACGACATCGGTAATGCGCTTGAGCACACCGCGGTAACCGTAGAATGGGGTCTCGCACAGCGAAATCACCGGCATGCCGAGGATCTCGCCGGAACGCGACTGGATGAGGTCGAATACGAACACGTCGGGCACGTAATAGATTGACGCGGTCGTGTCGTGCAGGTCGTCTAGCAGGTTCATGACGCGCTCGAGATGGCGAATCGGCAGCGCGATGAAAATGACCTCGACGCTGTGTTCGCGCACGTAGTCCGCGAGGTCGGCCAGCTCGCCGAGCATCGGATGGTCACCCATGGGGCCGAGCCGCTCCGGGCTGCGATCGTCGAAAAAGCCCAGCACCCGCTTGCACATCTCGGGGTGTTCCTGCAGCTTCTCGGCGAGGGCGCGGCTGTGCGGCGTGAAGCCGGCAAAGACCGCGGCACGAACATTCTTGTTCGAAATCGTCGTGCGGCGCATGAGGATGTGCAGCAGCACCGCGACCGGCACCACCAGCATCGGCACGATGAGCGCCCAGACCAGCATTAAATCGCTCGGGTACTTGGCGTGGAGTCCGGTCAAATAGCCGGCTGCGAGCAGGATGACGAGGATCCCGAGCCACCGAAACACCATCTTGATCGCAATCCGACCCGGATGGGTCATGATCAGCGGACGCCCGTTACGCCGCACGCGCAGAAAATGCAGACTCAGTGCACCGGCGAGGAATGCGAGCGCCTTGTAGAGCGGGTCAAACTCCTGTCCCTGGCTGACCACCAGCAGATAGAGCACGATGACCACCAGCAGTGCGGGCAAGGCCGCCTGCAGCAGCGCGATGACACCGACTGTGAGACTGGACTTCAGGTAGATGGGCTCGCTCATGGCGTCGGGCTCGCCTGTGTCGCTGCCGTCGCCTTCGCGATCGCTGCGAGCGCCGTCTCAAGACCCGCCTGCCAGTCGAATCCCGCCCCGACGACTTCGGTGAGCGCAGCGCTCGGGCGCAGCGCGCCATAGGTGGGACGCTGTGCGGGGGTCGGATATTCGGCAGTGGCGATGGGGTCGACGCGCACGGGGTTTTCCAGCAGGCCGATTCCCGCCGCCCGTTCCACGATCCGAGCAGCGAAGCCGTGCCAGCTGACGACGGGTCCCCCGGTCGCATGGTAGGTGCCGAAGGGCAGGGCGGTTTCAGCACCGGTGCCGTCCAGTGCGCCGATCAGCGCCGCAAGATCACCGGCGTACGTCGGCTGGCCCTGCTGATCCGCGACGATGCGCAGCGGCCGGCCGCCGGTGGCAAGACGCAGCATCGTCTTGACGAAGTTGGCGCCATGCTCGCTGAACACCCAGCTGGTTCGCAGGATCCAGTGCCGCGGACACAGTGTGCGCACCGCGAGTTCGCCGCCGAGCTTGCTCGCACCGTACACGCCGAGCGGATTGACGGGTGCGTCCTCGGTGTAGGGCACCGTGGCCCGGCCGTCGAAAACGTAGTCGGTTGAAACCTGGACGATCGTAGCGCCCAGCGTGGCGGCTGCACGCGCTGCGGCGGCCGGGGCCTCGGCATTCATGCGCCATGCGAGTTCCGATTCCTGTTCGGCCTTGTCCACCGCCGTGTAGGCCGCCGCGTTGACGATCGCGCGGGGAGCCGCATCCAGCAGCGCCTCGTGGAGCCGCGTTGGGTCCGAGATATCGACGGTAGCCCGGCCCCAGAAGGCAGCCTGCGGAAGCTGCTGCTGCAGGTGGTTGGCGAGCTGGCCAGAGGCCCCGAGCACGATCGTTGTCATGTGCGTCCCGCAATGTCCGCCAAGCTAGGCAGCCGGGCGTCCTTCGCCGACAGCGCCGGGTCGCTCAAGGGCCAGTCGATGCCCACATCCGGGTCATTCCAGACTACGCCGACCTCGTCCTCGGGATGATAGGTGTCCGTACACTTGTATTCGAAGTCCGCGATCTCCGAGAGCACGAGAAAGCCATGCGCATAACCCGGCGGAACCCAGAACTGCCGATGATTGACATCCGAAAGCGTCACGCCGACCCAGTCGCCGAAAGTCGGTGAGCCGGGCTGGATGTCCACGGCCACATCGAAAACTTCGCCGCGTGACACGCGCACCAGTTTTCCCTGGGGATGACGCGCCTGCGCATGCAGGCCGCGAAGCACGCCGCGCCGCGAGCGGGAATGGTTGTCTTGGACGAAAGGGAGGTCGATGCCGGCGAGGCGCCGGTAGCGCTCGACCTCGAAGCTCTCAAGGAAGAAGCCGCGTTCGTCGCCGTGCACCACCGGATCGATGATCTTGACGCCGGGGAGGGCGGTATCGGTTACGCGCATCGTGACGGTCCCCCGCTCATTCGGCGGGCATTCCGCCCGGTGCTGTAAATCGCCATCGTATCCTTTCTCACCTTACAGCCGGTATTTCGGCGCCCCGGGCCCATGCCCGAAAGGCGCGCAGCTCGCAATCCATTCAATCTATAGAGAATAGGGGGAGTTACAGCGACCATGATGAGACGATGGTCGCAAATTGACGTTTCCGTTTAGATCGTCTTGCTGGCCTCCGCCGAAGGTGCGCTCACCAGACCATCACTGGTGACCGCCTGGATAGCGAAATACCAGGTTCCCGCCCCGAGACCCTCGATTACGTAGCGGGTGACTCCTGCGCTGTCGAGTTCCACGGTGAAATCGTAACTCCGTGAAACCTGCCCGTAGAGTACCCGATAGCCGACCAGCTCGCCGATCGGAGAGCCGTCGACGCGTTCCGTGGGCGCGCTCCAGTTGAGCGTGGCGGAGCCCATGGCGGCGGCCGCTGCCTGGACGCTGATGGAGAAACCCGAGAGCGTGGCTGAGGCCTCGCCGTCGCTGACCGTCAGGACGATACCATTCCAGTTGCGCACGTCTCCTTCGGCGGGCGTGCCCTCGAGTCGGCCGGTAGAGGGCGTGAGAGTGACCCAGCTCGGCAGGTTCTCGGCCGCGACCGTGACGCTGTCCCCGTCGGGATCCGAGATCGAAGGCTGGAAACTCCAGGGTTGTCCGACGGTCGCAAGGCTGGACGGACTGCCCGAGATCGTCGGCGGCCCGTTTGCAGAGGGCGGGTCCCCATTCGGGAAGTCGTCACGGCCGTCACAGCCAACCAACAACAGGCAGGTCAACAGGGGCCAGAAAATGATCTTGATGCTATGTTTCATATGTCCTCTGCCGCGCGCGGGTGTGTCCCGAATCCGGGCTGGGGGCGAGTGAAATTTGCGCCTTTCTAGCAGCGAGCAATAAGTCAAACAAGCTCGGATTTGCGAAAACTTCGTGAAAAGACAGAAAGTTGCGCTCCCAGGGCGACGAGATACAATAAATTATGTCTTATATATCGGCAGCTTGTGGCGAAAATTTAATCAGAATTCGATGGCGTGTTGAGTGGCTTTCCTAGATTCGTCCTCAGCAATCGCGGACAGGTGCCTGCAGTGCGTCAAAAAACGAGTTTTTTGATCGGTTTTTTCAAGCAAAAATAGGCTCTTCCATGCGCACCAGCCCCGCCGGGGACGCGGCGTTTTGCGCAAAAGTGTGACGGCCGTCACGCTTTGGCCGGGTGACCCGAAAATGAGAGCCATGCCGCGTTCCTGTAACGTCAAGGCCCTATAAACTGTTCGAATGAATAGCCAAGAGTCCGTGTTGACCATGCCCGAGAAGTTCATTCCGGCGCGCATCGAGCGTATCGAGCAGGTCACGCCGCTGATCAAGGTGTTCACCCTGGCTACTGATCCGGCGCGGTTCCAGACTCAGGCCGGCCAGTGGCTGGACCTCGCGATTCCGGTGCCCGGCAAGCCCTTTGTGGGTGGCTATTCGGTCGTTTCCGCCCCCAGCACCGACGGACGGCTGCAGCTCGCGATCAAGTATGCCGATCGTCACCAGGCTACCCATCACCTGCACACCACAAGCCGGATCGGCGACGAGGTGTTCATCACGCCGGGACAGGGGCCTTTTTTCTTCGAACCCGGCATGAGCAAACAGGTCGTTCTTCTCGGCGCAGGTATCGGCGTCACGCCGCTGATGAGCATCCTGCGTTTCATCCACGCCGAGGCGCCGGACGTGCACGTCCACCTCGTTTACAGCGTGTCCTCGCGGCGCGAGGTGCTGTTTGCCGAGGAGTTGGAGCAACTCGGCGCCGCGCCGAACATCGACGTCACCCTGACGGTGACGCGTGACGCCGAGGACTGGCGCGGGCATACCGGACGGATCAGCCACCGCTTGCTGGAATCACTCGAGCTGCCGCGTGCTGGGCTGTACTATTTTTGTGGCTCGCCTGAGTTCATCGATGATATGGCGAAGCTGCTGGCGGAGTGGGGTATCCCCGAGCAGCAGCTCAAGTACGAGAAGTGGTGGTAACGGCCCTGCATTGCTAGGGGCTGGCGAAGCGATGCCTCGCCTGCTTCGTCGCCGAGAAATCCTTTGGCCCACGGTATGGGGTTGGCTGTTGGTGCTTGCCCTGCTCGGGGCCGCCTGCTTCGTGCTGGTTCAGCGCGCCCATGAATTCCTCGCCGTCACGGCGCCCGCCGAGAACGCCACCCTGCTGGTGGTGGAGGGTTGGTTGAGCGAGTCGGAACTCGATGCGGCGGCGGATCTATACAGGCGCGGAAGTTACACGCGAATTGCGGTCACAGGCGGTCCGATCGAGGGCTGGGCGGACTTGCACGGCTACGCGAGTTTCGCCGCCCGCGCCGCCGAATATCTACTTAAGCGGGGCCTGCCTACGCATGAGGTGGTTGCGGTGCCAGCGCCGGCCTCCGCACAGGATCGGACGTTTCTCACCGCTGTCGCGCTGCGTGACTG
>Ga0102938_10002164_pt1 | contig 14925 bp, 18 predicted proteins | sample SalPonR2_B_D2_MG_FD_84516 | JGI IMG/M metagenome (GOLD analysis project Ga0102938, IMG submission 84516) | Salt pond soil microbial communities from South San Francisco under conditions of wetland restoration - Salt Pond MetaG R2_B_D2_MG | ecosystem: Environmental > Aquatic > Marine >...
CACGACCGGTGGCGCATCACAAGCCGCTCGACCCCGGCGCAATTTGCTTGGAGGCCTGCGGCGGGCGCGGCATAACGGGCGCATGGATATCGGAACGCTTGCCTTCGATCACGCGCCGGTGGGCCTGGTGGTGTTGGAGTACCGGATCATCCGCGCCTGCAACCGGCAATTCGCCGCGATCTTCGGCGGCGATCCGGGGGACTACGCGGGGATTCCGCTGGCGCGGTTCTACCCTTCGATCGAGGATTACAGGCGTATCGGGACGGACGCGCTCGCCATCATGCGCGAGACCGGGCGTTACGGTGACGAGCGGGTGATGCGGCGCGGCTCGGGCGCGCTGTTCTGGTGCCGGGTGCGCGGGCAGTCGCTGACGCCTGAGGCCCCGTTTGCGCGCGGTGTGTGGTCCTTTGCCGACCTGTCGGACGAGCGGCCCCTCGTGACGCTGACGCGGCGCGAGCGGGAGGTGGCGATCCTGACCTGCCGCGGTCTGACCTCCAAGGAGATCGGGCTGGAGCTGAGGCTGAGCCATCGCACCGTCGAGGTCTACCGCGCGCGCCTGCTGGAGAAATTCGGCGCGCGCAAGCTGGCCGAACTGGTGGCGAAGCTGTCGGGAATGCCTCTCTGAGTGCGGGGGCCGTGGGGGAAATGGCCGCTTTTCTCACGCCACGTCCTGCCCTATAAGCAGCGAAAACCATTGCGACGGGTGCCGGGCACGGACACCATCGCCGTTACCGAGGAAGCAAATGTCGAACAAAACGCATGAATCGGACGTGGCCTTCATCCGGGCGCTCGCGGAACTTCTCAACGAGAACGACCTCACCGAACTGTCGGTCAAGCGCGAATACGGGGAGGACGACACGCTCAACGTGCGGGTCAGCCGCCGGGGCGAGGCCGTCACAACGCAGGTGAGCAGCCCGACCCCAGCGCCCGCCGCCGCGGCTCCGATCGCTGCGCCTGCCGCCCCCGCCGAGGCCGCCGAACCGGCCGAGGACCCGGCGAGCCATCCCGGTGCCGTGACCTCGCCGATGGTCGGCACCGTCTACATGCAGGCCGAGCCGGGCGCGCCGTCCTTCGTGGGGGTGGGCCAGCAGGTCGGCGAGGGCGACACCCTTCTGATCATCGAGGCGATGAAGACAATGAACCACATCCCCGCGCCGCGCGCGGGCACCGTCCGGCGCATCCTCATCGAGGACGGCGCGGCGGTCGAGTACGGCGCGCCGCTGATGATCATCGAGTGAGGCGGGCATGTTCGACAAGATCCTTGTGGCCAATCGCGGCGAGATCGCGCTTCGCGTGATCCGCGCCGCGCGCGAAATGGGCATCCGCTCGGTCGCCGTCCATTCCACGGCGGATGCCGACGCCATGCATGTGCGCATGGCTGACGAGACAGTGTGCATCGGCCCGCCGTCCTCGTCGGAGAGCTACCTGTCGATCCCCGCCATCATCGCCGCCTGCGAGGTTACGGGCGCGCAGGCAGTCCATCCCGGTTATGGATTCCTGTCAGAGAACGCAAATTTCGTGCAGATCGTCGAGGATCACGACCTCACCTTTATCGGCCCCTCGGCCGAGCATATCCGCATCATGGGCGACAAGATTACCGCCAAGGACACGATGAAGGCGTTGGGCGTGCCGTGCGTGCCCGGCTCGGAGGGGGGCGTGGCCGACCTGGCCGCGGCCAAGGAGTTGTGTGCCGAGATCGGCTACCCGGTCATCGTCAAGGCGACCGCCGGGGGCGGCGGGCGCGGCATGAAGGTGGCGCGCGACGAGGGCGAGTTGGAGCGCGCCTTTCTCACCGCGCGGTCCGAGGCCAAGGCGGCGTTCGGGAATGACGAGGTCTATATCGAGAAATACCTCACCACGCCGCGCCATATCGAGATCCAGGTGTTCGGCGACGGCAAGGGCCGTGCGGTGCATCTGGGCGAGCGGGACTGCTCGCTCCAGCGCCGTCACCAGAAGGTGCTGGAGGAGGCGCCCGGCCCCTGCATCACCGAAGAGGAGCGCGCGCGCATCGGCGCGATCTGTGCCGAGGCCTGCGCCAATATCGACTATCGCGGCGCTGGCACCATCGAGTTTCTCTATGAGAATGGCGAGTTCTTTTTCATCGAGATGAACACGCGGCTGCAGGTCGAGCATCCAGTAACCGAGGCGATTTTCGGCGTCGATCTCGTCCGCGAGCAGATTCGCGTGGCCGAAGGTCTGCCCATGTCCTTCACGCAGGAGGACCTAGTAATCAACGGCCATGCCATCGAGGTGCGCATCAACGCCGAGAAGCTGCCCGATTTTGCTCCGCGCCCAGGCACGATCACGCAGTTTCACGCGCCTGGCGGGCTCGGCGTGCGGATGGATTCAGCACTCTACGATGGCTATCGCATCCCGCCCTATTACGACAGCCTGATCGCCAAACTGATCGTCCACGGAGCCGACCGCGACACGGCACTGCGGCGGCTTGCCCGTGCGCTGGGCGAGTTGATCGTGGACGGGGTAGACACCACGGTCCCTCTGTTCCACGCGCTGTTGCAGGAGGAAGACATCCGCACCGGCAACTACAACATCCACTGGCTCGAACACTGGCTCGAAACCAACCTGCGGGAGTGATGCCTGCCTTCCTGCCCCCGGAGCTTTTGTTGCGCGCCTACGCGGCGGGGGTGTTTCCCATGGCCGGGCACCGCGAGGATGCAGAGGTGTTCTGGGTGGATCCGCCGCGCCGCGGGGTGCTGCCGCTGGATGGCTTTCACCTGTCGCGCAGTCTTGCCCGGCGAATGCGGCGGGGGGGATATTCCGTCAGCCTCGATGCCGATTTCGCGGGCGTGGTGGATGCCTGCGCCGATCGCGACGAGACATGGATCAGCGCGCCCATCCGCGCGGCGTATCAGGAGTTGCACGCGCGCGGGCATGCGCATTCCCTGGAGGTCTGGGAGGACGGAACGCTCGCGGGTGGGGTCTATGGCGTGGCGCTGGGGCGGGCGTTCTTCGGCGAGAGCATGGTCTCGCGTCGAACGGATGGCTCGAAACGGGCGCTGGCGCATCTGGTCGATCACCTGCGGCGCTGCAGCTTCACCCTCTTTGACACGCAGTTCATCACCGACCATCTCGCGCGCCTCGGTGCCGTGGAGATCAGCCGCGCCGCCTATCGCGCGCGGCTCGCCGGGGCGCTGGAGGGACAGGTGGACATCGCGGCGCTGCCGCTCGAGCGCGACCCGGCTCAGGTGGTGCAGCGGATCACCCAGACATCGTAGCGCGGGTGTTCGAGCGCGTTGAGCGCGGGCGACGAGGCCAGCATCCAGCCGTCGAAGAGGAGGTCGCCGCCCTCGGTCTGGCGGATGGTGACATGGGCATAGGCATCGCCCGCCGGGTTGCCTTCGGGGTAACGGCACTCGACAAGCTCCACCGTGAGCGCACCGAAGTTCGCAGCCTCCCCGTTGGCGAGGTCCAGGTCGCGCAGCTCGGTGGTGATCTTGTCGAGTCCGCGCAGCACCGCGCCGTCGCCGGGGGCTGCGTCCTCCTGCGCCGTGACCCCGCCGCAGACGAGCAACAGCACGGCCCAAAGCGCCGATACCAGCCTCATTCCTCGTCGCCCGAGACGAATTTCATCAGCAGCGAGACGAGGCTGACCGCGCCTTGCGTGAATTCGATCTCGTCGCCCGGCTCGAAATAGAAGGGCGAGCCGCCGGGCAGGATCTCGACATAGTTGCCGCCGAGCAGCCCCTCGGACGAGATCGCCACGGCGCTGTCGTCGGGGACGTCGACACCCTCGCGCACGGTAAAGACCGCCCGCGCGCGGTAGGTGGCGGAATCGAGTTCCATCCCGGTCACGCGGCCCACCTTGACGCCCGCGAGGCGCACGTCCGTGCCCACGCTTACGCCGTCGGCGCTGCGAAAGCTGGCGTTGAGGGCGTATTCCTCGCCCGCGGTGGTGAACCCGGTGGTCTTGCCGGCGTAAGCGACAAAGCCGATCGCCACGGCAAGAACCAGCGCGCCCACGAGGACCTCGGTCTTGTTCTCTGACACGGTTTCTCGCCCCTATTCTGGCGTCCACGCCTCGTAATCGCGCCGCTCGACAGGCTCGGGGCGGCGAATCGACCCGGCGGGCGCGTAGGCCAGCGGCGTGCCGGTCAGGTTCTCCTGATGCGGTTTCTCCCACGCCTTATGCGGCAGCGGCGAGTCGCTCGGCGGCTCCTTGAAGGTGTAGTGCAGCCAGCCGTGCCAGTCCGGGCTCACCCGGCTGGCCTCGGCCTCGCCGTTGAAGATCACCCAGCGCTTCTTGCCGTCGCGGGTCTGGTAGAACACGTTGCCTTCCGCGTCCTCGCCGACCTTCACGCCGTTGCGCCAAGTGTAGATCTGGGTGTTGAGCGTCTGCCCGTTCCACCACGTCACGGCGCGCAACAGCGTGTTGAGAATACCCATCAGACCCTCCGGCTCATTTCCTGCCCGATATGGCGGATTTGGCAGCAAAGGTCCAGTGCCGCGTGGTGCCGCCCGGTTCAGCAGGGAACCGTGCGATAGGTGCCGTCGCCGTTGGAGTAGGCGCATTGGTTGGTGCGGGTGTTGCGCGCGATGAGCGTGCCCGCCGCGGCACCCGCCAGTGTCGAGAGCACCGTCCAGCCGACATTGGCGTCGAAGACGGCCGCTCCGATCAGGCCCGCACCCGCGCCGATGGCCGCGCCGGTCATTTCGCGATTGTCGGTGGTGTCGATGCAGCCCGCGAGCGCCAGCCCGGCAAGTGCGCCGATCATCGTCTTGCGTGTCATCTGGTCATCCTTTCCTGCCCGTGATGCGCTCAGCATAACGCATGACACCATGGAATTTCGCGGCAAAAATTGCCGCATCGGCAAGGAATGGCCTGTCCCGGGATCGGCGGCGGGCGTTTGCGCCGCGTGTCCGCAAGGGCCATGTGCGGTCGCCACAGGCCCGAGCGCAGGCTGAGCGGCCCGCCGCGCCGGGCGATGGGGCACCGGAAGCATCAGCGCCCCGCCCTGCCTCCTGCCTGTCGTGGCTGCGGCCATACCGACGGCGGCGAAGCCCTGTGGATAGGTGCACTGCGCAGATGGCCGGAACACGTCGGTGCCGGTGGAAATGACGTGCAGGCGCACGCTTTCATGTCGTACAGCCACTGCCCTGCGCGTCAGCGGTGCAAGGCCGGTTCGCTCAGGTGCGGGTCGGGTGAAACAGTCCGGCGGGCGAGAGGGTGAAGATTTCGGCACCCTCTGCCGTCACGCCGATGGAATGCTCGAACTGCGCCGAGAGCGATTTGTCGCGCGTCACAGCCGTCCATTCATCCTCGAGCACGACGGTGTCGGGGCGACCGAGATTGACCATCGGCTCGATGGTGAAGAACATCCCCTCCTCGAGCCGCGGCCCGCTGCCCGCGCGCCCGTAATGCAGCACGTTTGGCGGCGCGTGAAAGACGCGGCCCAGCCCGTGGCCGCAGAAATCGCGCACCACCGACATGCGGTGCGCTTCAACGTGGGTCTGGATGGCGTTGCCGATATCGCCAAAGGTGGCACCTGGGCGGACCGCCTCGATCCCCCTCATCAGCGCGTCATGGGTGACCTGGATCAGCCTCTCGGCCTTGCGCGAGGGCTTGCCCGCCACGAACATGCGGCTGGTGTCGCCGAACCAGCCATCGACGATCACGGTGACGTCGATATTGAGAATGTCGCCGTCGCGCAGCGCATCGTCTGTGCGTCGTTTCTCGACATCGCGAGAGATGGTCTCGCCGCCGCTCTTGGGGACGGGGGCACCGGGGATGCCGTGGCAGACCACGTGGTTGACGCTGATGCAGCTTGCGTGGCGGTATCCCTTGTAGCCGATGGTGGCGGAGGTGGCGCCCGCGGCCTCGATCCGTCGCTCGATGAGCGCGTCGAGTGCCTCGGTGGTCTGGCCGACGAATATGTGCCCGGCGAGCTCGTCGAGGATCTGCGCGGCGAGCCGTCCCGCCGCGTGCATGCCTGCGAAATCCGCCGCCTCGTGGATGCGGATTCCGTCACGCGTGGTGCGTCCCCGATGCGTCTGGTTCACGTCAAACCCCGTCGGTTTCTTCGGATGAGCCTCCACTTAGGGCTTTTTCGCCCCGAGGGCCAGAGGCGAGCGGCAGAGCCCGGCCGATTGTGATGCCCTCGGGCGTGATGTCGGCGCGATGGGCCATCACCTCGACCCCGGCGGCCTCTGCATCTCGGATGGCCGCGGCATAGGCCGGGTCGATATCGGCGGCGGTGGCGAGACTGATCGCGTCGCTGCGCTGCGCGAGATAGAAGAGAACTGCGCGCCGCCCCTCTCGCGCACAGGCGGCGAGGTCGCGCAGGTGGCGCGCGCCGCGGTCGGTGACGCTGTCGGGAAATTCGGCCAGGCCCGGCGCGCGCGAGAGCGTTACCGATTTCACCTCGATCACCGCCTCTGGCAGGCCCGGCCCGCGCAGGATGAAGTCGGCGCGGCTCGCCTCGCCGATGCGCTGTTCGGGGCGCACCTCGTCATAGCCCGCGAAGGCGGGCAGCGCGCGGGCGGTGAGCGCGTCGCGCAGTACCCGGTTGGCTGCGCCGGTATCGACGCAGACGAGCGCGCCCTCTGCCGTCTCGGCCAGACGCCAGGCGTAGCGCAGCTTGCGTCGGGGGTCGTCGTTGTACTCGACCCGGATCGTTGTGCCGGGGGTGGCAAGGCCGGTCATCGCACCCGGGTTGGCGCAATGGGCGGTCGTCTCGGTGCCGTCCTCCAGCCGGATATCGGCGAGGAACCGCTTGTAGCGGCGCAGGAGCGTGGCGCGCAGGAGGGGGCTTTGAAACCGCATGGGCGGGGCCTATACCGGGGCCGGATCATCTGCAAGGAGGCCGCCATGCCCAACCCGACCGCCGCAATGCTCGTCATCGGGGACGAGATCCTCTCTGGGCGCACCCGCGACGCCAACATGCACCATCTTGCACGCGAACTGACCCATGCTGGCATCGACCTCGCCGAGGTGCGCGTGGTGTCTGACGACGCGACCGCCATCACGCGCGCGGTGCGGGCGTTGAGCGACGGGTTCGACGTGGTGTTCACCTCGGGCGGTATCGGGCCCACCCATGACGACATCACCGCCGAGGCGGTGGCGCGCGCGTTCGACGCACCCATCGGCATCCGCGACGACGCACGCGCGATCCTCGCCGCGCATTACGAGGCACGCGGGCAGGACCTCAACGAGGCGCGGCTGCGCATGGCGCGCATCCCCGAGGGAGCCACCCTCATCGACAACCCGATCAGTGCCGCGCCGGGCTTCATCCTGGGGAAAGTGCACGTCATGGCGGGCGTGCCTTCGATCTTCGAGGCGATGCTCGCCTCGGTGCTGCCGACGCTGACCGGGGGGGCACCGCTCCTGTCGCAGACATGGGAGGTGCGGCGCGGCGAGGGCGACATTGCGGGGCCGCTGGCCGACCTGGCGGCGCGCTATCCCGATCTCTCCGTGGGCTCCTACCCGTTCATCCGCGACGGCTGTCACGGCGCGCAGATCGTGATCCGCGGGCAGGACGGCGCGCGGCTCGACGCGGCGATGGCGGACCTGGCGGAGATGTTCCCGGCATGACGCGCGATATCCATGCGCTCTACGCCGTTACCGAGGCGACGTGGCCGCCCGCCGCGACCGAGACGCTTGGCCCGGTGACGATCCGGGATGGCGCGGGCGGCGGCAAGCGCGTGTCGGCGGCGACGGTGGCGGGCACGGCGACACCGGTCGATCTCGACCGCGCCGAGGCAGCGATGCACGCGCTGGGGCAGGCCCCGCTCTTCCAGATTCGCGAGGGCGACGGCGTGCTGGATGCGATGCTCGACGTACGCGGCTACCGCGTGGTCGATCCCGTCAACCTCTACCTCTCGCCGGTGGAGGCGTTCACCGGCGAGAGGTTGCCGCGCGTCACCACCTTTACCGTCTGGGAGCCGCTGGAGATCATGCGCGACATCTGGGCCGAGGGCGGCATCGGCCCTGCGCGCGTGGCTGTGATGGCGCGGGTGGAGGGGCCGAAGACGGGCCTGTTCGGCCGGCTGAAGGATCAGCCCGCCGCGGCCGGGTTCGTGGCCGTGCATGACGGCATCGCGATGATACACGCGCTCGAAGTGCGCCCGCGGCACCGGCGTGCGGGCCTGGGACGGCTGATGATGCTGCAGGCGGCGCACTGGGCCGCGGGCCAGGGTGCGCGGCATCTTGCCGTCATCTGTACGCAGGCCAATGACGCGGCCAACGGGCTCTATTCGGCGATGGGATTTTCCTGCGCCGGTACGTATCATTACCGCCAGAAGGAGGAACCATGACCCGCAAGGATGACACCCCCACCGCGCTCGACCTGCCCCCGGTCGATCCGCTGCCCGAGGCGACCGCGCGCTATTTCGAGATTTGCGAGGAGAAGCTGGGCCTCGTGCCCAACGTGTTGCGTGCCCATGCCTTCGACATCGACAAGCTCGACGCGTTCGCCGCGCTCTACAACACGCTGATGCTGGCACCCTCGGGGCTGTCGAAGCTGGAGCGCGAGATGATCGCGGTGGTGGTCAGCTCGATCAATCGCTGCTGGTATTGCCAGGTGGCACATGGCGCGGCGGTGCGGCAGCTGTCGGGAGACCCGACGCTGGGCGAGGCGATGGTGATGAATTACCGCATGGCGGACCTCTCCCCGCGGCAGCGCGCGATGCTGGATTTCGCCGCCAAGGTCACGACGGCCAGCGCCACCATCGAGGAGGCCGACCGGCAGGCGTTGCGCGATCACGGGTTCTCGGACCGCGACATCTGGGACATCGCCAACGTGGCGGGTTTCTTCAACATGTCGAACCGCGTGGCCTCGGCCACCGGGATGGAGCCCAACCCCGAGTATCATTCGCAGGCGCGCTGAGATGCGTGGGACACGGGCGCTGGGGCTTGCGATGCTGCTGGCCTTGCCGGGGCCGGGGCAGGCGCAGGATCTGCCGCTGCCCGAGGGGGCGGAGCGCACGGGCGAAGTGAGGCGCGAGGCCGACACGGTACACCTGCCGCAAGCTGCGCTGACGGACGGCGCGGTGCCGCGGCTGCGGCTCGACGGGGCGATCACCAGCCGGTCTTGGCGTCTGCCCGCTACGGGCGCGGGCACGCTGGAGCACATGGCCCCGTTGCGCGCGGCGCTGGAACGGGAGGGCTGGCAGGTGGTGTTCGCCTGCGCCGCGGATGGCTGCGGCGGCTTCGGCTTTCGCTTTGCCGTGCCGGTGCTGCCCGCGCCTGCGATGTTCGTGAACCTCTTTGATTACCGCTACCTGCTGGCGCATCGCGGCACGGGCGCGGCGGGCGAGCATGTCATGCTGTTCGTCAGCCGTGCGGGCGAGCGGGGCTATGTGCAGCTCAGCCATGTGGCACCCGGCGGCGCGTCGGAGGCCCCCTCCGCCCCCGCGCCCTCAGTCCCCGGGCCGGACGCACCGGACCCATCTCTGGAAGCGGTCTTGCGCGATGCCGGGCACGTGGTGCTGCGGGGGCTGGATTTCGGATCGGGCGAAGCGGTGCTGGGGCCCGGTCCGCACCCAGACCTCGCCGCGCTGGCGGCGTTCCTGGCGCAGGCACCGGAGGCGCGGATCGCGCTTGTGGGCCATACCGACAACGTGGGCGCGCTCGACGCCAATATCGCGCTGTCGCGGGCGCGTGCCGAGGCGGTGCGCGACTGGCTCGTCGTCGATCACGGGGTGGAGGCCACCCGGATCGAGGCGCGCGGCGTCGGCTATCTTGCGCCGGTGGCGGCCAATGACACCCCCGAGGGCCGCGAGACCAACCGCCGGGTGGAGGTGGTGCTGCTGCAATAGGGGAGAGCTGCCGCGAGTGGCCTGCAGCGGATCTGTGAGCGAACCGCGCCGGGGCATGGTGGCAAACGCCCGCTCAAGGCCACACCCGCCTCCGGCTCAGATATCCTCGCGCAGCGGCAGGATCTGTTGCACGATCCCGACGAGCAGGAGATAGACGCTGGTCACCACCAGCCCCCAATGCGCCCAGCTCTCGGGGTCGAAATGCACCCAGGCCGCCCAGCCGGCGAAGAACGTCCAGGCCAGCGCCATCGGCAGCGACAGCCAGCGCCAGCGTTCGGTGCGCATCGGGTGGATGAATTTCAGCGGCAGGAACATCGCCACCGCCAGCACCGTCACCAGCAGCAGGATGATCCATGTCGGAGGTTCGATGGCAAACAGCACCAGCACCAGCATGTTCCAGCACCCGGGAAAGCCGGAAAAGGAATTGTCCCTTGTCTTCATGCGGCTATCGGCAAAATACATGGCACTGGCATAGGTGATGACGATGATCGCCACCCACCCCGTCCAGCCCGGCAGCAGGTCGGAGCTGAACAGCGCGAAGGCAGGAATGAACACGTAGGTGAGGTAGTCGATGATGAGATCGAGCAGCACCCCGTCGAATTCCGGCGCGGTGGTCTGCACATGATACTTGCGCGCCAGCGGCCCGTCGATGCCGTCGACGGCAAAGGCCACCACCAGCCACAGGAACATCAGCTCCCACTCACGGTCGATGGCGGCGAGCATCGCGAGCATCGCGAAGACCGCGCCGGTGGCGGTGAGGAGATGGACGAGCAGGCCGCGCAGATGAGGTGTCATGCCCGTTTCATGCCGCAAGGACCGGAATTTTGCAAAGCGAAACCCGGCCCCCCGCGGGGCCGGGCCGGAAATTGCGCGGACGCGTGGCGGATCAGTTCGAGACGCGGACTTCTTCCAGCGGATAGGCCATCATGTCCTGCGCCTCCCACGACACGTGGCAATCGTGGCAGAAGCTCTGGCTCACGCGCATCTCGTCGCCGGTATTCGTCAGGCCGCTGTAATGCCAATCGTCGGTTTCCGGCGAGCTGCCTTCCTCGAGCTTGGTCATGATGAAGAGCGGGCCGATCACCCCCTTGCCATCCTTGAGCGCAAAGCTCTCCTTGGCGAGCACCGCGCCCGCGGGCATCTCGACACCATCGGTCTCGAACTTGAGGTATTGCTCGGCGGCGGCATCGTTGGCGAAGGTCTGCAGCAGGCGGTTGCTGTGTGCGCCCGCGACGGCGGGGCGGGTCGAGGTCACGGTCCAGTCGCGATAGACCGAGCCGACATCGTGCCCGTTCTGCGCGTAGCACTGCTTCATCCAGTCTTCCATGCAGGCGTAGAAGGATTCGACTTCCTGCGCGCTCATGTCCCAGACACTTTCCGCGTCGGACGTGCAGTTGGGATCCTGTTGCTGCGCCTGCGCGGCATTGCCCGTCATCATGAACGCCGCGGCAAAGCCGGCCGCGGTGACCAGTGCGTATTTCATCGGAGATTCTCCTTTGGCTGTGTGGCGTTATGGCGTCATCGCGGCGAATTTCGCATGAATCGTCCGAAATGGGGCGTCACTTATCCGTGAGGGCGGGCCTGTCTCAGCCGCGCCCCTGCGGGTGGGCGCGGGCGTAGACTTCCATCAGGCGCGCGGTGTCCACGCCAGTATAGGCCTCGGTGGTCGAGAGTGACGCGTGGCCCAGCAATTCCTGGATCGCGCGCAGGTCGCCACCGGCGTTTAGCAGGTGGGTGGCGAAGCTGTGGCGCAGCGCGTGCGGCGTGGCCGAGGCCGGCAGGCCAAGCTGCGCGCGCGTCTGCGCCATCGCCGTCTGGACCGCCCGCGCGCCGAGCCGTCCCCCCCGCACGCCGAAGAACAGCGGGCCGGCGGGCGTGATCGCGAACGGGCAGAGCCGAGCATAGGCCGCCACCGCGTCGCGCGCAGGTGCGATCACCGGCACGAGCCGCTCCTTGCCGCCCTTGCCGGTGATGCGCAGGGTTTCACCAATGGGCAACGCCGTGCCGCTCAGGCCCAGCGCTTCCGAGATGCGCAGCCCGCAGCCATAGAGCAGCGTCACCACCGCCACGTCGCGCGCGGCGATCCACGGCTCGGGGGCCTGCGTCTCCAACGTATCGAGAACGTCGCGCGCCGCGCCCTCCGAGAGCGGACGGGGCAGCTTGCGCAGGTATTTCGGGGCCCGTGCCGACAGTACGGCGGTGGGCTCGAACCCCTCGCGTTCGGACAGCCAGCGGTAGAAGCTCTTGACCGCCGACAGCCGCCGGGCCAGCGAACGGGGGGCAAGCCCCGCGGCACGCTCATGCGCCATGAAGGCGCGCATGTCGGCGGTGGTGATGCGCGACAGCGCGGCGAGGCCCTGCGATTCCCCGTGATGCGCGGTCATGAAGGTGAGAAAGGTCCGCAGGTCGCGCGCGTAGGCGTCGAGCGTGTGATCGGCGGCTCCGTCGAGCGCCTTGGTCGCGGCCAGCCACTCGGCCAGCGCGGCGCGCGCGGCCGCGGAGATCACGACAGCCAGCGGCGCATCACCCTCTCGAATACGCCGGCGAAGAAGGCGAGGAGATCGCTGCCCTGCTGCGGACTGAACTGGTGCGGGTCCTCGGCCGCCATCACCAGCATCCCAGGCAGCCGGTCGTTGCCGAAATCGAGAAGCAGACACGCCTCGGAGCGGATATGCTGCGCGGCACGACCATAGACGCGAGTGTCGCCTTCTTCCACCTGGCGCAGCGTCACCTGCCGGGTCGGTGCATCGCGCCCTCCGGTGAGGTAGCCGCGGATGAAGCCGGGCTCGGCCACCGACAGCACGTCGCCGAGGCGGCGCACCGCCGGGTCATTGTCGTTCTGCACCGATTCGAGCACCAGCCGCACCGCGTCCACCCGCAGTATATGCGCCACCTCGCCGTCGAGATCGCGAAGGAACGCCTCGAATTCGACCGGGTCGAGCATCCGCAGGATGGCGCGGTGCACCTGGTTGGTGCCGGCCAGGTTCTCGTAGGCGGCGGCGATCACCGCGCGGTGGGTCTCTTCCAGCCGGTCGAGCCGTGCTTCGAGCCGGTCCATGGCGATGCCGCGCATATCCACGATATTGGTGCCCATCTCGCGCTCGTTGGCGGCGATCAGCGCGCGCATCAGGTCTGTGTCGTCGAGAATCACGTCCGGCTCGGAAATGATCCGCTCGCGCAGGGTGTCGTCGATGCGGGGCTTGCTGCTCATCGCGGCCTCGTTCGCTTGATTTTCGGGCACCCTAGCAGATGTCGGTGCGCGATGCCGCAAGAAAATGCAGAGGGTGGGGCATCCCCCCGGGGCTTGGTGATCTTCGGGCCTGACCCGAGGATATCCCGGACCGCACAGATCCCCGGGTCAAGCCCGAGGATGACATGAAGGGCGGCTCAGAGGATCTTCTGCCCGGTCTTTTCCCAATCGGCCATGAAGGCGTCGAGGCCCTTATCGGTGAGGGGGTGGCCGGCCATCGCCTTGATGACGGCGGGCGGCGCGGTCATCACGTCGGCACCGATCGTGGCCGACTGGAAGGCGTGGTTCACGGTGCGGATCGAGGCCGCGAGAATCTGCGTCTCGTACCCGTAATTGTCGTAGATGCGGCGGATGTCGGCGATCAGGTCCATCCCGTCGAGGTTGATGTCGTCGAGCCGCCCGATGAAGGGCGAGATGAAGGTGGCTCCCGCCTTGGCGGCGAGCAGCGCCTGGTTGGCCGAAAAGCACAGCGTCACGTTGACCATGTTGCCCTCGCCCGAGAGCACCTTGCACGCACGGAGCCCGTCCCAGGTGAGCGGCACCTTAATGGCGATGTTTTGGGCGATCTCGGCGAGCTTGCGGCCCTCGGCGATCATCGCCTCGGCCTCGAGCGCGACCACTTCGGCGCTCACCGGGCCCTCGACCATTGCCGCGATTTCCTGCGTGACCTCGAGGATGTCGCGACCAGATTTCAGGATCAGCGAGGGGTTGGTGGTGACGCCGTCGACCATGCCGAGGTCGTTCAATTCAGCGATCTGGGTGGTATCTGCGGTATCGACGAAGAACTTCATGGGGCGGGCCCTCTCTGGCGGGTTGGGTTGTCTCGCCCCCGGCTTTACCGCATAGATCGACAGGCCGAAACCCTGCACAGCCGACAAAAGGAGCGCACCGCGCGTGGCCCGGACCTGCCATTTCGACGAGGGGGCGCTGGTAGCGGTGCTGACCGCGCAGCCGCTCCAGGTCACGCTCGACTATCTCGCGCCCGGGGGCGGTTGCGACGCGGGCGATTTCGTCGAGGTGCCGCTGGGGCCGCGGCGGGTGCTGGGCGTGGTGTGGGGGCCGGGCGAGGGCGGCTTCGATCTCGCCCGCGCCAAGGCTGTGCGCCGGGTGCTCGACCTCGCGCCGATGGACGCCGCGATGCGCGGATTTCTGGAACGCGCGGCGGCCTACACGCTGACGCCGCTGCCCGCGATGCTGCGGCTGGCCACGCGCGCGCCGCGCCTGATGGATCCGCCCGGTGCGCACAAGGTCTACCGCCCCGGAACGGCGACCCCCGACCGCATGACCGAAGCCCGCGCCCGCGTGCTGGCGGTGTTGCGCGATCATGGCGGGATGGGGTTCGGGCTGGGTGACCTGTGCGATCTGGCGGGGGTGTCGGCCAGCGTTGTCAAGGGGTTGGTGGCGCACGGCGCACTGATTGAGGCAGAGGCCCCGCGCGACGCACCCTATCCCCGGCTCGATCCCGGCCGCCCCGGCCATGCCTTGAGCGACGATCAGGCGGCGGCGGCAGGGGCGCTGTGCGAGGGCGTGCGCGCGGGCGGTTACGGCACCACGCTGTTGCGCGGGGTCACTGGGTCGGGCAAGACCGAGGTCTATCTCGAGGCGGTGGCGGCGTGCCTGGCGCGCGGGCGGCAGGCGCTTGTGCTGTTGCCGGAAATCGCTCTGACGGCGGAATTCATCGACCGGGTGGAGGCGCGGTTCGGGGCCAAGCCCGCCGAGTGGCATTCGGGCGCGGGGCAGGCGGAGCGGCGGCGCATCTGGAAGATGGCCGGGCAGGGCGGTGTACAGCTTGTGGTGGGCGCGCGCTCGGCGCTCTTCCTGCCGTTCCGCGACCTCGGGCTGATCGTGGTGGATGAAGAGCACGACCCCTCCTACAAGCAGGAGGACGGCGTGCTCTACCA
>Ga0102938_10002165_pt1 | contig 14924 bp, 12 predicted proteins | sample SalPonR2_B_D2_MG_FD_84516 | JGI IMG/M metagenome (GOLD analysis project Ga0102938, IMG submission 84516) | Salt pond soil microbial communities from South San Francisco under conditions of wetland restoration - Salt Pond MetaG R2_B_D2_MG | ecosystem: Environmental > Aquatic > Marine >...
GTCGTCGGCGCCGTGGTCGTGGAGGTCGTCGGCGCCGTGGTCGTGGAGGTCGTCGTCGAGTCGGTGGTGGCGGGCTCGTCCGCGTAGGCGAACGGGGTCGCGGTCGCGCCGGCGAAGCCGATGACCGCAACGGCGAGCACTACCCGGCCCGCACGGGGCGACGCTGCTCGGCGCACACGGGGCGACGCTTCTCGCCGGGGGCGTGCGCAGACCCCAGCGATCCAGGTGCGTGGGGTCGTTGCGTTGGCGCGCATCACCTTGGGTGTATCGGCACGTATCGCTCCCGGGTGGAGCGCGATCTCGAGAGAGTAGTCCGGTTCTTCGTCGGGCGCCGACCGAACCTGTCCGGCACGTAGCCGCGGCACGTAGCCACGGCGCTACCGTTGCTCGGCCGATGTCCGATACCAATGCTCCTCCGGTCGACAGCCGATGCGAACCGTCTGCTGATCCAGTGGCCGAAGAATCCTCCGGCGAGGCAGTTGCCGCCGATCAGGCCGGCGACGTGGTCGTCGCGGTCGACGTGGGCGCAACGCACTTCCAAGCCGGCCTGGTGACGACACGAGGCGTCCTCATCGACCGGGCTCGTGCCGCGATCGAGGTCGACGTCGGGCCCGAGTCGCAGTACACCGCACTGGCGCTGATCGTGAGCGAGATGCTCGAGCGGGCGGCGTCGCGCCACGCGGTGGTCGTGCGCGGTGTCGGCCTGACGAGCGGTGGGCACGTCAGCCGAGGACTCGACATGGTCTCTCCACTGAGCGTGCCGACCTGGAGCGATTTCCCGTTGCGCAGCCGTCTCGAAGAGCTGTCGGGCATCGAGGTCCACGGCGACCTCGATGCGAAGGCGCTGGCGCTGGCCGAGGGCTGGCTCGGTGCAGCCCAGGGTCAACCGAACTTCTGTGCGATCACGGTGTCGGCGGGCGTCTCGGGTGGCATCATCCTCGACGGTGACCTGCTCGACGGCGAATCCGGATACGCCGGGCAGATCGGCCACTTCATCGTCGAGCCGGGTGGCCGCCGCTGCCTGTGCGGCACCCAGGGCTGTCTCGAAGCCGAGGCGTCCGGACAGGCAATCGCATCGATCACCGGTCGGCCGGCCACCGAGTCGTCGTATCAGATCATGCAGCGCACGGGTGATCTCGTCGGACGCACCGCAGCTTCCATGTGCAATGCGTTCGACCTGTCGCTGGTGGTGGTCGGTGGGAGCGTTGCGCTCGGTTTCGGGTCGACGTTCTTCCACGCCGCCCAGGTGGCGCTCGACGAGCGGGCCCGTCAGCCGTACAGCCGTGGCGCGCGGATCACGCCGTCCAGGCTCGGTGAGCAAGGCCCGCTCGTGGGCGCTGGCGCCGTCGGGTGGCGGGGCTTGCGCCGCGCGCGGCGCCGTCGGACGGCGCCGGTGGATCAGCCGCCGAAGGCCCTGTAGACGTATTCGGCTGGTCCTCGGCCGAAGCGGCGTTGCCACCACGTCCCGATCGAGATCGCTGCGACCCAGAATGCAGCGGCGAACACCAGTGCGGTACCGACGCCGGCCGGCTCGATCCACCCGAGCCAGTCGACGACCACGTTGAACACCACGATGTGCGCGAGGTACAGCGACAGCGTGAGCTGGCCGGCCCGACGCAGCGGCTCGGTTGCCGACACGAACCGCTCGGCGAGCCAGTCGATCACCACGTAGGCGATCAGCGCGGAGCCGAGTGCGCTCGAAACGTAGACGAGACTGCGGTCGCTCGGGTCGATCGAGAACGCCACCTGCCGGAGGCTGGTCGACGGGATGCCGGACAGCGTCGCAGCGGCGGTCACCAACACGATCCCGACGCCGGCGACTGCCGGTCGCCACCACGGTGTGGCGATGATGCGACCGAGCACGATGCCGGCGCACAGGAACGCGAACCAGGGCAGCAACGGGTGCGTGCCGTTGACGAACACGTCGAACACGTAGCGACGGACCGAACCCGGTCGGGTCAGCCAGTCGGTGTCGTGGCCGCTGATGTTGCGGTCGAAACGCCAGAGCCGCAGCGAGGCTCCCGCGACCGCTGCGACGGCACCGATGGTCACGATCCACCTGGATCGCCAGGTGAAGATCCCGGCGGCGAGCACGAACATCACGCCGTAGTAGACGATGATCGTTCCCGGCCAGATCTCGTCGAGCACGAGACCGACCACGTAGAGCAGCACACCACGACGCACCAGTCGCCACCGCATGTCGCGGGTGCGGACCGGGTCGCCGGTCGCCGTGCGGGTCAGCAGCGTCACCCCGACGCCGGCGACGAGCACGAACGTGGTGGCGAACCGCGTCGAGAGCGGCCCGTCCCACGGGTCGAACAGCTCTTCGAGCCAGCCGGTTCTCGGACCGGCGGTTCCCGACTCGATCGCGCGCAGGATCAGATAGCCGTGATAGTTCATCACGATCACACCGATCAGAGCGACGGCGCGGACCACGTCGGGTCCGCGCAGGCGGGCCGAGGGAGCGGTTCCGACCACGTTGGTGCTCGGAGCGCTCAGATCCACTCGAACGTGTCCACCGTGGTCATCGTGAGAGGGCGCTGCACGTCCACTCGTCGTCCGATCTCGGGCGTCGTCGCGCCGTCGGGCACGAACGCCATCGAGGTGTGCATGTGGGGCGCCTCGTGCAGCTCGAGTCGTCGGCGGTCGAAGTGGAACGGGCTGCGACCGTCGGGCAACGGCGTGATTCCGTTGGCGGTGCCCGCACCGATCATCACGAGATGGCCGTCGCCGGCGACCTCGCCCTGGCGGTAGCCGGCACGTGAGCCCGCCCGCACCGCTCGGACGTCGAGGACGTCGGCGCCGAGCCGGAGGAACGACTTGTCGCCGTGCCACAGCGACGTGCCGAGCCGCAACCGGTAGGTGTGTGTCGTCGGCAGCGAGGCGAACGTCGCCGGATCGAGGTGGCTCACCCAGACGTGGAGTTCCGGCTCGACACCGTCGAGCGACTGCACGATCTCGTGGGCATGGTGCGCGGACGAGCCGACGAGCGGGGGATGGAGACTCACGCCGATCACGTCGAGGTCGGCCCGTCGAGCTGCATCGATCAGGTCGGTGCCGCCGCCGTAGCGCTGCATCGACGACGTGAGCTTCACCAGTACCTGCCCGTCCCAGCCGCCGAGCGCGTCGATGTGGGTCCTGTTTCCCACCGTGAGCACCGGTGCCGTCGAGGCCGGCGCCACGAGCGTGGGCGTCAACACGACCGGCCGGAGGGCATCGGGGAGGCCGTCGAGTTCGTGCACCGTGCCGACGGCGACGGTGTCGCAGAACTCGGACGCCAGACGGGCAAGGGCGAGACGGCCGAACCCGTAGCCGTTGCCCTTGACGACCGGGACCAACCCGTCGACCGCGTTCGCGAGCTGAGCGACGTGAGCACGCCACGGTGCGGTGCGAACGGTGAGGGTGATCGTCACCCGCTCGACGCTACTGCCGCGACCCGGAGCGATGAGCGAAACCCCCGGATCTGGGGGTTTCGCTCATCGCGTCGGTCGATGTCGGGGTTGACGACCCGGCCAGGCGCTGAGACGGGGGACGATCGGTGCCCACGTGCGCGTCCGGACCATTCCGACCCACACGCCCCACCCGTATGCGACATCGGTGGGCGCCGTCCGCGCATCGCTCACCACGGCGAGCAGGAGCCACCATCGGCAGCGACGCGACCACATCGCACCGACGAGGAGGATCGGCCACCACACGCGGCGGGCCGCCGACGCAACCTGTCGCCCTGCGAACAGGTGGCCGCGCATCGCCAACCCCATCGCCGCTCGTGGCGGCACATCGGGCAACTTGCGAACGAGGGCCGCCGCGCTCCCGGTGCCGAACACGACCGCCGGCACCCATCGGCCGCACAGCGCCAGCACCCACGTCGCCGCGGTCCAGCCGTTGACGTGCAGTGGCGACAACGCGCCAGGGTGTCGCATCGCCAGCGGAGCCGCCGATGTCCCGTAGCCGGCATGTTGCCGCAATCGGTCGCGCCACGACGCTCGGGGCTCGTGCCACACCTCGACCGACGGGTCGTAGCGACAGCTCCAGCCGGCAGCGTCGAGGCGCCACACCAGGTCGACGTCCTCGCCGAACCGCAACCGCTCGTCGAACCCGCCGATCGCATCGAGCGCGTCGACACGGACCACGATTGCCGCTCCGGGGACGTAGCTCACGCGCGTTCCGGCGCGGACCCGCCCGGGCTCGTCGCCGAGGTCGAGTGGCGAGTCGGCTTCTCCCCGGACGCGAGGTGCCACCAGACCGACTCGGGGGTCGTCGAAGTGCCGGAGCAGCGCCGCCAACCACTCCGGGTCGGGAGTCGACACATCGGCGTCGAGGAAGACGACCAGTGGTGTGTCGACCAGCGGTCGAGCAGCGTTGCGCGCAGCTGCGGGGCCCCGGTTCGGCTCGAGGCGGAGCGTCGCGCCGTCCAGCGGAGGGTCCGATCCGTCGTCGATCGTCAAGCGCCCGTCGTCGTGGATCGCTCCGCCGAGTTGCGGGGTCACCACCGTGACGTCGTCGAGCGTGCAGCGTGTCGGAGAGCCGGTGCTCGGTATCGGATGGATCGCTCCCGCGTCGCGGAGGCGCTCGGTCAGCACCGAAGCGGCGACCTGGCGGTTCGCCTCGATTGCGCCGACAACCGCGGCCCCGCCCGAGGTCAACCGGAAGAGACGCAACGGCGAGCCGGCCAACACCACCCGACCGAACCGCTGCCACGACGAGTCGGTGCGGTAGCGCACGTCAGCGGTCCGCGACGGGTCCGAGCGGTCGCCACCGTTCGATCTGGTGCACCAGGTCGCCGACGAACTCGGTGATGAACCGCTCGCCCTCACGGCCGGACGCGCCGCCGGGGTCGCCGAGCACGCCACTGTTGCTCAGCGCATGCACCCCGTGCGAGCGCAGTTCGTCGATGGTCGCGTCCGGGCCGGCGACCGCCAGTTCGAGTCGCACCAGCCCAGGGTCGATCGCCAGCATCATCGACGTCTCGATGCGAGCCGCGTGCAGGTCGGCGGGGCCACCGTCACGTCGCTGCGGCCAACTCGGCCACCACGCCAGTGCCCGGCGGCCCTCGGCGGTCAACGTGGCGACGGCGTTCGTCACGGCGTCGTGGTTGCCGCCATGACCGTTCACCAACACGACGCCCGCCGCCCAGTCGGCGCTGCGCACGAGTTCGACGATCACCGAGGTCATCACCTGCGAACCGATCGACAGGGTGCCGGCGAAGTCGGCATGCTCGCCAGACGCGCTCACGCCGAGTGTCGGGCCGATCATCAGACCATCGGTGTGGTGGATCGCTCTGCCGGCCAGTTCCTCGGCGATGAGGGTGTCGGTCGAAAGTGGCAGGTGCGGGCCGTGCTGCTCGGTCGAGCCGACCGGGACGAGCAGGATGGGAGCGGGTGCGCGATCGCCGTCGCGACGAGAGATGCTGAGGACCTCGGGCCAGGTGACGTCGCCCAGTCTCATCGTCGGCTTCAGTCCGACCCGGGGGCAACCGTCGCAGGCGCGTCGAGGTACCCCCAGTCGCGGAGTTGGTCGAGGATCTTCGCCGCCGCCGCCACCGGGTCGAGGGTGACGAGTTCGGCGTGGACCTCTCCGCCGCCGACGTCGAGGATCTGGCGGACACGGTCGAGGGATCCACCCGCCGGCGCCGGCAGGACACGGGCGCGCGGTCGGTACGGATGGATCTCGGCCTCCGGCAAGCGACCGTGCGGGCCGGGCACAGCGGTGATCTGAGCAGTTCGGGAGGCCAGGGATGCAGCCAGCGGCGCGCGTCGCAGCGTGGCGGCCGAGCCCTCGACCGAGAGCACTGCAGGCGCCGACACGTGGAGGATCTCGCGCCGCCCCCCGTCGAGGCGGCGCACGACCCGCAGCGCGTCCCCCGACGCACTGCCGGCTTCGACCTCGAGCAGGCCGAGCGCCTGGGCGCTGTGCAGTTCGTCGGCGATGAACGCCGGCACGGATCCGGTTCCCCGGTCGAGCGAGTAGTCCCCGCACAGCACGAGGTCGGTGTCGTGCAGGTGCTCGGCCAACGCCACGGCGACGACCTGGCTGTCGAGCTCGGCCGATGCGTCGACGCGAAGCGCTGCGGTTGCACCGACGGCGATGGCGTCGCGCAAGACGTCGTCGGCGCTCGCAGGACCGAGACAGATCACCGTCACCGCACTCGCCTCGCCGGCGTGAGTTGCGGCGAGGGTCAGTGCGACTTCCAACGCGGCCTCGTCGGCCGACGACACCCCCGACCAGCGCCGGTCGGCCTCGCGCTCGCGGTCGAGCGAGACCCATTTCCAGCAGACGGCGATCCTCACAGTGGCTGCATCCGACGGTCAGGTGCGTTTGAAGACGACGCCGTGGCCGCCCTCGGGATAGGTCCAGGTGATCGCACCCTCCTCGTTGCACACCAGGTAGCAGGTGCCGCACTCGAAGCACTGCTCGTAGTTGAACAGGATGCCGCCGTCGCTGGTCGGCACGAACAGGTTGGCCGGGCAGGCCACCACGCACCCGCGGGTCGAGCAGTCGGCGCAGATCTCGTCGTCGACCGTGATGTGGGGACGCTCGTGGACGTCGAATCGGGTCGTGCCGATCAGGTCTTCGAACGACAGCTCGGGCCAGCGCTCGGTCATCCGAAGCTCCGCAATCCGTCGAGGCCGTCACGCGCGAGATCCTTGAGCTTGACCCCGGCACGCTTGCGCTCCTCGTTGAGGATCCGCCGCAGGCCCGGTTTCGGCGAAGGGTTGTCGACGCGGAACATGCGCTCCACCGTATTGGCGATCATGTCCGGATACAGATGCTGGACGCGATCCGACAGCACGAGTGAAGGGGCCCGACGCAGCTTGCGGTGGTCGCGCAGCACGAAGGTGTCGTTGAGCCGGCGCTCGTAGCCGGCCAGTCCGACCGCCGAGGTGTCGTTCGACGCGAGTGCCTCCGTGGCGGCCTCGGCGGCGTACATGCCGCTCGCCATCGCGAAGTTCACACCCTCGAGCCAGATGCCGGCGGCAAGACACATCGCAGCAGCGTCGCCGGCGACGAGCATCCCGTCGCCGGTCATCTTCGGCATCATCGACAGACCCGCCTCGGGGATCACGTGGGCCGAGTACTCCTTGATCTCGCCACCCTCGACGAGCGGGGAGATGCCGGGATGGGCCTTCAGGTTGGAGATGATCTCCTCGGGGCGCAGTTGCTGTGCCGCGAGTTTGGGGAGTTTCAACACGACGCCGACAGCGAGCGTGTCGAAATTGGTGTAGACGAAACCACCGCCGTTGACCCCGGAGGTGCCACCGAGGATCTCGATGTCGACACCCTCACGATCGCGCACGCCGAAGCGTTCGTCGATCACGTGCTTGGGCAGCGCAATGGTCTCCTTGACACCGACGGTGTAGTTGGCGGCGTCGACGTCGCCGTACAGGCCGGCCTCCTTGGCCAGGAAGCTGTTCACCCCGTCGCAGGCGATGACCACGCGCGCGTGAAGGTCGCCGTCGGGGCGGTCGGTGGTGACGCCGATCACGTGGCCACGTTCGTCTCGGAGCAGGCCGGTAGCAGTGGTGGAGCACACCAGCTGTGCGCCGTCGGCTTCGGCCTTGCTCGCGAGCCAGTGGTCCCAGTCGGGACGAAACGCAGTGGCGCCGTTGTAGGGCGGCTGTCCCCAGCTGGCCGACCGGAAGTCGACCGTGAGGGCCTGGGTCTCGGTGAGCACCATCGTGGAGCGGCGGGTGATCCAACGCTGGATCGGTGCCTCGTTCCACCATTCGGGGTGCAGTTGGTCGAGGATGCGTGGATACACCACACCGCCGTACATGTTCTTCGAGCCGGGGAACGATCCCCGTTCGAGCAGGATCACCGAGTGACCCTTGCGGGCGAGCACACTCGCGGCGGCGGCGCCGGCCGGTCCGGCGCCGACGACGATCGCGTCCACTGTCGGGATGTCCGTCATCGCGACGTCTCCTGTAACGATTGGTGTCTGACACCAATCGTTACATCGACGAGGCGGAGGAGTTCGTCGAGCGTTTCGTTCGCGTCGGCGACGATGGCGAGATCGGACATCGCCATCATCGGACAGTGCGGGTCGGTGTTGACGCTGATGATGTGGCTCGGGTGTCCGAGCCCGCTGGTGTGCTGTACTGCGCCGCTGACGCCGAACGACAGGTACAGCTCGGGGTCGATCACGACGCCGGTGGTGCCGATCTGGCGGTCGTGATGGACCCACGAGCGGTCGGTGATCACGCGTGTGGCCCCCATCACGCCGCTGATCGCAGCGGCGAAACGGTCGAGTTGCACGAACCGGTCGTTGCTGTCGAGGCCGGCGCCCCCGCCCACGATGCGGCTGGCTTCGGTGAGATCCATCGTCTGGACGTCCGGGGGAAGCACCTCGACGACGACGGCGTCGTGGTCGGCGTGTCCGTCATCGAGCGTTCCGGGATCGGGGTGAAGCTCTTCCACCCGGGGTGGACCGTCGAACGTCAGTGCGCCGCGAGTGCCTGGTTGCAGGGTGGCGACGAACGGACCGACGGGTCGCAGTTCGTGGAGTTCGAGGCCGCCGCGTCGGGCGACGCGAACCCGATGGGCTCCGACCTCGGTGGCACCCGCCAGCAGGGGCCGTTCGAGGGCGACTGCCAGCCGGGGAGCGAGATCACGGCCATCCGGAGCGTGGGGAAGCACGGCGATGTCGCTGTCCGCGAGCCTGGCGATCAGCGGCGCCAACAGCCGCGCCCACCTGGCGGGTTCGACCGCGCCGAGCTCGACCAGGTACACCTCCGACGCGATCCCGTCGACGTCGCAGTCGGCGGTGCCCGACCCGACGATCAGGACGCGACCGGCCGCCTCGGCGATCGCGTCTGCTGCGCCGGCGGGCAGCACACCGTCACGAACCGGAACGAGGGCGATCATCCGTCCAGCGTACGGTCGGCGTCGTCGACGTGCGTAATCACTCCGACGGTCGAGACGCGTTGCCCTGAACGTCGCTCGCGCACCCAGCGGACGGCTTCGACGAGCGCGGTGATCGCCAACGCAGTGGCGAACGCGAGCCAGAACGCTGCGGTGTGGTTGTCCTCGAACGCCTGGCCGAAGAGGTAGCCGAGGCCCGCGGCGTAGGTCGCCCAGATCGTCCCGGCGATGGCGACCCATCCGGCGAACCAGAGTCTCGGTTGCTGGGTGATGCCCGAGGAAACGGTGAGGATGGTGCGTCCGCCCGGGATGAAGCGGGCGGTGATCAACAGCAACCCACCGCGCTTCTTGATCTGCAGTCCTGCGGATGCGAGCCGCGCCTCGCGGTTGGGTTTGCGTGCCGCCCAGGAGCGGACTCGTGGCTCGAACCGGCTGCCGATCGCATAGGCGAGGTTGTCGCCGAGGAACGCGCCGATCGCTCCCGCGAAGATCACCAGCGCGAGCGTCTGGTTGCCGGCACCGGCGGCCACCCCACCGGCGATCACCGTGGTCTCGCCCGGGACGACGGGGAACACCGAGTCGAGGAAGGCGACCGAGAAGATGATCAACAGGAACCACCAGTTCGACGAGAACTCGTCGAGCCACTCCGTGACGTCGGTGATGATGCTCGCAACGATGCCGACCATGTCGATCCGACGCTAGCGCCGGGCTCCGGACGCGCCGGACGAATCGCCCGCGTCGCGACTTCGCGCCACCGATGGGCGCCCGAGAGTCGTCACTCGGGGGTCAGGCGGTGACCTCGATGCGGAGGCGTGCGTGCTCGGAGCCGGCGGAGGAGGCGATCACGACGTCGTAGTCACCGGGGTCGATCGTCCACGCCGACGTTGCGGTGTCCCAGTGGTGGAATGCGTCGGGTCCGAACTCGAGCGTGGCCTCGACGGTGGTGCCCGCCGCCACGACCAGCTTGGTCCACGCCTTCAACTCCTTCGGAGGGCGAACGACGATCGGGTCGACCGGGGCGACATAGCCCTGGACGACCACGGTCGCGTCGCGGTCGCCGCTGGCCGTGATCGGGACATTCACGGTGATCGCGCTGGCATCGTCCACGGAGATCGCGACCGCTGACGCCGTTGGTTCGCCCCACTCGGCGGCGCCGTAGCTGAGGCCGTGGCCGAACGGGAAGCGGGGAGCGAGGTCCCGGGCGTCGTAGCCCCGGTACCCCATGAAGAGTCCCTCGCCGTAGCGCTGGGTGCCGGCGCCGTTGCGGTCGTGGTCGGGTCGGTGGTGCAGGTAGGCCGGATGGTCGGCGAGTCGCTTCGGGACGGTCGTCGGGAGCCGACCACCGGGGTCGGCGGCGCCGACCAGGACGTCGACGAGCGCGTCGGCCTGCTCCTGGCCGGCGAAGAACGAGGTGAGTACCGCGGGTGCCGAGCCCGGGTCGTCGGCGTCGGCCCAGTCCATCGTGACCGGCGAGCCGGCGTTGACGATCACCGCCGTGCGCGGATTGGTCTCGACGACTCGCCGCACGAGTTCGTCCTGGCGCCCGGGGAGGTCCATCGTGGTGCGGTCGTGACCCTCGGTTTCCCACTCGTCGTTCGTGCCGACCATCACGATCGCGACGTCGGCGTCGGCCGCCGCTGCAATGGCGCGCTCCATCAGGTCGGCCGGCTCCGGCGAACGGATGCCGACACGGATTGCGGCGAACCCGTTGCCCGACGCTGTCGCGAAGCCGATGTACAGCGGCACGGGATGCCCGGCCACGCAGTCGATCGTGTGGGTGACCTCGGCACTGCCGTACCCGAAGAACTCCTCACTCCGAGGCAACTCCATCCGGCGGTCGGCGAGCAACTCGACGAGGCCGTTGCCCGAGTCGACGAAGACGGCCATCGGGCCGGTCGTGACCACGCCGACCGTGTGCGGGCCGTCGACGTCGGGTACGAACGATCCTTCGATCCGCGCCGAGAACTTCATCGGATCGACGCCGTCGGGCACGGAACCGAAGAAGCGCACGAGTGTGCTGGGTGTCGGCTGTTCGAGCACGACCTCGCCGGTCCAGTCGCTGCCGTTCACGTACGACACCCGGAGGCCACGCTGGCCATCGGGGTCGAGCAACTGTCCCTTGCGGACCACGGGTGTGAGCCGGTCGATACGGACGCCTGGCTCGTAGGCGATCTCAGCATCGGTGGCGGTGCCCGGGCCGAGCCGATCGGTGACCGCTTGGAGCAGCGTGCGGTGGCCGAACGGCGTGAGGCTGGCCGAGCCGCCCCCCATGCACCGGTCGATCTCGGCGTTGGGGCCGATCACCGCGACTCGTCGGACCGTGGCCGGGTCGAGTGGGAGGACCGGTGCCGATTCGGCACCGTCGGGGCTGGAGATCGGCTCGTTGCGCAACAGCACGGTGCCGGCGATCGCGGCGCGCCGGGTGAGGGCGCGCTCGGCGGGATCGTCGACCGATCGTTCGGTGGCGTCGGCCGGCCGTTCGTCGGCGCGCACCCGGTTGGCGAGCACGAGCAGGTCGCGTACGAGCAGGTCGACCTGGGCTTCGTCGACGTCGCCGCGCTCGACGGCGGCGACCAACTTGTCGCCGTAGATCCGCACGGGTCCCGGCATCTCGAGACTCAGTCCGGCGTTGGCGGCCGGCGCGGCCTCGTGGACGCCGTACCAGTCGGACACCACGAATCCGTCGAAGCCCCATTCGTCGCGCAGGATGTCGGTGAGCAGACGACGGTTCTGGGCGGCGTGCTCGCCGGCGATCTTGTTGTAGGCGCTCATGATGCCCCAGGCATTCGCCTCTTTGACGCTGCGTTCGAACGGGCGGAGGTAGAGCTCGCGCAGGGTGCGCTCGTCGACGTCGACGTCGACCGACATGCGCTCGATCTCGGTGTCGTTGGCGACGAAGTGTTTGACCGTCACCGCCACATCGTGGGACTGGACGCCGCGCACCCAGGCCGCGCCGAGCGCGCCGCTCAGCTCGGGATCTTCGCTGTAGCACTCGAACGTGCGCCCGCCGACGGGTGTGCGGTGCAGGTTGACGGTGGGTCCGAGCACGATGTGGGCGCCCTTGCGGACCGCCTCGGTGCCGACGAGTGAACCGATCTCGGCGACCAGTTCGGGATCCCAGGAGGCACCGGTGGTGATCCCGGACGGCAGCACGACGCCCGGAGTGCCGGCACCACCGTGGCCTTCGCCGCGCACCCCGTTGGGTCCGTCGGACATCTTCAGCTGGGGGATGCCGGCCTCGGGGAACGCCTGAGTGCGCCACGTGGTCTTGCCCGCCACGAGCCGACACTTGTCGTCGAGCGAGAGGGCAGCGATGGCAGCGTCGATGTCGATCACCTCATCGAGTGTTGCAGGGATCACGCCAGGGGTCAGACCCCAGGCGTGATCGATCACGGGTGGGGTCTGACCCCTGGCGTGATCAGATGGCGGCGCCGGCTCGTTCGCCTTCGACGACGGCGGCGTGGGCGCGGCGGGGGGCGACACAGTCGCCGACCCGTTCGACGCTGACGCCTGCTGTCTTGAGGTCTCGATAGAGCCACTCGACCGGGTTGGCGTGCACGGCGAGTACCACCCAGTCGGGCATGCGGGTCACGTTGGTGCCCGTGGGATGGTGCAGCAGGTTCAGCGTGCGGCCTTCCATGCCCATCGGGACGAGGTCGGTGGTCTGCACGATGCCCTTCTCGCCGGCACGGATCCACCAGTTCTCCATGTCGAGCGTGATGCCCAGGTCCTGTCCGACGACCATGCCGTTCGCGATCACCTCGACATCGCATCCGCGATCGGCCAGCACCTCGGCGGTCGAGGTGGCGTGGTGGAAACCGATCTCGTCGATCACCACGACGTCACCGAACGGCTGCACGGTGCCGTCGAGCACCTGGCGGACGTCGACGACGTTGGCCGCATCGCTCGGTACCCAGTAGGGCAGGGCAGCTTCGGCGCCGGTGGCGACGATCACGTGGTCGGGCTGCTTCTCGTCGATCAGACCCGGCCAGACGCCGACGCCGTACTCGAACTGCACGCCGAGGCGTCGACACTCGGTGAGCTGGTTGCGGATCATGTCGCCGAACTCGGCCCGGTTCGGCACCGACGCCGCGAGGCGCACCTGCCCGCCGGCTCGTGGTTCCTTCTCGTACACCGTCACGTGATGGCCGTTGCGCCGGGCGGCGATCGCCGCCTGCAGGCCGGCAGGGCCGGCGCCGACCACCATCACCGACTTCGGCTTGGTGGTGAGGCGTACGGTTCCGACACCTTCCGACTCGCGCCCGGTACGCGGGTTCTCGATACAGCCGAGCCACCGGTTGAGCCCCATCCGGCCGACGCACTCCTGGTTGCACGACAGGCACAGTCGGGTCTCGTCGGTGGCGCCGGCGCGAGCCTTGGCGACGAAGTCGGCGTCCGCGATCTGCCCGCGTACCACGCCGACCAGGTCGCAGTGACCTTCCGCCAGTGCCCGCTCGGCCTGCAGCGGATCCTTGAACCGGCCGACGCCCACCACCGGCAGGTCGACCGCCTTGCGGATCGCGGATGGAATGAACATCGCGTAGCCGGGCGGGATGTGCATCGACGCCTCGATCATGAACAGGCTGGCCGTGGCGACCCCGATCGAGGTGTTGATGTAGTCGACCTGGCCGGTGGCCTCGACGATCTCGGAGATGCGCACCGCGTCGTCGATCGTGGTGCCGTGCTCGATCAGCTCGTCGCCACAGATGCGCACTCCGAGGGCCATCCCGCGGCCGATCTCCTTGCGTACGGCGGTGACGATCTCGACCAGCAGGCGGGCTCGGTTCTCGAGCGAGCCACCGTAGGCGTCGGTGCGGTGGTTGGTGGCGGGGGAGAGGAACCCGCGCACGATCGAGCTGTGCGAGCACTGCAGTTCGATGCCGTCGAAGCCGCCTTCGGCGCAGTGTTCGGCGACCAGCGCGTAGCCGGCGACGATCTCGTCGATCTCGGCGTGCGTGACCGCCTTGGGCACCTCGCGGAAGAGTGGGTCGGCGACTGGCGAGGGCCCCCAGACGGGCAGGCGTGAATACATCGACGAGGCCTGGCCGCCGTTGTGGTTGATCTGGGCGAAGACCGGCACGCGGTGACGGTGCACGGCGTCGGTGATCTTGCGGTAGCCGGGGATCACGTCACGGTGGAAGCCGTGGATCAGTTTCTCGTACGGCCAGTCGGTGGGGTGGGTCGAGTGCTCCTCGGTGATGATCAACCCGGTACCGCCGGCCGCGCGGGCACCGTAGTAGGCGGCGTGTTGGTCGGTGGGGAGGCCGTCGCGCGCGTAGTTGGTGAGGTGCGCGGAGAAGACGATCCGGTTGCGCACCTCGACCGGGCCGAGCTGCTGCGGAGTCCAGAGATAGCGGTACGCCATGGTGCTGCAACCGTACCGGCGCGCTCGGGGACGTGCGATGTCCGACCACCCATCGCCTCCTCTCTGTTTGGGTGATGTTGTGGGTGGCCCGCCCCACCACGAGTGCAACGCAAACGTGGTGTGGCCCGGGGAACCCTCGTTTGTGTGGTGTTGTGGGTGGCCCGCCCCACCGGGGATGCAACGCAAACGTGACTTGGCGGACTGGGTCCATCACGCGTGGGGGTGCGACCGACGTCCTAGATTTGGGCGATGCCCGACTCCGCAGCACCGACCGACGCGCCCGCCGCGATCGCTCCTGGCAACGTTGCCGTGATCACCGGCGGCGCGAGCGGTATCGGCCTGGCCGTCGCCGAGGCGTTGATCGCCGAGGGGATGAGCGTCGTGCTCGCCGACATCGACGCGCCGAAGCTGCGCGACGTCGAGGCCCGCCTCACCGAGGACGGGGCGAGCGTCGCCACGACGATCTGCAACACCACGGCCGAACCCGAGGTCAATGCGCTGATCGAATACGCCCTCGAACAGTTCGGCGGCGTCCACGTGATGTTCAACAACGCCGGCATCGGTGGCGTGGGGGACGCGTGGGCCGGCCCGATGGAGATCTGGCAGCGCGTCGTCGACGTCAACCTTTTCGGGGTCGTGCACGGCATCCGCGCCGTGCTCCCGGTGATGGAGCAGCAGGGTGTGGGCCACATCGTCAACA
>Ga0102938_10002166_pt1 | contig 14923 bp, 14 predicted proteins | sample SalPonR2_B_D2_MG_FD_84516 | JGI IMG/M metagenome (GOLD analysis project Ga0102938, IMG submission 84516) | Salt pond soil microbial communities from South San Francisco under conditions of wetland restoration - Salt Pond MetaG R2_B_D2_MG | ecosystem: Environmental > Aquatic > Marine >...
ACCGATAGAGAAACCGTCAAATTCCTTTGCAAATTTCTCCGCCAGAATTATATTGGTAGGGATCTCCGCCATAACATAAACTTCCAGATTGTTTTTGCCTTGTTTTAAGCCGTTGCGGGCCATAATTTGCTTAACTTTTTTACCTTCTTCCACGGTTCGACAGAAAGGAACCATTATTTTCAGATTATTAAGCCCCAAGTCCTCTCTAACTCTTTTTAGGGCGGCGCACTCCATTTCAAAGGCGGGCAGGAATTGGGGAGAATAATAACGACTCGCTCCTCTCCAGCCGAGCATAGGGTTAGACTCTTGAGGTTCATATTCTTCTCCTCCCAAGAGGTTGGCATATTCATTGGATTTGAAGTCGGATAATCTGACAATACAATCCTTGGGGTAAACCGAGGCGGCGATCGTGGCCACTCCTTCGCTTAATTTTTGGATAAAAAATTCTTTTTTATCTTTAAAGCCCTCGGTTACCTCGTCAATTTCTTTTTTTAGTTTTTTGTTTTTTAATTTTTTGTAATCCAGGAGAGCCAAGGGATGGGCTTTGATATGGTTGTTAATAATGAATTCCAAGCGAGCCAAGCCGATTCCGTCATTGGGAATAAAGGAGGCGGGAAAAGCCAGGTCCGGAGAACCCACATTCATCATCATATTGGTTTTGGGTTTTTTAAGATTTTTGATATTGTGTTTGATTACCTTAAAAGGAAGTTCACCCTTATAAATATATCCGGTTTCACCCTGTGAAGCATCTACGGTTACTTTTTGTTTTCCTTTAATTTTTTGACTTACATCTTGGGTTCCCACTATACAAGGAATACCCAGTTCCCGGGAAACTATAGCTGCATGGCAGGTTCTGCCTCCTTTGTCAGTTACAATGGCTGAGGCGATTTTCATAATCGGCTCCCAGTCAGGGTCAGTCATATTTGTCACCAGAACCTCACCTTTTTTAAAGTTTTTTATATCTTTTAGATTCATTATACGGTTAGCTACTCCGGAGCCGATTTTGTCCCCCACGCTTTGCCCGGTGGTTATAACCTCTCCGCTTTTTTCCAGTTTGTATCTTTTTATTACATTCTGATCGCGGACGCTGTTTACGGTTTCCGGTCTTGCCTGGATGATATAGAGTTGATTTTCCGGTCCGTCCAAGGCCCATTCTATATCCATGGGCTTGCCATAGTGCTTTTCAATTTTTATGGCCCAATCAGCCAGTTTAATAACTTGTTCGTCGGTTATGGATTGTTTCCCCTGATCCCGAGGAGAAACTTTTACATCTTTAGTGGGTTTTTTGGGGTCTTTGTTGTAGATCATTTTAATGCTTTTAGTGCCGATTGATCTGGAAATAATTGATTCAGTGGGTTTGAATACCCAGAATTCATCGGGATTGACTTTTCCTTGAACGATATTTTCTCCCAAACCGTAAATGGAATTAACCAAAACCACATTTTTAAATCCGGATTCGGTATCCAGAGTGAACATTACGCCACTTGAAGCCTTGTCCGAGCGCACCATTTTTTGCACTCCTACGGACAGGGCAATATCAAAATGGTCAAAACCCTTGTCTTCCCGGTAAGAGATCGCCCGATTGGTAAAAAGAGAAGCAATGCATTTACGGATTGCGGATAGTAATTCTTTTTCTCCTTTAATGTTTAAATAAGTTTCTTGTTGGCCGGCAAAAGAGGCGTCGGGCAGATCCTCGGCTGTGGCCGAGGAGCGAACTGCCACATCCAAATTTTTTACCCCGGACTCTTTGGATAATTTTTTGTAAGCTTCATATATTTCTTTTTCCAATTTTTCCGGGATTTCCGCCGCCAAGATAAGATTTCTTACTTTTTCTCCTTTTTTAAACAAATCATTAACATTGCCGGTGTCCAGACCTTTGAGGGCTTGGCGGATTTTTTTCTTAAGTTCCGCCTCTTCCATAAAGAAATCATAAGCTCGGGCCGTAGTAGCAAAGCCGTTAGGCACTAAAACCCCGCTTTTTTTGAGGTTTTGATACATTTCTCCCAGGGAAGCGTTTTTCCCCCCCACTTGCGGAACATCCTTAATTGAGAGTTGGTTAAAGAACTTGATAAAGGTGGACATAAGTTTGAATTTAGTGTTTAGATTTTAGAATATAATAAAAAATAAAATTAAAATTTTTAATTTGTAATTTGTAATTTTTTTGTGTTTTAGATATTGAATTTAGTGCTCCATTCGTAGATAAAAGGGATTTTCCACCATTCTCCGTTAATCACCTTGACTATACTAACTACAGAGACAATTAAAAGAATGAAGAATATTATTTGTCCCAAAAGGGGAATAATGGTCAGAAAGCTAAGCAGGAAGAGAATCATTCCTTGTTTGGCGTGAAATTGGGTGAATTCGGATTTTCTTTTTAGAAGCAAGGGGATTAAAAATAAAATCCAAACATAAGAAAGGGAAGCAACTGCCTTATTAACTTCCACATCCAATTTGTTTTTCTGGCTGCTTGTCTCTTTTTTTGATTTAGGCATATGATCTTTTAATTTATTAATTTTAATTAGTTAGATTATAACATATTTAGAAAGTTTTGGGCAATACAAAAAGAGCGGAATTTTTTCGCTCTTTTGTTTTCTTTTGATTTTTGTATTTTAAATTTAAATCCTTTTCATTTTATTTCCGGACCCAATAGGGATAAAAATGAAATTAAAAAGTGATAATTATTTAAAACCGATTTTATATAGTATGTATTTTTTCACCAAAAAATCGTTTGAGAAAAACTCTTTTTTGGGGATTATTTTTTAAACACTATTAATATCACCTCTACTGCGGAGTTGTCCTTGATTCCGTTAACAGTGGCTCGTGCTCCTTGTTCCCAGGATATTTGAGAACAGGAGATGCTTTCTTCCGTTTCCGGGGTGTTGATACATCGGCTTTGTTCAGTGAATTTGAGCTTGGCGGTTAAGGCGGGTTGGCCCGACTTTTCATATACGAGTTGCCAATTTTCTCCCTTGCGTGTCAGATTTCCGGTTTCGGAGAAGTTCACTTCTTCCGAAAGTTCATCCTTGGAGCCCTCTAATAATCCAAAAGAATTTATTATAACCTTTTCATCAGGAGTGAGGCTGAATTCGGCTTTGGCGGTATAGGCGTTATGCCCGTCCTCGTATTCCACCATTGCCGAGGAATCGTCCAAGAATTCAATATTGGTGACATAGAAATTGCCGCCCAATTTTTCTTCTTTCGGAGAAAGTTCGGAGATGTTGTCCCGAATGTGGTTTTCAACTTTGGCATTATCATTATTTTCTTCTGCCAATTCAAAAGAATTTATTGTAACCTCTTCGTCGGGAGTGAGGCTGAATTCGGCTTTGGCGGTATAGGCGTTATGCCCGTCCTCGTATTCCACCATTGCCGAGGAATCGTCCAAGAATTCAATATTGGTGACATAGAAACTGCCGCCCAATTTTTCTTCTTTCGGAGAAAGTTCGGAGATGTTGTCCCGGATGTGGTTTTTAACCGTGTTTAGCCGGGATTCATCTATGCTTTCTTTATTATTATCGGATTCGGGAGTTTTTGTGTCGGTTGTTTGTATTCTTTTGATTGCATAAGTCCCACCAATAATCAAGACGGAGGCGATTAAGACTGTTAGGGCAATAGAGATTAAATTTTTTTTGTTCATAGATTTTATTTTTTAATAATTATATTTTATCAAACGAAATTAAGAAAGAAAAGTAACAAAATGAATTGGACTAATACACAAAATTGACAGAATAGCCCAATAAGTTAAACTAAAAAAAGAATTTAAAATACAAACAAGTATTACATGTTACGTGTTATATGTTACATGATACATGAAAAGGCGGGTGTGGCGGAATTGGTAGACGCGCGTGGCTTAGGACCACGTGGGGTTTCCCGTGTGGGTTCAAGTCCCACCGCCCGCACATTTTCATTTAAGATTTCAGATTTTCACCCTTCGGGTGATCACCCTTTGGGTGGAGGATTTATGATCTGTAGTTATTTAATCCTTTAAAATATTTTTAATTATTTAAAAGTAATAAATTAATTATGAGACTCAAAAACAAAGTGGCAATTGTAACCGGGGCCGGTTCCGGCTTAGGCCGAGCCATGGCCTTGGATTTTGCCCGGGAAGGTGCCAAAGTCTTGGTAGCGGACTTAAATCGCCAAGGAGGCGAGGCTACAGTTAGACAAATAAAAAAGGCGGGTGGCAAGGCCTTGTTTACGCTTACAGATGTCAGTCAAGCAAAAGAGGTAAAAGATATGGTTAAAACTTGCCTGGATAAATATAAAAAGATTGATATTTTGGTTAACAATGCCGGGGTCGTGAAATTTTCCCCCACCCATAAAATGACGGAAGAAGATTGGGATCAGATCATTAATGTAAATTTAAAAGGTACTTTTTTGGGCTGTAAGAGCGTTTTGCCTCATATGCTGAAAAAAGGAAAAGGAAAAATTATTAATATGGCCTCTATTGCCGGCTTGATCGGTTTTGCCCAAACCGGGGCCTATGGAGCTTCCAAGGGAGGTATTATGGCCTTAACCCGGGAGATGTCTTTGGAGTATGCGCCCAAAAAGATAAATATTAATTCTATTGCTCCGGGAGTAATTGAAACCACTATGACTAAAGACATGTTACAGGATAAACAGACTAAAAAATTAATTGATACTTTTACCAGTTATCCCAGAGTGGGTAAGCCCAGGGATATATCCCAAGCCGCTGTTTATTTGGCTTCTGAAGAGTCCGATTTTGTAAACGGAGAAGTATTAACTATAGACGGAGGCTGGGTCGCCAAATAGAAGTTAGCCAAACCCCCCCCATTTTTTGTTTTTTCTTTTTTGGGAAATTTATGATATAATTTCAAGTAACTAAATTTGTTAAAATTTGTTTTTTTATATGCCTGAAGAGCAAAAACAGAAGCCTATAATCAAAATCAAGGATCTTAATGTTACTTATTTTAGGGGCAGGCCCAATGAGATCAAGGCCTTGGATGATATTTCTTTAGATATTTATTCCGGAGAGTTTGTTATTTTTTTCGGACCCTCCGGTTGCGGAAAATCCACTCTTTTATACGCTGTTTCCGGTTTAGAGACCAATATCACCGGAAATATTTTTATTGATGACAAAAATATCGCCCAAATGAAAAATAGGGAAATTGAGCATTTTCACCAGAAAAAAATCGGAATGATCTTTCAGGCCTATTATTTAATCCATTCTTTGGATGTTTTAAAAAATGTGGTTCTTCCTCAAATGGCTTTAAATGTGGGTAAAAAAAAGAGAGAAAAAAAGGCCCTTCAATTATTGGAGCATTTCGGAGTTAAAGAGCAAAGGGCCAAACTTCCCAATGAACTTTCCGGGGGACAATTGCAAAGAGTGGCTATTTGTCGGGCTTTGGTTAACGAACCGGATGTGCTTTTGGCTGACGAGCCCGTGGGTAATTTGGATTCCAAGTCAGCCGAGGAAGTAATGAATCTTTTAAAGGATTTGAATAAAAAGAGACAAAAAACCATTGTTTTAGTTACTCACAACCCCGCTCACCTGAATATAGCCCATCGGGTTTTTTATTTAAAAGACGGCAGGTTAATCAAAACCCAGGTTAACAAAGCTATTACGGAGGAATTGAAAAAGGAAGAAGAAAAAGTTACTCCCATCTCCAAAGAGTTGGAAATGTTGGCCAAAAGTTTTTCCAGCATTACCGGAGAGGCCGGAAATTTGCTTATACCCTTTAAAGCCAAAGAAATTGTTTCCGAAGTTTTAAGCGGAATGACTCTGGAGGAAATGGGTTCGGTGGAGAAAAAAGTGGAAAATTTATTGGTAACCGGAGTTAAGGGACATCTGAGGAATTTAACCGAATATTTGGATAAACCTATGGAAGAAGGGGGTTTAGGATTGGATAAAAGAACAGCGGAGAATATAGCGGAGAAAACCAAAAATATAATTGAAGAGATCAAAACTCTGGAAAGACAAGAATATGAGATACAAAGAGAAAGAAAAGAGAAATACCCCGAGAGAGAAATTTTGGAAATCAGGCACTATCTTTTTAATTTGTTTGACTATCAAGCCAAAGATGTGGCTTCTTTGGTGGTAATAGATCAAGCTATTAGAGAAAGACTGCAAGACAAGATAAGCCGTAAACAATTTCAAAAGAAATTAGACAGGCCTTTAAGCAAGGATGGAGCCGGAATGGACAAAAGAATAGCCAAGAAGATGGCTCGCAGATTGGAGTTGTTAATTTTGGGTAAATATAAATAATTTTATATGCGCATAAGAGATTCCCTAATACTTTCCACCAGAATGTTTAAAACCAGGCCCCTGCGCACTTTCCTGACCATTTTAGGTGTGGGAGTGGGTATTGGCGCGGTTTTGTTTTTGGTGTCTTTGGGATATGGGCTACAAAACTTGATTTTAAGTCAGATCACCACCACCGATTCTTTGTTAAGTTTGGATGTTAGAACCGGCTCTTCGGAATTATTATCCTTACAAGAAAAACATGTAAAGGACATCCGAGGTATGGAAAAAGTGGATGAGGTAAGCCGGGCTGTTAATTTGTCCAGTCAAATATCCAGAAAAGACCTTACTTCCAATAGTGTGGTAAAAGCGGTGGATCCCAATTTTTTTCGTCTAAACGGAACTTTGGCGCAATATGGCAGAGTTTTAAATTCTTCCGATAAAAGGGAAGCGGTGATTTCTTCCGCCGGAGCCAAACTTTTTAATATGGATCCCAAAGATATAATCGGAGAAGAAATTTCCCTTACCTTGTTTTTATCTCACAAAGATGAAGAAGGGTTTGAGGAGATTGAGGTAAAAGACAGAGAAGAAAAATATAAAATTGTGGGAGTAGTGGAAGACAACAATGATAATTATGTTTATGTTCCGAGACAAACCTTGAGTGACTTGAATATAAACAAATACAATCTTTTAAAAGTGAAGGTGGTTAAAGACGCTTATATGGAGGAAGTAAGGCAGGATATTATTGAAAAAGGTTTTTTGGTTTCCTCTTTGTCTGACACAATTGAACAAGCCAAAAAAATCTTTCAGGTAGTGCAAATAGTGTTGGCCCTTTTCGGCTTGATTGCTTTGGCGGTTTCCGCTATCGGAATGTTTAATACTATGACGGTTTCTTTATTAGAGAGGATCAATGAGATCGGAATTATGCGCGCTATCGGGATTACTACCAGGGATATTAGAAAAATGTTTTTATTGGAATCCATTATTATGGGATTTTTAGGAGGGGTCGGAGGTGTTTTGATCGGTTATGTGGGAGCGGAATTGGCCAATTTCGGAATCAATATTTTAGCCCAGAAGTTTGGGGGTCAAGCTTTGGATCTGTTTTTCCAGCCCTATTGGTTTGTAGTGTTTATTATTGTTTTTTCCACTATTGTCGGTTTTATTACCGGAATTTATCCTTCTATTAAGGCCTCCCGACTTAATCCTTTGAATGCTTTGAGATATAAATAATTGAGATATAAATAATTTTAAATAGAATTTATGAGTATTAAAACAGATAAAGAAACTTGTATCGGATGCGGAACTTGTGTGGGAATGTGTCCCGATATTTTTGAATTGGACGAAGAAGGCAAAGCTCGGATCAAAGAAGAGAAAGACAAAGACTGTGCCCGCGAAGCGGCCGATGCTTGCCCGGCAGGAGCTATTAGTATGGATTAAAATTGATTCGGGACAAAATACCGGTGGCAATTTATTTTAATTTTTATAAAATCCGTTTTTTTTGCCAAAACGGATTTTTTGTTTAGCACTCTTGACAGGGGAGTGCTAAGAATGATAGTATAATAAAAATAAGAAGTACAAAAATTATAATAAGTAAAATATGTGAATATATAAAAAACTTAATTTGCTTATTCTATATCTAAAGAGGGAAGAAATATGCGCGAAAGAAAAAAATTTATTCTATTTACTATAATTAAAGAGCACATAGAAAGTAAAATCCCGGTGGGTTCGAGTATTTTGGTGAAAAAATATAAACTGGATATTTCTCCGGCTACTGTTCGCAATATTATGGTAGAACTGGAAGAAGAGGGGTATATCTGGCAGCCCTATACTTCCGCCGGAAGAGTGCCCACGGAAAAAGCTTATCAGCTTTATGTTGATTCTTTGAAAATTGAATCCTTAAATATTTTGAGCGGAAAAGAAAAGAAAAATTTGGATGATTTCTTAAAAAATTTTGACGAGAAAGGTTTTAAAGAAGCGGCCAAAATTTTGGCCGATTTGTCCGGAAACGCGGTTTTCTGGGCTTTTCATAAAAACAATTTGTATTACACCGGAATTTCCAATTTATTGCAACAGCCGGAGTTTGGGCGTTCCGGTTCTTTGCTTAATATCTCTGCTGTAATAGATCGTATGGATGAAATAATTTCCGACATTTTTGAAAGATTAGATATTAAAACCCAAACTTTGATTGGTTCGGATAATCCTTTCGGAGGTTTTTGTAGCACGGTGTTAGCTAAATACAAGGTAGCCAACCGCCACGGTTTATTCGGAGTGTTGGGCCCCTTGAGAATGAATTATAAGAAAAACATTTCTCTGGTGGATTATATTTTTACTAAAATAAATAAATAATTTTGCCGGATGCAATTTATGATTTCATCCGCGCAAAAAAAAGAAATATGGAAAAAAATAAATCAGATAATTCCCGGCCGGCGGAAGATGAACAGGAAGAAAAAAAAGACAAAAAATCCAAAGATAAAAGCAAGGATTTAAAAAAAGAAAACAAAAGATTGAAAGAAAAATTAGAAGAAGAGGAAGAGAGATATCAAAGGGTTTTGGCTGATTATCATAATCTGCTTAAAAGGCAAGCCCGGGAAAAAGAAGAGTTGACCAAATATTCCAATGAAAAATTAATTCAAGAAATTATTCCGGTGTTTGATAATTTGAAAATTTCTTTAAAACATACAGATAGCGAGAACAATGACAGTAAATGGGTGGAAGGAGTGAGATATGTGGTTAAACAATTCCGGGAGGTTTTAAATAATAACGGGGTGGAAGAGATCAAGACCAAAGGAAAAAAATTCGACCCCAATATAATGGAAGCCCTGGAAGGACAGGGCGAGAAAGTCAAAAAAGAGATTAAACCCGGATATACCTTGCATGGTAAAGTTATTATTCCGGCCAAAGTTGTTTTGGAGAAAGGCGATTCTTATTCAAAAGAAAAAAATAATAATAAAAAATAATAATTTCTCCCCGGTTTAGCTTTTCGTTTTTTAAACGATGTTAAACAGGGAGTGTAAAAAATATGACTAAGCTAACCAGATGGAGTCCTTTTTGGGACAATTTTGAGGATATGGAAAAAGCTTTTTCAGAATTTTTACCCGCTTTGCGGGATGACAGCGGGGTTTTTACTCCGGCCGTGGATATTTACGAGGATAAGAACAATGTGGTAGTAGAAACTCAATTGGCCGGGATCGATCCGGAGAAAGTGGATTTGTCTATTGAAAACGATGTTTTAACCATAAAAGGAGAAAGCGAGAAAAAGAATGAAGTAGAAGATAAAAATTATTATCGTAAAGAGATCAGAAGAGGCGGTTTTTATCGTAATGTGGCCTTGCCTACCGCAGTGGAAGGAAATAAAGCCAAGGCAGTGGCTGAAGACGGAGTGTTGAAAGTAACTATTCCCAAAGCTAAAACTGCTCAATCCAATACTATTAAGATTGAGAACAAGAAGAGCAAAAAGTAAAACCGAAGCCGGCGTCCTAACCGGCGCCGGCTTTTTCGGTTTATTTGTTAAGTTATTTTTTGATCAGGATAAAAACAGGATCAAAAAATAATTTAACAAGTAAAATAATTATTAAAATAATTAAATTAATGCACCCGGTATAAAATAATATACACGGGAGGCATTAAATATATTTATGGGAAAAATATTAGGAATTGATTTGGGAACCACTAATAGCGCTATGGCTATTATTGAAGGAGGACAACCCAAAATTTTGGAAAACGCCGAAGGAAACAGGACCACTCCTTCGATTGTGGCTATTTCCAAGAACGGAGAAAGATTGGTTGGCCAAACTGCCAAAAGGCAAGCGGTTACCAATTCCGAGAATACCGTTTTTGCGGTTAAACGTTTAATAGGCCGAAAATTTGAAGGTGAAGGAATTCAAGAGGATATAAAAAATTCTCCTTATGAAATTGTGAAAAGCGGAGAAGGAGTTAAAGTAAAAATGAATGATAAAGAATATTCTCCTGAAGAAATTTCTTCCATGATCCTGGGTAAGCTAAAAGCGGATGCGGAAGAAAAATTGGGAGAGAAAGTTACGGAGGCCGTGATCACGGTTCCCGCTTATTTTGACGATTCTCAAAGGCAGGCCACCAAGGATGCCGGAAAAATAGCCGGCTTGGAAGTGAAAAGAATCGTCAATGAGCCCACTGCCGCCGCTTTGGCTTACGGTTTTGAAAAGAAAAAAGGACAGCAGGCCGCCGTCTATGACCTGGGAGGCGGAACTTTTGACGTTTCCATTTTAGATGTATCCGAAGATACCGTAGAGGTTAAATCCACCCACGGAGATACTCATCTGGGAGGAGAGGATTTTGATAAAAGGATAGTTGATTGGATTGTTGAGGAATTTAAAAAGGATCAAGGTATTGATTTATCCAAAGATACTTTATCTCTGCAAAGAATTAAAGAAGCCGCGGAAAAGGCCAAAATCGAGCTTTCTTCCCAGCAAGAAACGGATATTAATCAACCCTTTATTACCAGTGATGAGAATGGACCCAAGCATTTGGATTTGAAAATGACTCGGGCTCAATTGGAAGAATTGGTGGGTGATTTAATAGAGAAAACTTTGGAACCCTGTAAACAGGCCTTGAAAGACGCCGGATTGGAAGCCAAAGATGTTGAAGAAGTGATCATGGTGGGAGGTCAGACTCGTATGCCCTTAGTTCAGAGTAAGGTGAAAGAATTTTTCAACAGAACTCCCAATTTGGAAGTAAATCCGGATGAAGTGGTGGCCATTGGAGCGGCTGTTCAGGCCGGAGTCCTGCAAGGAGATGTTAAGGATGTTCTGCTTTTAGATGTTACTCCCTTGACCTTGGGAATTGAAACCCTGGGAGGGGTATCCACTCCTTTGATCGAGAAGAACTCCAGCATTCCCACTTCCAAATCTCAGATTTTCTCCACTGCCGCTGACAATCAAACCAGCGTGGAGATTCATGTGGTCCAGGGAGAGAGGCCCATGGCCGCTGATAATAAAAGTTTGGGCAGGTTTATTCTGGACGGAATTCCACCGGCTCCGCGCGGAGTGCCCCAGATCGAGGTTAGTTTTGACCTGGACGCCAACGGGATTTTAAATGTTAGCGCCAAGGATAAAGGAAGCGGTAAAGAGCAGAAAATTACCATTACCGCCTCTTCCAATTTGTCCGAAGAAGAGATTGAAAAGATGAAGAAGGAAGCTGAACAGCACTCAGAGGAGGATAAAAAGAAGAAAGAAGCGATTGAGGTTAAAAATCAGGCCGAGGCCACGGTTTTCCAAATGGAGAAATTGATAAAAGATTCGGCTGATAAAATAAAAGAGGAAGACAAAAAAGAGCTGGAAACCAAGCTGGAAGAACTTAAAAAGGCCAAAGACGCCGAGAATCCGGACACCGAAGACCTGAAAAAGAAAATGGAAGAAGTTAATCAAGTGGCCCAAAAAGTGGGAACTCAAATGTATCAGCAACAGGGCCAAGCCGGAGATCAAGCCGGAGCCGAGCAAGCTCAAGGCCAAGCCGAACAGGGTCCGGTGGAAGGAGAATACGAAGATCCTTCGGCTGGCTCAGGACAAGGTTCTTCGGATGATTCGGCAGACTCACAGCAAGCGGGCTCAGATGAAGATAAAAAAGACCAAGGCGAAGATAACTCCGGAGAAGATCAAAGCAAATAAAAGTCAATAATATTTCTTTATAAACCGTCCCTCATTTTTTGAGGGGCGGTTGGTTAAGGAAATGTTATATTTATAAAAATAAAAATAATTATGAACAATCAAAATCAAAACAACCAACAAAAGCAAGTTCAGCTTAAGGCCAGTGACGAGGTTATCAAAGGTTTTTATGCCAATGCCATGATAAGCAATCACACCAAAGAGGAATTTGTCTTGGATTTCCTGAATCTTTTCGGGCAAAACGGAAGCGTGGGAGCCAGAGTGATCACCTCTCCCGGTCATTTCAAAAGGATGATCAAGGCCATGGAAGGCAATTTGAAAAAATATGAGGACAAGTTTGGCAAGATCGAGGAAGCCGAAGAGGTGAATAAGGAAATCGGTTTTAAAGGATAAAAACATATAACATGTAGCACAAACATGTAACATATTAATTTTGTTACATGTTATATGTTATATGAATTTAAATTATGGCTAATAAGGATTATTATAATATACTCGGAGTGGATAAAAACGCCACTCAGGAAGATATAAAAAAAGCTTTTCGCAAAAAAGCCCATCAATATCATCCCGATAAGCAAGGAGGAGACGAGGCCAAATTCAAGGAAGTAAATGAGGCCTATCAGGTTTTGGGCAATGAAAAAAAACGGGCTCAATATGATCAGTTCGGCACTGCCTTTGAAGGCGCTCAAGGGGGTGGGGCCGGACAAGGTTTCGGCGGTTTTGAAGGTTTTCAAAACGGCGGTTTTGACATAAATATGGATGATTTGGGGGATGTGTTCGGAGGTTTGGGCGATATTTTCGGTTTTGGCGGAGGCAAAAATTCAAGGCAGGGCGCCCAAGCTAACAGGGGTCGTGATTTGGAGACTTCTTTGACTATCAGTTTTGAAGAAGCGGCTTTCGGGGCCAAAAAGGAATTAAAGACCAAAAGAAAAATTGTCTGTGATCATTGCAAAGGAAACAAGGCCGAGCCCGGATCTTCTATTGATACTTGTAAAACTTGCGGCGGCTCCGGGAGGGTAAATCGGGTGCAAAGGACGATTTTGGGAGATATGCAGGTACAAATGACCTGTCCGGATTGCAAAGGAGAAGGCAAAAGTTATACTCAAAAGTGTTCTAAGTGCCGGGGCGCCGGAGTGGTGGAAGAGACTTCCCCTATTGAAGTCAATATTCCCGCCGGAGTAGATTCGGGCGAGACTTTGCGTTTAAACGGAGAGGGCGAGGCCGGAATCGGAGGGTTCCCCTCCGGGGATCTGTATATTAATATTGAGGTTAGCCCCAGTTCCAAATTCAAGCGCGAGGGTTATGACATTCACACCACCCGGGAAATAAGCTTTAAACAAGCTGTTTTAGGTGATAAAATAAGTATAGATACAATCCATGGCGGGGTTAATTTAAAAATTCCGGCCGGCACTCAGTCCGGCACGGTTTTTAAATTACGCGGTAAGGGGATTAAAAAGTTACAAGGCACCGGTTATGGAGATCATTTGGTAGAGGTAAAAGTTAAAACCCCCACCAATTTAAACCGAAAACAAAAAAAACAGATTGAAGACTTGGATTTTTAAAATAATTTATCCATATGAAAAATAAATTCTTCTCCCGCGGAGTCAATATTCTTTTGGGGATTTTGAGCGTTTTGATAATTTTAGCTTTATTTTTTTCCTATCAACAATTCAGCCCGGAGAAAAATACGCAAGCCGGTGATTATGAATTGGAAGAACAAACGGCCACAATAGAAGTGATCAAGAAAAATATGCCGGCGGTAGTCAATATCAGTGTTTACGAAACTCGGGAGACTGTAGAGTATGACCTTTCCCGGTCCCGGAAACAAGTTAAAGAAGAAGAGGTTAAAGTCGGAGCCGGCACAGGTTTTATAGTCTCTCCGGACGGCTTGATTTTGACCAATAAACATGTGGTGAAAGCCGAAAACCCCAAAAATACCAAATACCGGATTATTTTGAGTTCAGGTAAGGAATATTATGCTATGTATTTGGACGAAGATCCCTTGAACGATCTGGCCATGCTCCGGATTTACGATCAGGATTTGCCTTATGTTGATTTGGGCGATAGCGATAAAGTAAAAGTGGGTTCCACAGTAGTGGCTATTGGCAACGCTTTGGGCAAATATCAAAACACGGTTACCAAAGGAATTGTCAGCGGCCTGGGAAGAGATTTTGTGGCCTCTGACTCCGGAGGAGAAGATCAGGTTTTAAACAATACCATTCAGACGGACGCGGAGATTAATTTTGGGAATTCCGGCGGACCTTTGATCGACTTACAGGGGGAAGTGATAGGGGTTAATGTGGCCATTGATCAGGCAGGAAACAGTATCGGATTTGCCATTCCCATTAACGAGGTCAAGTCGGTGATCAAGAGCGTGGAAAGAACCAACCGTATAATCAGGCCTCGCCTGGGAGTAAGATATATCATGATCAACCCGGAAATCGCCCACAATCGGGACCTGCCCCGAGAAAGCGGAGCCCTGATCATCGGAGACAAAGAAAAAAACAAAGTCGCGGTTTTATCCGATTCCCCCGCTCAAAAAGCGGGCCTTCGAGCAGGGGATATTATTTTTGAGATCAACGCCATTAAGATAAATGAGGAGAATAATCTCCAAAAAATAATCCAAAAATATAAACCGGGAGACAGTATCGGTTTAAAGGTCCGGAGAGGGGAAAAGATTTTTATTCGCGAGTTAACCCTGGATCAGTTTGATTCCGGAAATTAAAATGTGGAAAATTTTCTCTTGACTTTGGTTAAAGTTTTTTAATATTATATAATTTCAATATTTTATTAAAATTTTAAGATTTATGATTGAATTAAAAAATATTTCCAAAAATTTTGGCTCCAATCAGGCATTGGATAAAATAAGTTTTTCTGTGAAGAAAGGTGAAATTTTGGGCTTTTTGGGGCCCAACGGAGCGGGCAAAACCACGGCTTTAAAAATAATTACTTCTTTTTGGCCCCAGGATGAAGGACAGGTTAGTATAGACGGTCAAGACACTTTGAAAAATTCTTTAAAGACCAGAAGCAAAATCGGATATTTGCCGGAAACAGTCCCTCTTTATGAGGATATGACCGTTCGGGA